>Ga0265298_10000407_pt1 | contig 64248 bp, 51 predicted proteins | sample AusTroGonzalo_MG_3_FD_193486 | JGI IMG/M metagenome (GOLD analysis project Ga0265298, IMG submission 193486) | Bovine rumen microbial communities from tropical cattle in Woodstock, Queensland, Australia - Gonzalo_01 | ecosystem: Host-associated > Mammals > Digestive system > Stomach > Rumen ... | reverse complement strand
CACGGCAGCACTGCACAAAGGCGGCATCGAGTGCCACATGCTCGACCGCGCCCTCAACGCCCTGAGAATGAACCCCGTGCCCGCTGATGTACGCCAACTGATGTACAAAGTGAAGAAAGCCCAAGGCGTCGACATCACCCGTATCTTCTGCGGCCTCAACGACGTACGTAACATCATCCCGTCCATCAAATGGGCCAACGAAGCCGGCATGATTTCACAAGCCGCCATGAGCATCACTTACTCGCAGGTGCATACTGCCGAGTATTATATGCACATCGCCGATCAACTCATTGAGGCCGGTGCTAAGGAAATTGCCCTGAAGGACATGGCTGGCGTGGGTCGCCCCGTCAGCTTGGGTCGCATCGTGGAGCACATCAAGAAACAACATCCTGATATTAAGGTACAATATCACGGCCACACCACTCCTGGCCTCTCGATGGCTTCGATGCTCGAGGTCTGCAAGGCTGGCTGTGATTACGTCGACGTGGCCATGGAGCCGCTGTCGTGGGGCACCGTCCATCCCGACGTCATCAGCGTACAGGCGATGCTGAAGGATGCAGGCTTCCTCGTGAAGGACATCGACATGAAGACCTACATGGCTGCCCGCAGCATGACGCAGAGCTTTATGGATGATTTCCTCGGCTACTGGATTGACCCGCGCAACCGCTACATCAACTCGCTGTTAGTGGGTTGCGGTCTGCCAGGCGGTATGATGGGCTCGCTGATGGCCGACCTCAAGCCGGTGCATGCCGCTATCAACATGAACCGCAAGAAAGAAGGTCTGCCGGAACTGAGCGAAGACGAGATGCTCGTCGAGTTGTTCCAAGAGGTGCAGGATATCTGGCCGAAACTCGGCAACCCGCCTTTGGTGACGCCGTTCAGCCAATACACCAAGAACATCGCTTTGATGAACCTCTTCGCCTTGAGCAAGGGTGAGCCTCGTTACGAAACCAGCATCGACCCCGCTGCTTGGGACATGATCCTCGGCAAGGCCGGCAAGCTGCCTGGCACCTTGGCTCCTGAAATCGTAGAACTGGCTAAGAAAAAAGGGCTCGAGTTCTTCACCGGCAACCCGCAGGACAACTACCCCAACGCTTTGCCGCACTTCATTGAAGAGATGAAGAAAGAGGGCTGGGACCGTGGTCAGGACGACGAAGAACTTTTCGAGTTCGCCATGCACGAGAAGCAATACCGCGAGTACAAGTCGGGCGAGGCCAAGCGCCGTTTCAACCAAGAACTGGAAGCCAAGATGAAGGCCAAGTTCGAAAAGGCTGGCGGCGAGGCCAAGATTCCGGACTTGCGCGCCTTGCGTCACCCCAACGCCGAGCCTGTCATCGCTCCCGTGAGCGGCATCGTGATGTGGGAAGTCGACTTCGACGACAAGAGCATCTCCCCTGCCCCTGGCACCGTTTACAAAGAAGGCGACCTGCTCTGCGCCATCAACAGCGAACACGGCATGGAGCCTGTCTACGCCCTCTGGCCCGGCAAAATTGTGGAGGCCACAGCAGAACAAGGCAAGCGCGTCATCAAGGGTGACACTATTGCCTTTATTGAGAAATAATCAGGCACAGAAATTGCACTCCCTGCCTGGTTCAAAATCAGAAATCAACCAAATCAACTAATTATTAACCTAAAATCATCAAAAAATGAAGAAGTTATTTTTAGTCTTAGCTCTTGCCTTTGCAGGCATCTTTACCGCTAACGCACAAGTTTGGGTCGGCGGCGGTCTAGGCGCAAACATTAAAAAGAATCACACCAATCTATCCATCGCTCCCGAGGCGGGTTATGCTTTCAACGACCACTGGCAAGTGGCTTTTGGTGCAAGCTACAGCTTTACTCAGGACAAAGTCACTAATTTGCTCGGGAATGAAGTTACCACCTACAAAAACAAACTCTCCCTTCAGCCTTACGTCCGTTACGTGGCCACTTCCATTGGAAAGTTCTCTCTGTTTTTCGACCTTTGCGGTGATTTTGGTCTACTTGACGACACTCGCGACTACGCTGTGACACTCCAACCTGGCATTGCTTGGATGGCTACTGACCATTGGACTGCCGCTTTCCGTTTCGGTAAGATCGGGTATAGCCACAACTTCTATAAGGATGCCGATGAAAATTTCATTAATGGCTTCCTTTTGGATGGCGACCTGGCAGCTCCGCAAATTAGACTGTATTATAATTTCTAATTTCATAGGAGAGTTGAAAGTTATGAAAGGCCACCTTCGGGTGGCTTTTTTCGTTTCTGTCGGATGAAACCATTTAATTCTTACCTTTGCAGCTACAAACCAACACTTTCTGTCATGAAAAGATTCTTCACTGCCTTACTGCTTGTGCTGTTAACTTTCAGCCTCAACGCGCAAAACAAGAACATCGCCTACCAAGACGAAACCGTCCGCTTCACCGTTATCACCGAGGGTGTCATCCGGTTAGAATATGCTCCTGACGGGCATTTTGTTGACAATGCCTCACAAGTGGCTGTCATCCGCGACTATCCTACCGTGGACTTCAAGGTCAAAGAAGGCAAAACCATAGAAATCACCACCGCCAAACTGAAACTGCAATATAAGAAAGATAGTGGTGCTTTTACTGCTGACAATCTGAACATCAGCTCGTTGAAAGGAGTCAACCCGAGTTTTATATGGAAGCCTGGCATGGTTCAGGAAAACAACTTGAAAGGCACTTATCGCACCTTGGACAGCTACGAGGGCGACACCCGCGTTGGCACCACCGACCAAAAGATACCCCTTGAAGACGGCCTTTTGGCCACCGACGGTTGGACGGTCATCGACGACTCGAAAAGTTACCTCTTCGACAACAGCGATTGGCCTTGGGTGATGGAACGAGAAAGTCTCGACAACCAAGACTGGTATTTTATGGGTTATGGCCACGACTATAAACAAGCTCTGAAAGACTTCACCGTCTTCGCTGGCAAGGTGCCGCTGCCACCACGTTATGCCTTCGGCTATTGGTGGTCGCGCTACTGGTCGTACAGCGACAAAGAGCTTCGCGATCTGGTGAAGAAATTCGACCAATACGACATCCCGATTGATGTTTTGGTCATCGACATGGACTGGCATTACACCGAACCTGGCAAAGGCAACTGGACAGGCTGGACTTGGAACAAAAAACTCTTCCCCGACTATAAACGCCTCATCGCCGACATGGATCGCCGCGACATTCGCACCACACTTAACCTGCATCCCGCCGGTGGTGTGGAGCCTTACGAGGAACGTTATGACGAGATGGCTGCTTATATGCATCTTGACACCACAGGACGACCTGGCATTCCGTGGCAAGGCTCCAACAAGCTCTTCATGTCAGGCATGTTCGATGTCGTGCTGAAACACATGGAACGCAACGGCATCGACTTTTGGTGGCTCGACTGGCAGCAATGGCCTAACGACAAGCAACTCACCAACTTAAGTAACACATGGTGGATCAACTATTGCTTCTTCTCCAACTTCGAACGCAGCCGCAACACACGCCCGATGCTCTACCACCGTTGGGGCGGATTAGGCAACCACCGTTACCAAATCGGTTTCTCCGGCGACTCTTTCATCTCTTGGAAATCGCTCGACTTCCAACCCTATTTCAACTCGACAGCAAGCAATGTGTTGTATGGCTTCTGGAGCCACGACATCGGTGGCCATTGGGGTGGTGCCATCGAACCCGAACTGTATGCCCGATGGATGCAGTTTGGTGCCTTGAGTCCCATCTTGCGCAGCCATTCAACCAAAGATGCCTCCATCAACAAGGAACCGTGGCTGTTGCCTGCCGAATACACCGAAATCGTCCGCAACACCATCCACCAACGCCGCCAGATGATTCCTTATATCTACACTATGGCGCGCAAATCCCACGACGAAGGACTGTCGCTCTGTCGCCCGCTTTACTACGAATGGCCTGAATTCCCCGAGGCCTATCTCTATCGCAATGAATATATGTTTGGCGACAATATGTTAGTGGCCCCCATCACTGCCCCAATGGAAGGCAGTTTCTCCACCTTGGACATCTGGCTACCTCAAGGCACATGGTATGAGGTGTGTACGGGAACCATGCTGCAAGGTAACCAAGTCGTCACCCGCAGCTTCATGATTGACGAATACCCGCTCTATGTGAAGGCCGGTTCCGTCATCCCACAGTATGCCGATTGCCACCAACGTGTGGGCGGCACCGACTGGACGCAATTCGACTTGATGATTTACCCTGGTGCCGATGGCGACTTCACTCTTTATTACGATGACGGCGACGACAAAGATTATGATGAGAACAACATGAGGGCTAGGTTCCGCGCCACGAGACAAGGGAACACTTATTTTGCCAACCTATACCCTGCCGAAGGCAATTTCACGATGGCCTCACGCAATATCACTCTGAAGTTTGTGGCATCCGATGTCCCTGAACATGTCTACTGCAACGGCAAAGAAATCGATTGGATTTACGACGGCGAGAATTTCACCCTCATGGTACCGCTGCCTGAAAGTCATTGGGAAGACAAGGCAGACATTCACGTGGAATATCCGCAAACTGGCACCATCAATCTAACCGACGGCACCCTTGGCAACTACCACCGTGCCGCCAAGGCTGTAGCCGAACTGAAAAACCGTAAGTCCAACATCGAACTCAACGATGCCTTGGGCCTCTTTGGCAGTCTTGGACAAAAAGTGACCTATTTCCCGCATACACTGCGCGAAAGCGTCAACAGTTTCCGCCAGTATTTCGAAGACCTCGACAACTCGTTGGAACAACAGAACGGCCTGAACGAGGAGCTCAAAGCATGGTTTAAAGGACAAGTGGGGAAATAATCAAACCCTTTGGTACACCGTTGCCACACGGCTGACGTTGTAAACCTTCATTGTGATGACATCCCCTTTCTTCTCTGATGGGAATTTGACGGTCGCATCAATATTGCCAAAGCCGCCAAAAGCCTTGTCGTCAGAAGTGAGAACGATTTGGTAATCACCTGTTTGCCTGACAGGTATCTCGTAGTCGGGGATGGAATGTGGTCCCCAGTTGAAGACAAAAATCAAGTTACCTCGCTCATAGACAACCGTTTTATGTTCTTCATCGGCATGGAGCAACCATGCGGGTGGTGTTTGCATTACAGGATAGCTTTTCACGAACTCAACCATGGCCTTGTCGAAAGCACCCATGAAGTGGTATTTTAGGTTTTCATTGTCCACCAACGACCACTGACGGCGGGCGTATTTGTAGCTCCAACCATTGTCAAGACGCGGAAAGTCAATCCATTCTGGATGACCAAACTCGTTGCCCATGAAGTTGAGCCAAGCCTCGCCGCCCAAGGTGAGCGTGAAGAGGCGAATCATTTTATGCAAGGCGATGCCGCGGTCAACGGTCATGGAGGGCGCATCAAGACTCATCGCGTGATACATCTCGCTCCCAATCAACCGGAAGGCTATGGTTTGGTCGCCCACCAGTGCTTGGTCATGACTCTCGGCATAAGCCACCGTCTTGGTCTGCGGCAGGTGGTTGGTCATCGTGAAGAAAAACTCATTCATGCTCCACTGCTCCTCGGGTTGGTCTTTCAGCACCTTAATCCAGAAGTCAGGCTCGCCCATGCCCAAGCGATAATCGAAACCCATGCCGCCGTCGGCAATCGGATTGCAAATGCCAGGCATACCACTCACATCCTCCGCGATGGTGACGGCTTGCGGATTCAACTCGTGGCATAAAGTGTTGGCCAACTGCAAGTAAGTGACCGCATCGTCATCCACATTGTCGTTGAAGTATTTCTCTGGTGCATCAAAGGTCGTCCCAATGCCGTGGTCGAGATAGAGCATCGAAGTGACGCCATCGAAACGGAAGCCATCGAAACGGAACTCCTCTAACCAATAGCGTACATTGGAGAGCAGAAATTGCAGCGTTTCCTCCTTGCCGTAGTTGAAGAGTTTGGAGTCCCAAAGGTTGTGGTTGCCGCGTTCGCCGGCATGCAGGTATTGACTATCAGAACCGTCGAACAGGTTGATGCCTTCGCGAATGTTCTTCACCGTATGGGAATGCACCAAGTCCATGATAACTAGCATACCCATACCATGCGCGGTGTCGATGAGTTCCTTCAGTTCCTCTGGCGTACCGAAACGCGAACTTGGCGCGAAGAAATTGGAGACATGGTAGCCGAACGAGCCGTAATAAGGATGCTCCGCGATAGCCATCAGCTGGATGGCGTTGTAACCGTCCGCCTTGATGCGCGGCAGGATGTATTGCGTGAACTCTTTGTAAGTCCCTACCCTTTCCTCCTCTTGCGCCATACCGACATGCGCCTCATAAATCAACAACGGTTCGTCTTTTAACTGCGGTGCAGTGTGCTTATATATATAAGGTGTTGGCGGGTTCCAAAACTGCCCATCGAAATCCTTGTTGCCCTCATCCTGAACCACGCGCTTGATATAAACCGGAATGCGCTCATGCTCCCCAATTTGCGATTGCACCAGCACCTTCAGTTTGCTTCCATGCGTGAGTCTGTCTTTAAACTCGCTGTCAGGCAAAAAGATTTCCCACAGGCCGTTGCCAGCGATTTCCAAAGGATACTCATAGCGGTTCCATCCGTTGAAGTCGCCCATCAGTGAGAGGTAATGCGCTGCTGGTGCCCATTCGCGGTACCACCAACCATGGCGGCGTTTGTCGTAGTTGAAGCCCAGGAATTGGTGCGCCGTAGCGAATGTCTTAAGACTTCCGTAGCGGTTAATAATACCGCGCAGACGTTCTTCATATCTGTTATGGCGTGCATCCACCGCATTGCTGACGGGGTTGAGCCAGAGGTCGTTTTTTACGAGAGGGAGCATACTATTTATTATTTTCGTTTTCAATGATTTCCCAATGGCCGCCTTTATTAGGACCAACACGGCGTATCATATTCTTTTGTTGCATGGCTTTCAAATGTTTTGCAATTCCACTTCTTGCCCTCTGAAGTTTCAAAGCAATTTCATCCATCGTTATTTGAGAATCCTCCTCCATTAATGCAATGATTTGAAACTCTATTTTCAGTCCACTTTTCAGTCCATTTTCCAGTCCACTTTTCAGTCCACTTTCTTCCAAGTCGGTTTTCTGAGGCGTTTCTATCCCGTCTTTCTCCACGTGTTTTTGTGTATTATCACCATCTTCTACTTCATCCATTGGCCTAAACAGCGTCACTAATACACCGCCTCCAAAAGCCTCGAAACGTGGTTCTGGAAGCCCTTCGTTTTTACAAGCAGTCATAATCTTGCTTATGCCACTACCCCATGAATCTATTAGGGTCGCCTTGAAACAAGCGCCGGCAATAAGCGGATTCCTCGGATAAGACGCATGGAATTGTGTCAAGCCCTCCGCAGTTAGTGAATCAGGTAGTTGGCCTAAATTCCACAAAGTTATCTTGTCGTCATAGACGCGCATCTGAATCATCGGCCCCATGTAATTCCTGTGAACCAAGGCATTAAGCACCATCTCTCGAAGCGCCTCACGAGGATAGTTGCCCTTCTTCTGAACACGAAAATAATCCTTGATTTCCACCTCACGAATGATAAACTTATACTCAAGAATTTCCAACGAGTCCTCGAATATCTTAATCAAGTTTCCTTCGATAACTTCCTGATAACGAAACTCAGAATCATTGATAAAACGGCCAATCTTCAGTTGCACATTAGGATAAAAGCGGTTCGGATCCTTGCCAAACATAATGATGGCACCACGTTTCAACTTGCCTCCTTCCACCAAACGTAATTTTTCAAGAATTTGGTAGTCGTCCAAGCCGGTCACATTGGGCAAGCGGTCGCCCATTGAAGCAAATTGCAGGTACCTAACAATGCTGTCATGGTCAATGTCAGCCATCGAAGCCCGCTCCTCTATTACCTCGTCCCATGTCAAGCCCGACTTCTTCAAAAGGAAATCATTTAATGCAGCCCCTGTCAGTTCCGATTTCACACTGCCAGAGCGATAATAATAACTGCCCTTGTAGGAAATAGCCACCCCGTATGGCTTCACCACGATTTCCACATACAGCAAGTCGTTGTCTTCCTTCAAATTCACCTCACAAGTGATACCCAAATAATTGCGAATCTTGTTCGGAATGTCTTCGGAAAGCCTTTTCGCATCCTCAACACCGACCGTCGCGCCATTATCATCCTTACCAATATAGATTCTGCCGCCCTGTGCATTCGCAAAGCCGCAAACCCATTTCAGGTACTCGTCATGCCACGACTGTTTGTATTCTATGTTTTGGGATTCCAAATTCATCAAATGACCCTTTATTTCTGCAAAAGTAATAAAATAATTCCAATTGCGGAAAATTTGAAAATATTCTCTATTTTTGCCGCAAAACCACAAATTTCATAAGAAATGAGAAAGACTTTTCTTTTGACGGCGGCTCTTATCGTTAGTTTCGCCTTTAGCGCCCAAGCGCAAATTCTCTACCGTATTTCCGGCAACGACCTTAAATCACCGAGTTATATTGTCGGGACTTACCATTTGGCACCGGCATCGTTTGCCGATAGCATTCCTGGTATGCGTGAGGCCATCGAAAACACCAACCAAGTATGCGGCGAATTGGATATGATGGATGCCTTCAAACCCGAAAACGCTGCTCGCATGATGAAAGCACTGATGCTTCCTGAAGGGACAACTCTAACCTCGTTGCTCACCAAAGACCAATTGGAACGGCTGAACGCACTATTACTCGAGGTGTTAGGCACAAATCTCAACGATGAGACTTATGCTGCCCAAGTGGATAAAATGATTCCAGTAGCCCTCGCCACCAATCTCACTTTGGCTTCGTATATGAAAGAACACCCTTCACTCAACCCGATGGAGTTGATTGATAACTATTTCCAGATGGTTGCCTTGCAAAACGGCAAACCCGTAATAGGCTTTGAAACCGTGGATTTCCAGATGCAAACACTTTATGGTGCTCCGTTGCAAAAGCAGGTGGACGACCTGATGTGTATGGTGGACCATTTCGATGAAGCCACGAAACTGGCCTCTCGCATCACTACCGCCTACTTCTCGCAGGATTTCCAACAACTCGAAGCCATTTTAGAGGAAGAGATGGATGGACCGTGCGCCGCAACCCCAGAAGAAGAGGCCGCCTTGCTTGACGACCGTAACCACAACTGGATCAAAATGATGCCAGAAATGATGGCCGAACAGCCGACCCTCTTTGCCGTCGGTGCTGGCCACCTCTGTGGTGAGCAAGGCGTACTAAAACTGCTTGAAAAATCGGGCTATACCGTCGAAGGAATGAAATAAAATCAATCCCGAGGATTGCCCAACACAATCTCCCTCGAATCCAAATCAATGACTTTCGTCTCGGAAGGCTCCAAATGCACAGGAACCATTTCCGAGGCGAAATCGTTCATATCGAACTCGTTAACCATGCTTCGACCCATCAGGGCGAGGGCATCGTGTGGAATTTTCACTTCCACATCGCGGCATTCATTGCGATTGAAATTGACCACCACAAGCAGGCGTTCCGAGTCGGTGTAACGCAAGAAAGCATATACAAATTGCGGGTCGAAGTTCATGTACCACGGGTTGCACCACATCAGGTCGTAAAACTTGCCTTCGCTGATGGCGGAATGCTCTTGTCTGAAATGCAATAGGTTACGGTAATAACGGAACAACTTCCTCTGCGTGTCGTCAAAACCACCACAATCAAATTGGCCGCCATTCATCCACTTTTGATGCTCAGGCATGTGGCAGTAGTCGAAGATGGAAGTGCGCCCATCGTCGCCGCTGTAACCCACTGCGCCCGAGGCCGTTTCACCGCACTCTTGACCATTGTACACCATAAACGGCCCTGTATTCATCAAAGCGGAAAGCGACACAGCGGGCAAAGCGGCAAAGGCATCGCTCACAAACTGCGGCGAGGCCAAACGCTTCTCGTCGTGGTTCTCCATGAAGCGCAGCATGTGGGCATCCATTTCGTCCAAATCTTTCCACACCTGACTGATTTCCTTCGCTTCGTGTCCGTGACAAAGCACATTCTCCAAAGTATTGTACAGCCCGACCTTGTCATACAGATAATCGAAGCCCGCCTCAAGGAAAGGCTTGTAAAGTGCTGGCTGATAGATTTCTGCAATCATCAAAGGCTTGTAATCTTTCCTCAAGTTCTCGATGAGCCACTGCCAAAAGGCCACGGGCACCATCTCGGCCATATCGACACGAAAACCATCAACATTTTTGCCACACCAAAAACGCAAAACTCCTAGCATTTTCTCCCAAGTGTCGTGCTCGTCATAGTTCAGTTTCACTGTGTCGTACCAGTCGTTAATGCTCGGATTGGGCGCAAAGACATTGTTGCCCGTCGCTTTAGCGGGAAATTCCTCGTAAGGTTGTTCCGCAATCCTGCGAGGCGAAACAAAGCCTTGCCCCTCGCAATAATAGAAATTGCAGGCATCAAAGCCCTTGTTCTGTCGCGCCAAGTGATTGGGAATGAAATCGATAATTACTTTCATTCCGTGTTGGTGGATGCGTTCAACCAAACGCCCAAAATCAGTTATCGTGCCCAAATCAGGGTCAACGGTACGGTAATCCGTGACGGCGTAGGGCGAACCTGCACGGCCTTTGGTAATGTCGGGGTGTGTGCCTGTCGATTCCGAGGCGTGTTCCAAAATGCCAGTCAGCCAAATGTGAGTGAAGCCCATGTCTTTCAAGGCGTTGAGGGCGGTTTCGTCAATGTCGTTAAAAGTTCCGCAGCCGTTTTCTGTCTTGCTGCCGTTGAAGTGAAAGTCGGTTTGCTTGTTACCGAACAGTCGGGGGAATAATTGATAGATGTTCATACGGCAAAATTAGGAATTTTTGTGCAAGTTCCAACATGAATGAATAAAATGACTACTTTTGCGCATTATGAAAGCAAAGAAATCCCTCCATCTCATCGCAGCGTTGCTATTTTGCAACCTCCTTTCCGCCCAAGTCCAGCCCACTTGGGAATCCATCAACGAGCGGGGCTATCCGCAGTGGTTCTCCGACGCCAAATTGGGCATTTTCATCCATTGGGGCGTGTATTCCGTGCCGGCCTACGCCAGTCTCGAAGGCTATGCCGAGTGGTATTATCGCGGCCTGATGACCAACGACGACCGCAAAGCCTTTCAAGAGCGCATTTACGGCAAAGACTTTCAGTATGAGGACTTTGCGCCGATGTGGAAAGCCGAACTTTGGAATCCCGACGAATGGGCCGAACTGTTCCAAAAATCAGGAGCGAAGTACGTGCTTTTGGTCTCGAAGCACCACGATGGCTTCTGCCTTTGGCCGAGCCAATATGCTCCGAATTGGAACTCTGTAGAAATAGGGCCGAAGCGCGACATCTGCGGCGAACTGACCGAAGCCGTGCGCAAGCAAGGCCTCAAAATGGGCTTCTACTACTCCCTGCCCGAGTGGAAAAGCGACATCCACCGCTGGTACGTCGACCCTGACGACCAAATTGGGACATACGTTGATACACACATGATTCCGCAGTTCAAGGAACTCGTCACGCGCTACAAGCCGACTGTCCTCTTCACCGATGGCGAGTGGCGCAACAGTGCGGAGCAATGGCACGCCACCGAACTGATTTCATGGTACTACAACACCGTGGGCGAAGATGCCATCGTCAACGACCGCTGGGGCGATGGACAACAGCACGGCTTCCGCACCCCCGAGTACAGCGCGGGCATCACGCTCACTGATAGGCCTTGGGCTGAATGTCGTGGATTGGGCCGTTCCTTTGGTCTCAACCGCAATGAGCCTTTGGAAAACTACCTGACTTCTGAAGAACTCATCCGCCATTTTTGCGTCCTCGTGGCGGCGGGCGGCGGCATGACGCTCAATGTAGGCCCTGCCGCCGACGGCAAGATTCCGCTCTTGCAACAAGAGCGCCTTATTGACCTCGGCAAGTGGCTCGACATCAACGGGGAAGCGATTTATGGCACACGGCCTTACAAGAAATTCTACGAAATGAAGCCCGTCAGCATTTGGCGCATGGATGAGCAAATCAACTTTGACTGGAAGCGCAACTCACCCGACCCTGCCATCAGTTGCGACCATTTCCAAGCGCATTGGCAAGGTTCGTTCATCTCTGAAAAAGACACCTATACATTTGAGATCCAGACGGATGACAAAGCCAAGTTGGTCATTGACGGGCAGACTGTCATCGAAGACACAAAGAAATTGCCCATAGGCAAGATGAAACTCGAAGCCGGACAACACAACATCGAGGTTTTCTACGAAGAAGACGACATGGAAGCCACCATCAGCCTGTTTTGGTCGTCGAAGAAGATGGAAAAACAGGTGATGCAAGGTTTCCAAATGGGCAAGATGCTGCCTACACAAGGCCTGAAGGCCACCTATACCTGCGAGCAGCCCAACATCTGCTACACACAAGGCAAGGACGCACTCTACGCTATCGCCTTGGATTATCCTGAAAATCAATTGGTTTTGAACATTGACCAGCCAGCCGACAACATGAAAGTCCAATTGTTAGGTTGCCCGAAAGCCTTGCCGTGGAAATACAAGGACGGCCAACTCATTATTGACACGAGCGGACTGAAATACAGCGACTTGAAGAGTACAGCGGCTTGGGTGTTCAAGATGAAATGAAAAAAGCGGCTCCTTCGACACGCTCAGGAACCGCCATTTTTTCGTTTATCCTATCGGACCGTCGGTCAGTTCTTTAAGCCCTTGCAGACCGAGGATTCGGTTCGTTTTCTTGGGTATCCGCTGGATGTAGAACCGCTCGTCTTGCTGCACAAACTTGAAGTGCAACAGGTCTCCTTTCGGGAAACACTCGAACAGCTTGTAACGTTTGAAGCCAATCGCCCCGTCATTCGACTGGTACGAAAAATCAGCAGTCTTCACAAAAGTCATCTTGCCACGTTTGCTGAGAATGCTCGTCGTAAACCCGTCAAAATAATTGCGATTGCCCCATTTGCCGGCAAATTGCTCGGGATTCCTCAAGTCGTACACGATGACCTTGAAAACTTTTTCGGTTTTCGGCATCACTTCCAAAACCTTCTGCATCATCACCGTTTTTTCCTTCACAACCTCCAAATACAGCCATTGGAAACGGTTCTCCGCGGTCTCCCAAATCGGTGTAAAATGCACCATCACCGTTGTGGAATCGGTGTCGGCAACCACGTAATCACCCTGCATGGTGCGATAGAACTGCTTGACATCATCTTCGGTAAACTTAGGCTTATCCTGAGCGAAACCGTTAAATGCCAACAAAATAGCAACTAAAACTAATGCAAATCTTTTCATATTCGGTCAAATTACAATATCCTCATGTTCGGCACTTCGTCGCCGTCATAGAAACCTTTGTCGAGCTTCTCTTTCACTTCCTTGAAAGCGTTCAGCGTGTAGTTCACATCGTCCATCGTATGGGCTGCCGTCGGGATGATGCGGAAGATAATCATGCCCTTGGGAATGACGGGATAGGTGATGACTGAGCAGAAAATCTTGTAGTTTTCGCGCAAGTCCATGGCGATGTTGGTGGCTTGCACCACGTCGCCGAATACATGCACCGGCGTTACGCAAGCCTCGGCAGGACCGATATCGAAACCAAGGTCGCGGAAGCCTTTCTGCAAGGCGCGGGTCACCGTCCAAAGTTGCTTACGGAGCGCATCGCCCTCGGCACTGCGGATGATTTCCAAACGCTTTTCGCAACCCTCAACGATGGCCAATGGCAACGATTTGGCATACATCTGCGAACGCATGTTATAGCGCAGATACTCAATAACATACTTCGGTCCAGCCACAAAGCCGCCGATGATGGCCATTGCCTTGGCGTAAGCACCAATGTAAATGTCAATGTCGTCCATCACGCCGAAGTGCTCCGAAGTGCCGCGACCGTTGGGACCCATCACGCCGAAGCCGTGAGCATCGTCGATGAGGATGCGGAAACTGTACTTTTTCTTCAGGGCCACGATGCCAGCGAGGTCGCCTAATGCACCCGTCATGCCGTAAACGCCCTCGGTAATCACGAGGATACCACCGCCCGTCTTGGCCACCACTTCCGTGGCAACCTTCAGTTTCTTCTCAAGGTCGGCCATGTCGTTGTGGCGGTATTTGTACTTGTTGCCGATGTGCAAACGAATGCCGTCAAGCAAGCAAGCATGGGCTTCATTGTCGTAAACAATAACATCATGGGGGTTGGTCAAGGTGTCGATGGTCGAGACAATGCCCTGATAACCAAAGTTAAAGAGATAAGCGGCTTCCTTCTTCTCGAAATCGGCAAGTTCCTTCTCGAAATGCTCATGCATCCTCGTGTGACCCGTCATCATACGGGCACCCATCGGGGCGGCGAGACCGTATTTAGCGGCGGCTTCGGCATCCACCCGACGAATCTCGGGGTGATTGGCCAAGCCCAGATAGTTGTTCAAGCTCCAGCAGAGCACTTCCCTGCCATTGAAGACCATGCGCGGCCCCATCTCGCCTTCCAAGCGCGGGAATGCGAAATAGCCGTCAGCGCGTTCGCGGTACTGCCCAATCGGGCCACCGGAATCCTTTGATATTCTTTCAAATATGTCCATCAATTTGAGATTTAAGATTTAAGATTCAAAATTCAAGATTTACAGGCTCCCATGCCATTTCTCGCAAAGGATTGCGCGATTGGAACCCACGGGAGGCCCATTTTCAAAGCACAAAATTAGTAAATATATTGATTATCCTAACGTCAAGGATTTATTTTTAATTTTGCAGGCTGAATGTGCGGGTTGTTCAATCCCCCCTACCCCCCAACGCAAAGCGGCAGAAAATATGCGTCCGGTAGGTTGTTCCCCTTTTAAGGGGGGTACCCAAAGGGCGGGGGATTCGAAGACCCTATTATGAAAAACAGAAACAATGTTAGACTTGAAAGACAAAACCGCACTCATCACTGGCGGAGGCACAGGCATCGGACAAAGCATCGCGCGACACTTGGCGCAGGAAGGCTGCCACCTCGTTCTCACGGGCTTGGGTATCGACGACCTCAACCGAACCAAGGAAATGTGCGAGCAATACGGCGTAAAAGCATGGGCCATCGAAACCCAATTGGACGACTACGCCTCCATCGACCGACTCTATGACTACGTGATTTCCAACGGATTAAGCATCGACCTTTTCGTGCTCAACGCTGGCATCTCGCAACGCGAAAAGGCTTTGGACACCGACATCAGCGTGGACGAGAAAATCCTGAAAATCGACTTCCTGAGTGGGGTTTATCTGGTCAAGAAGTTCAAGGATATGATTTTGGCAAAAGAACACGTTCAGTTTAGCGTAACCACTTCCCTATCAGGGCTTTTTGGGTTTCCGTTGCGGTCGGCATATTGCGCGGCGAAACATGCCTTGTTCGGGTTTTATGAGTCATTGGAATTGGAATACAACAACATCGGGGTCACCTTCCTCATTCCGGGGCGCATCAACACGCAAATCAGCAAGAGCGCGCTCCACGGTGACGGTACAGCCCATGCCAAAATGGATGCCGGACAAGCCAATGGCCTCGATGTAGACAAGTGCGGCCAAATCGCCGTGCGCGCCATCAAACGACAGAAACACAGAAAGTTAATCGGTCGCTCCGAACTGCTGATGGCGCATATTCATAAATATTGCTTACCTTTGTATTATAAATTGTCTAAAAAGATATCAGCGACATGAAAGAAAAAATCATCTGCGGCATACAACAAGTGGGCATCGGAGTCCCTGACTTCGTAGAGGCTTGGAAATGGTACTACGACCAATTCGGATTTGAAATCAAAATCGTTGACGATGAGGGCGTTGCGGAACGAATGCTCCCCTACACGGGCGGTAAGCCCCAACCGCGCCGTTCGGGCATCGCGGTCAATATTCGTGGGGGCGGCGGTTTTGAGATTTGGGAACCCAAAGGTCGCCCGCTCAACTACCTGAAAGAACCTGTCAAATTGGGCGATTTGGGCATCCTTGTCGCCAAGGTAAAAACGCCCGACATCGAAGCGGCTTACAACACCTATATTAATAAAGGCCTCGACGTCATCAGCGAAATCATGACCTCGCCGACGAGTTACCGTCATTTCTTCATGAAAGACCCCTACGGCAACACTTTCCAAGTGGAAGAAGACGATTATGTTTTCATCGACGAGAAAAAACTGACTGGCGGCGCCAACGGCGTGATTTTGGGTGTGAGCGACATGGACAAATCCATCGAATTCTACAGCACCTTGCTGGATTACGACAAGGTGATCTTCGACCAAACCGAGGTTTTCGACGACTTGCAAGCCTTGTCTGGCGGTGAAAACCGTTTGCGTCGCGTCATTTTGGAGCGCAGCAAGCCTATCGAAGGGCCTTTGAGCCGTATCATGGGCACCTCACACCTTGAACTGATTCAAAGCATGGATGGCGCAGGCAAGAAACTCTACGAAAACCGTTTTTGGGGCGACCCGGGATTCATCCACCTCTGTTTCGACGTGCGCAACATGGATGCCGTCAAAGTGCAGACAGAGGCCATGGGGCATCCCTTCGTCTGTGACAGCGGTGCCGACTTCGGCATGGGCGACGCCAACGGGCACTTCACCTATGTGGAAGACCCCGACGGCACCCTCATCGAGTTCGTCGAAACCTACAAGATACCGATTGCGAAGAAGTTCGGCCTCTATCTCAACTTGGCCAACAAGGACGACCGCAAACCTTTGAAGATATTGAAAATGTTGCGATTTGCCAAAGTCAAGCGCGAAAGCATCAAATAAAAAACAGCCGACCTCTTTCGGGGGTCGGCTGTTCCGCGTTTAAAACGCTATCCATGAACAAAATTACCACAATCTTACTTGACACCCAATTTTGCTTTCACGTCATTGGTGGCGTCGACGGCATCGGTGCCCACATAAACGGCGGCACCCGTAGCCAAGTCAAACATATAGGTATATCCTTTCTCCTTACCCACCGCATTGATGGCATTCTGAATCTTCTCAAGAATGGGAGCGAGGAGTTCACCGCGCTTGGCCTCAAATTCGCTTTCGGCGTTGGCTTGGAACTGCTGGATACGGTTTTGGATGTCGATGATTTCCTTTTCCTTCGACTGTTTCACCAAATTTGACATCGTGGCTTGGTTGGCCTCATAGTCCTGCATCTTGGTTTGATACTCCTGAGCCATCGTTTGCAACTGCTTCTGAAGCTCACCATAATACTTTTCCAAATCTTTCTCAGCCTTTGCCTTGTCGGGCATGGCATCAAGAATTTCAGCCGTGTTGACATGGGCCAACTTCACCTGAGCATAGGACACTCCGCTCATCACGAAAAGCGCCACACCCAAAAACATAACTTTAAATAATCTCTTCATTTTATTGACTTTTAATAGTTTAACTCTTTATTCTTTGACATTTGAGCGGCAAAGATACAAAATAATTGCTTTCCTTTGCCATTTCAGGTGTTATTTCTTGGATTTAGGAGCAGTGCCACCCGCCGAACCACCGCCTGCATTGCCCGCACTCTTCTTACGGTCTTCGCGACGCACGGTCTGCATGACGTTGCCCAATTGGTCAAGCACATCGTCGCTGATGTCGTTCTTGTCGCTGGCATAGAGCACCGAAGTACCTGAAGCCAAGTCGAGGATGAAGGCGTAGTTCTTGGTTTGGGCCACTTCCTTCATGGCGGAATAGACCTTTTCCTGAATGGGCTGAATCAGCTCCGTGCGTTTCTGGTAGAGCTGGCCTTCCGCGCCGAAATACTGCATCTGCAAGTTCTTGGCTTCCTGTTCCTTGTCGACGATGGCCTGTTCGCGGGCGCGTTTCTGGTCTTCGGAAAGGAGCAGCATCTCGGTTTGGTACTTGCTGTACATCTCCGACACCTTGTCGTAAACGGCTTTCACTTCCTTTTGCCATTTGGCCGAAAGGGCGTTGAGTTCTTCCTGAGCATCGCCGTATTCCGGAATGTTTTCCATGATGTATTCCGAATCGACATAGACGATTTTCTGTCCACCGCCACCAAGCTGCGCATGGGCGGTCATGATGCCGCCACACACCAAAGCAGCGGTCAAAATCAAGGTTCTGAATGTTTTCATTGTGTTATGGTATTTCTAATTCGTTTTTCTTGCATATCAATAATCGTTCCAAAATTTTAATCAATGGAACCGCCGATGGAGAAGTGGAACTGGCTGCCGTTGCTACCCGTGGTGCCGTAGACGTCGTCGAAACCATAGCCCCAGTCGAGGCCAAGCAAGCCGAACATGGGCAGGTAGATGCGCACGCCGACACCTGCCGAACGCTTCACCTCAAACGGATTGAAGTTCTTGAAGCCGAGCCAGCAATTGCCCGCCTCAAGGAAAGTCAAGGCATAGATGGTGGCTTGCGGATTCAGCGAGAGCGGATAGCGCAATTCCAAGGTGTATTTCGACAAAATGTTGCCGCCGTTTCCACCCGAGCCAGAACTGCTGTAATAACCCGGCGTGAGTGAGTTGTTGCCATAGCCACGCATTCCGACCAGCTCGCGGCTGTCCAACGAATAGTTGTTCAGGCCGTCGCCGCCGAGGAAGAAACGATGGAAAGGCGTAGGTCCAATCTGGTCGTTGTAATGGCCCAAATAGCCGAAGCGTATGCGGGTCATCATCACGAGTTTGTCGTAAAGCTCGGTGTACCATGCAACCCTGAAGGTCCAACGGTGCATCTCAATCCACTTGTATTTCTCGTTTTCGGACATGCCACTGTAATTCTTGTTCGTAAACAGCGAATAGGGCGGCGTGATTTCCAATCCTAACTGAAGCTCGGAGCCGTAGCGCGGATAGATGGGCTGGCTCACCGAATTGCGCGAAAGCACGAGGTTGTAGCTGATGAGGTTGAACTTGCCGTTGCCATCGCCGACGCTCAAATAAGTGGATTGGTAATTGTTCAGGCTGTAACGCTTCAGGTTAAGGCCTTGATACAAAGCAAAGAAATCGTCAGGCCAAGTCAGGCGCCGACCCAAGCCAACCGTTCCGCCCGTCATGTTGAACCAACCGTACTTCGTATCGGTCTTTTCATAGTTGTTGGAATAGAACGACTGATAAAGCGAAACCGTAAGCGAGTTGGGTTTGCGACCACCCAACCAAGGCTCGGTAAACGACAAGCCATAATAGATGTAATAGCGGCCCAAAGTGCTCACGTTCAGCGAGAGCTTCTGTCCGTCGCCCATCGGCACCGGTCGCCATGCCTTCTTGTTGAAGATGTTGCGCATGGAGAAGTTGGAGAACTGCAAGCCTGCCTCAAGCATCAGATAGCCGGAGGCGAAACCGGCCGAAAAACGGACTTGGTCGGCGGCAGCTTCCTCAACGGAATAGCCGATGTCGACGGTGTTGTCGGAGAAGTTGGGCTGCACGTCGGGCGTGATGCTCTCCTGATTGAAGAAGCCCAACGTGGCCAATTCACGCATGGAGCGCACCACATCGCTGCGGCTATATAATTGTCCCGGACGGGTGTACAACTCGCGTAGCACCACATGGTCATAGGTCTTGGTGTTGCCCGTCAACGTAACATTGCTGATGCGGGCTTGTTTACCTTCCGTGAGACGGACCTCCAAGTCGATGGAATCGTTTTCGATGGCCACTTCTACCGGGTCGACGCGGAAGAAAAGATAGCCGTCGTCCATATACAACGAGCTGATGTCGAGGTTGGTCTCGCTGTAGTTCAGGTTCTTGTCGAGCAACTCCTTATTATATACGTCGCCCGACTTGATACCGAGGATGGAATTGAGGGTCTCGCTCGTGTATTTGGTGTTGCCCGTCCAAGTGATGTTGCGATAGTGGTATTTGTTGCCTTCGTCAACAACCAAATCGATGCCAATGTTCTTATTGTCAATCTGATAGACCGAATCGCGGACGATGCGGGCATCGCGGAAGCCTTTGGAGTTGTACTTCTCGATGATGTGCTTCTTGTCATCTGCGAAATTGCTCTCAAGATACCGCGATGCCTTGAAGATGCGGAAGCGATAGTTGTCAAAAAAGTACTCCTCCACACCGGTGATAGCCCGCAATGGATGCAGCGTAAACACATCAGCGAGGGTGTTCACGACCAACGGCCCAAGCGGGTCAAGCGGGTCGAAGTGGCCTCGTTCCTTGGTATCCTTCATGGCCGCAAGAATCTGTCCTTCAGTGAGATTCTGATTTCCAATCACATTGATTTTGCCGATTTTCACTTTCGAGCCTTTGTCGATGTTGATGACCATGTCGATATAGCTCTCACGAGTGGTGTCGGCCTCTTGCTGGATGTCGATGTTCACATTCAGGTAGCCTTTGTCGTAATAATAATCCTCGATGATTCGCGTGGTTTTGGTCAGCAGGTGGTCGGTGGCAATATCGCCGCGCGAGAGGTTGATTTTGTTGCGGATTTCGTCAGCTTCGCTTTTCTTTACGCCTTTGAAAGAGAACTTCGAAACACGCGGTTTCTCCTTAATGACGATTTGCAGAAACACCTTATTGCCCACAAAATCCGTAACATTGATGGCCACATTCTCAAACATGCCCTGCTCCCAAATCTTCCGGATGGCTGAAGAGATGCCGTCGCCGGGGATGGAGACTTTATCGCCTACCCTCAAGCCCGAAATCAGGGTCAGCATTGTGGCATCGACATATTTGGCACCTTCAACGACGATGCCGCCGATTTCGTAATCCGTTGGGCTGGAATAATCAATTTCCGATAGGTCGTCGCCAATTTGGATTTGGGCAAAAAGGCTGTTTTCAAGACCCAACAAAAGGCTGAAAAACAGCAATATGGAGAAATATCTCAATCGCATAGTCATTTTTTTACTTGTTCACTTGTTTTCCCGAAACGCCGCTCGCGATGCTGGTAGTTCAAAATCGCTTCGTAAAGGTCGGCTTTGCGGAAATCGGGCCAGTATTTTGGGGTAAAGTATAATTCGGAATAAGCCAACTGCCACAGCAGGAAATTGCTGATGCGTTCCTCGCCGCTGGTGCGGATAAGCAATTCTGGATCAGGCATATTCGCTGTGGAAAGGTAGGACGAAATGGTGTCGTCCGTAATCTCTTCGGCTTGCAGTTTACCAGCCTTCACATCAGCAGCCATGCGCTGCGATGCCTGCCTCAGGTCCCAACGCCCCGAATAACTCAAAGCCAAAGTCAACGTCATGCGGGTGTTGTGGCTCGTGTCGTCAAGGGCTTTCATCAACTGGTCATAATTCGCCTTGGGCAGACTCTGCAAATCGCCTATGGCGTTCAGTTTGATGCTGTTCTTGTTCATGGTGATGACCTCGTTCTTGATGGTCGTAGCCAACAGCGACATCAATCCCGTGACTTCGGCGAAGGGACGGTTCCAATTCTCCGTGGAGAAGGCATAGAGGGTCAGAAATTTAACGCCGATTTCAGCCGAGGCCTCACTTACCTCGCGCACCGATTGAATGGCGCTTTGATGCCCGAAGAGGCGTTGTTTTCCGCGTTCCTTGGCCCAGCGGCCATTGCCGTCCATGATGATGGCGACATGCTGGGGCAGCCTGTCGCGGTCGATTTGTTGCATCAATTGATCTTTCAGTTCCATAGTCAGAATTTGCTTAAGTTACAGCCCCTTCCATCGGGCAGGTTGAATTTCCATGTCAACGAGGCACTTGCCATGCCATACCAGTCGTTGAAAGCCGAGTTGCCGCGCTGTTGGCCAGGACGATAGGTCCATGTCGGGTCACTCAAATTATATGGTTCGCCGTCCACTTCCACCGTAGCGGAAACCTCGGGATAGACCTTCGCGACATCGTCGAGATAATCGGTAAAGGTCTTATGCATACGCCATTCCACCGTGGCCGCCATGTGGCGCGACAAAGACAATTTCACACCGAAGCCAAACGGAATGGAAACGCCCACGGGACTCGTTTTGCCAAACATTTTCTCGTACCACTTCGCGTCGGCGGGAAGCGGGGCTTCGGTAGCATAGTCGCTCAAATCCACCAGCGTGCCGTTCACATTGGCGTAAGTTGTATACTGGAACACCGAAATGCCGCCGAAGATATAGGGCGAGACGTTCTTTTTCGGGTTGCCGGTGTAATATTCGAGGAAATTGAACTCCACCAACAGGCTGAAGTCGTTGATTTTGCTCATGAAATTCAATTTGCGTTCGGGACGCCAGCCTATCTTCTCATCGTCGGCCTGCACTTTGGCGCGCGTGTAGTCAAAACGGAACGCCCAGCGGTTATCGGGATTATAACGCACCACACCGCCATATTGCAGTTCCGACATGGCGAAAGGTATCATCGGGTTCAAGTCACCCATATAATAACTTGCCCCGACATGCGGCCCCACTTCAAGGGTTTTGGGGTCGTTAAATTGGGCTTTGGCTTGGCCAAAAACAACCAAGCAACTCAAAATCAATAAAAAACGAACTTTTCTATACATAATTCAAGCGTGCAAAATTATGAAATTTCCAATAAAAACGAAAGAAATCAATTTCTATTGTCTTTTCCCCACATCAATTTGTTGCGGATGGTGCCGAAAAAGTCCTCGTTGCGCATCCTGACGAGATTGAGGCAAAAACCTGCCTTGCGTACCTCAAGCTGCACGGAAGTATCTAAAGTACAGCTCCTTGAGTCCATGCTGAAGACAAATTTTTTCTCGCGGCCTTCCACTTGGATGCGGATGACGTTATCGTCGGGGATGACCACGGGGCGCACCGTCAAATTGTGGGTGGCAATCGGCGTGATGACAAAGTTTTTCGCATTCGGCGCAATGATAGGGCCACCCGCGCTCAATGAATAGGCCGTGGAACCCGTTGGAGTGGCCAAGAGGATGCCATCGCCCCAATAGGTATTAAGGTAAACATTATCGACGAACACCTTGATAGCCAACAAACTATGCTCAGGATTGCGAATGACGTTCAACTCATTGAGGGCATAACGCACATCGCCGAAGACATTCTGGGGCGACACCAATTCGAGCAAGGTGCGCTGCTCGACCGAAAACTCGCCACAAAGTACACTCCGAAGTGCCTCGCTGATTTCATTTTTCGAGATGCTGGAGAGGAAACCGAGCCGCCCCATGTTGATGCCCAACACAGGAATTCCCGAATCGAGGACGAAAGGCACGGTGTCCAATATCGTGCCGTCGCCACCGATGGAGAGCAGAAGGTCGGCGTACAGGTCGACATGGGAAATGAAGACGCTGTATTTCACGCCTTCAGGAACAAAGTCAGCAACGATGTCGGCAAAAGGCTGGTAAACAACAATTTCCACTTGGTTTTCAGCCAATTCGGCAAACAGTTGCCGCATATATTCCCCGTTTTCAGGGGCGATGGTTTTTCCAAATAGGGCGATGGTTTTCATATTCCTTCTTCTTTTACGGAATCGTGGCTTTCGTCAGTCATCATTCTCAAATAATTCACATAGCGCCAGTCGGCAATGTCGCCGTTCTCGACGGCTGCCTTCACCGCGCAACCGGGTTCGTGCGTGTGGGTGCAGTTGGCGAAACGGCATTCGCTCATCAGGCTGCGCATTTCTGGGAAACGCTGCGCAAGGGTCTCTTTTTCAAGGTCGTACAGCACAAACTCCTTGATGCCGGGCGTATCGACAATCCAAGCGCCGAAACTCAAATGGTGCATCTCGGCGAAGGTTGTAGTGTGCTTGCCTTTTTCATGATAGTCGGAAATTGCACCGATGCGGACATTCAACGAAGGGTCTAAAGCGTTCACGAGAGCCGACTTGCCCACGCCAGAATGCCCTGAAAATAGGCATATTTTCCCTTGCATCAAGGTTTTGAGTTCGTTGATTTGGAAACCCGTCTTGGCCGAAACACCAAACGAGGTGTAGCCAAGTTGTTGGTAATACTCCATCAAAACGCACATCTCCCCTATTTGCTCGTCAGTGTACAGGTCACATTTGTTGAAGATGACGGCGGCGGGAATGTGGTAGGCTTCGGCAGTCACCAAAAAGCGGTCAATGAAGCCTGTGGAAGTGCGGGGTTGCGCGATGGTCGCCACCACAATGGCTAAATCCACATTGGCGGCAATGATATGAGAGGCCTTGCTCAAATTCACCGACTGGCGGACAATCACATTATCACGCGGCTCAATCTTTTTGATGACGCCCGTTTCCTTGCCTGATTCTTGTTCAAATTCAACATTGTCGCCAACGGCCACGGGATTGGTGGAACGCAAACCATCGAGGCGGATTTTTCCGCGCAGGCGACACTCCCACTGCCGACCTTCACCGTCCAAAACGATGTACCAACTGCCCGTTGATTTGATGACCTTGCCTAACATTTCTGATAACGTTTTCCGGGCAATGCCATCAGCACGCCGTCGAATTCCAAATTCAAAAGCAAAGCCGCAATTTTCGTAGTCGGCAATTCCGACTTCACGATGATATCGTCCAAACTGACGACCGCATTCGCGCCGAAGCAATCCATAATGAGTTTTTCTTCGTCAGTGAACTCGCGAAACAATGCCGTTTGTTTCTCAACCTTCTGCTCTGAATCCCAACGCATTGCATAGCGCAAATTTAGCATACTTTCCATCAAATGGGCGCGGTTGGTGCGAATGAGATAATTGCAGCCTTGGCTGTAAATGTCCATCACGCGGCCCGGATAGGCGAACACATCACGATTATAGGAATTGGCGATGTCGGCGGTAATCAAAGAACCACCTTTCAGCGCGGATTCGATGACGACTACAGCATCCGCCATGCCCGCAATGATGCGGTTGCGACGCGGGAAATTCTCGCGGTCAGGCTGGGTGCCGCTAATGCACTCGGTGAGGACTCCGCCGCCTTGTTCTATCATATCAGAAGCCAGTTTTTTGTTCGGCGCGGGGTAAACTTGTTGCATTCCGCAACCCATCACCCCGACCGTCGGGATGTTATTTTTCAGCGAGGCTTTGTGGGCACAAGTATCGACACCGTAAGCCAGTCCACTTACAATCAACACATTGTCATCTTTCAAATCCTCCACTAACTGGTTGCAGTTTTCCTTGCCGTACTCGGTGATGTTGCGCGTGCCAACGATGGCCACCATGCGGTTGGCGTTAAGGTTGGCCGCACCTTTATAATATAGCATCATCGGGCCGTCGTCGCATTGCAGCAGGCGGCGCGGATAGTCGGAATCGAGGAAAAACAATGGACGAATGGCATTTTTCTCGATGAAAGTAATCTCCTCCTCAGCGCGTTTCAGGTACTGCTTGGGGTTGCAGATGGCCTCGATGGAAGCCTCGCGCATCCCCGAAATCTTCTCCAACGACTTGCGCGTTTCCTTGAAAATGGCCTCGGCACTGCCGCAATACTGCACGAATTTCTTGCCGCTGATGTCGCCGATGCCTGGGAGCAGCGTCACGCCGATTTGATAGAGGAGGTCGTTCATTCTATTCGTTTGGTTGGTAGAAACGCAATGCATTGCGTCTCTACAATGGAAAATCAATCTAATTTCAACACCGCCAAAAACGCCGATTGCGGCACCTCGACATTGCCGACCTGACGCATACGTTTCTTGCCAGCCTTCTGTTTTTCAAGCAGTTTGCGCTTACGCGACACGTCGCCGCCGTAGCACTTCGCCGTCACGTCCTTGCGCACTTGGCGCACCGTCTCGCGGGCGATAATCTTCGCTCCGATGGCCGCCTGAATGGCGATGTCGAACTGGTGACGAGGAATCAATTCCTTCAGTTTCTCGCACATGCGCCGACCGAAATCGTAAGCATGGGCGCGGTGTATCAAGGTCGAAAGGGCGTCCACCGACTCGCCGTTGAGCATGATGTCCAATTTCACCAAGTCAGCGTCCTGATAACCAGCGATATGGTAGTCGAACGAGGCATAGCCCTTCGAGATGGATTTCAGTTTGTCGTAGAAGTCGAAAACGATTTCCGAGAGCGGCATTTGGAAAGTCAGTTCCACGCGGTCGGTGGAAAGATAAACCTGATTCTTCAACACGCCGCGCCGCTCGATGCACAAAGTCATAATTGGGCCGGTGAATTCGTTTTTCGAGATGATTTGCGCGATGATGTACGGTTCTTCGATATGGTCGATTTTCGTCACTTCCGGCAAGCCGCTGGGGTTGTGCACCTCAATCATTTCGCCGTCGGTCTTGAAGCACTTGAACGACACATTCGGCACCGTGGTAATGACATCCATGTCAAACTCGCGGTCTAAGCGCTCTTGGACGATTTCCATGTGGAGCAGACCCAAGAAACCGCAACGGAAGCCGAAACCCAAGGCCGCCGACGATTCAGGTTCCCAAACCAAGGAAGCATCATTGAGCTGCAGTTTCTCCAACGAAGCCCTAAGTTCCTCATAATCATCCGCATCCACAGGATAGATACCCGCAAACAGCATGGGTTTCACGTTCTCGAAGCCCGCCACTGGCTCAGCGCATGGCCTTTCAACATGCGTGATGGTGTCGCCCACCTTGACCTCCTTCGAGGTCTTGATACCGGAGATGATGTAACCCACATCGCCTGCAGAAAGCTCATCCTTAGGCACTTGCTTCAGTTGCAGCACCCCGATTTCGTCGGCGTGGTATTCTTTGCCCGTGGCATAAAACTTCACCAAATCATTGGTGCGCAAAGTGCCGTTCATCACGCGGAAATAGGCAATGATGCCCCGGAACGAGTTGAACACCGAATCGAAAATCAAGGCTTGGAGCGGTGCTTGAGGGTCGCCCTTCGGGCAAGGAATACGCTCCACGATGGCATCCAAAACGGCGGGCACGCCCTCGCCCGTTCTCGCACTCACTTTCAGGATTTCGCTCGGGTCGCAGCCCAAGAGGTCAACCATCTGATCCTCCACTGTGTCCACCATGGCGCTCTCCATGTCGATTTTGTTCATCACGGGAATGATTTCAAGGTCGTGTTCGAGAGCCGAATAGAGATTGGCAATCGTCTGGGCCTGAATGCCTTGCGTGGCATCCACTACAAGCAGTGCACCTTCGCAGGCCGCGATGCTGCGCGATACCTCGTAGGAAAAGTCCACGTGGCCAGGGGTGTCGATGAGGTTCAAGGTATAGGTTTCACCCTTGTAAGGGTATTTCATTTGGATGGCGTGGCTCTTGATGGTGATGCCACGCTCGCGCTCAAGATCCATGTCGTCAAGCACTTGGTCGACGAGTTCCTTGTCGTTGAGCGTATGGGTCAGTTCCAAAAGGCGGTCGGCCAAGGTCGATTTGCCGTGGTCGATATGCGCTATGATGCAAAAATTTCTGATGTTTTTCATTATAACCTCCAATTACGCCCGTTTGCCAACTTTTTGTGTCTTATCATAAACATAATTACGAAACAACCAGCTCTTGCTTTGCTCAGTAGGCTCAATATCAATGGTTTGCAATGGCGAAACCGAAATCAAGTTGTTAGAGTATCGCGTCAAATAATTGACTGCTTCCACTGAATTCACACTTTGGTTTCTTTGCAACGAATTGATTACCTTTGAAATGAATCTGGACTCCTTTTCGGAAAAAACTCCTTGTAAAAGGCTCAGTTTCTTTTGAGAATAGCGCACTTCAATTCCCTGATTGTCAACAATAATAAGCCCTACACTCAGTTGCTCTGAGATTTCCGGACGAATCACCGCATAAATGATACTATATCTTAAACTGTTCATTTTCCAATATTTTCTGTTAAACATTCGGTGAAATTGTGCCAAACACCATCAATCCATTCAGAATCAAAAAGTTGTCCTATCTTTCTCTCAACAACATCAGAAGGCACATTCCAATCCTTTGGCATGGCTTGTAACATGTGGGAAGATAGTTGCCGACTTCTATTGATGCAAGCCATATAATAGGCAGTCATAGGTTTGAGCATTGCTTCCAACGAAGCCCGCGTCTTTTCTTGAATCAGACATTGAAACAAGTCGGAATAAAGAATGGTATCCGTTGAAGTCAATTGCGACAACGGAAAATCAAAGGTGGCGGTGTTGAAAATACAGCCATAGTCGATGGAAACCAAGTCTTCCCGTTCCACATCATAAAGCAGGTTCGCGTTGTTGGCGTTTCTGTCTTCATTAGCCATCCAAAAGTCAAACAAGGCGATTTTCAAAAGCTGCATCAGCGTTTTTGTTGAGGATTTCACCTCTCTATAAGTCGAGGGCGTAATATCGACAACACTTTCCATTTTCCTACTTCCAATCGACAAAGCGACATTGCTCCCCTTTGACCAATGGGATGGCCTTATCCTTACAAAAGCGATTTCAGGCGTGTTGAGATGCCATGCCATAGCCATTTGCGCTCCAATGAGTTCACATGCCAATTTGTACGCAGCGAAAGACGAACGCATATACTTACAAATGTAGGCGTTTTTGTCGGAACACATGACCAAAACGGGCTCCTCTCCTGTAAGATATTGCCTTTCAATGGATTTAACGCTGTCTAACAACAGAATTGGCATAGTCTCTACTCTACTTGTTGATTTGGGCGCAAAAGTACAAAAATTTCCCTTTGCGCCCTCAAGTTCGAAAAAAGAAGTACACCGAGCATCATTCTTCCGAAATCAGACGGACAGAACAGCCATTACATCTGAATTCTTCAATATGGATACACCCAACCATGAAAACGGGGCCCATTGCTTCGTAATTGGTTACCATCAACGTATGAGCGATGCATACGCCGCTTTGTGTCGTTGTCCAATAATTTCCAAAACGTCCAACACGATTAAAAGCATCCGCCGAATTTTCATACCATATCCCATCGATTCCAGTGAGCTGATAACGCACTCCTGCGGCAGGCAAGAACACCGCGCCGGCAGGCTCCAACACTTCCAGCCATTCATTACCCGTAATAATATTAAACCTAAAATCACAATGCTCATTGACGGCGTTGAGAGTATAAGTGGACGCCATCCAATCGTCAGGCAACACAATCATGCCATTGATACCAGCCACGACAGCCTTAGCGAAACGCATACCCGAAGGTGTCTCCCTTTCGGTAAGGAGATACACGAGTTCGTCAACAGTAGGCGTGTACCACTGACGAGAGCCACCGTTGCTGATGGTGTTGTGGATGCCCCAATCCGCTTCGGCATGGTCGCCTGTCAGGTTGAAATTGCCCACAGGACCGTAGGATGCACAATCAAATTCAAATGCCGCATAATTGTACGGCTTGTAATACTCGTTGCCGTTATCCCATCCGCTGGTGCCCCAGCCGAAAAGGTCCATCCAGCCTTCGTAATACTTCCAAATCCGAGTGTTGTCGCACTTGATTCCATTGTTATACACAGTACCGATATTCACCGTACCGAATTGAGCGTCGACTACCTGCCCTCCCACAAAATCCCATTGCCGTTCGGCGAAGCGCCAAATATTGTCATCGGGGAAGTATTGCAAGTTGCCCTGCGAAAAGCGCACTTTTCGGTCGGGACTGACGGAAAACAGGCCGGGCAAAGTGCCGCCAGACCATGGACCAAACGAATCATCAGGCACAAACTCCACCTCCTCACCATAGGCAATGCCTTTTTCGTTGATAGCGTAGGCACGCATGTAATGGGTGCGACCACGTTCCAATCCAGAGAAATAGGAATTGAACTCGCCCAAACCTGTACCCACCTTTATGTGAAGGCCCTCAATGGTGGGATCATGTCGCGTGTCCCAACAGAAACCGCACTCCGTCACCTCATACCCTCCGTCCCTAATCACTTCACCCACGCCTTGCACACGGGTTGCTGTCACATCAGTTACCATAAGGGTTCGTACTTCCATGGGCAGCTTTTCCATCACAAAAGATTTCTCTATGCCATAATACACTCCCCCGGAACATATCGCATAGGCACGCAAATAATACCAATTTTCAGGTGTCAAGCCCACTATCTCACAATCGAATGCGCCTATGTTTGTGCTCGCCACCACTCGCAAATCATCGACCGTCGGATGCTCCGTCGTGGCATAGCACACGCCACATTCCAACACGGTCTGTCCTCCATCGTTGACCACAGCACCATGGGCAATTGCCGAATTGTGGGTGATTTCGGTCAAATCATAAGTCTTCACAATAGGACTTGGGTCTGTCAGCGTTGTGAAGACGAATGCCTCGCTGTAGCCAAGCCCTGTTTCATTTACGGCAAAAGCCCTGCAAGAGTAGGTTGTCGCTGGCAAAAGCTCCGTCACCGTAACGGAAAACACACGCGAGTTGTCGACGCACCATATCGTGTCGGAAACGCCGCCATCCTGACCATAGCAGAACCCGCATTTCGTAATCTCAGATCCGCCCGACTCAACCACTTTGGCATAGAGCAAAGCCTTGTTGTGAGTTATCACGACGGAGTCCTCCATCATAGCAACCTTCGGAAGTGTTTTTTCGACGGGCTTCTTGCAACCCATCGCAATCAGCATAACCAACATGGAAAATGTGGCCATTGCAATAGTAAAGTTCGCTTTCATAACATTGTTTTTTTAGGGTTGGACTTATTTTATGTTTTATTTCAAGTATTCAAAAAGACATTTCATACCATATTTTTCCGCAAAAATAGCGTTTTTTTCAATATACCAACACTTTTTTCATAAAAATTTCATTCTCCACGCTTTTCAACACATAGGGATTATCATTAACTTTGCAGTCTGAAAAAGATGAATGCTTATGACACCTGCTTTACCCGACACCTATTCCAAAGAAGAAAAAGAAGAAATCGAGCGACGACACCGGCGCCTCATCGATGCGTGGCAAACCCGCAAGGAAGCCCAAGACCTTGAGGCTGTCGACAAGGCTTTCTACTTCGCAGTGGAGGCCCACAAAAACCAACGCCGCCGCTCGGGCGAGCCTTACATCTACCACCCCATTGAGGTGGCCACCATTGCCGCACACGACATCGGTCTGGGCCGCACCTCAATTATTTGCGCCCTGCTGCATGATGTGGTGGAAGATACGCAATATACTTTGGACGACATCCGCGAGATGTTCGGCGAGAAGGTGTCGCGCGTGGTGGACGGCCTCACCAAGTTCGACCAAATGGAGGGTGCCGAAAGTATGCAGGCCGAGAACTTCAAGAAAATCATCACTTCATTGACATACGATGTGCGCGTGGTGCTCATCAAACTGAGCGACCGGCTCCACAACATGCGCACTTTGGACTCGATGCCCAAGCACAAGCAACTGAAAATCGCCTCCGAAACCTCTTACATTTATGCGCCTTTGGCCTATCGGCTTGGCCTTCATGCCATCCGCATTGAGTTGGAAGATTTGGCACTAAAATACACCAACCCAACCATTTACAACAACATCCGCAAGCGCGTGGATGATGTGCGCGAACGCTGCATGGGCGAAATGCGTGACTTCATCGCGCCAGTCATTGAGGCTTTGGAAAAGACGGGCATCAAGGTACGCGCCGAAATCAAGGAGCGTTCGGTCAACTCGATTTGGAAGCGCATGATGGAGAAGGAACTTTCGTTTGAGGAACTTTACGGCTCGTTTGTGGTGCGCTTCATCACCAATTGCCCCGTCGACCAAGAACGCCTCGAATGTTGGAAAATCTATGCCGTGCTGACCGGATTCTACCGCCCGAACACAGCCAAACTGAAGGACTGGATTTCGTTCCCGAAAACCAACGGTTATGAGTCGCTTCACGCCGTGGTGATGGGCCAAACCGGCAACTGGGTGGAGGTGCAAATCCGCAGCCAGCGCATGGAGGAAATCGCCGAAAAAGGCTTCCCCGCCTACTGGAAATACAGGGCCAACGACGACAAGACCGAGAGCGGTTTCGACGAATGGCTGAAGAAGGCACTGTACCTCATCAACAACGAGTCGAACAACGCCATCGAGTTCGTCGACAACTTCAAACTCGACCTTTTCTCCGACGAAATCCACGTGTTCACCCCGCAGGGAAAGATGATTTTGCTGCCCAAAGGCTCCACCGTTTTGGATTTCGCCTACTACATCCATACCGAGATTGGCGACCACAGCATTGCGGCCAACGTGAACAGCCAATTGACCCAACTCGACCGCAAACTGAACAACGGCGACCAAGTGGAAGTCATCACCTCCGAGGCCCAGCACCCTCAGGAGAAATGGTTTGAGTTTTTGGCCACGGCCACGGCCAAATCGAGGCTCAAGAACGGCATCAAGGAATATCGCCGCACTTTCCGCGAGCAAGGAGAGGCGAAGTTCAATGAAATCATGGGCAAACTCGACCTCGACCCCTCGAAAGCCAACCGCAACACAGTGATGGCCGCCGAACATCTCACCAGTTCCATCGACTTTTATTATCAAGTCGCGACGGGCAAAATCGACGAACGCGCCATCCGCAATGTGCTGAAACCACAATCGAGCAGCGGGAGTTTCGTGCGTTACCTCACTTTCGGACTTTTGGGCAACAGCAGCAGCCGCGACAAGGACGAAATGCCGTCCATCACTTCCTCGGGCGAGTTCGATTTCAACGTTTCCACCTGCTGCAACCCTATCCCGGGCGACGATGTGATTGCCTTCAGTTTCCCCGGCGAACCGCTGCAAATCCACCGCAGCAACTGCCCCAAGGCCATCCAACTTTCGTCGCGCTATGGCAACAACATCGTGAAGGCCAAATGGCAACCCAAGAGCGAAATCGCCTTCCTCGCCGACCTGAAAGTCACCGCTTTGGACTCAGCCGGACTGCTCAACCGCATGACCAACCTGCTCTCCAACGAGATGAAACTCAACCTGCACATGCTCCACATGGAGGCCAAAAACGACCTCGTTGAGGCTACCATCTCCATCTACGTCCACAGCACCAACGAACTTGACGACCTCATCAGCAAATTGAACCACCTTAAGGACATCCAAAAAGTGATTAGGAAAAACAGCAATTGAGACAAAATAATGCGGATTATTTAGAATTGGTCTGAAAAATATTCCTATTTTTGCGGCAACATCTCAACCCTAAAATGAAAGACTCTTTCGACAATACCTATCTGGCAGTCAAAAAGATATTCATTGACTACCTACAACGGAGGAAGTTGCGCAAGACCCCTGAGCGCTTCGCCATCCTCAAGGAAATCTACTCCACCAACGGGCACTTCGACATCGATTCGTTGTACAACCGAATGAAGGACAATAAGTACCGCGTCAGTCGCGCCACCTTATATAATACTATCGACCTGCTTTTGGACTGCGGCTTGGTCATCAAGCACCAGTTTGGGCACAACTGCGCGCAATACGAGCGTTCCTACAAGTTCCGCCAACACGACCATTTCATTGATATTGAGACAGAAAACGTGATGGAATTTTGCGACCCGCGCCTGTTGGAAATCCAACGCTCCATCGAGGAACAACTTGGCGTGGAGATTACACATCATTCGCTGATATTCTACGGACATAAAAAGAAATAAACGGCCCTTCGACAGGCTCAGGGGCCTAGGTCGTTGAGCCTGTCGAAACGCCGATATAGGATAAACTTGAAATACAGAAAATGAACAAATTAGACATATTATTAGGCTTGCAATGGGGCGACGAGGGCAAAGGCAAGGTGGTTGATGCACTCACGCCGAATTATGACATTGTGGCAAGATTCCAAGGCGGCCCCAATGCCGGTCACACCATTGAGTTTGGAGGCCGAAAATTCGTGCTGCACAACATCCCATCGGGCGTGCTCACGCCGGGTTGCGTCAATGTCATCGGCAACGGTGTCATCATCGAGCCACATATATTAAAAGGTGAGATTGAAGGTCTGCGCGAGGCTGGTTTCGACCTGCGTCAAACCCTGAAAATCGCCAACCGCGCCCATTTGATTTTGCCCACCCATCGCGCCATAGATGCCGCCAACGAAAAGGCTTTGGGCAAGATGAAAGTCGGCACCACACTAAAAGGCATCGGCCCGACTTATACCGACAAAACCGCTCGCAAGGGCCTCCGCATCGGCGATATTGCCTCGCCCGACTTCCGCGAGAAATACGAAAACCTGAAACAGGCACATTTGCAGCAAATTGCCGGATTAGGTTTCGAAATGCAAGGTTTCCAACTCGACGGCATCGACTTCCCCGAATACGAAAAATTGTGGTTCAAGGGCATCGAATACCTGAAACAATACCAGTTCATTGACAGCGAATACTACATCAACGAAGCCCTTGACGCCGGCAAGAAAGTGCTCGCCGAAGGTGCCCAAGGCTCCATGCTTGATGTGGATTTCGGCAGTTATCCTTTCGTCACCTCTTCGAATGTGATTGCGGCGGGTGTCTGCTCCGGTTTGGGTGTTGCCCCGAGTAGAATCGGCAAGGTGTACGGCATTTTCAAGGCCTACTGCACCCGTGTGGGCACTGGCCCCTTCCCTACCGAGTTGTTCGATGAAACAGGCGAAAAACTTCGTCAGAATGGTCACGAATTTGGCGCCACCACAGGCCGTCCGCGCCGTTGCGGTTGGCTCGATCTGCCCGCACTGAAGTATGCCGTCATGCTCAGTGGCGTCACCGACCTGATGATGATGAAATCTGACGTAATGGATGACTTCAAGACCCTGAAAGTGGCCACGGCATATCGCTACAACGGTCAGGAAACCAAGCATTTGCCTTTTGCCGCCTGCACCGAGTCGATGGAATCCGTTTACACGGAAATCGAAGGCTGGCAACAGCACATCGAAGGCAAGATTCCGCAGAAATTGGAAGATTACATTAAATTTATTGAAAACTATGTCGGCGTGCCAGTGAAGTTCGTTTCATACGGCCCCGACCGAACACAAAATGTTTGGAGATAAACGGTTTCTGTGTTTGAGAAGTTTTTCTTAACTTTGCCCCGCAATCAACAATCGATTCATTATGAGTACCGAGATGCAACAAACCATAGCCGACTATTTCAAGACCCAACCCATTTTGCGGGCATGGCTTTTTGGCTCGTTTGCCCGAGGTGAGGAAACTCCTTTGAGCGATGTGGATTTGCTTGTACAGTTTGACAAAGACGCAAGAGTGAGTTTGTTGAAACACGCTTCCATGATTAATGATTTGGAGGCTTTGCTCGACCGTTCAGTTGACCTTGTGCCTGACGGAAGATTGTACCCACGAATTGCTGAGAGTGTCAACCAAGATAAAATACTGATCTATGAGAGAGCCTGTTAGAGACCGTGAACGGTTAGAGCACATCCTTGAAGCCATCGACCGTGTTCTTGGTTTTGCCGAGGGAAAAACGAAAGAAGAACTGGAAACTGACAGAATGAATTTCTACGGCATTGTCAAGAATATCGAAATCATTGGCGAGGCCGCATACAAGTTGACAAAAGCGTTTCGCATAGAACACCCTGAAACTCCTTGGGACGACATTATAAAAATGCGCCATATTCTCATTCACGACTACTTCCAAATAGACGAAGAAGCCGTCATTTATGTTATCGAGGACAACCTTCACCCTCTCCGCGAACAAGTTGCCCGTTATTTGGCGGAAACCAATTGGGAAGAATGGGAGAAAAACGAAGTTGTGATTACCGAATCCACCACCCACAAAACCCTTATACAAACTGCCACCCGCATGAAGTCGCGCGGTTATGAATTAGATGAAATTTGCAAAATCACAGGCCTCAGTCGAGATGAAATCGAATGGCTGTAGAATAAATATTTGAAAAAATGATCATTTTAGAAAAACCATACGTATCAGCCCCATTGGTGGCTTACTTAGAAGAAAAACAAATCCCCGTGCTGCACAACGACATGGCTGCACAACTCACCGCTGAAGGACATCATCTCAATTTGTTGGATGACAAGCAATTCAAGGAGCAATATCTGCAAAAAGGGCAACTTTACGCCGTTTCGGAAAATGCCTTGGTTTGGCTTTATGCCCAACTGCCCGAGTCGGAATTGGTGAAAAAAGTGAAGATTTTGAAGGACAAGGTCGCGTTCCGCCGCATCTGCCAGCAGATTTATCCCGACTTCTATTATAAAGAGGTGGAGATGAAGGCCTTGCGCAGCCTCAATCCTGACGAGTTACCGCTGCCGCTCGTGCTGAAACCCGCTGTGGGCTTCCTCAGCGTGGGTGTGTATATCGTCCGCAACAAGGAAGAATGGCAGACCGCTTTGGACGACATCGACCGCAACTTTGCCAAGCAGTGCGCCGTTTTCCCAGAGACTGTGGTACGTAGTGAGAAATTCATTTTGGAACAATGCATTGAAGGCGAGGAATACGCCGTAGATGCTTACTACGATGCCGAGGGCAAGCCCAACATCATCAACATTTTCCACCACATCTTCAAGAACGAGACCGACGTCAGCGACCGCCTCTATTGCATGAGCAAGCAGATTTTTGAGAGCAACTACCCGGCTTTCAACCAGTTCTGCATTGACTTGAACGGTGCTTTACAACTGCACAACTTCCCGATGCACGTGGAATTCCGCGTGGATAAAAACACGGGCCGCGCCATCCCGATTGAGGTGAACCCGCTGCGTTTCGCTGGCATGTGCCTCAACGACATCACGCGCCACACCTGCCACCTGCTTCCCGTGCAGGCCTACTTTGAAGGCACCCACCCCGACTACGCCACCCAATGGAATGGCATCGAAAACGATGTGTTCAGTTTCGTCGTTTTGGACAAACCATACGACACCAACCGCAAACTCGATTTCGAGCGCATCAAGCGGCACTTCCACGGCGTACTCGAAACCCGCGACATCATGAACCCCGCCATGAGCATTTGGGGATTCCTCTTCACGCAAACCCCTCCCGAGCACAAGGCCGAGTTGCAGGAGATTCTGCACTCCACTTTGGAGGAGTTTATGGTTTAGTGGACGTGGGACTTCAGGAGTATTTAGACAAAATGTTGGCTAAAAGGTGGTAGACTTACCACCATTTTGCTAACATTTTTACATTGATGGGGTAATGAACACGCGCCAGCCGCCCTCATTATCATGCTCAATGTACCCCTTTTCTGTCATGTTTTGAATCATCTTCTGAAGTGCCGAGCGGTTTACTCCTGTCGCTTTTTGCAACGAAGCATAGGTCGGACGATAATCCGTTTGCAGTTCATATAAAACCTTTCCGTATGTGGGTGTGCGGAACTTGATTCTTTGCCCGTCATACCACCACACATTCTCCGATTTCTCGGTCACAAAAAGCGTATCCATTTCAATCTCGTAAGCCATCAAATCCGTCATGTGCTTCTGGAAATGCTTAATCTGCTTCAAAGTGGCCTTGGCACCCACCGAAGGCTCACTGCCCACTTTCAAATCGGACTTGTGCAACGCTTCAAGATAGTCTCTTTTCTGCCGACTGCGCACAACAATCATTGGATAGCCGTGTCTTGATAAGATGTAATTCATCAATAGTCGGGCGATACGGCCATTGCCATCCTCAAACGGGTGGATGCGGATATAGCGGTAATGAAAAAGAATGGCCAAATCAGCGGGAGAAAGCGAGCCTTCTTGCTCCGTTTGGTTATACCAGTCCACCAAGTCAGTCATCAAAGCAGGTGTTTCCTCAGGCGAGGCGTATTCAAAACGGTCGCCATAACGAGTGATGACGCTATTGGGACGGGTTTTGTATTGTCCCGCATGGATAACATAATTGGTTTGCACCCCGCCTGGCAATGTCCGATACACCGTGTAATCCTCACGAAGCAATGTTCGATGTAATGTCCGTATAAAATTCTGAGTGAGCGGCTTATCCCTTTCCATTGCCTCCACGGACATCATTTTCAGTCCAACATTGCTCGCCTTCATTTCTTCATATTCGCGAAAATCTGCCTCGCCAATCACCTTGCCAAACAGCAACAGCAGTTCGGTTTGGCCGTATGTCAAAGTGTTGCCTTCGATATGGTTGCTGTTGTAGTTGAAATCAACGGAAAACTTCCGACTCAACCGTTCCCTATCCAATTCCGACAAAGGCTGTATAGCGTTCCATTTTTCCAACGCGGCTTGCAGTTTTTTTGACTCCATTTCAGTATTTGTTTTTAATTTACCACCAATTTTAGTGGTAATATTACCACTATTTCGCCGACAAAATTACATATTTTTCGGGAATATCACTCTAAAAACTTGAATTTATATGGAAATAAGCCATTTTGTGCATTTGTTCTTATTAAAAACCCATGTCAACAATACACAAATCAACAATGTTACAATCGGAAATATCACTCGTAACGGATAATATACGGTTACAAGTTCTTTATAAATTGTCGTAGATCTACAAATCTTTATCATCGGAGACTGCATTAAATAAATTGGCAAGGAATTTTTCCCTATATATTGCCATGCAGCATTATTCCAATTTCTTTTTTTCTTATAAAAAAGGAATACGGCAACTGTCAAAAAAACGATGAATGGTGCTTTGTATCCATCCCATACAGGATCCATCACATAACCCTTTTCACTATTCATGCTTGACAAAGGCCCTTCCAGCAATATCCAATTATAAATCCATTGAAAGATAGATAGGCCTAAAATCGAAATAACAATGTATTTTGTCTTGATTCTATTGAGTCTAAAACTATCACTATAAATTGCATAGCCCAAAACATAATACAAAACCGAAACCGCATAAGGCCATCCCATCATAGGATTAATAAATTGTTTTACAACTCTATTAAAAAATTGAGCAGTACATAAAAACAAAATCAAAACCAGATAATTCACCCTTTTCTTACGTCCATGAATAAATGAATACAGTATTGGATTCAATATATTAAGAACAAATATAGCCTTTAAAAACCATAAATGATTTGAATAAGGTACAGCAATATATATTGATTTTACAAAAAATGTTTTTATACTATCAAAACCATTCCCCCATTCATTTAAAGTATACATTGTTATCGCAGTACTAACAAAAGCCCAAAAGAAAAGTACAAACAATAATTTCAAGTTTTTCAAAAGCAACTTCCTAATAGAGTACTCTTTTCTCAACATCAAAAAACCATTCACTACGAAAAGCAAAGGAACACAAATCGCATATATCCCTCTAATAAACAAACTATTCCAAGGAGAATACCCACAATGATATAAAATAACAAGGCAAATTCCAAGTGCTTTCAAACTATCCAAAAAATCTAATCTTTTATCCATGATTAATTTGCATTTTGCAATGCTATCAATCACTATTTCGGGCAAAAGGAAAGGTGCAGACCTTTCTATCGCATTCACGAGGAGCGTCGGTTGAACCCCGTTTCCACCTATAGACAGCCCACACCTTAGGTGCGAGCATCAACTCTACCTGAGGCAACGGAATCTAAATCGCTTCCGTGAGATTGCTTTTATCCGATTTTTCAAATCAAGAGTTTCCGACGCTTTTGTTTTGAATGCGAATAATAGCCAATGCTTTGGTTTTTAATATGTCAGTTTGTTCTTTTCTTTCTGTTGTTAAAATTTGGTGATGGCACCGAGGTGCCTTTGTTTTCGGCAAAAATACACTTTTTTCGGGAAACCATCGCTAAGATTAGATTTTGGGGCAAATATTTTGTCAACAGATAGGTTTTTCAAAAAGTTGCGGAATAAATCAGCAAAAAGTTGCGGAATAACTTATGTATTTCATTTATTATTAGTACTTTTGCAGCAACAAATCTGAAACGAAATGGCTAATTTGGTAGATACTTTGGCTATTGATGCCTACACGCCTTTACAAATCAATGTCTTGAAAGACTCTCTCAAGGAATCCATTGACCGAGAGAGCAACATTGATTTGTTGCGGAAATGTGCTCTGCTTCTTTCGTCCAATAAGGACATGTATGATTTGAACAGAGCCATTTCTATGGACAGCCTCCTGTCGATGGTGAAAGAAGACATCCACACCATGTACCAAAACGCCGCCCGATGAAGTTCCGCGTTGTCGCCTTGCCAGAAGTCAGAAAGTATTTTGCTGAATTGATGCAAATCCTTTATGACAAGGAATATTTCAGTTTTGAGGACCAAGCCATAGCATACGTAACAGACCTGTTTGCCGACATTGAGCAAAACCTTCCGACCAAATCAAGGAAACCAGCGCCCGTTTATTTCGAAAGATACGGTAAGAACATGTTTTACGCAAGTTTCAGGAAAAGTCGGCACACTCAATGGTATGTTTTTTTCACCATCCATAAAGATGTTTTTTCGCATGTTACGACTTTCCTCATCAGATATGTCGGCAACAACCATGTAATCGCTCAATATTTATTTGATAACAAATAATCCATTATCATGCGCAATACCTTATTAATACTCCTCACCGCCTCCACCCTGCTGCTTTCGGCCTGCAAGGGAACTGGAGAAACAAGACAAAGCAAGCAATTCACTGAAAAAGAAGCCCTCGAATTCCTCTACGCCTATATGCCCCTCGGCGACAGCGTGGACTATTCGGAAGACTATTACCGCGAGTGTATCCATTATGCCTTCCGCGCCAAGGAAGAGATGCCTTGGGGTGCAAGCATCCCCGAACGAGAGTTCAAGCATTTCGTGGTGCCCGTGCGCGTCAATAATGAGAATTTGGACGCTTTCCGCAGCACCTATTACGAAGAACTGAAAGGCCGCGTGAAAGATTTGTCATTATATGATGCCGTCCTCGAAGTAAACCATTGGTGCCACGAACACGTGAACTACAAAGGCTCTGACAGCCGCACCTCATCGCCGATGGCGACGGTCAAGACCTCGTGGGGACGCTGTGGCGAGGAATCGACGCTGTTGGTAACGGCCTTGCGCACCGTGGGCATCCCTGCACGGCAGGTCTATACGCCCCGATGGGCGCACTGCGACGACAACCACGCTTGGGTGGAGGCTTGGGTCGATGGCCAATGGCATTTCCTCGGTGCCTGCGAGCCTGAGCCTGTACTCGACTTGGGTTGGTTCAACGATCCTGCTTCGCGCACCTTATTATTACACACCCGCGTCTTCGGCGATTACGACGGTCCCGAGGAGGTCATCAGCCGAAGTCCCAACTACACGGAAATCAATGTGGTGGACAATTATGGCAAGACCGCCAAGACCACTTTCACCGTCGTGGATGAGAACGGAACGCCGCAAGCCAACCTACCCGTGGAGTTCAAGATTTACAACTATGCCGAGTTCTGCACCGTCGTGAAAAAAACCACCGACGCGAATGGCCACACTTGGCTCACGGCGGGTATGGGCTGCATGATGGCCTACGCCACCAAGGACGGCAAGTTCGGCTACCAAGTCTTCAAATCGGGTGAGAATGAGAATGTTACCATCGTCCTCGACCATGAGGAAAGCACGGAAAAAGTCATGGAGTTCGAGATGGTTCCTCCACCGCCGACTTGCATCTTGCCCGAAGTCACGCCCGAAATGCGCGCCGAAAACGACCGCCGTGGGGCTTACGAGGACTCCTTGCGCAACGCCTACATCAAGGCTTGCAAGGACGCGCAAATGAACATCATTGCCAACACGGGTAACAAGACCTTGTGCCGCATTTACGAAAAGACTTGGGGCAATTACCAAACTATAGCCGATTTCGTGAAATACGCGCAAGACAAGAATCAGGAAATCAAGGCGGTGGAGTTGCTGAAAAGCATCTCCGACAAGGACTTGCGCGACATTAGCCTTGAAGTCCTGCAAGACCATTTCGACCACACGCCCGACCTTACCTCGTCCATCGTTTCCATGCCGCCCGAGTTGTACGGCGAATACATCCTCAGTCCGCGCATCAGCAACGAAATGATTGTACCGTGGCGCAAGACCCTCACCGGGTTCTTCCCCAAAGATGAAGCCCAAAAATACCACGATAACCCCGCCCTATTGGTCGATTGGGTGAAGCATAACATCTTCGTTGATGATGAATTAGCCTTGCAGCGCATCCCGATTTCGCCCATCGGCGTGCTGAAAGTCCTTAAGGCTGACCGCCATTCCCGCGACATCTTCTTCGTGGCCATGGCCCGCAGTTTGGGCATCGCCGCGCAAATCCACCCCGTAACGGGAAAGGTGCAATATTTTGACAATGAATGGATTACTGTGGATTTCGAGGCCGAACAGCCCAAAATCGCGGAAATCGGCTATTTGGACATCCGCTACAGCCCCATTGCCTCCATGCCCGACCCGAAATATTACACGCATTTCAGCATCAAGAAGTTTGACGGCAACAGTTTCCAACTGCTTGCCTATGATGCCCAAGACCCGGGCATCGACGACGGCATGACTCTGTCGAGTTTCGAACATCCCACGCCTTTGGAGGCCGGCTATTACATCCTCACTTCAGGCAACCGTCTCCCCGATGGTACCGCCCTGACCCACAGCCAGTTCTTCACCATCAAGGCAAAGGAAACCACCACCGTGAACCTCGTCTTGCGCGAACCTAACGACGACCTCCGTGTCATCGGCAGTTTCTATGCCGACAGCAAATTCACCGACCCCGAAACTGGAGAAACAAGCAATCCGAAACAACTCATCCAAGGCGACTACTTCATCCTCGGCCTTTTAGACCAAGGCAGCGAGCCGACCACCCACGCCATGCAGGACATCGCCGCTTTCCGCAAGGACTTCGAGCAATGTGGCCTGCCAATGATTTTCATCTTCAACAGCAAAGAGGAATACGACAAGTTCAAGTTGAAGAATTTCAGCGAGTTGCCCGACGGTATCGTTTACGGCATCGACGGAGGTGTTGTCCGCGAAGAAATCGCCGACGGCCTGCACCTGAGCACCGAAGCCCTTCCCATCTTCATCATCGCCAATGCCAACAGCGAAGTGGTGTTTGTGAAGCAAGGCTACACGATTGGCTTGGGTGAGCAGATGCTGAAGGTGATTGCGAAGGTGAGATAATCTTGAAGCAACAGTATGAAACCAAGGATCATTTTGGTTCTGCTGTTGGGCATCACCCTTGCAGCAGTTGGACAGAGCCAACAGAAAACATCGGTGCAAATCATGACCTATAATGTGCGCCATTGCGCGGGCATGGATATGGTTCTGGACTACGACCGCACGGCAGCCGTGATTTCTATGCAACAGCCTGATGTGGTGGCACTTCAAGAGTTGGACAGCATGACAGGTCGAAGCGGACAACGATACCAGTTGAACGAGTTGGCTATCCGCACAGAGTATCACCCAGTCTTTGGAAGCGCCATCGATTATGATGGGGGCAAATACGGTGTGGGCATCCTCACCCGAGAGCGCCCTTTGAGCACGAAACGCATCCCTTTGCCCGGCGAGGAACCTCGCGTATTATTGGTGGTGGAGTTGAAGGATTATGTCTTGGCCTGCACCCACTTGGACCTTGAAGAGGAGCAACGTTTGGCATCAGTTCCCCTCATCGTGGACGAGGCCCAACGTTGGCAGAAGCCTTTCATCCTAACTGGCGACTTGAACGATGCCCCCGACTCGGAACTGCTACAAGAGCTGACAAAGTATTTCACAATCCTTTCCGGCGACCAGCCCACTTTCCCCGCCGATGAACCAACGGAGTGCATCGACTACGTTGCTTCGTTTAAAGCGCGGCCAGTTGTAACGCTAGAATGTAGCGTGATAGACGAACCCGAAGCTTCTGACCATCGGCCTTTGGTGGTTAGGCTGAGGTTGCCGTAGCGTTTATTTGAAAACAAAATGAATGGCGACCCAATCGGATCGCCATTCTTTATTGTACTAAAGGGAAACCGCATTACAACTTCCTCGCAATCTCCTTTTCCGTATACCCCTCAATAATATCGCCGACCTTGATATTGTTGAAATTTTATAGTTCAAAATATAAAAATTTCAATTTTTTTATAGTTTGAAATGTAAAATATTGTATTTTTGCTGCATCAACTGCAAAACAAAACGATATGGAAAAAGCAGAAATCCAACCGCTTTACGACAATTATCATCGGAAGATTGCCAAAATCAGTCTCGGATTCAAACGCTACCTATTCACACAAATCAATTGGAACGCCAGAATGATCGGTATCAAAGGTGCCCGTGGTGTGGGCAAGACAACCTTGTTGCTTCAACATATCCTCGAAAACTATGGGAACATAGACGAAACGCTTTACGCCTCCATGGACGACCTCTGGTTTGCCACTCACACGCTGATGGATTTGGTTGACTGGGCCGACCGTCACGGCATCACTCGTCTGTATCTTGACGAGGTGCATCGCTACAAAACATGGTCGGAAACCTTGAAAAACATATACGACAACTATCCCGACATGCGCATTACATACACGAGCAGTTCGCTCCTCGCCATGGACAACGGCAAAGTCGACCTCTCGCGACGCCAAACTCTCTATACGTTACACGGACTCTCGTTCCGAGAATTCCTCGAATTTGAGAATGTCTATCGCACGAAGCCTCTTTCTTTGGAAGATTTGCTACACGACCATGTGAAGATTGCCCTGAATATTACCAAAGACATCAAAATAGAGCCTCTGTTTGAGGCTTACTTGGAACACGGCTATTATCCCTTCTACAAGGAAGATGACAACGATTTTTTCGCGCATTTGCGAGAGATTGTGTCCGTGGTCATTGACAATGATTTACCTGCCGTCGAAAGCGTATCGTATGAAACCATTCAGAAAACCAAACGGCTGTTGATGGTCATTAGCGAGCATGTGCCTTTTGAGCCGAACATGTCGGAACTTTGGAAACAATTGGCCACCAACAACGAATTGGGGCTTCGAATGCTCTATTCCTTGGACAAAGCGCAGATATTGTCACTGCTTACTGAAAAAGCCAAAAGTTACAAGTACCTCTATAAGCCCGACAAAATCTTCATCAACAACACCAACCTGATGCATGCACTGTGTCCCCATGTTGAGGTTGGCAATGCAAGAGAGACATTTTTCCAAAACCAGATGGCTGTTGCCCATGAGGTGAACACGCCACAAAAAGGGGATTTCCTTATCGACGGACGCTACCTGTTTGAGGTCGGCGGCAAAAACAAAAAATTCGACCAAATCAAGGATGTCCCCAATAGTTTCCTCGCCGTTGACGAAACCGAAGTAGGTTTCGCCAACCGCATCCCACTATGGATGTTCGGACTTTCATATTAATCCACATTAAGACAACAAGAATGGCAACCCAATCGGGTCGCCATTCTTCATTGTACTAAAGGAAAACTGTCTTATAGTTTCCTCGCAATCTCCTTCTCCGTATACCCCTCAATAATATCGCCGACTTTGATGTCGTTGAAGTTCTCGATGTTGAGGCCGCAGTCCATGCCGGCGCTGACTTCCTTCACGTCGTCTTTGTAACGCTTCAGGGAGCCGAGCACGCCTGTGTAGACCACAATACCGTCACGGATGACGCGGATCTTCGTGTTGCGGGTAATCTTGCCGTCCAAGACCATGCAGCCAGCGATGGTGCCAACCTTGCTGATCTTGAAGGTCTCGCGGATTTCGAGGTTGCAGGTGACCACCTCCTCGATTTCGGGAGCCAACATGCCTTCGATAGCGGCCTTGATTTCCTCGATGGCAGTGTAGATAATGGAATACAGACGAATGTCAATCTTCTCATTCTCAGCCATCTTACGGGCCTGCGCAGTAGGACGCACATTGAAGCCCACGATGATGGCGTTGGAGGCCGAAGCCAGCATGACATCCGACTCGCTGATGGCACCCACCGACTTGTGGATGACATTGACCTGCACCTGCTCGGTGGAGAGTTTCAGCAAGCTGTCGGCCAAAGCCTCCACGGAACCGTCCACGTCGGCTTTGACAATGATGTTCAGCTCCTTAAAGTCGCCGATGGCGATACGACGACCGATTTCGTCCAAAGTGATGTGCGGACTGGTGCGGCGGGTCTGTTCGCGCTGCAACTGTTCACGACGGTTGGCGATGGCTTTCACCTCGCGCTCATCGAGCATTACGTTGAAAGCGTCGCCGGGCATAGGAGCGCCGTTCAAACCGAGGAGCAACACCGGTGTGGAAGGTCCAGCCTCCTTGACGGGCTTGTTATGGTCGTTGAACATGGCTTTCACCTTACCGTATGTTGTGCCAGCCAGCACCATGTCGCCAATCTTCAAAGTGCCGTTCTGCACCAAAATCTTGGCCACATAGCCACGGCCTTTGTCCAAAGCCGACTCGATGACCGTGCCCTTGGCCAAACGGTTCGGGTTGGCTTTCAGGTCGAGGAACTCGGCCTCAAGCAACACCTTCTCAAGCAAGGCATCCACATTGAGACCAATCTTTGCCGCGATTTCCTGCTCTTGGTATTTGCCGCCCCAACTTTCGACCAAAATGTTCATCTTGGCCAATTGTTCACGAATCTTGTCAGGTTGTGCAGTAGGCTTATCTATCTTGTTCAGAGCGAACACGATAGGCACGCCAGCGGCCTGCGCGTGGTTGATGGCCTCAACGGTCTGCGGCATCACATTGTCGTCGGTGGCAATGACAATGATAGCCACGTCAGTAATCTTGGCACCACGGGCACGCATGGCCGTAAAGGCTTCGTGACCGGGCGTATCCAAGAAGGTAATCTTCCTTCCGCTCTCAGTTGTAACCTCGTAGGCGCCAATATGTTGCGTGATACCGCCAGCCTCGCCAGCCACGACGTTAGTATTACGGATGTAGTCCAACAGCTTGGTCTTACCGTGGTCGACGTGACCCATGACGGTGACAACGGGCGAACGGGGCACAAGATCCTCCTCGCGGTCGACTTCCTCCGTCTCGGCAATGGCTTCCTGCACATCAGCACTGACAAAGTCAATTTGATAGCCGAACTCTTCGGCCACCACCGAAAGTGCTTCAGCGTCAAGGCGTTGGTTGATGGAAACAGGCATACCGAGGCTCATGCAGGTGCCGATGACTTTCACAACTGGCACATTCATCATGGTAGCCAGTTCATTGGCGGTCACAAACTCCGTCACTTTCAGGATCTTCTTGTCCTCCTCCTGACGCATCATCTCCTCCATAATATTGCCCGCCACCTGCTGACGCTTTTCGCGGCGGTGCTTCGAGGTCTTCGACTTGCCCATAGGAGCCAAGCGAGCCAAGGTGTCCTTAATCTGCTTCGAGATTTCCTCTTCGGTCAGTTCGGGCTTCTCCTCGCGTTTGCCTTTCTTGTCCTTCTTGCTCAGTTTGGCGTTGTCTTTCTGGTTCTTCTTGTTGGCATTGTCGCCACCCTGCTGTTTCTGGCCTTTGCCTTGCTTGCCACCGTCCTGCTTCTTGCCACCGGGATTCACATTCGGGCCAGTCGGGTTCTCCGACGAGCCTTCAGGTTTGGCGCCTGAGATGCGTTTGCGTTTCTTTCTCTTCGATTCGCCCGACTTGCCGTGTTTCTTCTCGTCAGGGAGTTCCACCATACCCAAGACCGTGGGGCCTTGCAGCTTGGGAGCTTCCAATCTGATGACACGAGGCTCGACGGGCTTCTCCTCCACCTTCTTGGCGGGAGCCTCTTCCTTAGGTTTCTTCTTTTCCACAGGCTTCTGTTCCTGCTTCTTCTCCTGAGGCTTAGGCTGTTGGGGCTGCTGTTGCTTTTCGGCCTTCTTTTCCTTCTTGTCTTTCTTCTTTTCCTTGGGTTTCGGCTCAAGGTCAATCTTGCCGACAATATTCAGCGAGATACCAGAAGTCTTTTCCTCCTCGGTTGCAGCTTTGGTTTGGGGCTGCTCTTGAGGTTTTTTCTCCTCAACCTTTGCCTCAGTCTCAGCCTCCATCTCCTTGGTTGGAGCCTGTTCTGGCTCCGCCTCGACGGCTGGCTTGCCTGACTTCTTCACCGGCGTAGATATCGTGTTCGTGCGGATAATCACTTCGTCGTGATCCTCTTCCTCAACGACCTTTTGCGATTGCAATGCCGAATCAACGGAAACACTACCACCCTTATAAGAGAGGTTACCCAATTTCATGGCCTCATTCTTCACTTCCTTCTCGCCCTGATATTCCTTCACGAGCAGCGCATACATGTCTGCTGTGAGCTTCGTATTCGGTGAGGACTCGACTTGGAACCCTTTCTTGGCCAAAAATTCCAAAATCGTCTGAACCCCCACATTGAATTCTTTTGCCGCTTTCGACAATCGAATCGTGAAATTAGTTTCTTCGGACATAGTTTCTTTCTCTTTGTTTCTCGTTTATTTTTAATGCCTTGGCATCATTCGGCATCTTGTTCAAATTCAGCTTTCAGGATACGGAACACGTCTTTGACGGTCTCAATTTCGAGGTCGGCGCGGGTGGCCACCTCTTCGGGAGTGTACGACAGCACAGCCTTGGCCGTGTCGCAACCCATGTGGATGAGTGAGTCAATGACCCACTGGTCGATTTCGTCGGAGAACTCTTGCAGGTCGACGTCCTCTTCGGTGTTGTTGGCCTCGCTGTTGCGGTAGACATCAATCTCGTAGCCCGTCAGTTTGCCGGCAAGCTTGATGTTATAGCCGCCCTTACCAATGGCAAGGCTGATTTGGTCGTTCTCCATATACACATTGGCCATGGTGTTGTCGCTGCTGAGCACGATGTTGGTAATTTTGGCAGGACTGAGGGCACGGGTGATGAGCAATTCCGGATTCGACGTCCAGTTAATTACATCGATGTTCTCGTTGCGCAACTCGCGGACGATGCCGTGGATACGTGTTCCCTTCATGCCCACGCAGGCACCGACGGGATCGATACGGTCATCATACGACTCCACGGCCACCTTGGCGCGTTGTCCAGGCTCGCGGACGATTTTCTTGATGGTGATGAGACCATCGTAAATCTCAGGCACTTCGGCCTCAAGCAGACGCTGGAGGAAAATCTCCGAAGTGCGCGAAAGGGTGACAACGGGTGAGCCATTGATGCTCTCCACGCTCTTCACGATGGCGCGGATGGTGTCACCTTTTTTATATATGTCGTTCGGAATCTGCTCGGCGCGAGGCATGATCAGTTCAATGCCTTCGTCATCAACGACAACGATTTCACGCTTCCACACATGGGCCACTTCGGCGGTGATGATTTCACCGACTTTCTCCTTATACTTCTGGAAGATGTTTTCCTTCTCGTACTCAGCCACTTTGGTTTGAAGGTTCTGGCGCAAGGCAAGAATGTCGCGGCGACCGAACTTCTCGATGCGCAGCTCCTCATTCACTTCCTCGCCCACCTCAAAATCAGGCTCAATCTTGATGGCGTCCGACAACTTGATTTGGCGCAGCGGGTCGGTGAGTTCGTCGTCCTCAACCACGGTGCGGTTGTGGTAGATTTCGAAGTCGCCCTTGTCGACGTTCACGATAATGTCGATGAAGTCGGTGGTGTCGGTTTCGAACTTCTTGTTCAACATGCCTCTGAACACATCCTCGATGATGCGCATCATGGCCTCGCGGTCAATGTTCTTGAATTCCTTGAATTCCGAAAAAGTTTCTACTAATTTGTAGTTGTCCATTTTATTGTGTTGATTGTTTATTGTTTAATCGTTTATTTGTTGTGGTCGGCGTTTCGACAGGCTCAACGGCCTTAGGTCCCCGAGCCTGTCGAAGGGCCGCTCAAAAGATGATTGCGGGTTTGATTTCCGCTTTTTTGCGTTCGAAGAACAGGTTGACAGGTTCCTCCACAGGTTTTTTCTTCGAGGTTTTCTTGGGCGCAGGCGCAATTTCCACCTTCTCGGCATCGAAACTCACCAACTTTCCTTGCATCTTGCCCGTCTCCTTCGTCTTTACTTCCACATCCTTGCCCACATATTTCTGCAACTGACGGTCCATCTTCAAGGCGCCCGAGAGACCCCAAGAGCACACACTCAACTCATAATCCTCCACATCGCGGTCGAGTTTTTCATTGACAAATCGGCTCAAATCGGCGCAATGGTCGATATTGACGGCCGTATCAGAATCGATGTAAACCTCAATCACATTGCTCGGTTTCACCTTCACTTCCACCAAAAAGCGGTCGGTGCCGGCGAGGGCTTCTTCGCAGAGGGTTGCTACTTGTTCTTTGTTTATCATTTGATATTCAATATTTTAATTCGACCCTTCGACAGGCTCAGGGTCCTTTGCTTTTACAATAAAAAAACCTGTTACTCAAAGTAGCAGGTCTTTTCTTCCACCTCAAGTTGTCGAGCAAGGATTCGAACCTTGACAGGCAGAACCAAAATCTGCAGTGCTGCCATTACACCACTCGACATCATTCGTTTCCGAATGCGGCTGCAAAAGTACAACTAATTTCGTTACGCGCAAGCGTTTTTTTCATTTTTTTGAAAAAAAGTGATTTTAAATACTACAGAAACCGTTTTTAACGTTTTTCAACCCAAGATAAGCCAAAAAACAGTATTTTTGCAGGCTAAACCATAATTGATATTATCAACAACAAAACAAGAAATAATAATGAAGAATCTCAGAATGATTATCGCCGTATTGCTCATCGCGGCATTCGGCGCAACTACTTTCGCCCAAGAAGGTAAAACCCTGAAAAGGAAGGTGGCCATCGGTCGTTTCACCAACGAAACCCAATATGGTAAAGGCATTTTTTACGACCGTGAGAACGATCCCATGCGCAAACAGGCTATGGACATTCTCTCATCGAAATTGGCCGCCAGCGGCAAGTTCATCCTTTTGGAACGCGACGACCTTGATGTCCTCGTAAAAGAGGCCGGTACCGAAATGCAGAAAATCGGTGCCGATTACATCATCCTCGGCTCCATCACCCAATTCGGCCGCAAGACCGAAGGCGACGAGCGCATTTTCTCGTCCACTAAGACACAAACCGTCGAGGCAGCCGTAAACGTGCGCCTCGTGGATGCCGCTACGGGCCTCATCATCTACTCCGACGAAGCCAAAGGCCAAGCCGAAACCTCTTCGAAGACCACTTTGGGCATTGGCGGCACCGCTGGTTTCGATGCCACTTTGAGTGACAAGGCCATCTCAGCAGCCCTCACCCAACTTGTGGAAAACATCATCAACAAGTGCATGGACAAACCTTGGCGCGGCTATGTGCTGACCATTGACGACGACAATTATGTCATCTCAGGTGGAGCATCGCAAGGCATCACCCCTGGCAGCAGATTCGGCCTTTATAAAAAAGGTAAGATGGTGAATAACCCGCAAACCGGTGCCAACGTCGAACTTCCTGGCAAGAGATTGGGCCAAATCACCGTGACCGCCAACTATGGCGACACGCCTGAAACCGAAATCTCATTTGCCACATACGAAGGTGAAAAAATTGACGAAGACCATCTTGAACTTTACTATTTAATGGAGGAATAAATCATGAAAAAAGTCATCATTGCCACCCTTTGCCTTTTTGTTTCCACACTGTTCACCTCTTGTGGCGTGGGCAACTATACTGTCACTTCGGGCGTTGAGGACAAGGCTGCTGTGTGTTTTTCGGCCCCATCCGCCTACGACATTAATGTCACCATCGACGGTCAACTGTATTCAACCAGCACCGTAAAAGACATCGCGCACAAGACCCGCCGAAACATCAAGCAGACCGCCAAGCAGTCCATTGTCACTACACCTGGTCGCCATAAAGTGGAAGTAAAACGCCACGGAGAAACCGTCTATTCGAAAGAAGTGATGCTCTCGACTGGCGAGACCAAAATCATCGAGTTATGAAGAAACTGATTGTCCTTCTTGGACTTGCTTTGGCGCTCAGTTCGTGCGAGGTCAAGTCGAACCTCTACAACTGGGGCAATAAGAGCAGTTCCAATAACGCCACAGAATACGAGTCAAGCGTGTACAACTACTATCATTCGCAGTCACCGGAAAGCCTTTGTGCCCTGCTATGCGAATATGAATACATGGTCACACATCCTGGTGGCGAGCGCGGTGTGGTGCCTCCGGGCATTTGCGCCGAATATGGCTACCTGCTGCTCAGTCCCGACACACCGCAAATCTTTAGCGAGCACGCCACAAAACGACAGAAAGAGAGTTTCAGTTCGGGTGATTATAGTGCCACATTCCGCGAAAAAGGAATGCTTATGCTTCAGAAAGAGATTGAACTCTATCCCGAATCTGCGGTATTCATCCAACCCCTCATCATGAAATTCAGCCAACAATGAGAAAGCACACCTTCATCCTGATTGCGGCTTGTGCCGTGCTTTTCGCCTCCTGCGGAACCACTGCATCTTTCACTCGCGGCGAACTTTACCCGAAGATGTACGAGGAAAAGCCCGTGACCTTGTTGGTCATGCCGCCCATCAACAACTCCAATAACGTGGAGGCCAAGGATTTGCTTTACACGTCAATAAGCCAACCCTTGGCAGAGGCAGGCTACTATGTCATCTCGCCCCATCTGGCCATGGAAATTTTCAAGGCCGAGAGTGCCTACGATGCGGAATTGTTCATCGACAATAGCGTGAGTCAGTTCGGTAAGGTATTTGGTGCCGATGCTGTCATCTTCTCCACCATTGACGAGTGGAAAAAGGAAGGCTTTGGCATCCGCACCAAAATTTCCTATATCGTGAAATCAACCCGCACCAACGAAGTCATTTTCGACCGCACCTGCAATCTCTACTTGGATTTGCAAGACAACAACTACTATGGTGGTGGCATTGTAGGCGCATTGGCCAACATCGCAGTCTCGGCCATCAACACCGCCCTGACCGAACACATCGTGGCGGCTCGAAAGTGTAACACATACATCTTCAAGGATATACCGCAAGGCAAATACCGCAAAGAGTACTTGCAAGACCGTGAGACTGCTGCCGAAGCGAAAAACGTGACGAAGACCGTAAAGCAATAAGTGAATCTGAAAAACAACAAATATCATTATGACTTTCAAAAGGTTAAACAACATTACAGGATGGTTGGCTGGACTGATTGCCACCGTCGTGTACTTCCTTACGCTTGAGCCTACCGTGAGTTGGTGGGACTGCGGCGAGTACATTTCAACGGCTTACAAACTGCAAGTGGGTCACCCGCCCGGGGCACCATTGTTCCAGATGATTGGGCGATTCTTCTCGCTTTTTGCCGGCGGCGATGTCACAAAGGTGGCCATGATGGTCAATGTGATGTCGGCCATTTGCAGCGGCCTCACCATCGTTTTCCTTTTCTGGACCATCACCATGATGGCGCGAAAAGTGTGGATGAAGGAGGACGAAGATGCGCCTTGGGTAAATAAAATAGGTGTGCTGCTGGCCGGTTTCGTCGGCGCGGTGGCCTACACTTTCACCGAGTCGTTCTGGTTCAATGCCGTGGAGGGCGAGGTTTATGCCATGTCGTCGTTCTTCACCGCCGTCACCTTCTGGGCCATCCTGAAATGGGAGCAAGTTTCCGACGACCCGAAAAGTTACCGATGGTTTGTTTTCATTGCATTCCTCGTCGGCCTTTCCATCGGCGTGCACCTGCTGAACTTGCTGTGCATCCCCGCCATCGTGTATGTGGTTTACTTCAAGAAATGGGAAAAAACCTCGTTTTGGGGCTTCGTGCTCGCCAGTTTGATTTCATTGGTGTTGCTTTGGTTCATCAACATGTTCCTTGTGCCGCAGGTCATCAACCTCGCGGGCAAGACGGAATTGTTCTTTGTGAACACGCTCGGCGCACCGTTCAATTTAGGTTCCATCGTATTCTTCGCCGTCATTATTGGGCTTATCATTTGGGGACTTCGCTACACATCCAAGCGCGGCAAAGTGATTTGGAACACCGCCATCCTCTCCCTGATGTTCATCCTGATTGGCTATTCATCGTTCTTCATGCTGATTATCAGGGCCAACACCAACACGCCCATCAACGAGAACGAACCCAAGGAAGCCCTTTCGATGCTCGCCTACATCAACCGCGACCAATATGGCAAATGGCCCTTGTTTTACGGTCCGTATTACAACGCTCCCATCTCCGACTGGGTTGACGGCACACCCGTTTACGTGAAAGACAAGGAAGCTGGCCGCTACGTCATCACCGACGACAACAAGCACAGCACCCCCGACTATCCCGACGAGTTGAAGACCATCTTCCCGCGTATGTGGAGCAAGGACAAACAAGAGTTTTACGAGACTTATCGCAAGAGTCCGAGCGGCAATATCGTGGGCGAGAATGTCCGTGTGCGCAATTACCGTGGCGAGACCGTCACCGTCAGTAAGCCCACCTTCGGACAAAACCTGAAGTTTTTCATCGACTACCAATGCAATTGGATGTATTGGCGCTATTTCATGTGGAACTTTGTGGGCCGTCAGAACGACATCGAAAGCCAAGGCGAACTGAACCACGGCAACTGGCTCAGCGGCATCAGCGCCATCGACAACGCCCGATTGGGCGACCAAGACAACATCCCTGCCTGCCTGCAAAACTCGGGTCGCACCACCTATTATTTCCTGCCGCTGCTGCTCGGCCTCATCGGCCTGTTCTGGCTGCTCAAACGCGACTTGAAACAAAGTTGGATCATCTTCCTACTGTTCTTCCTGACGGGTTTGGCCATCATCATCTACCTCAACCAAACCCCGCGACAACCCCGTGAGCGCGACTACAGCTATGCCGGCTCGTTCTACGCCTTCGCCATCTGGATTGGTTTTGGCGTCATCGCCCTCATCGACTGGATCAACAAACTGACCAAGAAGAGCAGCATGATTACCACCGTGCTTGTCGGACTGGTGTGTTTCCTCGCTGTGCCTTGCGTGTTGGCCTCCAACGGTTGGGAAGAGCACAACCGTTCGGGCAAGACCTCGGCCCGCGACTGGGCACGAAACTACCTCGCCCAACTGCCACCCAACGCGGTCATCTTCACCCGAGGCGACAACGACACCTTCCCCTTGTGGTACGTGCAAGAGGTAGAAGGTTTCCGCACCGACGTGCGCGTGTGCAACTACATGCTGTCGGGCGGCTATTGGTATGTCCACCAGATGGGCCGCAAGGTGTATGACTCCGAACGTATGCCCCTCACACTGACGCCCAAGGAATACGACAACGGCGTCAACGAGGTCATTCCTGTCGAGGAAGAGGAATACTTCAAGGACAAACGTGTGGAACTGAAGCAAGTCATCGACTTCATCCATAACCCAAAAGCCGTGAAGAAATACCCGGGTGGTTCCTACAATTATGTGCCTTGCACCAGCGTAAAGCTGACCGTCGACAAGGAAGCCTGCCTCCGCAACGGCATCGTGCCTGAAAGCATGAAAGACCGCATCGTGGACGAAATCAAATGGGAAATCAAGGACAGGAACATCTATAAGGCGGGGCTTATGCTTTTGGACTTCATGGCCACCAACAATTGGACGCGCCCCGTGTATTTCACCTCGTTCAACGACATGTCGAGGGTGATGGGCATCGACAAATACCTGCACATGGAAGGCTTGGCCTATCGCTTTATCCCCGTCGAGGCTGAAGATTATTATAAAGGTATCGGCGGCGTGTATCGCGACGGCAGCTATGAGCTTTTGGTCAACAAGGCGCAATGGGGCAGCATGAACCAAGAGGGCGTGGTGCCCGACCGCGAGAGCGTCCGCAACTCCGTGTATGCCCAGCAAGCCTACTCACGCTTGGCCCAAAGCCTGACCAACCACGGCCAATACGACTCCGCCATTATCGTCATGGACAAGTATCAGGAGTTTTTCCCGAACGAGAAGTTCCCCTTCGACATCCGCACCTATCAGTTCCCCGAGATGTACTACGTTTGCGGCGACACCGAAAAGGGCGACGATTTCATAACGAAGCTGGTCACCAATTACAGCGACAAAGTGACTTACTACGGCGGCATGAAGCCGAAATTCAGGAAGTATTTCGAAGAAGACATTGACGAGGGCATGAGCCTGCTCAAGCACTTTAACGATGTGGCCAAGAAATACGGCCGCACCGAAATCGAGGAGCTGATTACGGAAAGGCTGAATCTCTACCTCAGCAGGTATTATTTGCAATGAGGAGTTAGAGACTGACCAAAGTCAAAAACAAACCCAGCGTTCGGGAAATCCGGATGCTGGGTTTTTGTTGGGTTATGGTTTGGAAATGATGCTTAAACTATCCTTCTATCCAACCAAAGGCTCATCAATGGATCAGAAATGGAATAATACTTCTCTTTGCGTGTAATAAGGTCGTATTCAAGCAGTTTGATAGCCGCTGACTGACTTGAACTCGGCGAACGCAAACTATGTTTCTTGTTGAACGCAATGGAAGTGATGCCTTGCGCCTGCTTTTCGGCATGAATGGCATACAATAGTTCCTTTTGTGCTTCGGTGATATACGCCAATTGTTCCCTCAACCGCGAATCGTTCTCATCAATAAAATCCTCAATCAGTTGGTTTACAGTCTCCATGTCGCAAGTCTGGCCTAATGGAGTTTCTGCAAAAGCATCTTTCATAATCCGCTGCACATAGAAAGTGACCCCCTGAAAAACCTCGTAAACATGCGAAAACGCTTCCGATGCAAGGTTTTTGCCTGCCTCAACGAAATGTCGGGTCGCGAAATCCAAATAGACATCGTAGGCGATAGGTTCCAAACGGAGCGACTTCGCACTTTGATAAAACGGTCTCTTTGAGGAAAAGAACATTTCTTCCATCAAGCGCCTCCGACTACCCGAAAAAACAAAATTGGCATTGGCAAGTTTCTGGATATGAGTCCTTAACAAAGCCTCGACATTCTTTTCGGGATAGCGTGTGATTTGCTGAAACTCGTCAATAACTACGATGCAACGTTTGTCAACGTGCTCAAGATAACTGAAAATTTCTGCCAAGGTGTATTCCGGATTTTGCACGTCGCCCAACTTCACATCGAAAGTGGGCATGTTCTGAGTCGTATCGTAGCCGAAACTCGCGCTGAGCGACTTCAGGAAAGTAACGAATTGCTTGCGCAGTTTCTCGCTCCTTGTGGCCACACTGTCGAAAACCGCCGTTCCGAAAACAAGAATAAACTCACGAAAGGTTGTAGTATGAAGAATATCAACTGAGATGGTGACATACTCATCCTTGATTTCCGGCTTGTCGAAAACAAAGTCGACAAGGGCCGTCTTTCCCATACGGCGTGGCGAGGTCAGCACCACATTCAACTGATTATCAATTGCTTTTTCCAACTGTGCAGCCTCTTGCACCCTATCGCAGAAATAAGCTGGAGCAATCTTTCCCGAAACGACAAACGGATTGATATTCTTTACCATAGCATTAGTTTTTCGGGGCAAAGATACTTATTTCATTCAAATTACCGAAAAAAAATTACCAAAAAAACATAATTTTGTTGAGGGCTGGGATTTTCTGATGCTTTACTTCACCGGGGAGAACGAAACAGGCTATGCAAGAGTTTCCCTTGCGGGAATGGAGTGGCGTTTGTTTTGTGAACCGCGGCGGCAAGAGCCACTTATCCACCAGTAACACCTCTATCCGCCGCTTTATTACTTTATGCCTCCACTCCATTCCCTGAGCGAAGCGAAAGGGAATCTCTACTCCTTCACCACCTTGTCCGAAAACACCTTGCCGTTTGCCAAACCTACTTTCATAAGGTATTGCCCTGCCGATAAGCCTTGCAAATCAAGGTTTTCCAAACCATTGCTTTGCGAGCGCACAAGGCGGCCTTGCAGGTCGTAAAGTTCGATTTGTTTGGGTGTTACGTCGGGAGAGAATTGCAGGTGGAGTTCGTTTTGGGCGGGGTTGGGGTAATAGGCGTAAAGATGTAAGTCTTCCACCAAAAGATCATCAGTTCCTACCATCCCATTTACATTGATTTTGAGAACAAACAGATCGTAATGATTGTTTGAATGATTGAATGCTCCACCAACTACCAAGCAACCACCATTGTTTGTGGCGAGCAGACTGGTTGCTTGTAGAAAGCGCGTGGCGTGAGTGTATGACTTTTGCCAAACGACATCCAAAGATTCATCCGTTTTGGTCAAGGTAATGTTATACGGGGAAGATGAGGGAATGGCACTACAACCAAAGCAACCGTGATAAATCCAAGTTTCGTCATGGGTTCCCGCTTTCGCAATGTCAACAGCGTTGAATGGGAAGGGGACATCCGTAGTGTCATTTCCACTTCCAATGACCAAAAACTTCTTTATGTCTCCTTCCAAGTCCGATGAAAAAAGGATGGTGGAATAATCGGTTGCATAAGTTGTGCCTGAAACACCATCATACCACTTCTCATAAGCCCTGTCGGAGAACAGCAAGACAGTGTCATTGAGCGACATGGCTGTCCCGTTTGCGACGGATCCGTTTAAAATCATGTAAGTTGTATCACCAAACACCTGATAGATACCTCCGTATTCATGTATGGTATCGAACACAAAATTGTCATCAAAGCCCAACAACCGTTGCTGCTGGGTAATATATCCTTGTTCAAGATATGAGTTTCTGTATTCTCCAAAGCGATCGCCTCCTGGAAATCCAAATATGGCATTAGTCATAATACTACTTCCACAACCTTCCGTTTCCTCGTGGAAATTCATCAGTCTGCCATCCAAGGCGATTCTCATATATAGTCGATGATAGGCGTTCTGTGGACCAAGCGAGGTCACATAAAGGAAGTCGCTTTCATTTGTGAATATGGACCTCGACATGTTGAACTGGCAATATTCCCCCGGCAAATCCACTTCCATCCAATCCAACAAGTCAAGGTCTTCGCTGAAGTGCATGACAAACGGCTTTGAGATTTGCTCATCCCAACGCGTGATATGGCCTATGGCATAGAACGAATCTGTATGCCAAGGGTCGCGGTATAATCCTTCAACACCCGAAAATGCGTTATCGATGCCAATGGGTAGCCTTTTGAGCATAAAGCCGCCATCAGAGATTTTTTGCAATTCACCAGCACCTCCGTAATAGTCATACACGGCGATTATCAAGCTATTGTCTTCGGTTTCAATGGCGGCACTGGCGCAAAACGACTTCCCCGACTGTTCGTACACGTTGAAGAAACCTTGTATCTGTGGCAAGGCCTCTTTCAAGCAAAGCAAGAAGGATAAGCAAAACAAAAGTTTTTTCATGGGCTAATATGCTGGCGGTTCGTTGGTACAATTTGGTTTACCGGTTAAATAATAACAGCAAAACGAATAGAAATATTGTGGGTTTACAGAAACATAGTAAGTTAAATCACACTCTTTTATTGAAATTGTGACATGCCCTTCGGGCCGCCATGCTTCATTGGCCATAATTTGGCACAAATTATTGTAGTAGTATTGCATCTCCTGATATTCAACACAATGACTATCTACTTCGTAGCCATACCCGCACCACAAACGAAAACCATAGTTATAGTGTTGAATGTTGGGATTGTTTTCCGGAAATCCGTCTGCAATAAAATGCTGTTCCGCGACATTGGTATAATACAACCTTCCATTTTGACATTCGAGCAGTGGACGGTTGCTGTTATACGATTTTTTAAGTATTGTAGTATGGTCATCACCAACACAAGTTCCATCGCATTTCCCGAGATTTTCCCAAACACGCCAGTTGTCGGTTGTGTCGAAAATGCTAAGTACATTGTGAGACAAGCCTCTTGTAGCAAGTATTAATCGAACAATGGCTGTATCACTTGTTTTAGCATCTTGGTCGATTGAACAAGCAATGGAGAGGACGCTTTTATCTGAAAACTCAACCTGATTGTAAGCTTCAAGAATACTCATGAAAGCCGTATTGTAGGTTTTGGCAAGCTGAGCCATATCCACATCGAATCCTGTAAGGAGAAGTGGTACATAAATCGTATCGTACATCATCCGATGCGTAGTTGGCATCCCCAAAGTCGAAGTTGAGCAAGTTGCCGAGGTCGCGTTCTGCTTGCTTAATTGAGATAGTCTCTCCGCCCTTTTCCGCTGAGAGCAGTTTTTTCTTGAATGCCATCAGGTATTCATCCATGTTGTCAACCTGTAGGACAACCAGTTCGTTGTTGTTCAACATTTGGCCTTGCTTCTCTTTCTTGCAAGACACCATGGCAATCATCGTTGCCGCAACCACTAATAATGTGGCGATGAGAAAATTCGTCTTTTTTATATTGATTTAATTTTAAGTTGTTAATAATAAATAAATTAGGTTCATTCTTTGTCAAAATCCCCATTCTAACGAATTTGCAATCCGCTGGGCTGAATCTATAGTCTTAATCCTTCACCACCTTATCCGTAAACACCTTTCCGTCCTTCATGGTTACACGCATCGTATAGGTGCCTGAAGGCAAACCGTTCATTTCCAAACGTTCCAAACCGTTTTTCTGCATTCTTACCATGCGGCCTTGCAGGTCGTAAAGCTCGATTTGCTTGGGATGCGCGTCGGGCGAGAATTGCAGGTGGAGTTCGTTTTGGGCGGGGTTGGGGTAAAACAGGTAGGGGCGGATGAATGACTCCGCTTCTGGAACAGAAAATGTGCCGTCTGGAAAGAACTTGAGCATGAAGATTTCCGGATTAGAGCCAAAACGCTGGGAACCGTAAATATCAGAATAATAACAATATCCGCTAATAAGACATCCGTCGTCCGATGTGGTTGTCAGGAAATTAGGATAATACACCTTCATTTCGTATTCCAGAAAGTACCTGTCCCAGTACCGCTGCCAAATGACGTTGCCGTCGAAGTCCATCTTTGTCACCACAAAGCAATTCATCCAATCGTAGCCCCAGCCTCCCGGGGCTCCCACGGTGTGATAGAAATAAAAGGCATCCTCTCCCACTATGTCAGCACAAACACTCCCTATCATTGCCTTTATGCTATCGTTTCCATTCCCCAACTCACCTTGTCCGGTCATTCCGTAAGAAACAAGCTGACCGTCTTGGTCAAACCGCATAAAACCGACAATGTCATCATAAGTCCAATTGAAATCAAAATCCTCGCGGGACAAAGCTCCATAACCACCACCAAAAACCACGGAACCGTCTGACACAGGAATACATGTATAGACCATATCCGTAAAAAGTATTATCGTGCGGCAAACACCAGAGTTTTCGTCAACGATAGTACTAGAAATAATCAGATGGCTAAACAATTCCAAATCCTTGTCGATTCTAACAAGATAACGCGTATTTGAGGTGTTCGAATAGGATTCCATGACTTTACCATAATCGCCGCTACCATCCTGAAACTCAAACAAGTTTCCGCAATTGTTGATAAATGAGTTGCACGGGCCTGTGTATTGGCGAATGGCGGCAATTTCTCCTTCCATAGTCAAGCGACAAAAAACCGCATTGAAGCCTGTAATTGCCAAACAACAAACAATGTCGCCACTGCTGTCCATGATAGCCGAAAGCAACATATTTTCATGATAGGGTTCTGGGAGTTCGATTTCCCTCTGCCACAACAGGTTTAAGTCGTGGTCAAATTTTGCCATGAAAGGCCTGTCGTAGTGGACATCGTTATCGTGCGTCACCCCAATCGCAAGGCAGCAAAAGGCATCATGTGGGTCGTCAAACAGCCTGACAATCATGGAGTAGCGGCCTTCGTAGCCCAAGGCCAGTTCTCCAAGAATCTCTCCTTCAAGCGACACTTTATAAACCATCGGTGGAAAAACTACACTATCTGATTCGTAATACGTAGGATTCTTGCTGTCGCTTGCGGCAACAAGATAGCATCCTTCCTCCATATCACCATCTGGAGCAACCTCCAAATGAACAACATTCAAGTCTTCTTCCCAAAACAGCGTATGGTTGAGTTGGTAGGGATAAAGATGTTCAAACAAGAAGTCGGGCTGCTGGGCTTTGGCACAAACCGTTGCCATCATCATAACGAGAGCCAATGTAACTTTTTTCATGAAATTTATTCTTAGTGTGTGAAATGATTATGTGACAAAACAACAATTCATTCTTTGACAACCTTATCCGTAAACACCTTTCCGTCCTTCATGGTTACACGCATCGTATAGGTGCCTGAAGGCAAACCATTCATTTCCAATCGTTCCAAACCGTTTTTCTGCATTCTTACCAAACGCCCTTGCAGGTCGTAAAGTTCGATTTGTTTGGGTGTTACGTCGGGAGAGAATTGCAGGTGGAGGTGGTCTTGGGCGGGGTTGGGCCAATAGGTGTAGGGGCGGATGGGGGTTTCCATTTCGGGTGTATTCCAACCATCATCTTGGATGACAACAACTGAAATGCTCCCAGGATTTTCCATATATTTATATGAACCTATTGCAACCTTTCCATCATGCAAAACAGTCATACATGTGGCCCAATGAAACATGTCTGGCTCAAGGAAATAGCGCTTCCACTTTATGTTTAGGTTTTCGTCGAGGCAAACCAACACCAAACGATTATTGTATCCCGCATCAGTCATGTACGAATAGTAAACCGTGCCATCACTCAAAGCGGCAGTCCAAATCGGTGAAGGGCTGTCTGTACCTTCTCGGAACAATTGCATCGCCTTGACTCCGTGCGTCTTGTCAAATTTGGCGAGGCAAGCCGCCATTTCTCCGCCTTGGAATATTGCAAACCTCGAAGACAACAAATAGGTTTCGTCATCAAAGGGGATGATGTGCTCGTGGAAACCGCCTGAAAAGCAGCCGTTTTGATAGATGTAGTAACGATGGCTTTCCACGACCTGAAAACTGGTGTCTATGACATAGGCCATGATGGAATTTGCCTGACTGCCGCCGATGTCTCTGCCAATGTAATAGTATTTTGGAGAAGACTTGTCATACATTCCTGTATGTCTTTCATGAATCATCAGTGATGCGGAGATTGATTCAACTTCCCGACGGTTTTTGATGGTTCCGTCAAGACCTATTCGAAGCATGTAGAATTTCTGACTGCACCAATAAGAAGCGATGATGTCGTTGTCAGCATCAATGAAAAGGTCTGATGTGGTAATGATGTAATCGTATAGAAAATCCTCAATCACAATGTTGATTTCGTTGCAGATGTTCAAGTCGTCATCAATGAAGGTCATTTTTATACAAGTGATACTGTCGTTTTTGTCTTGTTCAAATCGCGCATAAAGATAGCTTCCGCTTTCGTTAGGAACAGGCTCAAAAAGCGTTCGGAGCGGCACGTTGTCGAGTGCAAAAAACGCAGAATCAATCAATTGTCCTTCCATAGAAACTTTATAGAAAACAACACCGAGGTCAGTACCATAGAATGTTTCAAAAAGTGGACACTGCGCAATGAGTGTGTTTTCCGAGGCTTCCACAATGTTGTGGAAATTGAAATACTTGCCGTTTTCGTGACAAAACTCAGTCACGATGTCTTGAGCTTTTGCCAAAGTTGTGGCCATTAGTAAAGCGAGGATGAATGTAAGTTTTTTCATGATTTTTGTTTTAAAAGTTTACTGCAAAAATACAAACAAATTCATTTCAAACAAGTTTTTTCTGCTTTATTTGACTTTTTTATTCTTTCATCACCTTATCCGTAAACACCTTCCCGTCTTCCAATGTCACTTTCATAAGGTACTGCCCCGCCGATAAGCCTTGCAGATTGATGCTTTCCAAGCCTTTGCCTTGCGAGCGCACCATACGGCCTTGCAGGTCATAGAATTCTATTTGCTTGGGCTGCACGTCGGGAGAGAATTGCAGGTGGAGGTGGTCTTGGGCGGGGTTCGGCCAATAAGTGTAGGGGCGGATGGAGGCTTCTGTTTCTGAAACAGTACAACCATCATCGCTGAGAATGAGGAAGAACACTTCAGGGCGTCCCCAATAGCCCCCACCCACCGCTACGCCGCCATCGTCGAGGACAGTCATGACACTCCCTCGACGACGATAGCCTTCCGGCTCGAGGCAATACCGTTGCCATAAGATGTTGAAATCAGCATCCAATTTGACCACCGCGACCTGCACCTTGTCTGTAACCATTAGGTTTTGCGTATTATAGGAAAAATAGAAATAGCCTTCCGCATCTTTGGCTAACCCTATGGGAAAGGCACCGAAGCCTGAAGAAGCATTAGGCAGCATGGGGCGGGAGTCGAAAAACACCACATTCTTCGGCTCAAAAGTTTGTTTGTCGTATCTGACCAGACAAACCCCGTTCTTTGCATAGCCTTGCTCAAATTTGCTGCCATAGATGAAATCGTTTCCGTCATCAAGCAAGAAATTCCCCCAATCAAAAAAGTACTTAAAATAAAAATGAGAATTGATTGCAGCAATGGAGAAGGAATTCTGGTACTGGAAAAGCGAATCAAAAAGATAACAGGCAAAATAGGGTACCCCTTTATTGGAATAATTGTGTCCATACCAACAGTATTCCAACGGAGAATCGTTGAAGATGCCAAATTTATATTCGCCATACAGCGGGACAGCCGATAGAGGCAGCACGTTTTCATGCTTTAGCGTCCCATCAAGACCGAAACAAGCAAAATGCAGATCGTAATCATCACCATCCAAAGGGGTAACATAAGTCAGAACAAGGTCGTTATGCTTGTCGATGAGATAGCCGTCTTGAATACTGTAAGCGAAGGTGTCCGACAAGGGAACGAATACTTCATTCAATGTGTCGTAGTTCAAATCGTTGTCGAACGGAAAGATTTGAAAGAAGCTGCCTCCGCTTGTGGAGTCATGCACGATGCCCACGCGAATGTTGTCGTCTCCATTGGGGTTCTTGGCAAACAGGTAATAAGAAGGATCACTGTCGGGGACAAACAGCGTGTCCAGAAGAATGCAACCGTATCTTGAAAGCTTATAATGAACGTTTCCAACAACATCAAGAGTACTATTCATGTTGATTCCTTCCTTGCGGATGAAAAGGACGTTGCCGTCGCTCATTTGTGCGACGTTGTCCATTTGTCCTCCACCGTTTGGCCCATAGTAGCCAACTACATGGTGAGCGATGGAATCGAGGGTTTGAGCCGAGACATGACAAAACGCAAGGATGACAATAAACGAGACAATAATTCTTTTCATGAGTTTGATGGAATTTAGTTGTTAGACATTGGATAACATTT
>Ga0265298_10000405_pt1 | contig 64320 bp, 49 predicted proteins | sample AusTroGonzalo_MG_3_FD_193486 | JGI IMG/M metagenome (GOLD analysis project Ga0265298, IMG submission 193486) | Bovine rumen microbial communities from tropical cattle in Woodstock, Queensland, Australia - Gonzalo_01 | ecosystem: Host-associated > Mammals > Digestive system > Stomach > Rumen ... | reverse complement strand
CTACAGGGGAACCCAATCCCCTGCAGCCAAATTTTTACAAGTGAATCATTTCTTGTAGAAGTAAACAGCATCGAGGTTAAGCTGGACACCTTGAACACCCTCGCTCAGCGCTACAAATACGTTCACCCCGGCAACACAAGAAGTAGAAGCCAATGTCGAAGCGAAACGAGACATCGGGATATCGAACTCATGCCATCCACCATCACGATCAAAATTCTCATAAACCGGAGCGTCATACACACTGCTGGCACCAAGAACGAACTTGGTAGCCTCACTACCCATGATATAGAAGCAATGACCACCCTGATCTGTAGACTTAATAGCCATATGCAGGAAATAGTTATCCGGATTAGCGACGATAGCTGCGCGCAGATCCTCTGCAGCCTGCCATCCGTTGCCGGCATCGGTCAAACAGAAACCAGCACCAGCCCAGCCGAGAGAAGTAACTACCAAAGCGGTATAACCTTCCGTATTACCATGGAAATTCAAACCGTTTGCCGAACCTGCCTCATACGTACCATCCCATACATAGAGGAACTGGTCTACGTCATTCGGTTGGAAAGAAGCAACAATCTTGCCGGCATTCGCCTCTGTCGTTACACCGTCAAGGATAATCGGCCAAATTTGACTGCCTTTCACTTGAGCGCCGTCAGGACCGCTCTTTTTCTCTACAACTACCACGCAGGTCTTAACCTGGCCGCCTGCCGTCTTTGCAGTAATAACAGCATTACCCTCTTTCTTTGCAGATACCAATGCCGATTTGCCGCCATCGTTACCCGGAGCAACAGTAGCTACCGTTTCGTCAGAGCTCTCCCAAGTAGCTGCAACGGTAGCCTCGATAGTAGCCGTTTCATCCACTTTCAACTGAAGGGAAGTCGGATTAAGAACGAGCGAATCCTCTTCTTTCGGATCATCGCCGCCGTTTTTGTCTTTGCAAGCATTGAAGCTTACCAATGTCAGCGCTGCAAGCGCCATAGCAAAAAATTTGTTTGCTTTCATGATTTTGTTGAGTTTAAAATTGTTAGTAATCCTAGTTGCCTAGTTATTTAATATCATTAAATTATCCCATCATGTCAATATCCCGGGTTCTGCTCCATCGGAGTGGCATTCAACTGGATCTCCTCTTGCGGAATGGGGAAAATCTCATGTTTGCCTGCCACGAACTCCTGCATATGATGCTGTGCATCGGTGGTCTCGGTGGCTTTGTAGGCATCCATGTGCGCTTTCAGCCCCGTGCCTTTGACACCCTCCCAGCGAACGAGGTCAAACCAGCGGTGACCTTCCATGGCCAGTTCGCAGCGGCGTTCGTGACGCAGCACGGCATCATCGGCTACCGGTACACCGGCCAAGCCCACGCGGGCACGCACGTCATCTATATATTTCTTCGCCGTACCGGCATCGCCTGCACCCAGACATGCTTCCGCATACATCAGCAGCACGTCCGCGTAACGGATCTGCTTGTTATTGAGCGGACCACGGCTGGCGTGAAGACTCCATTTGCCGTAACCGCCTCCTATATCAGCCGGATCGCGGTACATGCCGTACTTGTTATTGATCAGGTTATTGCCCAGATAGGTCTCATCCGACTGCTCCTGATAGGTCGGGTCGATGGCCGTAGAGGGTTTCAAGATCGTCACATCACGACGCGGGTCTCCGGCTTCGAACTCATTATACAAGTTCTGTGTCGGATGGTTGAATCCCCATCCACCGCCTATCTTCTCATTACGCGAACGTGTGAGTATCTGGGTGAACGAACCGGCGGTATAACCGAATCCCTCGCCGTAATCCCCCCAGTTCACTTCCGCATACTGGATCTCAAAGACCGACTCGATGCCGTTCTCTCCGGCCACGGTGAAGTTGTCCTCATAATTGGGACACAAGCTATATTCACCGGAAGTCATAATGGAATCGCCCCATGCTTTAGCATCTGTATAACACTGCGCCGGCGTCTTGGTTACACCTTTGCTCTGCCAATAGGAAGAAGCCATATAGAGATTGACCTTCATCAGCATTGCCTGCGCCGCTCCCTTGGTGGCACGGCCGAGGTCCGCCTCCGGATAGTCACTCTTCACCCACAGCCGTTTCTCCGCCTGAGCCAGGTCCGTCAATATCTGCTCATACACCGCATTGACAGAAGCACGGGGTTGCGCCCAATCGTCCGATGAACGAAGCACGTGCAACGGCATCGGCACACCGGCATACACACGCACCAGACGGAAATAGTAGTACGCGCGGAGGAAATACGCTTCACCCAAAAGGCGGTTCTTCATTTCTTCCGTGAACGCCTCATCCGTGCCCACTTTCATGTTATCAATATACTCCAAAGCGAGATTGCAACGGCCGATGCCCTGAAAATTAGCACGGTAGAAATCCAGCAAGAGGGTGTTCTGCGAAGTCGTACGCCAGTTCTCAATATCATACGCATCACTCATGTCGGTGGTCGTACCTCCGCCTTTGAGGGCGTCGTCACTGGCTATATCGCCGATGAACCATTCGCTGAAATACGTGCCGTTATACTCCCACATCAGCGGCGTGTAACATCCTGTCACGTTCTGCACCGCCGCATCCGTGGAGGTGAAGAAATCCTCCAACAGCGTTGTGCCCGGCTCTATCTCCGTCAGATAACCTTTACAACCCGTCATGGAAAGTGACAAGGTGACAAAGGACAATGTACAAAGAGCTATTTTTTTAACTATGCGTTTCATAATTTTTCTCCTTTCATTTTACATTTTCATCTTTCACTCTCCTTCATTAGAACGTTGCATTCAAACCAAACGTGAACGTCCGGCTCTGCGGATAGTTTCCGTAATCGACACCGCTACCCACCTCCGGGTCGTAGCCCTTGTATTTGGTTATAGTGAGCAGGTTGGATGCCGTCACGTAGAAGCGGAGACGGTTACAACGGAATTTCTGCGTGATATTAAGCGGCAGAGTGTAACCGATCTGCACGTTCTTCAGACGCAGATAGCTACCATCCTCGATGAAACGGGTCGAGTTCTCGGTATTGGTCGGCGAGCCTAAGGGGTTCGGGATTGTACCTTCGCGGTTCTCCAGTTCGAAGTAGTTGACGCCGTTCTTAAGCATCGCCTGCTGTACCGCCTCGGTATAACCTACCCATACCTCATCCTTCATATAATCGGCAAGCGCATACCCGCTACCGTCGCTCTCTAACATCTGGCGCTGGGCGTTGTAAATCTTGTTACCCGCCACGCCTTGGAAGAACAACTGGAAGTCCACACCGTACAGATCCATGCTGAAATTGAGACCATAGGTCAGTTTTGGGAACGGATTACCAATAACCATCTTATCCTCCTCGTCCAGCTTGCCATCGCCGTTCACATCCTTATAACGTGCATCACCGGCGTGCACACCGATGGTGGTCGGCGTATACGTGTAGAGTTGCTCCAGTGCTTCTTCATCCGTCTGGTAGATACCTTCGTACTCATAGCCCCAGAAGGAGTTGAGTGCCAGGCCTTCATCCGTCTTAGTGCGGTCACCCCACAACGGCGAACCACCGTTGATCTTGGTCAGCTCATTATGCAGGAAACTAAGGTTGGCACCGATATTATAGTGCACCTTGCCGACCGTGTTGTCATGCGAAAGGGTGATCTCGACACCCTCATTGCGGATGTTACCCACATTGCGGACGGGAGCATGCATGTTACCTACATGAGCGGGTGCATTGACATAAAGGAGTGCATCCTTTGTGTCGCGGCGGAAATAATCCACCGTACCGGCTAACATGCCATTCCAGAAACTAAAATCGACACCGGCATCCCATTGCTGGTTCGTCTCCCATTTACCACCCTCGTCCACCAGACGCAGTACCGCGGCGCCATTGGTAGCGAGGCCGGAGTTCTGCTCCAGACCGAAGGGGTAGCTCACAAAGACGTTCTCGGCAGAGAACATGGTATATTGGAAAGCAGCCGAACCGACACCGTCGTTACCTACCTCACCGAAACCGGCACGGAACTTGATGTTATCCAGCCAGTCTACATCCCTGTCGCGGATGAACGGCTCTTCGCTCAAACGCCATGCCAGAGCCAGAGACGGGAAGAAACCCCACGGGTTCTTGGTAAACTTGCTCGATGCGTCTGCACGGAAGTTGGCGGTCACCATATACCGGCTGTCATAACTATAGAACACACGACCGAGGAAGGACAGACGACGCGTTCGAGCCACTCCGTCCGATGCGAAGGTCTGCTTGTCCGTCACATTGTTCAGATACCAGTTGCTAGGAATCGGGTTGAGGATTGCCGCACCCGAACCGCCTATGCTGTAGGTATTGAACTCCGACCAGGTCTGGCCGACCATGACAGAGAAGTTATGCCGGTTGATCTCACGAGCGTAAGTAACGGTCGCCTCTTCAAGCAGCGTAAGCGAACGCTCCATGCTCGACGAAAGGAAATTGAGATCGTTGGCATTATAGCTGGTGTAGATATTCGGATAAGTGAACGAGCGGTTACGCGCTACTGCGTAGTCCGCCGAGATAGCGGCATGAATCGTCAGTCCCTTAACCGGCGTGATGTCAAAGAACACATCTCCCAACGCACGCTCCGTACGGTTCATCGGTTCGCTGTTGTATGCCATCTGATAGGGGTTCGTCACGTTGCGGAAGTTAGAACCGGCAGAGTAATAACCGCTAATGTTCTTGCCGTCCTTGTTCACGGAACCCTCCGGATAATAGACGGGATCCCACGGCGCCATCGCCAAAGCGGCGGTGATCATAGACGCACCCGCGGACGAGCTGTTATTCATCGCATTGCGGCCGTAGAAGCTGACCAAAGAGAAATGTTCGCCCACCTTCAACCAGTCGCGCACCTTGAAGTCCGAGTTCAAACGAAGCGTGAAACGATTGTAGTTACTGCCGACGATTGTACCGTCCTGACCGAAATAGGAAGCAGAAAGGGCATAATGACCTTTGTCACTACCGCCGTCAATAGCCAGATTGTAGTTATGCATGAATGCATTGGGGCGGAACACCTCGTCCTGCCAGTCCGTCGCCTGATCTTGATATGCGAAATTGATCGGATAATATTCGGAGATCTTTGTGATGTCAGCGTTACCGAGCTTGTACATATTCAGCCACGCGCGGAAACCATTCTGTTGATAATACGCGATTTCCTCCGCACCGTTACGCATCGCACCTATACGCACCTCCGTTTCCGCAAAATCCTGCGCGTTAAGCACGCTCATCTTCTTCCAACGGTTCTGGATTCCCCAGTACGCGTCAAAGGAGATATTGATCTTGCCGTCCCCACCCGATTTGGTGGTGATGAGGATGACACCGTTCGCACCACGGCTACCGTAGATAGCGGCTGCGGAAGCGTCCTTGAGGATCTCCATTGATTTGATGTCGGAGGGCGAAAGCCACTTGATATCACCGGTGATGACACCGTCCACTACATACAGCGGGTCGTTACCGCCCAGCGCCGAACCGATACCACGGATACGGATGGTGGCGCCTTCACCCGGCTGACCCGAGTTGGAGGTCACCGTCACACCGGCTGCACGGCCCTGCAGGGCCTGGTCCAAACCAGATACCGGCGCCTTGAGCAACTGCTCGGCACTCACCGAAGTCACAGCACCCGTCAGGTCGGATTTCTTCATCGTACCGTAACCGATCGCCACCACTTCCTGGAGCTGCACATTGTCCGGCACCAAGGTTACACGGATGGGACCTGCGCCATTCACTTTCACCTCCTGGGTCTTGTAGCCCATGAAAGATACTTGGAGCACAGCGCCACTGGCTGCCTCAATAGAAAAAATACCGTCGAAATCTGTGATAGTGCCGACTGTACTGCCTTTAACCATGACATTGGCGCCAATCACCGGATCCGGCTCGTCCTGAGCCATCACAACTCCCGTCACCGTCACCGTCTGCGCCGTCAAACCCAACGCTAACAATGCCGCAAGAGAAACAAGAAAGATTCGCTTTTTCATTTATAGATTCGTGTTAAATGATTGTCTTGGATGGGGAGTTTCCTCCATTTCCGACGACAAAGGTACTGCTTTTTTGTGACATGTGCAAATATGCATATATGTTCTACGGCATAAAAGTACAAATCAATATAAAAAAGTACGTATTATCTATCTGATTATATGTAATTTAATACGCTACTCGCATCCTAAAAAAGTACGCACTTAGTATGCCCGATTTTCGCCCTCAAAGAGCAATCCGACCGCGCAAAGACGAATAAAAATCGTCTACTAAAAAAATATGCGAAAAAACTTGCGTATGTCGAAAATTATTCGTACCTTTGCACCCAAATTTAATTTGCCTTATTACGGGCACGTGCTACAATGACAATAGCTATTTTCGGAAATGCGATGAAGACGGACACCTTGCGAGAGGTGCGTCACATCCTGCAATTCATGACGGAGAAAGGTATTCATGTACTGCTCTCCCAGGAACTGCGGCAGGAATTGAACTTACGCGAATACCCGGGTTTTCCTGAGAACTGGGACGGCGACAAGCAACCGGAGACGGTCTACGGCGAACCGATTGATTTTGCACTGTCGGTCGGCGGTGACGGTACTTTCCTCACCAGCGCTGCCGCTATCGGACAGAAGAACATCCCTATCCTGGGTATCAACTGCGGCCATCTGGGTTTCCTGGCGGAAGTGCAGACGGAGGACCTTGATGCTATTCTGCACCAGCTGGTGGCAGGCGAATACACGATTGAGCAGCGCAGTCTGCTCAACGTCAGCGTTTCCGACAAAGCCGGCAACCGGCGTGACGGACTCATCATGGCGCCGAACGCGCTCAACGAGATCGCCATTCTCAAAGAGGGTATCAGTAGCATGCTCTCCATCGAACTGAAGGTGAACGGAGAAGTGCTGCACACCTATAACTCGGACGGTCTGGTCATCGCCACGCCTACCGGCAGCACGGCTTATAACCTGTCCATCGGCGGACCGCTGATGGTGCCGCAGAGCCGGGGCATCATCCTCACACCTATCGCGCCACACAGCCTGACCGTCAAGCCGCTTGTAGTGCCGGACGACTGGAAGTTCGACCTGCGCGTCAGCAGCCGTTACGACGCCTATATGGTGTCGGTTGACGGTCGCAGCCAAAGCCTGAGCACCGACCTCAGCCTGCATATCGAGCGTGCATCCTACACCGTCAAGGTCGTACAGACAGGTGACAACAGCTTCCTGAAATCGCTCCGCGCCAAACTGAACTGGGGCAAGTAAAAGTGCCGGGCACTTTGTAGTTTTCGTAGTCTTCGTATTATACGTAACCAATGTTTACTACGAGAACTACGCAAACAAGGTGATAACGCAAACAACGCAAACAACAATTACATGATCTTCAATTTCATAACTTGGAACGCCGACCCGATACTCATTCATTTCGGGGATGGAGGAATACGGTGGTACGGACTGCTGTGGGCCATCGGTATCTATATCTGCTGGGCCGTGAACGAGCGGATGTACAGGCGGGAGAACTGCCCTGCCGAGTGGGCGGACTACATGTTCTTCTACATGGCTGCCGGTGTGATCATCGGTGCCCGCATCGGGCACTGCTGGTTCTACGAATGGCACCAGTACGGTGCACCATGGCACCTCTTCGGATGGGAGTTCACCTATCGTAACCCATACATTGAGAACCCATTACGCCTGCTCAAGGTATGGGAAGGCGGACTGAGCAGTCATGGTGGTGCTATCGGACTCATCATTGCGGCTTTTCTGCTCAACCATAAGCATTTCAAGCGCTACCCGCAGTTCGCTACCAGCTGGCTGTGGATCCTCGACCGCCTGTGCATCGGCGTATGCTTCACGGCCATGCTCATCCGTTTCGGTAACTTGATGAACAGCGAGATCTACGGCGGACCAACCGACCTGCCTTGGGGATTTATTTTCGTGCGGGACGGACAGACCGTGCCCTGCCACCCGACGCAGATATACGAAATGCTGTACTGCCTCGCTGCGCTATGCGTCGTATGGCCTTTATACCGGTACACGGATGCACGGAGACGCGAAGGACTGCTGCTTGGCGTCTTCCTGGAGATCATTTTCGTCACACGTTTCCTGTTAGAGTTCATCAAGAACGACCAAGAGGCTTTCGAAGCCGGACATGTGCTCAACATGGGTCAGTTACTCAGCCTGCCCTTCATCGCCTTAGGTCTATTCCTTATTATACGCGCGTATAAGAGACCCCTCTCGCCGGTGGTGGACAAACAGCCGGAATCCTTAGACCCCAAATACCGTCAAAATAAAAAAACGAGGAAATGAGAAAATCTGATTTACGTATAATATATCTTGGCACTCCTGAGTTCGCAGTAGCCAGCCTGCAAGCCTTGGTGGAAGGCGGCTATAACGTGGTGGCGGTAGTCACCATGCCGGACAAACCTGCAGGCCGCGGACACCAAGTACAGTACTCGGATGTGAAGAAATACGCCCTGTCGGTCGGTCTGCCGGTGCTCCAGCCGGAGAAACTCAAAGACGAAGCCTTCATAGAACAACTACGTTCTTACCAAGCGGACCTGCAGATCGTGGTGGCATTCCGTATGCTGCCGGAAGTCGTATGGGCAATGCCGCGTCTGGGCACGTTCAACCTGCATGCCTCGCTTCTGCCGCAGTACCGCGGCGCTGCGCCGATCAACTGGGCCGTGATGAACGGCGACAAAGAGACAGGCGCCACCACCTTCATGCTCAAGCATGAGATTGACACCGGCAACATGATCCTGCAGGAACGCATCCCCATCGGAGAAGATGAGAACGTGGGTTCGGTGCACGACCGGCTCATGGCCATGGGTACCGGACTCGTCACACGCACGGTGGATCTCATCATCGACTGCGAGAACAAGGGTATACCCGTACCCACCACGCCGCAACCCGAGATAGCCGAACTGCGGCCTGCACCCAAAATCTTCAAAGAGGACTGCGAGATCGGCTTCTCCGACAAGACCGCCCAAGAGGTACATAACTTCGTCCGCGGTCTCAGTCCCTACCCCGCGGCATGGGCGAATCTCACCATCAACGGCCAGATCTTTGAGAATGTCAAGGTCTACTCCGTCGAGGTCGCCAATACCAATAGCAACGCCAAAACTGAAATCATCATCCCCTGCAAGGAAGGCGCAGTACGTATCCTCGAACTCCAAGTTCCCGGCAAAAAACGCATGGATGTCCGTTCCTTCCTCAATGGCCTTCACTAATTCCTGATTCCCATAACCGGCAACCCATTACCCCTTTTAGTATTGGACTACATAACTCTCATAGAAAAGTACTACGCAGACTCTCCGGAGTTAAAGCACATCTTGCTGACGCACAGCCGCCAGGTGGCGGACCGTGCCTTGGCGATTGTGGACCGGCACCCCGAATGGACGCAACAGGGTCTGGTGGACCGGCAGTTCATTGAAGAAGCCGCCATGTTGCATGACATCGGCATCATCTTCTGCCATGCGCCCAAGATCTACTGCAACGGACTGCACAAGTACATTGAGCACGGCTATTTAGGGGCGGAACTGCTGCGTCAGGAGGGGCTGCCCAAACATGCGCTGGTAGCGGAGCGGCACACCGGCACCGGCATCACTATCGAGCAGGTGGAGCGAGAAGAACTGCCGATTCCCGAACGGGACTACTGTCCGCAGTCGCTCGAAGAAAAAATCATCTGCTATGCCGACAAATTCTACAGCAAGAGTCACCTCGGCGAAGAAGTGAGTCTTGACAAAATCAAATACAATATTTGGAAATACGGCCACGAAGCCTTTGTTCGCTGGAACGAATTATGCGCTTTGTGTGAATAAGGCCGTCTCACTGACAGCACAGCCTGCGGGTTGTGCTTTTTTTAATGGAACTTATGTGCAAATCCGATAGACAGCAGTTCACGGAACTGCAGTTTGGGATGCTTGTCCCCTTCCATGATTACGGACGAGTCAAAACGCGGATGTAACATCAGACGGGCGGACAGGAAACGATTGATGATGAAATCGCAGTTCGCCTCCAGATCGATCTCCACGTTCCGATAATTGGTATACAGGTAGAAACGCGTCTCCAACGACACCTCACGAACCGGCTTCCATGTGTACTCCACCCGCACGGACGAACCGATGTTATTCTGGGTGCGCTGCCCTTCCTCCAGTCCGTAATCCTGCACCCGCACACGCGCGCTGTCCATGATATGAATGACCTTATAGGACACCGGAGAGAAAGAGATGGACAGATCCTTAACCGGCTTGTAATCAATACCGAAAGCCGCCGTGAAGCGGAACGGTGAGAAAAAGGCGGACTTGAGTCCCTCCGAATTGGATTTATAGGTCGGGAAGAACCGTGTCTCCAGTTCTGCGGAGATGGAGGTAAACACCTTGGGAACGATTCGCAGGTTGGCTTTCGTATACAAACGCAACATATCATCGGTCGTATTGACCTTATGCAAACTGTCCGCCGTGATGGTGGAACCGCCGACACGCCATTCGCCCGTGTTCTCCCATGTGAACTGATCGGTTATATAGGCCACCTGCCCTTTGGCGATACCGAGGCCCGCGAAAGAAGACGAACCGCCCTGGTACCAGTTGCTGGTGACGTAGTTCTGGGTGATCTGCGCCATCAGCGTAGCCTCACGCCGCCATGGTGAACGCATCTCACGGATGGCACGGAAGAAATCGTTGCGGTCCTCCTCTACATCCTTGATCCAGGATTTCTCGATCTCAATGACCGGGGTACGCATCTTCGGCTGATAAGCCAGTTGCGCGTTCAACGCACGCAACGAATCCACCTCACGTTGCTCCCGCTCCAGCGAATCCATTATCATCCGCTCCGCCACTGTCAAGGTATGCACCGTGTCATCGGCATGCAGTTCCGCACTCTGCGCCGCCACCATATCCAATAGCATTGCATCCATGTCCACCGTCTTTCTCTGGTCATGGAGCCGGAACGTATCCGTATATACTTGTTGCGCCGTCAGACTGGTGGCGGCGCAACAAAACATTAATATGGTGACTAACTTTCTCATCCTATCGCCATGACGCCATAGCGTCATTACGAATCAACTATCAACTGTCAACTATCGTCAAATTCCCGCATTCAAGCGTCCGTGGCACTGCTTGTATTTCTTGCCGCTGCCGCATGGACAGGGATCATTCGGACGCGGTCTCTTGTCCACATGGATCGGTTCTGGCCGCTGCTGTTCACGGGTGTCACGTCCGGCAGCAGCCGCTGCACCGGAAGCCTGCGCCGCCTGCTGCACAGCATCTTTCTGCGTGCGGTAACGGCTGTAGTCCATGCGCCGCTGCTGCTGGGCCTGCTGTACACGGTCCGGCTCCTGCTGATGGATCTGGCCGCGAAGCAGGATAGCGATAGCACGACGGTTGAAGGCGTCGAGCATCGTCTTGAAAATGCCAAACGACTCTAACTTGTATATCAACAGCGGATCTTTCTGCTCATACGAAGCGTTCTGCACGCTCTGTTTGAGGTCGTCCAACTGACGGAGATGCTCTTTCCATTCATCGTCGATAACGAACAGCAACATTCGCTTCTCAAACTCCTTCACCACTTCCTTGCAGTGGCTCTCCGCCGCCGCTTTGAGGTTGACCGCGATGTTATAGACGCGCTTGCCGTCAGTGATCGGGATGAGGATGTTCTCGTACATCTGCCCTTTCTCCTCATACACACGCTGGATAACGGGATCCGCCACCTGCATGAGCTTGTCCATACGGCGCTTGAAACTCTCCAACGCAGCCTCCGCCAACTGTTCGCTGACAGCATCGCGTTTCTGGGTGAGGAAGGTGTCTTCATCAAACGGCAGCTCGATAGCGAAGGTCTGCATGGCATCCATCTTCAGCCCCTCGTAGTCGTTGGCCGAACGGGCGTCCTGGAAGATGGCGTCCGCCGTCTCGTAGATCATATTGGTGATATCGACACCTATACGCTCACCCATCAGGGCGTGACGACGCTTCGCATAAATGAGGTTACGCTGCTGGTTCATCACATCATCGTACTCGATGAGGCGTTTACGGATACCGAAGTTGTTCTCCTCGACTTTCTTCTGCGCACGCTCGATGGAGTTGGAGATCATGTTATGCTCGATCATCTCACCCTCCTGGAATCCCATACGGTCCATGACAGAGGCTATTCGCTCGGAACCGAACATACGCATCAGGTCATCCTCCAGACTGACGTAGAAGACGGAGCTACCCGGGTCACCTTGACGTCCGGCACGACCACGCAACTGACGGTCCACGCGGCGGCTCTCATGACGCTCAGTACCGATGATGGCAAGACCACCTGCCGCCTTCACTTCCGGCGTCAGCTTGATATCCGTACCACGACCGGCCATGTTCGTGGCGATGGTCACTACGCCCGGACGACCGGCCTCGGCCACTATCTGTGCCTCCTGCTGGTGCAGCTTGGCGTTGAGCACATTATGTTTGATCTTGCGGAGGTTGAGCATGCGGCTCAGCAACTCGGATATCTCGACGCTCGTCGTACCCACCAGGACCGGCCTGCCCTGCTCCACCATCGCTACCACCTCATCAATAACAGCGTTGTATTTCTCGCGCTTGGTGCGGTAGATGCGGTCGTTCATATCGTTACGCGCAATGGGCTTATTGGTCGGGATAACCACAACGTCCAGTTTGTAGATGTTCCAGAACTCGCCTGCCTCCGTCTCGGCCGTACCGGTCATACCGGCCAGCTTATGGTACATACGGAAATAGTTCTGCAACGTGATGGTCGCAAAGGTCTGGGTGGCACCTTCCACCTTCACGTTCTCCTTCGCCTCCACCGCCTGGTGCAGACCGTCCGACCAGCGGCGGCCTTCCATCACACGACCCGTCTGCTCGTCCACGATCTTCACTTCGCCGCCGTCGATGATGTAATCGACATCTTTCTCGAACAGCGTATACGCCTTGAGCAGCTGGTGCACCGTGTGCACACGTTCGGACTTGATGGAATAATTCGTGAGGATGTCATCCTTCTTCTGCTGTATCTCATCCTTAGTCCATTGTCCATGATCCATCGTCTCCAGCTCCGCCATCTCGGAACCGACATCCGGCAGCACGAAGAAGTTCGGGTCATCGGTCGTGCCGGTAAGGGCATCAATACCCTTGTCAGTCAGCTCGATGGACTTGTGCTTCTCGTCGATGACGAAATAGAGCTCGTCGGTGGCGATATGCATATTCTTCTCGTTCTCCTGCAGGTAGAACTCCTCCGTCTTCTGCAGACGTACCTTCACGCCCGGTTCGGACAGATACTTGATGAGCGCCTTCGATTTAGGCATACCCTTGAACGAACGGAAGAGTGCCAGTTCGCCGGCCTCACGCTCTTTCTCGTCGTCCGAAGCCATTTTGGCTTTCGCCTCAGCTAACAGCTTGGTAGTCAGGGTTGTCTGGGTGCGTACCAAGGCTGCCACGCGGTCCTTGTATTCATCGAACATCTGGTCCTCACCCTTGGGAACCGGACCGGAGATGATGAGCGGCGTACGGGCGTCGTCAATCAACACGGAGTCCACCTCATCGACGATGGCGAAGTTATGTCCGCGCTGCACAAGATCCAGCGGTGACGTGGCCATGTTGTCACGCAGATAATCGAAACCGAACTCGTTGTTCGTACCGAACGTGATATCACAGGCGTACGCTTTGCGGCGCTCGTCGCTGTTCGGGCGGTATTTGTCAATACAATCCACCGTCAGGCCTAAGAACTGATAGATCGGTCCGTTCCATTCGCAGTCACGTTTGGCGAGGTAGTCATTCACCGTCACCACGTGCACACCCTCGTGCGTCAGCGCGTTGAGGTACACCGGCAGCGTCGCCACAAGGGTCTTACCTTCACCGGTCGCCATCTCCGCTATCTTGCCTTGGTGCAGAACGACACCACCGAACAACTGCACGTCGTAGTGAATCATGTCCCATGTGATCTCATTTCCGCCTGCCATCCAATGGTTATGGTATACCGCAATCTGCTTAGACTCTCCCGGAAGCTCTTTGATTTCCACAAAATCATATCTCGGATCCGCAGCCAGGTCCTTATCCATCTGGGTAGCGGTCACCTCCACCGTCTCTCTCTGCGCAAAACGCCGTGCAGTCGATTTGACGATGGCGAACGCATCCGGCAGAATCTCTGTCAGCACTCGCTCGTATTCGTCTTTGATTTCCTTCTCTAACTTGTCTATCTCGTTGAAAATCTTCTCACGTTTGTCTATCTCCGTGTTCTCAATCGATGCCTTAAGTTCGGCTATGCGCGCTTTGCGGTCTGCTACAGCTTCCTGCAGCTTGTCCATCAGTCCGTGCGAACGCGCGCGCAGTTCGTCATTGCTCAGCGCGTCTATGCGCTCATACGCAGCCTTGATCTGGTCTACTATCGGCTGAATGGCTTTCATATCCTTCTGAGCCTTGTTGCCGAACAGTTTGGTAATAATCTCTAAAAAATTCATCTATTTATTTACGATTTAATCATTTACTATTTTACTATTTATTCACGCTGGTCTCCTTTTCAGTTACGTTAGCAGCCGAAAACGGCTGCAAAGGTACAAAAAAAAATCCATATATGCAAGAACAAAATGCATACCATACTATTTTTTCTGTCATTTTGTCAGTTTTTTATTTCCCCATCCTCCAAAACCATCCCTCCAACTACCGACGAACAAGGTACTTACAAAGAACAAGAGCGGCTCAACGAGTCGCTCTTGCGTAAACGCGGACAGGTTCGCCGTTGTGCTTGCCGGGATTCCAACGCGGCATTTGCGCGATAATGCGGACGGCTTCGTTGTTCAGAACCGGATCACCCGCGGAACGGGAGACGGAGATATCAGAAACCGAGCCGTCTACAGCTTTTTTTTGATATACGCAAGAAAAATGATGAAAAAACTTGCATAAATCATTTTTTTGTTGTATCTTTGCGCAAAATTTGTAAAAAAAAGACTAACATTATGGAAAAGCAGGAACTACGCAAACTGATTGCCATTTGGTTTGAAGAGGATATCCGCGACGGTGACCACACCTCGCTCAGTTGTATTCCGCCCACGCAGATGGGGTGCCAGCAGCTCATTATCAAGGACACAGGCGTCCTCGCCGGCGTTGAGGTAGCGAAAGAGATCATCAATTATTTCGACCCGGAATGCCGCTTTGAGCAGTTTCTGGAGGACGGTACGCTGGTCAAACCCGGCGACGTAGCCTTCAAGGTGTACGGCAAGGAGTTGAGCCTGCTTCAGATCGAGCGTACGATGCTCAATGTGATGCAGCGCATGTCCGGTGTCGCAACCACCGCGCATAAGTACCAGAGCCTGATTGCGGACACGGGTTGCCATGTGTTGGACACCCGCAAGACGACGCCCGGACTCCGTTATCTGGAGAAAGAGGCAGTGGCTATCGGCGGCGGCATGAACCACCGTATCGGCCTGTTTGACATGATCCTGCTCAAGGACAACCACGTGGATTTTGCCGGAGGCATCACCAACGCTCTTACCCGCGCACGTGACTATTGTAAGGAGAAAGGCAAGAACCTGAAGATCGAGATCGAGGTGCGCAATTTCGATGAGATCAATGAAGCGCTTGCAACCAATATCCCCGACCGTATCATGCTGGATAACTTCACGCCCGAGAAGACAAAAGAGGCCGTGGATGTGATTCGCGCGTGGGAAAAGACGGCAGGCCGTCATATGGAGATCGAGTCCTCCGGCGGCATCACCATTGACACCCTCCGCGACTATGCCCTACAAGGCGTTGACTTCATCTCCGTCGGTGCCCTCACCCACTCCTACAAATCCCTCGACATGAGCTTCAAGGCGGTGAAGTAAGGCAGCACAATAACAACCCATTTTTATTCCAACGCCGGCTTCGAACGAGGCCGGCGTTTTTGGTGAAAGAGGTGTCATTATTATAGGGTTGCCAAGCACTTTACCAGGCAATGCCTCACAGATTACTCAGTATTGCCTCCGATAACTTATTTGTAAAAGTCTGGAAATGTGCTTTTTGTAAGCAATAAAATTAGCGACATGTGAGAGTGCGCACAAATCACAAAAAAGCAGTACATTTGTGTTCGGAAAGAGAGAGAAAAATAGCCGGGCTATCGAAGTCCGACTATTTTGTGCAACTGGACACTAAGACGCCAGAAGGGATGCGAGAGGATGTAGCGGACGGTGTCGTCCAGGTTGTCATTGCGGTCGTCCTCCCATTCATCAATGGCGTGCTCGATGAGCCATTCGCCGGTAAAACGAAGCGGCTGAAGCATCCAATGCTCCGCTTCCAGTTGCTCGCGCCAGATCTCGGGATCATAGTCGCCGGTGAAGACCACTTTGACCTCATTCACCCGCTTGAGGGCAAGGTTTGTGAATTGTGAATGGATAATTGCGGATTGTTTTTTCGGCGAACAAGTGATCCAGTCGATGCCTTCCGGCAGCGGACGGGTGCCGTTGGTCTCGATGCAGATATAGAAACCCGCGGCGTGCAGGGCGTCTATGAGCGGCGTGTCCACCTGAAGGGACGGCTCGCCGCCGGTGAGCACCACCATCTTACGGCGCTCGTTGGGGATGTCGTAGAGATCGAGGGTTTGGGCCACAATCTCATCCGCCGTCATGGGACGATAATCCGTGAATTCGGTATCACACCACGGGCAGCGGAGGTTACAACCACTGAAACGCACAAAAACTGCAGGGATGCCGCTGTGCGCCCCTTCCCCTTGGAGCGTATAAAATATTTCGTTTACTTTGTACATTGAAATAAGGACCGCTCGGTTCACTCGCTATAAGACTATGAACTTTCAGTCCTCTGGACGGTCTATTTCATAAATAGCGATGTTGCCTTCGGATTCCTGAACAGACACTTTGTAGCAGTTCTCCACGTGGTCGCATATCCATTTGGCCATGTTCTCCGCAGACGGATTGACGTCCAGGATGTCGTTGATGTACTTATGGTCAAACGTGTCCTTGACTATTTTTTTGATATGCGTGAAGTCCGTCACCATGCCGTCGCTGTTCAGTTCCTTCGCCTTGCAATAGACTACGATGATCCAGTTATGGCCGTGAAGCGACTCACATTTGCTTTCGTACGACAGGTTCAAGTTATGCGCCGCCGAAATCTCTATTGTCTTTTGAACATAAAACATAAAATCATTTACAATTTAGTCATTTAATTCTCGTAAACGGTGTTATCCTCAATGCCGGCTTCGGCGAGAGCTTCCTTACGTTCGCGGCAGGTGGCACAGACGCCGCAGTGGTTCACGCCGCCTTTGTAGCAGCTCCAGGTCTCGGAGTAGTCCAGCCCCCGCATCTTACCCCGGAAGGCGATTCCGGATTTGGTCAGATAGGTGTAGGGCGTGAACAACTGTACTCTGTTCCACGTACCGGCACACATGGCTTCGTTCATCGCCTGCACGAACTCCGGCCGGCAGTCCGGATAGATGGAATGGTCTCCGGCGTGGTTGGCCAGCATCACATACGACAACCTGTTATTCTCCGCCATGCCGGCTGCAATGGAAAGCATGATGCCGTTACGAAACGGCACAACGGTCGATTTCATGTTTTTTTCATCGTACTCGCCTTCGGGAATAGCATCGGCGCCTTCCAGAAGGGAGGAACGGAAGAACTCTTTGATGAAGGGCAGACGCACCACCTTGTGAGGAATACCCAGCCGTTCGCAATGCAATTGCGCAAAAGCAATTTCGCGGTCATTGTGATTACTGCCATAATGGAACGACACCGCCATAGCGATTCGGTCACGGTACTCATACAACATCGTGGTGGAATCCAAGCCACCGGATAATACAATCAATGAATCTTTCATAGCAGTCTCTGTTAGTCTTTTGTGAATTGTGAATTGTACATTGTGAATTGAGCAGCAAGGCGTTGCTTCTTGAGGTCCTGATGATCGGCGTCAGCATAATTGGCAAACGGATAGATGCTGATGCCGCCACGGGGCATGAAATATCCCGTTACCTCCAGATACTTGGGATCCATGAGCCGCACAAGATCCTTCATGATGATGTTGACGCAGTCTTCATGAAAATCACCATGATTACGGAACGAGAACAGATAGAGTTTGAGACTCTTGCTCTCCACCATCCGCTCACGCGGTATATAACTGATGTAAAGATGTCCGAAATCGGGTTGCCCGGTCTTGGGACAAAGAGTGGTGAACTCCGGACAATTGAATGTGACCAGATATTCGTTTTCCGGATGTTTGTTCGGGAAAGTCTCCAGCACGTCCGGATTGTATTGGTCGGAATACTGCACATGCTGATTTCCCAGGAGGGTAACCCCCTGCAATTCATTTTCAGTACGCATTGTTTTCAGTTTTATTGGTTTACGGGAGTGGAAAAACAATAGCACTCTCCAAATCGGGTGCAAAGATACAACAAAAAGTTGAAAACTGAAAACTGAATGTCGAAAGTTTTGCATTTTTAGGACGTAAACATACTTTTTTTTCGAAAAAGAGCGCGCGCGCTTGCATATTTCATTTTTTTTTTGTAATTTTGTGCCCGATTTATGTAATATGGAGGAAAACGGGCTCATATTTCGTTGTTTTGCGAGCGGTAGCAGCGGTAACTGCTACTATCTCGGCACGCGTCAGCAAGGCGTGCTGATTGATGCCGGTATCTCTGCACGTTCGATTCAGAAATACCTCCGTGAGATGGGTCTGGATTTTCCGAACATAATGGGTGTGCTCATCACCCACGATCATGCGGATCATATACGCGCAGTAGGCACCTTGGGCGAACGTGTCAAACTGCCGATCTACACCACGGCGGAGATACATGAAGGTATCGACCGCAACTACGGTGTGCGTGAGAAACTGCGTACCAGCCGCCGCTATTTCAACAAAGGCGAGGAATGGGAACTCTTCGGCATGAAGATCAACACCTTCGGTATCGAGCACGACTCGACCGACTGCCTCGGTTACTGCATTGATTATATGGGTCAGCGCTTTGTACTGATGACCGACTGCGGCAGCGTCAACGAAGAGATGGAGGCGTATATCCGCACGGCCAATCATCTGGTTATCGAGGCCAACCACGACGAGCATATGCTGCTCAACGGCCCCTACCCCACGTACCTCAAAGAGCGTATTCTCAGTCCGCGCGGACACCAGAGCAATGATGTGTGCGGCGAACTGATTGAGCGCAACTGGCATCCGGAACTGCGCAATGTGTGGCTGTGCCACCTCTCCTTAGAGAACAACGACCCCGATGTAGCGTATAACACCGTGGCGTCGTATCTGGAAGAGATAGAGATCATTCCCGGACAGGACATCTTCCTCAAGCCGCTCGAACGCACCACGCCCAGTCCGGTGTACAGTCTCAACGACAAGATGATCGTTGAAGAATTGAAAAACTAAAAATTAAAAATTCAAATTATATAATGGAGCGATTAGTAATCATTCCGACTTACAACGAGAAGGAGAATATCGAGGCCATCATCACTGCGGTGATGGATCTGCCGATTGAGTTCAATGTGCTGGTTATTGATGACGGTTCGCCCGACGGAACGGCAGCTATCGTCAAGGGCCTCATGGCAGGCAAGTTCAAAGACCGCCTCTTCATCGTGGAGCGTTCCGGCAAACTGGGTCTCGGCACCGCATACATAGCCGGCTTCAAATGGGCCATTGAGCACAAAGCCAATTATATCTTTGAGATGGATGCGGATTTCAGCCATAACCCTCAGGACCTGCTCAAGTTGTACGACGCGTGTGCCAACCAGGGCGCAGACCTGGCTATCGGCAGTCGCTACGTCACCGGCGTGAACGTGGTCAACTGGCCGATGGGACGCGTGCTGATGAGCTATTTCGCATCCAAATATGTGCGCTTCGTATTAGGCGTGAACATACACGACACCACCGCCGGTTTTGTGGCATACAAACGTCACACTCTGGAGACCATCGAACTGGACAAGATCCGCTTCAAAGGCTACGCATTCCAGATAGAGATGAAGTTCACCGCCTCTCAATGCGGCGCCAAGATCATCGAAGTGCCGATCGTGTTCGTGAACCGCGTATTAGGCACCAGCAAAATGAGCGGAGGCATCTTCTCTGAGGCGCTGCTGGGCGTCATCCGGCTCAAAATTTCCAGCTGGTTCCGCAAATATCCCAAGGTTTAGAGCACAGACCGTCCTACCGACAGACGGAAAATAGAATACAGACTGATTATGAATTCGTTAGAACAGACACTCCATTCGTTAGTCAAGCAGGCCGTGAAGGCCTTATATGATATTGAAGCCACGGACGCACTGATCCAGTTCCAGAAGACCCGTCCGGAATTTGAAGGCAACATCACCTTGGTGGTATTCCCCTTTGTCAAACTGGCCCGTAAGGCACCGGCACAAGTGGCCGCCGAGATCGGTGAATGGCTGAAGGCCAACGGCCCGGAGCTCATCGCCAAATATAATGCGGTGCAGGGCTTCCTCAACCTCAGCATCTCCGACTCGTTCTGGGTAGAGCAGTTGAAGGCGATTGATGCGGACGCCGACTACGGCAAAAGCCAACGGCAACAGGCTAATGGCCGACAGCCGCTCATGATGGTGGAATACTCGTCCCCTAACACCAACAAACCGCTTCACCTCGGACACGTACGTAATAACCTGCTCGGCTATTCGATTTCACAGATCCAGGAGGCGAACGGATGGAAAGTGGTGAAGACCAATATTGTCAATGACCGCGGTATCCATATCTGCAAGTCCATGCTCGCATGGCTCAAGTTCGGTAACGGCGAAACGCCGGAGACCAGCGGCAAGAAAGGCGACCATCTCATCGGCGATTACTATGTGCGTTTTGACAAGGAATACAAGGCGCAGATAGCCGAACTGATGGCACAAGGCAAGGATGAGGAGACGGCGAAAAAAGAGGCTCCGCTGATACTCGAGGCGCAGGAGATGCTCCGCAAATGGGAAGCCAACGACCCCGAGGTGCGCAGCCTATGGGCGAAAATGAACGAATGGGTGTACGCCGGCTTCGATGAGACCTACCAGCGCATGGGCGTTTCGTTCGATAAGATTTATTACGAATCCAACACCTATCTGGAAGGCAAGTCCGAAGTGGAGAAAGGCCTTGCATCGGGTCAGTTCTACCGTCGTGAGGACGGCTCCGTATGGGCGGACCTCGCCAAAGACGGACTGGACGAGAAACTGCTGCTCCGCTCGGACGGCACATCCGTATACATGACCCAGGATATAGGAACCGCCAAGCTGCGTTTCCAGGACTATCCCATTGACAAGATGGTCTATGTCGTAGGCAACGAGCAGGAGTACCACTTCAAAGTGCTCTCTATCCTGCTCGACCGCCTCGGTTTCCCCTTCGGCAAGGAACTCGTGCATTTCTCATATGGCATGGTCGAACTGCCGAACGGCAAAATGAAAAGCCGCGAAGGTACCGTAGTCGATGCCGACGACCTGATGGACAAGATGGTCGAGGACGCCAAAGAGATCAGCAAGGACAAGGTGAACACCCTGCAAGGCATCACCGAAGAAGAAGCCAACGAGATTGCACGCAAGGTCGGTCTCGGCGCACTCAAATACTTCATCTTGAAGGTCGATCCGCGCAAGAACATGCTCTTCAACCCCGCCGAGTCCATTGATTTCAACGGCAACACGGGTCCGTTCATACAATACACCTATGCCCGTATCCGGTCAGTGCTTAGAAAATCAGAGGAAAGTCAGAGGAATGTCCTTGGCATCCTAGACAATACACAGAGTCTGGACCTTAAAGAACTCACCCTTATACAGCGTCTGTGCGAGTATCCGTCTATCGTGCGCACGGCAGGCGATGAGTTCTCGCCGGCTGTCATCTGCAACTACGCCTATGCACTCGCCTGCGATTTCAACTCGTTCTATCACGACCTCTCAATACTCAACGAACCCGACGCCGCCAAACGTGCACTGCGTCTGCTGCTGGCGAAGAATGTAGCCAAAGTGCTGCAAAGCGCCATGGCACTGCTCGGTATCGAAATGCCGGAGAGAATGTGATGTAAACTATAGGATTTCAAATTTCTGATTTGCGGTTTATGAAAGAACTGAAATGTCCCAAATGCGGCAGCACGTTTACCGTAGACGAAGCGGATTATGCCTTGCTGCTCAGTCAGGTGAAAAACGCGGAGTTCGAGACTGAACTGTCGCGTCGCATCCATGAGCTGGAGCAGAACCAGCAGGCCCGCCAGCAGGTGGACCAGTTGCGCAGGGAACAGCAGTTCGACAAACAGCTGCAGGCCAAGGAGCAACAGTTACAAGCGGCGCAGGCTCAGTTGCAGCAGGCCGAGCAGCAGAGACAATTAGCCGTAGCACAAGTGCGCCAACAGGCCACCGAAGCCTACATGCGCAAGGAGCAGGAACTGGCCTCCGTCCGCAGTCAGATGGAGGAACAGCTCAAGGCAGCCAAAGAGCAGATAGCCTATTACAAGGATCTCAAACTGCGGCTGTCCACCAAGATGGTCGGAGAGACCCTGGAGCAGCACTGCGCCACTGAGTTCGCACGCATCCGACCGCTCTTTCCCAATGCCTATTTCGAGAAGGACAACGAAGTGGTGGAGGGCACCAAAGGCGATTTCGTTTTCCGCGACAGTTCAGCCGACGGCGTGGAGTACATCTCCATCATGTTTGAGATGAAGAACGAGAACGACGAGACCGCCACCAAGCACAAGAACGAAGATTTCCTGGCCAAGTTGGATACCGACCGGCGCAAGAAGAACTGCGAATATGCAGTGCTGGTATCCCTTCTGGAGCCGGATAGCGAATTGTACAACGGCGGCATCGTGGACATGAGCCATCGCTTCGACAAGATGTACGTCATCCGTCCGCAGTTCTTTGTACCACTCATCACCCTCCTGTGCCAGACCAGCCGCAAGAGTCTGGATGCCAAACGTGAACTGGCGCTGGTCAAGGCGCAACAGGTTGATGTCACCAATTTTGAGGACAAACTCATGGCGTTCAAGGAAGGCTTCACGCGCAACGTTCGGCTGGCCAATGACCGTTTCCAGGACGCCATCGACGAGATAGACAAAACGATCGCCCACCTGACCAAAGTTCGTGAGAACCTGGTCAAGTCAGGCGATAATCTCAATGCTGCCGATAAGAAACTCCAGGACGTCACTATCAAACGTCTCACATACGGCAATCCCACCATGAAGGCTAAATTCGACGAAGCTCGAGGCAGGCAAGAATAAGCGGCGCGATACCTTTCGGGTCATTCGCACGTATCTGCTCGTGGATATAATAGTCGTACGTACCGTCGCGATAAGGGTTACCGCCCAGTCCCGCTACGGCGCAGCAGTCGATGAGCGACAGCGTGCCGTCTTCTTCGATACGCAATTTATGCGCTTTGAGTCCTTCCATCACGTTCTTCGCTTCCGTTTTGTATTTTTCCGGCAGCACGCCGATGCGCACGCCTTTCGCCATGGCATAGCAGTACATGGCGGAACAGGTACTCTCTAAATAATTACCTTCTTCTCCGGCACGGTCAGGTACCTGATACCATAGATGCGTCTCATGATCCTGCACGGTCAGCAGGGCATCCAGCACACGGTGAAGAATAGCCTCCAGGTCCTTGCGTTCCGGTTGCTCAGCCGGCATCAGTTCCAATACATCGCACAACGCCATAACGTACCATCCTTCGGCGCGTCCCCAGGTCTCGGGGCTGCAACCGGTTATTGAATCACTCCACCCCATCTGACGGCTCTCATCCCATCCGTGATGGTTCAGACCGTTCGCCTTGAGCGTGTGCCGGTCCACCACCATAAACTGGTTCGCAACATCGCTCCACAGTTCCGGTTCGGGTTTCCAGGCGGCGTAACGCGCATAGAAAGTGGTACCGGTGAACAGACCGTCCAGCCACATCTGATGTTCATACACCTGCTTGTGCCAGAAACCGCCTTCCTCCGTCCTCGGCTGCTCACGGAACTGGTCACGAAGGGTTTCTATCGCCGTTACATACTGCGGCTGCGGATTGATGTCATTCAGCAAAATAAGGAAATTGCCACCCTGCACGCGGTCCATGTTATACAGGCTCTTCTTATACGTCTTCACCGTACCGTCCGCTTCAATGAAATCATCTGCGAAACGCTGTGCGTGACCTAAATACGCAGAGTCACCCGTTGCAGTGTATAACTCCACAAATGCACGCGCCATGAGTGTCGGCGTGTACTCCCATTTGGGTTTACTCGCTCCGTCACATGTCCATAACTCCGGATGATGGATCATCTCACTCGTCGCCACCTGCTCAGCCAGTTGCAGATACTCATTCGAACGCGAACAAGCATTCAACAGCACCATCAGGGCAATCAGATAAAATACTTTTTTCATATGTCAATACAATTATTATTCAAGTTGTCAGCGTGTGGATGGATACTCAAAATGCTAAAAACACCCCCTTTACGCTCCTTATTTCAAAAAAAATAGCATTCAAACATCATTTTTTTGCCAAAAAATTTGGTCATGTCAAAAAAAAGCAGTACCTTTGCACCCGCTTTTGAAAAAACATCAAGAGTGAGGGTCCATTAGCTCAACTGAATAGAGTACCACACTACGGATGTGGGGGTTGCAGGTTTGAATCCTGCATGGATCACAAAGGAGTCGCAATTTAAGCGGCTCTTTTGATTTTTGCGGATTACGCAGAAATCCGTTCAAAGATCACAAAGGAGTCGCAATTTATGCGGCTCTTTTCTTTTTTGCGATATGAGCGGCTCGCTTGGTCAGGCAGGCCTCTTTCTTCGTCATCTGCGGATTGCGGTAGCGGTTCAGGCGCACATCCTTGCCCGTGATTATCTCATACCATACGCACGCAGCGGTGTAGCGGCCGTAAGTATAGTTCAAATGATAACCGTCGCGGCAAAGGCTATCGCCTAATTTCGTTTGGCGCGCCAGCTGAATGGCGGTACCGCAAGGTATCAGTTGACATGGGGCATTGGACAGTTGAAATCTCTCTTGCACGAATTGTGTGCAGGCAACAATACTGTCCCACATCTCCTGCTGGTCACTGTGGTAACGCGGATAAGCCGGATGCTTGGCGTCCTGACTGTATGCCCAGGTCTGCATCCAACAGAGCTGAGCATGAGGCTGAAAAGCACGCACAGTGTCTATGAGTATGGACAACCAGGGTTCATACGAAAGACGGATGCCGCTGTCATGACTCGCCTGCTGTAAGGAGATATAATCATATTCGCCGTCCGTCAGTGCCTGCTTCAAAGAGACCGTGTCCTTGACGATTCGCGGTTCGGAATTGGTGCATACGCGATGCGAATACGCCATCGTGTCCTTGCGCATAAACTCCACGTGCTGCTGAAGCGAACAACCACCGTAATACAGGTTATGTATCTCAACCTGTACCCCTTTCGCCTCACAGAGCGGAACCAGTTCCTGCTCCACGGCGTCCCAGGAGAAACTATTGCCGATGCATAGCACCCGGATGGTTAATATCAGAAATAATTTTAGCATCGCTATTTCGTTAACTTGTTCATTCGTTAATGCGCTTCTAACCAGTTCTTCCCTACTCCGCATTCTGCGACAAGAGGAATGGACAGATGTACCGCATTCTCCATCTCCGTCACGACGATTTCTTTCACGCGCTCCACTTCAAGAACCGGCACATTGAAGTTCAGTTCATCATGTACCTGCATCGTCATCTGCGCCTGCAGGTTCTCCGCTTTCAGACGGCGGTGTATGGATACCATCGCCATCTTGATGATGTCTGCGGCAGTGCCTTGGATAGGCGCATTGACGGCATTGCGTTCAGCAAAGGAACGCACCGTCGCATTCTGCGAATGGATGTCCGGCAGATAGCGCTTGCGGCCGAAGAGCGTTTCCGCATAACCACGTTGACGCGCCAGTTCCTTCTGACTCTCTATATATTGTATCACACGCGGGAAAGCGGCAAAATAATCGTCAATGAGTTGCTTGGCCTCCGTACGTGAGCAGTCCAGTTGTTGCGCCAGACCAAACGCGGAGATGCCGTAGATGATACCGAAGTTCGCTGTTTTCGCCTGACGGCGCTGATCCTTGGTGATCTGGTCAATAGGCAAACCGAAGATACGCGCCGCCGTAGCCGCATGGATGTCCTGTCCGTTACGGAACGCTGCCAGCATATGTTCATCCTGACTGAAATGTGCCATCAGACGGAGTTCGATCTGGCTGTAGTCGGCACTGAGGAACAGACAGCCCTCATCCGGGATAACCGCCTCACGAATGAAACGACCGCGCTCTGAACGGATAGGCAAGTTCTGCAGGTTCGGGTTACTGCTGCTCAACCGCCCAGTAGCCGTCACTGTCTGGTTATAGGTGGTATGGATCTTTCCATCCGCGGCTATATACCCTGGCAGTGTAGAGATATAAGTGGAAATCAGTTTACTCAATGCGCGGTATTCAAGAATGGCACCTACCACCTCATGGCGGTCTTTGAGTGCCACCAACACCTCTTCCGAAGTGGAATATTGTCCGGTCTTGGATTTCTTTGCCTTCGCATCCAGTTTCAGTTTGTCGAATAACAACTCACCCACCTGTCGCGGACTGTTGATATTAAAATTCCCGCCCGCCAGCGTATAGATGCGCTGCTCCAGTTCATTGAGTTCATCGGTAAGCGAAGCTTGTGCCTGACGCAGTTTGTCCACATCCATCCGCACACCGGCGGCTTCCATCTCGCGCAACACATCCACCAAAGGCAATTCCACCTCGTTATACAAGTTCCACAGGTCTGCATCCGCCTTTAATGCCGCCCAGTCCGGCTCTTTGTATGGATTGAAAGCCACTTCGGGATTCAACAGATACTGACAAAGATGGTTTTCTACGGTGTTATAATCGGCCGTTGGCGCTTGGTTGTCAAGGGCTGGCTGTTCTTCAAAACTCGCAAAGAGATCAAGCTGGTTAGGGTCGGCCTGTTTAGCGGACTTACTCGGCGTACTGGAAGACTTAGGCTGAGTCGCTTGACTGACTGCTGCCGGCTGGATTCTCTTGAGCAGGGTGTTGAACTCCAGTTCGCGGTAAAGGGCGGTAAGAGCTTCAATATTAGGCTCTTTCTTGGCTAACAGGTTCTCCTCCAGCGTAATCGGCACATCCGTACGGATCGTTGCCAGGAAGCGGGAGAACTGAATCTCCTCCACTTGCGACTCCACCTTTTGGCGAAGGGCGCCTTTGAGCTGATCCGTATGTGCTAACAGACTGTCAATGGAATCGAACTGCTGGAGCAACTGCACCGCGGTTTTCTCACCTACTCCCTTGCATCCCGGGATATTGTCACTGGCATCCCCCATCAGCCCCAGCAAATCAATCATCTGCGCCTGGCTCTTCAAACCGTATTTCTCACACACCTCCTTGGGGCCCATCAGTTCAAAACCACCCGTGTGACGCGGACGGTACATGAACACATGGTCGGTAACCAACTGTCCGTAATCCTTGTCAGGCGTCGCCATATACACTTCGTAACCGGCCAACTCACCTTGACGGGAGAGCGTACCGATCACATCATCCGCTTCAAAACCGGGCACTTCCAATACAGGAATATTCATCGCTTCCAGCAATTGCTTGATGACCGGAACCGCCTTGCGTATGTCTTCGGGTGTCTCAGGACGTTGCGCTTTGTATTGCTCAAAAGCCTCATGGCGGAATGTACCTCCGGCCGGATCAAACGCCACGCCTATATGCGTAGGATTGATTTTCTTGACCAAGTCCTCCAATGTGACAGCAAAACCGAAGATAGCGGAGGTGTTCTCCCCCTTACTATTCATACGCGGAGCACGAATGAAGGCATAATACGCGCGAAAGATCATCGCATACGCATCTATGAGCAATAGTTTTTTCATGGCGATTTATTTTTTTACCAATTAATCGGTGTTTGACCATGCATGGTCAGGTAATTATTCGCAGCGCTGAAATGTCCGCAACCGTCAAAACCGCGGTAAACAGACAGCGGCGAGGGGTGCGAAGTCTGCAGCACCAAGTGTTTGCGGCGGTCGATAAACTGGCCTTTGCGTTGCGCGTACGAGCCCCATAGCATAAACACCAGATGATCACGCTCCCTATTCAACGCTGCAATCGCTGCATCAGTCAGTTCCTCCCATCCTTTGCCTTGATGGCTGCCGGCCTTATGCGCCTCCACCGTCAGCGTGGCGTTGAGCAACAGCACACCCTGCTCCGCCCAGCGGCGCAAATCACCGCTCTGCGGGATAGGTTTCCCGAGATCACGGTGAATCTCTTTATAGATATTCACCAGCGAAGGAGGAATCTGCACGCCTTCGGGTACGGAGAAAGAGAGTCCCATCGCCTGACCGGGCTCATGATATGGGTCCTGACCGATGATGACCACGCGTACGCGGTCGAATGGACACGAATCAAAGGCATTAAAAATAAGGCCCGCAGGCGGAAAACACCGGCAGGTCTTATATTGCTGGCGCACATATTGAGTGAGGAGTTCGAAATAAGGCTTGTCAAACTCCGTCTGCAACACGCGCTGCCAAGATGGGTCTATACGAACAGTCATAAATACTATATTAGTCTACAATGAGCATCGCATCACCGTAGTCACCGAAACGGTATCCTTCATTCACTGCTTCTTCGTAGGCATGCATCGTCTCTTCAAAGCCGGCAAAAGCAGCCACCATCAGCAGCTGACTGGACATCGGCATATAGAGATTGACAAAGAAACTGTTCGCGGAGGAGAAGGTATAAGGCGGATAAATAAACTTATTGGTCCATCCGTCATACGCCTTAAGCAAACCGTTCGTGCCGACAACATGCTCCATAGCGCGCATCACTTCGGTGCCGACTGCACATACGCGGTGCATCTCCGTATGGGCCTTATTGACCGCATTCGCCATCTCTTCCGGCAAAATGATCTGCTCCGACTCCATTTTGTTCTTTGTCAGGTCCTCTACATCAATCTCTTTGAATATACCCAGAGACACATGGCTCGTCAGACAAGTCGTCTCTATACCGCGGATCTCCATACGCTTGAGCAATTGTTTGGAGAAATGCAGTCCCGCTGCCGGCGCAGCCACCGCGCCAATCTTATCCGCAAAAATAGTCTGATAGCGCTCTATATCCATTTCGCGAACGGGCTGATCATGAAACTCCTCTTCGTATTTCTCATGCGTGGCGGCATCCATCGGACGACGGATATACTTAGGCAGCGGCGCACTTCCCAACGCATAGAGACGAGGCACGAATTCCTCGTTGCTGTAATCCGTAAGGAAACGGAAAGTACGGCCGCGGCTGGTAGTGTTGTCTATGACTTCAGCCACTATAGAAGGGTCGTCATCAAACGTCAGTTTGTTGCCGATACGGATCTTACGGGCGGGATCCACCAGCACGTCCCAATAGCGGAGGTTATGGTTCAGTTCGCGGAGCAGGAATACCTCGATAAGGGCGTTCGTCTTCTCCTTATGCGCCCATAAACGGGCAGGAAACACTTTCGTGTCATTGAATACGAACAGATCTCCCTCTTCGAAATACTGCACCATCTCTGTCACCATCTTGTGCTCTATCTCGCCTGTCTTACGGTGTAGCACCAGCAGACGCGCATCGTCACGGTAAGATGACGGATATTGGGCAATCAGTTCCTCAGGCAGTCGAAATTTGAACTGACTGAGTTTCATATCATTAGACTTATACATAGTTGTTATTATTCAATTCTTCCAAAAAACGGTCAATAGTCAGGCAATCCTCCACGCGGATCTCACCCACTCTGGTTCGGCGCAGTGCTGTCAGATATGCGCCGGAGTTCAGCCTTTCGCCAATGTCACGTGCCAACGCACGGATATAGGTTCCTTTGGAGCAAACAACACGGATGGTCAACTGCATCGCTGCCGTGTCAAAATGCAACACCTCTATCTTATCAATAACAAGCAGTTTGGGCTTCAGTTCCACCTCCTGCCCCTTTCGGGCATAGTCATACGCCCGTTTGCCATTCACCTGTACGGCAGAGAAGATAGGAGGTACTTGCCATTGTTCTCCCAGGAATTGTGGGATAACCGTATCAATCAGTTCACGTGTGATATGCGCAGTAGGATAAGTCGCATCCACCTCTTTCTCCATGTCGTAACTAGGGGTCGTGGCGCCTAACTGCAGCGTGGCGATATACTCCTTGACATCATATTGGAGTTGCTCTATGAGCTTGGTTTTCTTTCCCGTACAGATGATCACCACTCCTGTTGCCAAGGGATCGAGTGTCCCGGAGTGACCGACCTTCAGTTTCTTCGTTCCCAGTTTGCGGCAAAGGTTATAGCGGATTTTCGCCACCAAGTCAAACGACGTCCAGTGGAGCGGTTTGTCAAACGCCAGCACTTCGCCTTGTTCAAAATCCCACATATCAGCAGATTGTAGAGAGGATAGCCACCGTACCGATGATTGCGCAGTAGATAGCAAACCAGATAAGGCGCTGACGGCGCACCACCTCAATCATGAAGCGACAGGCCAGACAGCCGGTAACAAAAGCGGCAAGGAAGCCTACCAGCGCAGGCACTACCTCCAGTTCACTCGTTATCTCGCCCTGCACCAGCTTGATCAGATCCAGAAACGCCTCGCCCAAAATAGGAATCAGCACCATGAGGAAAGAGAACTGGGCGATGCTCTCTTTCTTCACGCCGCAAAGCAGACCCGTAGCGATTGTCGTACCCGAACGGCTCAAACCGGGCAGTACGGCGCATGCCTGGGCAATACCAATGATGATGGCGTCCTTATAACCCACTTCGTGACCTTTTTTCATCCGTTTGCGTTGCAGCCACTCGCTGAGCGACAGCAGCAAAGCCGTGATCAACAGGCAGATACCCACCAACAGCAGTCCGTTGCCGAAAAGCGCTTCCACCTGGTCCTTGAAGAACATGCCAACGATAAAAACCGGTATCATGGACACCAATATCTTTGCTACATAGTCTTTCTCTTTATTCCATTGCAGAGTGGTGAACGTGCCGTTGAAGAGCTGTGCCACTTCGCGCCAAAGCACCACGAGCGTAGAGAGCACCGTGGCCGTATGAACCAGAATGGCGAACGACAGATTCTCCTCACCGGAGGTTCCTAACAATGCCTGACCGATCTCTAAATGACCTGACGAGGATACCGGCAGGAACTCCGTCAAGCCCTGCACGATTCCTAAGATAAGTGCTTCTAACCAATTCATTTGCGCTTAGGACGATAAAGGATAGCTACTATCATACTCACAAAACCGAAGAGGGCGATCATCGGTCCCACCGTGATACGGCGGAAAGAGAATATATCCGGATTATACACCTCACCCGAAGGAGCACCTACCATAAGGCAGAAACCCAATAAAATGATGGCAAAGGACACTGCAATCAGAATGAGGTTGAGTTTGGGTAATGTCTGTTTCATAAAAAATATTTGTCTTTTTGTCTTTCGACTTTTATCTTTCAGCGAATCGGTCTTTCGTCTTTCGTCTAATCAAATCTCGTACAACGAGTTGTTATCCATTCGGATATAACGCCCGGTGGCCACGAGCGAAGCAAAGAGCGTAATCAATATGCCGCATCCCATCACCACTCCGGCAATAAGTGACATGTTCTGCCACGTCAGCGGGAAAAGCACCAGGCCCATTTCGAACTGCACGTAATAAACCAATCCTGCCAATAGAACCAGCGCTGCAACACCGGCTCCGACACCCATCCATACATTGCGCCGTACAAACGGACGACGGGTCACCCAGGAGGTGGCACCTACCAGCGTCATTGTATTGATCAGGAAGCGCTTTGCGTATATCTGCAGACGGATCGTATTGACAATCAGCACCATGGATACAAGCAGCAACACCAACGCCACGCCTAACAGGATATAGGAGAAATCATGGACATTGCGGTTCATCAGGCTAGCCAAGTCGCGGGGATACAGCACCTCCGTTACGTACGGCAGCGATTCCAGTTGTCCTGCCAATATGGACAGACTATCCGGATTGCTGTACAACTCGGACGGATGGATCTCATAACTGGCGGACAGAGGATTATACCCCAGGAATGCACTCGGGTCTTCACCTAAGAACGCTATATGCTCCTGCAACGCTTCCTCGCAGGACACATAGCGATAGCGGCAGAAACCGCTGCTGGCATCCAGCATTCGCTCCAATCGGGCGCATTGGGTACTGTCCGCATCCTGCGAAAGGACTGCGGTGATGGTCATGTTCTCGCGCATGCGCGTAAGAAGCGCTCCTGCAGACAGCAGGAGCACACATTCCAAGCCAATCAAACATAGCACCATGGCTACGCTGACGGCTGAAATGAAATAGGAATTTCTGAAACGATGCTTACGCATTAGTATTCCCAAAGATCTTGCTCAAAATTAAGTAACTCAGCAGCTATACGCTCTTGCTCCTTGCGGATTCCCTGAATATCGTTGAACTTATAATCCGGGATCCAGCGGTTGTACATATTACCTTCACCTACGATGTAGGACGTGTAGAGACGTTTCTGGAAGAACTCGTCATACGTCACACGTTTTGTCTCGTTGCGGTTCGGAATAACGTACTGCATCGCCAGATACGGACGCAATTTGTCAAACGGTATCCAGCATACAATCGACTGACGCAGCATATCCATCACCTTGGTACTATCCGTAGTCATAGATTCTATCTTATCCGGATGCAAAGGTGCAATAGCCATAATCTTCGTATGCAGACGGGATGTGTGCTTGTCAAAGAAAACGATCTCTTGAATCAGATATTTGATTTGATTTCTCACCACATCTTTAAAGGGAGCGTTCTGAGCCTTTAATACATCATTGATTGTATCATAGTTGATCAGCATGACACGCGAACTGGTCACATCATCATCCTCTTCCGTAGACTCCATCTTGGCTTGCAAAGACTGGATACGGAAAGCATCCTTTGCGATATTGATTTTCTCATAAGGCTGCACGAATTCAGGCTTGATGTTGTTCAAACCTGGAGGATAGATCTCCAAACCGTCCACTACTGCATCTCGAATAACAGCGAACAAGTTCCGATAGTCAATATCATCAGCACGAGTCGGGAAATAGAGCTGATAATTCTGTTTGTAGCGCATATCGATAATGCGGTAGATATAGCGCGACCAGATGACATCATCAATGCGGTGATCCACCATCACAATCGTATCGTGAGCCTCTGAATACTCTTCTGTTTGAATACGTGCGGTTCCCAGTTCATCAAAGAACGAGATAACCTGATGTTGTGCAGATACGAAAGATACGCTCAACACAAGACATACCAACATACAAAGTTTCTTCATCATAGTGATTATGTTTTAATTCAAAACAAAATAGACATTGGTCAGACGCTGTTTCACACCTTTCTCTCCTACTGCCACAATCTCACCAATAGCGATAGGCGTTCCGTTATCCAATTTAGCCATACGATTGAGTTGCTCTTTCGTAAACTTATTGGTCTTGGAGTTGTAGGTGATACCACCGATTGTAGCCGCGAAACTCTCAATTTTCCATGGAACTTCAATCAGTCCGTCAGGACCATAGGAAGCAATCAATTCGCCTTTTTCGAAACGAGCAAACGGAATCTTATCACCGGATTTAAACTCTTTTCCACCCACAGCAAAATAGGCAGCAGGTGTCGGAAGGGGTTTAACACGATATTTCTGACTTCCCATAGACTGCATTTTACCGTCTAACTCTGCTGAAACAGAGATAGTGATCTCCTTCGCTTTCTCAGGCGGTACGATTACCCAATAACCGGCTTGCTGACGCACTGAAGCACCGGCTACTGATACGCGAAGCTTATCGTTCGTTATACCAGGAACGGAAATAGAGAATTTGTTATCATGGTTACTATACATGATATTCAACTCGGTATTCGAAATCGTCACAGCCGGTTCGCTGACTGTATATTCACTTGAGAAATGCAGGTTCTTCGATTCGCCGGAAGCAGGATCAAGATAGGAAATCCAACCGGTATACTTCTTGACACCTGTGCTGGAAGCTACTGCTTCATACAAACCGTCACTACTCAGATGCTGACCCTCTACAAAATATTCAGGAGTCTTTGTCGAGTCAATAGCTGCCAGAATAATTCTTGCTCTATATTTTCCACCGCGGATAACCATATTGGACTCCGGAATCACGTACGCGTTCAATTTATTTACGCGCACGTCGCCCGCGTCCGTACGATCCATCAGGTATTGAATCAACTGGCTTTCGGTTGCACGTACGTCGTTCTGCATTTTGGTCAGAATAGTAATCGTAGCACCTACAGGCATACCTTCAAATACTGCTACTTCCCAGTCACACGAATCTTTCTCGTGCGCGTTGTAACCGCGCTCGGTTGCCAATGTCTGTACAATCGAATTGCGCAACTCAGCATCGTTCTCCGCCAAGTCTGCACCGAAATCACGATAGTAAGCCACCATCTCTTTGAGTTCGACACCATGTCCCTGAACGATGGCGTATTGTGCCGTTACGTCCAGGTTCGAGTTACCCTCAATGTGCATCGTGGGATCCTTGCCCTCGGCTTTCAGTTTGTCAACCGCTTTCTGACCATCGGCAAGAATAGCAATATGCTCCTTGAAATCCTGGATATAGTAAAACAGCGAGTCAGCGCGTTTCTGTACTTCCACAGCTTTATCGAACCACTCCTGCGTCTTCTCAGGGTTGTCGGCATTAGCCGCCTTGAAATCGTTATAGAGTTTGGCGTTACGAGTATCCGATGCAGCGATAGAGGAGTGCAGACTATTGTCCACCAATGTAAAACCATTGAGGATATCCGTACTTACGTTCAACGCCAACATGGCGGTGAGCACCAAGTACATCATACCAATCATTTTTTGTCTCGGGGTTTCCGGACAGTTCTTTGCTCCACCCATTACTGAAGTGTTTTATTGATTGTAAATAAATTCCTTTTAATCAACAGCTTATGCGAGTGCATTCAGCATATTTCCATAAATACCATTCAGGTCAGCTACCTGTTTCTGCAACTGCTTGGCGCTGTTTGCAAATGCGGTCTGAGCCTCGGCTGCCTCCTTGGTTGCAGCAGCTACGTTACGCTGAGCCTCAATCTGTGCATTAACGGTCTGCAACTGCAGCTCATATACCGAGTTGAGAGAAGCAAGCTTCTTGCCCACCTCGTCCACACTCTGCTTGTATGCCTTGGTCTCCTCTGCGATATTAGCCATGTCACTGCTAACCTGTGCATAGCTCTGGGCCAGATTGGAAGTAGCGGCAGCGTAGGAATCAACAGCCACACCGGCAGCATTGAGTTTGGTGCTGTATGCATCAGCAGCCACACCGGCAGCAGACAGTTTCTCGCCTAATTTGACACCGGTCTCAGCCACCTTGCCTAATTCAGCGAACTGCGTAGCTGTCTTGGCCAGATCAGCGATACCGTCCTTCAAGGCCTTGAGGTCTTCATCCTTGAGCGTCGGCACTTTGGCTGTACCTGCTCCACCCTCTACCACTGCACCGGCCGGAGCAGCAGCGCCTGTATTATAACCCGTTGCAACAACCGGACCGCCTACGACGCCTGCGCCCAACAGACTCGGACGAGCCTGTTTGGATTTCTCCTCAAGCAATTCGGGCTTGGTTCCGAACTCCAACAACTGCGGGAATACGTTCTCCCAGTGGAACTCAGGATGCGGATGCTCCAATGTTCCGATCAAGAAAAGAAAAGCCTCTGTGAACATACCGATCATCAAGACCGTACTTGCACCCGGCCAGTGAAGAATCTTGAACAATGCACCGATAATAACGACGGATGCACCCACTGAATAGATGATGTTCACTTTGTTTTTACCATCATACGACTCATACCAATGCATGAATCGATTCCATAAGCCTTGCTTTGCAGCTTTTTCTGTAGCCATAATTGATTAACTTTTTTGTAAGTCAGTATATATTAAATTTATTTTCAAATGATTAGTCGCCGATATATGAGCGAACGCAACGGAAACCGATGTACGGACGGCTCTCGAACTGATATTCGTAGGTACGCACGCCGCACTGCATGAAGTAGCTGATATCCTTCCAGCTGCCGCCCTTCACCACTTTGCGTTTCAAGATGTCCGGGTCAGCCTTACGGGCCATGTAGCAATAATCCGGATTGAGGTCATGGATATGGGTGTTCATCGCACTCTGGAATGCGGAATTGGTCCACTCAGCCACGTTACCGGCCATATCAAACAGACCGAAATCGTTCGGACGGAACTGTGCCACCCTCATGGTCGTGGTTCCCGTATCATCGTTGTACGATCCGCGGTAAGGTTTGAAGTTCGCGAAATAACAACCCTTCGCATCGCGGGCATAATTGCTGCCCCACGGATACATAGCCATCTTGCGGCCACCACGGGCTGCGTACTCCCATTGTGCCTCTGTCGGCAGACGGTAGTCGTTCGCTTCGATACCCGAACTGTTGAACAGTCTGGTACGCCAGTGGCAGAAAGCGTGTGCCTGCTCCCAAGTAACTCCCACTACAGGATACTCGGCATAACCCGGGTGCTTGAAATACATCTGAAGCAGCGGGTCATTATAAGAGAATTGGAAATCACGCGCCCACACGAGCGTATCCGGGTAAATACAGATAATCTTATCAGTCATCAGGTCCTTCGGCTCACGAAGCGGACGATAGATAGTGGAATCCTGAATCTCTCCGTCTTCATTCACCCAGAATGTATCCACACGTGCCACTGCACCCTTCGGATACGTACTGGTTGCCACGTCGAATTTATTGCGTTGCGGAAGCGCCTGGTCCATGTTCACCCAGCTGTAACGATAGTGAAGATGGTTCGTATTGAGCTTACCGTCGGAGTAGAACATAGGTGCCAAAGCGTCCACGATATCCTCCTCCTTGCTGTCCCAAGGCACTTTCTTGCGCCAGTTCAATGCAAAATGCTCTTCATCAAAATCCTCATCCTTAGGCTGGATGGCATAATCGGTCAGACCGGAAGCCACCAGGAAGGTCAGTGCAACAGAGTCACGCACCCAGTTGACGAACTGACGGTACTCATTGTTCGTGATCTCCGTCTCGTCCATCCAGAAAGCGTCTACAGTCACCATCAGGATATTGTCAGGCTGCTCAAAAACAGCGGACTGCGTGTTGGCACCCATCATGAACGAGCCCTTTTTGATAAAGAGCATGCCATAAGGGTTAGCTTCCTTGAATGCAGTACCTTTGTGGGCTCCAACCAGTTCTCCGGCAGGTTTGTTGCAACTTACCAATGCAATCGCTAAAGCGATAATCGGCAAAAACTTTGCTACTTTCATATAATCTTTTTTTATAAATATCGTATTGATTTGTACTTGTTCGTACGTTTGGGCTTCAAAATGTCAAATCCGTACGACAGGTATATTTCATGGCTACCATAGCTCTCGAGCAGCAGCTTATTCGTCGGCAACTCGCAACTGTAACCCAGTTGCAGACCGGAAATAATATCCACGCCCAATAATATGTTCACGCTTCCGGCGATGCGATAACCCAATCCGCAGCGGTACCTGTCCTTGAAATCACACATTAATGTGAGATTGACATCCCAACTGACAAAATCGCTCATCACCATCGCACTCGGGGTCAGCATCCAGTCTCGGTCGTTCTTGAACCGGAAATGGTATCCGCCGACGACGTACATCGTTCCTTTCAGTTTGACTGCCGAATAGTCATCCCAATCGACAGAAGGTTGTGTCAAATGGCTGTAACTGGCCCCCACCCACCAGGTCGGAGTGCAATAATACAGACCCACGCCCATGTCAAACTTCATACCGGATTTGCTTCCGGTCGGAATAGCGTCATCGTTCGAATCGTGGTACTCGTCCTCCATGTCCTTCAGGTTGACCGAGTCTCCACGGAACCCTACGTTCGCAAAGCCCAAATCCACGCCAACGCTCAGATAGCCTTTCCCCAATTTCTGCCGATACGCGTACTGCACATAGAATGCCTGATTCGTGAACAGACCATAGCGGTCATTCAGGAAACGCACTCCGGCGCCGTGACGCGTCTTGCCTATCACAAAAGGCGATGCGAAAGTGAACCATGTGCTCATCGGCGCATTGGCAATGTCCACATACTGCATGCGGTGCATACCGGCCACCTTCATCAAATCGCCCTCACCCGCCGCCGCAGGATTATAGGCTGTCGGCATATACATATATTGCCCTAACTGCGGATCAAACTGCGCATAAACAGTAATTGCAGCAAACAACCCTAACAACAGAACAATATATCGATTTATCTTCAATTTTCAATCGTCAATTTTTAACGTCTTTGGTCTTTCGACTTCCGACTGATCAATACTCTTCTTCATCAAAGAAGAAATCTTCATCCTGAATAGGATAATCCGGCCAAATATCCAGGATGCTTTCGTACTGCTCCTCGTCATCGCCTTCCAATTCATTGAGGTTCTCAATCACCTCGGCAGGCACGCCGATACGATTCGCGTAATCGAGCAGCTCATCTTTGGTCGCAGGCCATGGAGCGTCCTCTAATTTCGATGCTAATTCAAGTGTCCAATACATAGCGTTATTCCATCACAAATTGACCCAATATGGGCATAGTCTTTCAAAATATCGTGCAAAAGTAGTAAAAACTTTCCGTTTACGCAAATATTTCGCACATTATTTTACATTTTTTGGCATTTTTTACACAAAAACGCCCATTTCCGTCAATTTTTCCCCATATTATGCCTTCTTCCAGCACTCTTCGGCCATTTTGGAGCGGACATTGAGAGCACGCGCCAGCACAAACAGATAATCGCTCAGACGGTTGATAAAACGTAGCGATCGCTCGTTCGTCTGCGCCTCGATCATACGACGCTCTGCACGCCGGCAAACGGTACGGCAAACATGGCATTGGCACGCTGCCATGTTCCCTGCCGGCAGCACAAATGCACGAAGTGCAGGCAACTCGTTCTGGAGCGCATCTATACACTGTTCCAATTGCTGCACATCTGTCTCCGCGATCCACTCTCCGGGGGCTTCGCTCAACGCCGCTCCTAAGTTGAACAGTTTGTTCTGCACCCAAGCCAACTTAGATACGACATCTTCCGTCTGCGCTGTCTCCGCCACACCGTCCGCACATACGATCTGTGCACGCAGCAACCCTATATGGCTGTTCAGTTCATCCACCGTACCATAGGCCTCTATGCGGCGGTCCGTCTTGGCTACACGCTGTCCGCTGGCCAGCGAGGTCTCGCCCCTGTCTCCTGTCTTCGTATATATCGACATAAGCTTTAGATGTTTAATGAGCTATTTGGTAACTTTGGTTTTAATTTTAGATCCGAATCCTGTAATGCCTCTTCAGATAGTGTTTGTCCACAAAAAGCAGTCCGCAATGCCACAGGTCCATGGACGTAGTGACGCGGGCATCGTTCTTCAACTCCTGCCAGGCACGCTCCATGGCTTCAGAATAGTGGATATCGTCAATCACAATAATCCCTTTCTCCGTCATGCGCGGCAGCAGAAAATCCGTATACCGCTTCGTAGCCTCATACGTATGATTCGCATCGATATAAGCCAAATCCAACCACCCGGCACTTTCCTCTTTCATCTTCCCCCTATATATATTATATAAGGTGTCGTCTATATTTCCCTGCTGCCAGGTGATGTTTTCCAGTTTCAGGTTCTTCCACACGCCCTGTGCCACACGCAGCAGGCTCTCGCTCCCTTCAAGCGTAACCACCTGATTGCGGCTGTCCGCACTCGCCAGATAGGCCGTCGTCACGCCAAGCGAAGTACCTAACTCAACTATCTCTAACGGTCGTTTCTGCCCCTGCCCCATCCAGTTGACGATGCGGAAAAGGAGTTGTCCCACTTTGGGGCATTCCAAATGTCCTTTCGCGATGTCGCACACGCGCCGTTGAACGTGCATTCCCTCCGGGCTACCGGCCGAACCGTAATCAACTACATCCAGCACATCTTCGCACGCTAACAGTTGTTCGCGACGACGCTCAATATCCGCAAAGCAGTAAAAAGTGTTCTCATCCCGCATCACAAAACGCACTAAGCGGAACAGGTAAGGCGAATGAATGCCTTCACCCGTCGTGTTCCATGCCGTCAAATGATGACGCACAAAGGTCCAAATTCTATAAAGTTGTGCCTTCACTTCTAAAAAATCGTGCAAAAGTAATAAAAAATTTGCATATATGCAAAAAAAAGTGTAATTTTGTGGCATGATTTTGAATTATATTTGGATTTCGCTCATTTTGCTGGCCATTCTAATGGGTTTGGTACAAGCAATTTGCTACGGAAACGTGGATATTTTCTCCACGATTCTCAATTCGACGTTTGATAGCGCCAAGACGGGTTTTGAACTCTCATTGGGCTTGACCGGAGTACTGTCCTTATGGATGGGTATCATGAAGATCGGTGAGCAGGCAGGCGCAGTAAACAGTCTGGGAAAGGCCATCAATCCGTTCTTCAGCCGTATTTTTCCGGAGATTCCGAAGGGCCATCCTGTCTTCGGCTCAATGCTGATGAACATAGCCGCTAACATGCTCGGCTTGGATAATGCCGCCACGCCGATGGGACTCAAAGCGATGGGCGAACTGCAGGAACTGAACCACGACAAGACCAAAGCCTCCAACGCTATGATCATGTTTGTTGTGCTGGGTGCCAGCGGACTGACGCTCATACCGACCACCATCATGGCGTACCGCGCGCAGTTGGGCGCCGCCAATCCCGCGGATGTCTTCCTCCCTATTCTGATAGCCACCTATGCCGCCACCTTGTGCGGACTGATCTGTGTCTGCGTGGCGCAGAAAATACGCATGAAAGATCCCGTAGTGTTGGGCACTATCATCGGCCTGACCGCCCTGGTGGGCCTGCTCGTATGGGGTGCCACCTTGTTGGATCCGCATGCGCTGTCCGTGCTCTCGGCGGCAATTGCAGCTATCCTGCTGTTGGGCGTCATCTGCTGGTTCATCATCCAGGCTGCCGCGAAGAAAATTAACGTCTATGACGCCTTCATCGACGGTGCCAAAGGCGGCTTCCAGACTGCCATCGGCATCATTCCCTATCTCATCGCTATTCTGGTGGCGGTCGGCATGTTCCGGGCCTCCGGTGCTATGGGACTTCTGGAACAAGGCATCGCCTGGTGCTTTGCCGCATGCGGCATCAATCCCGATCTGGCGGGGGCCGTACCTACGGCGCTCATGAAACCGCTGAGCGGAAGCGGCGCACGGGGTTTGATGCTCGAAGCCATGACCACCCACGGAGCAGACAGCCTCGTCGGACGACTCTGTTGTATTCTGCAGGGCACGACGGACACCACGTTCTACGTGCTCGCTGTCTATTTCGGCTCCGTCAATATAAAGGATACACGCCATGCCGTGGCGTGCTGCCTGCTGGCCGACCTGGCGGGAGTGATTGCCGCTTTTGCCATCGCACCGGTCTTTTTTGGCAGCTGAAAAGCACACCCTTGATAGCAGTATATGATTCATTTTTCAGCAGAGAACATAGACATGCCTGCGCTGGACGAGCGCAAGCTGAACCGTTGGATTAGAGCCGTCGCGGCAGAATATGGTTTTGCGGTTGGACACATCCAGTACATCTTCTGTTCCGATGAGCGGGAACTGGAAGTCAACCGTCAGTTCCTCGGGCATGATTACTACACGGACATCATCACTTTCGACTACTCCACCCCCTCCACCCTCAACGGCGACATCTTCATCTCCCTGGACACAGTGCGCTCCAACGCTGAAACGGTCGGCGTCTCATTGGAAGATGAACTGCACCGTATTCTCATTCACGGCATCCTCCACCTCACCGGCCAGAGCGACAAGACACCCGAGACCAAAGCACAGATGACCGCCAAGGAGAATCACGCCCTATCACGCCTCTAACATCTACACCATCCTCTCTACGCCTTTCACTATTTTTCGAGCCCCCGAAATCATAACTTGTAGAATACCAGATGTTTGCGTAGTCTTATTTTTTAGCACGCAAAGCGGACTGCCCCGTGCAGACCATGGAGTGCTTCATCGCGTGACGAACGCATTTATACCGTCACCGGACAGGAAATGAAGTAGATTGCGTATAAAAATCGGCGAATTATGTGTAAAACGGGGCAAAGATTTGGTGAATTGAAAAAAAAGCAGTATCTTTGCCCCGTCAATAAAAAGAAACATCTAATTCGAACCAATATGAAGTCATTTACCTCTCTTTTGAGCGCATTGCTGCTTGCGTTTGGCTTGAACCTTCATGCCGCCACCTACTGTGCTGCATCGGCATGGGGTTGCGGTGCTGCCGCCACGGGTGGCGGAAATGCCACACCAACCCTGGTGTCCAGCGTGAGCGAACTGAAAGCGGCGCTCAACAAAGGCAAGAACAAAGTCATCATCATCACCAAGGACCTGACTTTCACCTCCATGCTGTCCGTGCAGGACGGTGCCAACGTGACGCTGTTGGGCCTCCCCGGAGTAACGCTCACGAGCCTGCAGCAGGACGCCACCACCTCGGGCATCCTCTTCGTCAAGCGCTTTGACAACCTCATCATCCGTAATCTCACTTTTGTCGGTCCCGGCGCCTATGACTGCGACGGTAATGACCTCTTGTGCTTTGAGAACACCACCAACGCATGGGTTGACCACTGCGATTTCCAGGACGGATGCGACGGCAACTTCGACAACAAGGCCAAGACGGACAATGTCACAGTGAGCTGGTGCCGCTTCCGTTATCTGAAAGAACCCCGTTCGGGCGGTTCCGGCGGAGCTGCAGACCACCGCTTCACGAACCTGCTGGGCTCGTCTTCCTCCGACAAACCCGCCGACGGTACCTATAACATGACATGGGCCTACTGCTGGTGGGACGAAGGTTGCAAGGAACGTATGGTGCGCTGCCGCAATGCCGAACTGCACTACCTGAACTGCTACTGGAACAGCTCTGTAGCCAATTACTATGTCGGACCCGAGAACGCCAACTGTTATTTTGAGGGATGCACTTTTGAAGGCAAAGCCAACACGAAGAAACTCATCTTCAAATCCTACGGTGGCACCAATGCCTGCAAGTTCGTCAATTGCAGCGGTAACCTGCCGTCCAACAGCGGTACGGTCAACGCCCCTTCATATGCTTTTGATCATCTCACGGCCTCTGACTCCAAAGCCATGGTCACCAACAGCAGTTGCGGCGCAGGTGCAACGCTCATCGTCAATACGCAGGGAGAGATAGGCAGTACATGCGACAGCAGCACGCCAGACCCGGGTACAGACCCCGGCACCGATCCCGAACCGGTGACAGGCGACCTGACATGGGACATCTCCACTGCCGCCTTCTGCAGCCTTGGGGAGATAACCTCCACCACGACCGTCAATAAGCTCACCATCACCGCGACAAGCGAAAAGAAAGTGACCATCGCCCAGAGTTCGAAGAAGATAGCCGGTGTATCGTTCACCCATGTGCTCAAAACCGGAGGAACGGGCAACAAGGACTATCGCAGCCTGCATTTTGATGCGACAGGCCCCTGCACAATAGAGGTCTATCTCGTCAGTGCCAACACCACCTCCATCCGCACCCTTAATATCTACAGCGGCACGTACGGCGGCACTCTGCTTACCACCATGACGGCGGACACAACAGCCGCCAAGCGGACGTTCGACTATTCCGGCGGACCCGCCACCATTCATTTGGGCAGCGCCAACAGCGGCATTAATATATATGCCATCAATGTCATCTATCCGGAAGTACCCCAGCCCTCTACTGTAACGCTCAGTTACGACGAGAACGGCGGCGAAGGAACGATGAACGAGCAGGAAGTGGAAGTCGGGCAGTCCGTCACCATACAACCCAACGCTTTCACCGCTCCTACGGGATATGCGTTCCGCGAATGGAACACGAACGCCAAGGGTTCCGGCACCAAGTACACAGCCGGACAAAACGTGACGCTGACGGAGGACATGACCCTGTATGCCGTATGGGCGCCGAACACCTACACTGTGACGCTGTACGCCAACGGCGGCACGGGCGGTACAGAGAGCGTGACCGCCACCTTCGACGACCCGATGCCGAACATCACCATACCGACACGCGAGGGATATATCTTCTTAGGCTATTTCTCCGAGCAGCAAGGAACAGGCACGCAGTTCTACGATGCCAACGGCAGCAGTATGAACAGCTGGACCACTCCGTCCGATGCCACACTCTATGCGGCATGGGAAGAGCAAGGAACCACTCCCGAACCGGCCACCGGCGATCTGCATTTCTGGTTCTTCAACGCAGCCGATGCCGCCACCAACGGCCTGACGAACGACGAGAGCGTGTTCAGCAACATGGTCAATTCAGGCAGTCAGATGGCCGGTAGCATCACTATTGACGGAACGAGTTACGCCATCACCCGCCGTACCGGCGACAATCAGGTCTTCGGTGCCTTCACGGTTCCGGCAAACCATACCGCCATTTTCTATGCCCTGGCCGTCTCTTCGGGCGCCAGCAGCCGACAGATCAACCTCATCTGCGCGGAGAACAAATACGAGTTTGAAGTTCCGGGCGGTAGCGGTACCTACCAGCGTCTCGAGAGCGAGGAATTACCCGCCGGCACTTACTCTATCGAGCGGGAAGGCACCAGCAACGTCCGCCTGGGCATCGTCGTACTCAAGTTCATCTCCCATGCGTCCGATGCAACACCAGTAGACCCCTCTGCTCACACCTCACAATCCGCCTCGGCGCATAAGATCCTACGTAACGGCCAACTGCTCATAGAGCGTGACAAGAACACCTATACCATCATGGGAGTGAGTTTTTAGATGGGAACAAGGAGATTAAAGAACAAGGAGATCTGAATATCTTTAAACTTTCACCTATCAACAAATCAGGGCGACCGTTTGGCCGCCCTGATTTGCTTTTGTCTTTCGACTACCTTAGTCCTGGAACTTCGCGCAGAGGAACTCGCGGTTCAGACGTGCGATGTTCGCCAGGCTGACACTCTTCGGGCACTCAGCGGCGCAGGCGCCGGTGTTGGTGCAGTTACCGAATCCGAGTTCGTCCATCTTAGCCACCATCGCTTTGGCGCGTGCAGCAGCCTCAATCTTGCCTTGCGGTAACAAAGCGAGCTGGCTCACCTTCGCGGAAACGAAGAGCATAGCCGAACCGTTCTTACATGCCGCAGCACAAGCACCGCAACCGATACAGGACGCAGCGTCCATAGCCTCATCAGCTACCGGCTTCGGAATAGGGATTGCATTGGCATCGGGTACACCACCCGTGTTGACGCTGACGAAGCCACCGGCCTGCATGATCTTGTCATAGGCCTGACGGTCTACCATAAGGTCCTTGATTACAGGGAATGCACGGCTACGCCACGGCTCCACGGTGATCGTCTCGCCGTTCTTGAACTTACGCATATGCAACTGGCAGGTCGTGATTGCGCTGTCCGGTCCGTGCGGGTGACCGTTGACGTACATCGAGCACATACCGCAGATACCCTCACGGCAGTCGTGATCGTACGTTACAGGGTCTTTGTGCTCTGCTACAAGTTGCTCGTTGAGGATGTCAATCATCTCAAGGAACGATGCACCCTGGAAAACATGTTTGAGGTCATAGGTCTCGAAATGACCTTGCTCCTTCGGTCCGGCTTGTCTCCAAACACGAACCTTGATATCAATATACTGATCCATAATTATAATTTACGATTTGACGATTTACGATTTACGATTTATAGTTACGGGTCTTTCTCTCGGTAAACTCGTAATCCAGCGGCTCCTTGATGAGTTGCGGCTCTTGGTCCTCACCCATGTATTTCCAGCAGCCTACGTAAGAGAATTTGTCGTCCTGACGGAGAGCCTCGCCTTCCGGTGTCTGGTACTCCTCACGGAAGTGGCCACCGCAAGACTCCTCACGATGGAGTGCATCCACTGCCATCAGACGGCCGATCTCAATGAAGTCAGCCAGACGGAGCGCTTTCTCCAACTCGTTGTTGAGGTGGTCTGCCGTACCCGGGATATACACATTGCTCCAGAACTCTTTCTTGATGGCATCAATCTTCTTGATACCTTCCTTGAGGCCTTCGGCAGTACGACCCATGCCGACGAAGTCCCACATAACGAGACCGAGCTCTTTATGGATCGAGTCAACCGAGCGTTTGCCCTGGATAGCCATCAGACGGTCAATCTTGTCCTGTACAGCCTTCTCTGCCTCTGCGAACTCAGGACGGTCGGTGCTCATGCGCGGCACGCCGATTTGGTCGCTCAGGTAGTTCTGGATAGTGTACGGCAGTACGAAGTAACCGTCAGCCAGACCTTGCATCAATGCCGAAGCACCAAGACGGTTGGCACCGTGGTCGGAGAAGTTGGCCTCACCGATACAGAACAGACCTTTCACGGTCGTCTGCAGCTCGTAGTCTACCCAGATACCACCCATCGTATAGTGGATAGCCGGGAAGATCATCATCGGGTTCTCATACGGATCCTCATCCACAATCTTCTCATACATCTGGAACAGGTTACCGTATTTCTGTGCCACTACATCCTTGCCCAGACGCTGGATAGCATCGCTGAAGTCAAGGAACACAGCCAGACCGGTGTTGTTCACGCCGTAGCCCTTGTCGCAACGCTCTTTGGCGGCACGGGAAGCTACGTCACGCGGAACGAGGTTACCGAAGGCCGGATAACGACGCTCGAGATAGTAGTCACGGTCTTCCTCAGGGATGTCACGCCCCTTGATCTCACCGGCTTGCAGACGCTTGGCGTCCTCGAGTTTCTTCGGCACCCAGATACGACCGTCGTTACGCAGCGACTCCGACATAAGCGTCAGCTTCGACTGGAAGTCACCGTGCTTCGGAATACAGGTCGGGTGGATCTGTGCGTAGCAGGGGTTAGCGAACAAAGCACCGTGGCGGTACATCTGCATAGCGGCCGAACCGTTGGATGCCATTGCGTTGGTACTCAGGAAGAACGTGTTGCCGTATCCGCCGGAACCTACCACCACAGCGTGAGCGAAGAAACGCTCGATGCGGCCGGTGACGAGGTTACGTGCGATGATACCGCGTGCACGCTTCTCACCGTTCTCGTCAGCAATCATGACGATGTCCAGCATTTCATAACGCGTGTACATCTTCACTTTGCCCTTGCCGATCTGGCGGCTGAGTGCGCTGTAAGCGCCTAACAGCAGCTGCTGACCGGTCTGACCCTTTGCGTAGAACGTACGGCTAACCTGTGCGCCACCGAACGAACGGTTGTCAAGCAGACCTCCGTACTCACGTGCGAAAGGAACACCCTGTGCCACGCACTGGTCGATAATGCTGTTCGATACCTCTGCCAGACGGTATACATTGGCCTCACGGGCACGATAGTCACCACCCTTGATTGTATCATAGTACAGACGATAAACGCTGTCACCGTCGTTCTGGTAGTTCTTCGCAGCGTTGATACCACCCTGTGCGGCAATCGAGTGCGCACGGCGCGGACTGTCCTGAATACAGAAGTTAAGCACATTGAAGCCCATCTCTGCCAACGATGCGGCAGCCGATGCACCGGCCAGACCCGTACCTACTACAATCACGTCCAGACGACGCTTGTTAGCCGGGTTGACGAGTTTCTGATGGTTCTTGTAGTTCGTCCATTTGAGCTCCAGCGGACCCTCAGGAATCTTGGCGTCCTTCGGGGTGATCACCTGTGCCTCTTTCTTGGGAGCGGCTTTCGGAGCCTCTGCTTTCGGAGCCTCTGCTTTCGGAGCTTGGCTTTCTTTTGCATCGGCCAATACCTCTTTCACTTCGGCTACAGCCTCAGCAGCCTTGTCCAACACTGCCTCTGCGGCTTTCACTGCTACTTTCTTCGCAGCGTCCAATATTTCTTCTTTCTTTGCCATAATCTTTAATTTTTAACTTTTAATTTTCAATTATAGCATAGCTATTCCCATGCCGAAGTAATACAATACCACGATTGCGAAAGGCAGCACGGCCAGCGTAGCTACGATGCAACCGATAACTTTGATGCGCTTCATCCATACGAGGTTGTTCCATCCCAGCGTGTGCAGAGCGGACCAAACACCATGGTTGAGGTGCATCCAGAGTGCGCAAAGCCATACCAGATAGAGCACGCAGTACACTTGTCCCCAAACGGGTTCGGTGAACAGCGCCTTTACGAACGCAGCACCGTTCTGCGGATCAAAAGCACCCGTCTGAATGCCGGTGATCTCAGCGAACTGCATCTTGAACCAGAAGTTGTACAGGTGCAGTACCAGGAAACCCAGTACACAGAAACCGAGAACGAGCATGTTCTCCGAAGCCCAGTCAACGCCTTCTTTCTTGCCGGTCACTGCGTAACGGTCGTTACCACGAGCCGCACGGTTCTGAATGGTCAGATAGATAGCGTAGCAGAAATGCACCAGCACCAGGAATGCCAGACCGAGCGTGCCGATGAGGGCATACCAGTTAGCACCCAACAGGTGGCAAATCATGTTGTAGGCGTCTTCCGAGAAGACCACAGCCAGGTTCATACAGCCGTGGAAGATCAAGAAGAGCACCAATGCCAAGCCGCTCAAGCTCATAACGAACTTACGGCCGATAGATGAATCTTTTAACCACATAGAATTAGATTGTTTTGAGTTGTAATAAATTATTGTTTGTTTGTTTTGTTTTATAAACTCTTGATGTACTTGTCCGCTTCAATAGCCGCTTTGGCACCGGAACCGGCAGCCACCACCGCCTGACGGTAATGGGGATCGGCACAGTCACCGGCAGCAAACACACCGGGCACATTGGTTCGCGGACTGTCTCCGTCCACGAGAATATACCCTTCCGCATCACGGTGCAGATAATCCTTGAACAGGTCGGTATTGGGATGATGACCGATTGCAAGGAAGAAACCGTCGATGGCTATATGACGCATCTCCTCATCCGGCTCACCCTTGCGGTACACGAGGTCTGCACCCTGCACCTTGCCTTCTCCTGTCAGTTGGAGTGTGTTGTGCTCGAACAGCACCTCTATCTTCGGATTATTGAGCACACGCTGCTGCATGATCTCCGAAGCACGCAGATAGGGTTTGCGCACAATCATATATACTTTCTCGCATAGCCCTGCCAGATAATTGGCTTCTTCGCACGCCGTGTCACCGCCGCCTACTACCGCCACGGTCTTCTTGCGGTAGAAGAAACCGTCACAAGTGGCGCAGGCACTCACGCCGCGACCGCGATACGTACGCTCGGACTCGATACCCAGATAACGGGCACTGGCTCCTGTAGCGATGATGACGGTGTCCGCCTCATACAGATCGTTGTCCTCCACCCATACTTTGTGAGGGCTGACGGCAGAAGGCTGTTCGCTGAACTCCACTTTCGTCACGATACCGGAAACGAAAGTGGTGCCGAAGCGCTCCGCCTGACGGCGCATATCCTCCATCATGGTAAAGGGGTCTATACCATCCGGATAACCGGGGAAGTTCTCCACCTCGGTAGTGGTCGTCAGTTGTCCGCCTAACTGCGGGCCTTCAATCAGCACCGGCGCCAGGTTGGCACGGCTCGCATAGATAGCCGCCGTGTAGCCGGCAGGGCCGGAGCCTATAATCAAACATTTAACCTTATTCATTTTCGTATTTATTTTTTCTTAGGTGTCCTAAGGGTCATAGGGTTCCTACAATCTCATATCATTGACAAACGTATTCTTATCCGGATGGATGGTGTAGTCCTGTGGGGTGGTGATGAATTGGGGATCCTTCATTTTGAGAGTGGATATTTTCTTACCCTCCTTGATCTCCACTTTCATGGGCATCAAGTCCTCATTGCGTACCAGCAGCGTGAAGCGGTTGATACCGATGGATTGGTCCTTGGGTGTCAGGGTGACGATGGTCTGTGTGCCGTCCTGTGATGCTTTTTCTGTGATGTTGCATACATCGACCAGTGCTTTGGCGTAGAGGAACGGATTGGCTTCCAGTAACTCCTGCTCAGTCGGATTGGTCAGCGTCAACTCGTCCGTCTCCGACGAATACATATACATCGTCTTACCGTCGAATGCCGCCTCGATAGCGAACATCTCCAGGCGGAACCTGTCGCCCTCCATAACAATCTGTCCGGGGAAGTTCATCGGCGCATTAACCTCCTCCGCCACCGTCACAGTGAACTCCGACTGCAAAACTTTTGTCTCCAAGTTCGCAAGGAACGAAGTCAATATGGTCAGTATTATAATTAGCATTTTTTAAAATCACAGGATATATACTTTGTATATATAAGGTGTGGTATGATACGTGATTACTCCGTGTTTACTCCGTAGTTGTCTGGTAACTGCCTTGCGCGGCTTACTTGACGCCCAGTTCTTCCAGCAATTTGTCGAGTTGGTCGAGATCCTGGATGAGCACATCCCTACCCTTCGGTCCTTTGTTCGGTCCTACGACACCGGCGGCCTCAAGCTGGTCACTCAACTTGCCGGCGCGGTTGTAGCCGATCTCAAAAGCACGTTGCAGACGGCTAGTCGAGCCTTCCTGCTTGGTCACCACGTAACGGGCTACGTCAGCGAACATCGGGTCCAGACGCTTCATGTCCACGCTGCCCGGCGCCAGAGCCTCACCTTCGCCGCCTTCACCTACGTATTCAGGCAGCTGGTACGGCTCGGTGTAACGCTGCTGCTTGGATATATGTTCGACAATGGCGTCAACCTCCGGTGTGTCCACAAAGGCACACTGGATACGGGTCACGGACGCATTACCGGCATAGAGACTGTCACCGCGACCGATGAGCTGCTCCGCGCCCTTGGCGTCAAGCACCGTACGGCTGTCGATGACGGACTGCGTGCGCAGTGCGATACGCGTCGGGATATTGGCTTTGATGACACCCGTCACGATATTGACGGACGGACGCTGGGTGGCCAAGATCATGTGCATACCTACGGCACGCGCTTTCTGCGTGATGCGGGCGATAGGCGTCTCCACCTGTTTGCCGGCCTGCATGATGAAATCGCCGTACTCATCAATGATGATGACGATATAAGGCAGGAACTGGTGATGCAGACTGTCCGCCACCAGTTTGTTGGGATTGAGACGGCGCTTGATGAACTTCTCATTATAGTCCTCGAGGTTACGCACACCGGCGTCCATGAGCAATTTGTATCGGTTCTCCATCTCGATCACGAGACTGTTGAGCGTGTTGATCACGCGGTCGCACTCCGTGATGACAATCTGCTCGGGATCGGTGTCCGGCATCGCCGCCAGGTAATGCTTGATAAGCGGTTTGTATGGTGCGAACTCGACCATCTTCGGGTCCACCATGACGAGTTTGAGCTCCGCCGGGTGCTTCTTGTACAACAGCGAAGTGATGATGGCGTTGATGGCAACAGACTTACCGGTACCGGTAGCACCGGCTACCAGGAGGTGCGGCGTCTTGGCGAGGTCGAACATAAAGACCTCATTGGTGATGGTACGACCGTACGCAATCGGCAGACGCATCTTCTGCTCGTCCTGGAAACGCTTGGAAGCGATCACCGAGTGCATGGAAACGACCTGCGCCTTCTCGTTCGGCACCTCGATTCCAATAGTACCCTTACCCGGCATAGGCGCGATGATACGGATACCCGTAGCACTCAGGCTCATCATGATATCGTTCTCCAGCGCCTGGATCTTCGCAACGCGGATACCGGCTTTCGGCACGATCTCATAGAGCGTCACGGTCGGACCGACGGTCGCTTTGATGGAATCAATCTCAATACCGTAGTTGCGGAGCGTGGTCACGATACGTGCACCGTTGGCGCGTTGCTCGTCCTCGTTGATGACCGGCGCCGCTTCGTTGTCATAGACCTTCAGCAGGTTTAGGCTCGGGAACTTGAAGAACTCCAAGTCCTTGCGCGGATCAAACGGACCGAGTTTCTCCAGCAGTTTGTCGGGATCCTTCGCATACAGCACGTCCTCCTGAATATCCTCTATCTCCAGATCAGCGGGTTTATCGGTCTGTGATTTTTGCTCTTTGCTCTGTGCTCCCAATTCCTCCTCCGGCAGCGGTGCATCACCTAAAGGCTCGTTATCATCATCCAGCAGCGGCTCTTCCGGCTGTGCTTCTTCCTCTTTGAGCGGTTCAATAGTGAACGTCACCTCATCGTCCTGCGCCTCGTTCACCTCCGACTCTTCGGGTTGTTCAGATTGCTCGGATTGTTCGGACGGCTCGGACAGGTTATCCAGCGGAATCTCTATCGTCAGTTCCCCGCCTTCTATATCGGTCTGCGTCTTGTTTTCCTTGTTATTGGTTCGTGTAAACAGCCCTGCCACCCATGCGCCGAACGCTTTGCAGCGCTCCACGAAACGCGGATCAGTCACGATAAGGAAGATCACGAGCATAGCCGCCAAGATCAGCGCCGTACCGATGACCTGCACATAACTCTTCAGCCACCATGCCGCCCATGCGCCGAACTGACCGCCCCAGCGGAAAGCACCGATATGTACCATCAGTTGTGCAAAACCCAGCACCACGGAACCCCACAGCACCCAGAACACACAGGTGCAGAACAGACGGATCGCCTTGATATCTTTGAGCACATGCATCATACGGAGACCGTACACGCCGAGCAGCAGTACCAACAGCACGGATACGAAACCGAAACTGCCGTCAATAAGGAATTGTGCTATATGCGCACCGGGCAGACCCAACAGGTTGCGGACCGACTCACGATTCGCCACACGCTCGGCATGCTCCATCGAGAGCACCGACTGGTCATATGTTCCGGTAAAAAGAAAACTGATATACGCCAGCAGCGCAATCACAGCAAACGTCAGCAGAAGAACGCCGATAATCATTTGCGTACGCCGGTCCGCGAAGAACTGCTTCACCATCGGCCACCAGTTCATTTTCTCAACACGTATCGCACGCTCGAAGGCGCGCTCTGAAGCATTAGAATGATTTTTATTGGTTGTTCTGGGCATACCTATTACAAAATTAGCGTGCAAAATTACAAAAAAAAAATGACATATGCAAATAAAAACACAATTATTCCGATTTTTTTTGCATGTGCCATAAAAAAAAGCGTCCTCACGGGCGCTTTTTCGGTTCTATCGTCTTGGTGTTTCCTCGGACTAAATCGCCTTCGGAAAGACCGGAACAAATCTCTATATAGATGCCGTCGGACATACCTGTTTCAACAAGTACAGGGGTCACTTGTTGCGCCGCGGAGTCCGCCGCAAGCAGCACATAAGTGCTGTCCGGCGTGATGTGTACGGCCGCTTCGTCCAATGCCAATACCTGCGAACGGCTGTCCAGAATGATTTCCGCATTGGCACTGTACCCGGAACGGATCTGTACGTCATCGGGGATGCGTGCCGCACCTTTGATCTCGAACATCATCGCGCCGTTGGACTCGGTTCCTTTCGGGGAAATATATTCAAGCGTGGCTTCAAAACGACGGTCATTCAACGCACCGATGATCAGGTCCATCTGCATTCCTTCATGCAGCTTGCCCACCTCCGTCTCATCGATCTTGCCCACAAAGAGCATGTCACTCAGGTCCGCCACCGAAGCGATGGTCGTACCCTCGCTGAACGCGCCTACGCTCTGCACGGAATTGCCGACCTTGACAGGAATCTGAAGGATCGTACCGGATATACTGGAGCGGACGATCGTGTTACCTGACTGACGTGTTGCGGCAGTCACACCCTCCTTGACGATGGAGAGATTGTCCTTGGCATTCTGCAACTCCTCAACCGCTTTGGCGTACTGCAGTTCGGACTTGTCGTACTCCTCAAGCGAGATCACTTTCTGCAGGTAGAGAGTCGAGTCACGCTGAAAGACATCATGGACGTTACGGAGGTTGATCTCCGCCAAGCGCACACGCGATTCGGCGCTGCTAAGCGACTGCATATCAGGCACTACGCGGATGACAGCCATCGCCTCACCCTTGGTCACCATCTGACCGGGTTCCTTGTACAACTCGGCAATGATACCCTGAATCTGTGCCTTGACAGCCACCTCGTCACGCGGTTCCACCTTACCCGTCACTATCGTGCTTTTCTGCAAGTCACGTTTTTCCACGCGAAGGGTCTCATACTGCGCCGGTACAGGCTGCTGACGTTTCCACAGCGAGAAGAACGTTGCCAGTACACCTACGACCAACAGGCCGACAAAAATCCATTTAACTACTCTTTTCATATCTTTTTAATTATTTTCAATTCGCTTGTCGTGATTTCGTGATCTCGTGATCTCGAAATTCCCGTAACCCGTAACCGCTATCTCTTTCAGTCCCAGGCCGGTCTTTTATTCCTCATTCAACGCCTCTATCGGCTTGATATTGAGCGCTCTGACAGCCGGCATCAATCCGGCAAGTGCACCTATGACAATCAGTATGACCAGGCACATTATCGCCGCCACAAAACTGACTTGCGGGTCACGGAGGAAAGCGTCTTCTTTCTGACTCATGATCCCGTCCATGATCGCTAAGATCCCTACTCCCACGATGATACCTACGAGTCCCGCCAAAGCGGTCAGCACCGTACTCTCCGCCATGATCTGCCGTGCGATGAGCCAGGGTGAAGCGCCTATCGCCCGCCTGACACCGATCTCTTTCGTCCGTTCGCGCACCGTGACCAACATGATATTACTTACGCCCACGGCACCGGAGATGAGCGTTCCCAGACCGATGAGCCATACCAGCGCCATCAGACCGAAACGCAGGAAACGCACGGCTTGCATCTCCTTCTCGGCATTAAAACCGAAGACCGCTTTCTCGTCATCCGGGGCAATCGAATGACGCTCACGAAGCACCCGTTTGATCTCTTCATACATCTCGGCTACGGATGATTGTTCATCTGCCAAGGCTAACATATAGTGCACTTTATCGCCTATGTTCACGATCTGCTGCACGGTAGTCACGGGGGCTATCAACATCTCGTCCGCGTCGCCGCCTATATACACTTTGGACTTGTTTTTGGCACGCACGCCCACGATAGTGAACTCGATATTACCGCATCGTATCCGCTCGCCTACGGGGTTTCCTCCCTGCGGGAAGAGGGTTCGGTACACTTTATTGCCGATGACGCACACTTTGCGTTTCTGCTGCAGGTCAATCGTATTGATAAACCGTCCATAGAGCAGGTCGGTGCGCATGACTAACGAGTAGTCCGGTGACGTACCGTTGACGGAATACGTATCGTGCTTGTCACCGTACGAGACCGTGGTGGACCACATCTGGACCATCGGCACCACTACCGCCACACCCGGCACATTATCCAGGATATACTCCAGATCACCCGTCTGGATATACCACGACCGGCCTTGCTGCAGACCTTTGTACGGTTTGGATGTATTATTGGCGGCAATGAAACAGGAGTTCATCGCGAAGCCGTCCACCGCGTCGGCGACACCGTTGGACAAGGCATTGCCCAAACCCATCAGCACCATCAGCATCAGGATGCCCCAGAACACGCCGAAAGCCGTCAGCAGACTGCGTGACTTGTTCCGACTGATCGTCGCCCATATTTCCTGCAAAAAATCCATTTATTTCTCACTATTCATCGCCTCTATCGGTTTGATCTTGATCGCGCGGATGGCGGGTATCGCACCTGCTATGACGCCTACGAGCACAAGGATCATCGTCGCCGTCACCACCACAGGGATATCCACCGTCGGGTTCATGAACGGTATATCGCCGTCGGTGGGCACGAACCGGTTCACCAGTTCCATCACCCCGATGCCGAGGAATAAGCCTATATATCCGAACAAGGCCGTGATAAGTGTACTCTCGCCTACCACCGTAGCCAGAATCGTACGCGGCGGCGCACCGATCGCTTTGCGGATACCGAACTCTTTGGTGCGCTCCCGGACACTCACAAGCATGATATTACTTACGCCCACGGCACCGGAGATGAGCGTACACAGACCGATGATGAGTACGAATAACCGGATGGCATGCATGATTCCCTGCTGGCTCTGGAAATCATCGGCCTGGTTCCAAATCCATATGGCCCGCTGGTCGGCGGGATCAAACTGCATGATCGGCGCCAGGGTGGCTCGCACTTTGTCTTCAAACGGTGAAGTGGCATCCCATCGATCGAACATACTGTCGGACTTCCGGATCAGCTCCGCTTTCTCATTGAGCACCATCGCTATATGGTCGAAATGCCGGTCCGGCGAGAAAAGCGTCATATAGGTGGAAAAGGGGATGTAGATGGTGGAACCTTCCCATCGGTCTCCGTTCTCACACACGCCTACCACTAAAAACGAAATATCACCCACCTGGATATATTTACCCGGCAGGTTCCTGGTCATCAGTTCTTCTTCCGTCCGCCGGTCAATGACGCACACTTTCGCACGGTGCCGGTCGTCCAGACGGTTGATGAAACGTCCCTGATAAACCGCCGTGCGGTAAATGGCCTGGTAGTCACCTTGAATACCCTTCATCGTCACCGCCGCATAGTTCGCGCCGTAGTTGATATTCATGCCACGCTTGCGCGCCTCGGTGGCAAAGAGCTCCACTTCCGGCATATGCATCAACGCCGTGGCTTCCCGGCTCGTGAAATACAGCGGACGGTCTTCTTTGAAACCCTTGTACGGCATCGAGGTCCAACCCGCATGAACCGTAACCATATTCGTCAGTTGGCTGCCGAACTGCTTCTGGATGCCGTTGCGCAAACCGTTGCTGGCACCGAGCAGCACCACGAGGATGAAGATTCCCCATGCTACCGCAAAACCCGTCATCGCCGTACGAAAACGATTACGACTCAGGGATGACCATATTTCAGATAAGATATTCAAATCAACCCGTCTTTGATTCGGATGATCCGCTGTGTGGCATCCGCTACACTCTGCTCGTGCGTCACGATGATGGTCGTGATGCCTTCGGCGTTCAACTGTTTGAATATATCCATCACCTCCAGCGTCGTCTTTGAATCCAGCGCACCGGTCGGTTCGTCCGCCAGCAGGATCTTTGGCTGCGATACGATGGCACGGGCGATCGCCACACGCTGTTTCTGACCGCCGGACATCTCGTTGGGCTGATGTTCCGCCCAGGCGCCCAGGCCCATGCGCTCCAACTGCTCCATTGCCAGACGGGTACGATCCTTGCGCCCCACCCCTTTGTAATAGAGCGGCAGCGCCACGTTCTCCAACGCCGTCTTGTAATTGAGCAGGTTGAACGACTGGAACACAAAACCGATCAACTCATTGCGCAGACGCGCCGACTGAGTCTCACTCAGATCACGGATGAGCCGACCGGCCAGATAGTATTCACCCCGGTCGTAGTTGTCAAGGATGCCGAGGATATTGAGCAGCGTACTCTTGCCGCTACCCGAAGCACCCATGATACTCACCAGTTCGCCGTCCTCTATATCAAGATCGATGCCCTTGAGTACATGCAGCTCGTTCGGACGGCCGATGTTATAGGATTTATGGATGTTACGCAGCGTGATCATAAGCCCATGTAGTATTCCAGTATTTGTACTTTGAACAGGTAATTGAACCGCGCCTGTAACTCGGACGACTGCGCCTCCATCAGTTTCTGCTTGGCCTGGCTGTATTCGTACGCCGTGCCGCGACCCGCCGCATATTTCTCCGAGGCGTAGCGTGCCGCCTCCATGGACGAACGCTCCGTCTGACGCGCGGCTATCATCTCCGACTGCGCCGCCGAGGCATTGTAATAAGCCTGGTCGATCTCCTTGCGCAGACTCTTCTTCGTCTGTTCCAGCTGCAGCTCCGCGTTCTCCACACTCAGCTTCTGCTGCTTGACCATGGTGGGAGTTTGCATCTTATTGTAGATAGGTACGGATAAATTAAGCGACACATTGGTCGTGAAGTTGTCCGCCAGTTGTTTGCCGAAGGCCGTGTTCGTTCCGCCCATGTTATGGAAATAACCGGTTGAGATACCCGCACCGGCACTGAGCGTAGGCGAATAAGCGGATTTCTGTTTCTTGAGCGCCGTCTGTTCGGCCTGCAGCGTATAGGTTGCCTGACGGATCTCCGGCCGGTTGGCCAACGCCGTCTGCCATACCTGTTCACGATCCGGCAGCAGCGGTTCCTCTAATTCCTCATCCGAAGGCACCAGCACGTCAAACGCGTCGTCATAGGATATATCCATGGCCTGCGTGAGGTTCAGCAGCGCCAGACGCTCGTTGTTCTGCGCCTGCAGCAGACGGTACTGCTCCGTACTGTATTGCGCCTGGATTTCATAGAGATCGCCTGCGGGAAGACGCTGGGCTTCCACTTGCGCACGGATACGTTCCACTTGACGCTCCGTCTCGCTCAACTGTGCCTGCGCTACGGACACCAACTCTTTCTTGAGCAGTACATCCAAAAACATGGCGGTGATATTCAACGCCACGTTTCGCTTGACGGCCTCTAAGTTCGCCTCACTCGCTAACTTGTTCGCCTTCGCTTCGTCGATATTGAATTTCATCGCCAGACCGTCAAACAGGATCATGCTTGCATTGACGCCGATACTCGTGTTGGCGTTGTTCTGCGCACGGGTGATATTGTCCACGCCCGTACTGCGGCCGAAACTCAGCGACTCGCCGATGGAACCGTTCACACTCGGCGATATATTATACCACGCCTGGCGGTACAGCAGCTGTTTCTGCACGCTGCTCAACTGCTGCTTCTTCAGGTCGATACTGTTCGCGTATGCCGTATCGATACACTGCTGCAGGCTATAACTCTGTGCCTGCCCGATCAAAGGCAGGCACAGTATCAGCGCAAGAATTGATTTTTTCATTTTCCGTATTTATTTAACTATACATCCCTCAGATCCCCGTTGATGAACTGGTCATATGCGGTCATATCAATCAGGCCGTGTCCGCTGAGGTTGAAAAGGATCACTTTCTCTTCGCCGCTCTCCTTGCATTTATTCGCCTCGCGTATCGTGGCAGCGATGGCGTGACAGCTCTCCGGAGCGGGGATGATACCTTCGGTACGTGCAAAAAGCATGCCGGCCTCGAACGACTCCAACTGCGGGATATCCACACCGCGCATCAATCCGTCTTTCAGCAACTGGCTCACGATCATGCCCGCGCCATGGTAACGCAGACCGCCTGCGTGGATGTTCGCAGGCTTGAAATCATGGCCCAGGGTGTACATGGGCAGCAGCGGCGTGTAACCGGCGCTGTCACCGAAATCATAGCGGAACTCACCCTTCGTCAGTTTCGGACAACTGGTCGGCTCGGCCGCAATGAAATCCGTCTTCTTGCCTTCCAAGATCGTGTGACGCATGAAGGGGAACGCCAGACCGCCGAAGTTACTGCCGCCGCCGAAGCAAGCGATCACTATGTCCGGATACTCGCCGGCTTTCTCCATCTGTTTCTCCGCCTCCAGACCGATCACCGTCTGGTGAAGCGCCACGTGGTTGAGCACCGAACCCAGGGTGTACTTGCAGTTCGGAGTCGTCGTAGCCAACTCAACCGCCTCGGAGATAGCCGTGCCCAACGAACCCGGATGGTTCGGCTCACGGGTGATGATGTCCTTGCCGGCACGCGTACTCATCGACGGCGAACCCTCCACCGTCGCACCGAACGTACGCATGATACTGCTGCGGTACGGCTTCTGCTGCATGGAGATCTTCACTTGGTAGACCGCACACTCCAAACCGAAAGTCTTCGCCGCGTAACTGAGCGCCGCACCCCATTGGCCGGCACCCGTCTCCGTCGTCACGTTCGTCGTGCCTTCCTGCTTGCAGTAATAGCACTGCGGGATGGCGGAATTGACCTTGTGCGAACCCAACGGATTGACGCTCTCATTCTTAAAATATATATGCGCGGGCGTGCCCAAGGCTTTTTCCAACGCATAGGCACGTACCAGCGGCGTCGAGCGGTAATAGCGGTAACGCTCCTGTACTTCTTCCGGTATATCTATCCAGGCGTGCTCCTGATCCAATTCTTGTTTCGCACACTCGGACGCAAAAATATGCGCCAGATCATCGGCCGTCAAAGGTTCTTTGGTAGCCGGGTTCAGCGGGGGAAGAGGCTTTGTCTTCATGTCCGCAATAATGTTGTACCACTGACGAGGCAGTTCGCTCTCGTCTAACAGAAATCGTTTCTGCTTGTTCATAGGAGTAAGAATAAAACAGTTTATATCGTATTTTTTTCAAAAATCGGTGCAAAGATACTACAAATATTGCAAATATACAAAAAAAAGTGAAAAAAATCGTAAAAAATTTGGTCATGTCAGAAAAAAGCAGTAACTTTGGCGTCGAAAAAGAGTATTCTTTTGTTGGATATACTTTAATTAACTTTTTTATTAACTAAAAACTCACGGATTATGAAGAAATTTATTTCTCTTCTCTGCGCGCTCACACTCGTGTTTAGCGTGAGTGCTGCCCCGGTTCCGGCAAAAACCATGCCGAGCAATCCGAAGGCTTTGCAGATCCTACCGACTCAGAAAGCGGTAGACCCGGTTATCCACCAGCCCCAGGTGAAAAAGGCTCCGGTGGAACGTACTGTCACTTCGGCTCCGGAGAAGAAGTCCTTCGCTTCGACCAAGGCTGTGGCCAACCGTCCGCAAATGAAGGCTCCTGCTGCCAAGAAAGCCGAGGCTAAAAAAAGCCCGAAATTTAATCTGGCAGTACCGCAGCGCCTGCAGAAAATTGCAGCCAACACGCAGCAAAAATCGTTGCGTCAGTTCAATCAGACCAAGCGTGTGCAAAAGGCTGATTCCACAGTGGTACCTCAGTACAACGTGGCAGACGCACTCGCTGCATGCGAGGCTGGCGAAATCAATGACGGTGATGAGATTGCTGTTTATGGTATCATCACCAAATTGGAGTTCAAAGGCAAGAACTTTGCTAAGTACGGTTCTGTTAACATTTATGTAGCAGACCCCGAAGGACGTGAAGGCGTATTTGAGTTCTTCAATTGTTATTCGCTTGAGGCAGACACATTCCGTACTTCTGACCCGGATTTCGATGCTACAAGCACAGCTTGGGCTTCTTTCGAATCTGTTACTGATGGCAACGGAGTTACCGTTCGAGTTGGTGACAAAGTGGTGGCTCGTGGTAACTACAAATTGTATAACACCACCCACGAACTCAACACCGGTTGCTATCTGACGGACATTAAGACGCACCACATTTCCCTCTCTTCGGAAACTGCCGATGTAACTTGGGATGACAATTGCGCTTCTGAAGGTTGGTGGCAGATTCAGGCTGAGACTTCCGATCCTTCTATCTATTTCTCGATCTCCAATACAAATCGTGAGGTAGCTGCCGGCGAATATGCATGGGAAGATCTGGATTATAACTTTACCTGCGTTTTCGTTAATGGGCTATGGGTTTATTTCACCGACGGTTATTGCACCGTTAGCATTGACGAGACCGATGGTCTGAGAGTGCTGGTTGCCGGTTCGTTCATCGGTGAGGATGGCGACACCTACAATGTAAACATCGAATACGTCAGAGATCCTGTTGAACCCGGCGATTTTGATATTGCGATTGAATCAGTAAATTCGTCATTCTACGCAGAGGACAACGATGTTTATTATCAGTTGATAGCAAGCAATTGCACGTTATATTTGGATATTATAGTAGCTGAAGGTATGACGGATGTAGAGTCGGGCAAGACCTATACCACGGAAGACCTGCTCCTTACCTACTGCAAAGTGACATTTGATAATGTTTCAGCTGAGATCGTTTCCGCTGATTTCACCAAAACGACTGACGGGGACGGATCAATCCGTATCTCCGGTACCGCTACTGACAAGCACGGTCGTAACTTCCATTATTCGTACGAATATGCACCGTACTTAGGCGATGCAGATGTAGATTTTAGTCAAGATTACACTACAATTAACTATTACGATTACGCTCAATTGGACGAGAATCTGTACTACCACATTATTCAGACGTATACCGATCAGACCTTCTGCGGAATCTATTTCATTACCGCTGACTCGTATGTTGAGCCGGGTGTATATCCGATCAGCAGCTCGTTTGAAGCAGGTACGGTTCTTGCCAGCGCAAGCACCGGCAACTACTCGCTCATCGCTTCGTTTACAGAAGAATATAATTTCACTGCTCCGTACTGGTGCTTGGTAGACGGTATTGTTACGGTAACAGAGGAGCAAATTGTTGTTGATGCATGGAACACCAAAGGCAGTCATATCTCTGTTACGATCCCCAACATGCTGCCCAAGCCGGCTCCTGTTCCTACTGTAAATGACTTGGCTCTAATCGGCTTTGACGTAGAGAACGACCTCGTTGTGGCATTCCAGTTCGACGAGCAGGTATGTAACGATGTTGTCTTCGTTGGTACACATGCAGTGGATGGAAGTGGCAATTGGATCAGTGATCCGGATCAATTACCGCATTTCTCTTCTCTGGCTGCTTATGGCTTCGACGGTTGGTATGCTACCTCCGTTCCGTACGCAGAGGGGGCACAGGGCAAGCCTGTTCAACTGCTTCCGGATGGCTCTTTCGATTGGAATTATCAGTCCGGTGACCAGGATGCATGGATCTACGTCGGCGGTAATCAGGCTGATGTAACGCCCGGCTACTACGGAGAGGCAAACATCTCCTATCCGGTTGCTGGTGCGTACATCTACGAGATTGCTTACTGGAAGGGTCACAATACTCCATGTGACGTAGTAATCGAGCGTGTTATTGTGAGTGTAAAAGTTCCGGAAGGAGTTCCCGCTGCAGGTGTTGAGATTATAGGTTCGTTCGATGGATGGACCGGTACACCTATGGAGTACTATGAGGAATCGGACTCGTGGATTGCTGCGAATATTCAGGCAGTGGCAAGCGACGAGTTCAAGTTCCGCGAGGCTGGTACTTGGGAGAACGAGATCCTGTATTATGATCCAGACTTTGACACATGGTATGCTATGAGTAACCTCAATTTCGGTGAACTCTGGTATGACGCCACTCTTGGAGGAGAACCTTGCAAGGTCGTTGAACTTGATTTCAGCGGTGAGAACTATCGTTGGTTAAATCCGAGCGTTGAGCCGACAGGTGACACCATCCGCATCGACTTCCAGGATCCGATGGTTACCTACCAATACTACAGCGATGGTGACTGGTACCTTATTTCGCATAATGACAACTACGAAGTAGCACTGGATTTTTTCAATTACAATCCTGAGTCGCCCGTTGGTTCGTATACAGAACTGAATTTGTGGAATTACTACTGCTATGTAGCTACTCGCGTTAATGACACCCTCTGGGAGAGTACAAACATCAAAACTGCACAAATTGAAGTTTTCGAAGCAAACAACCGTATTAACTTACAAGCTTCGCTCTTCTGCAATGACGGCAATGTATATGAAGTGTCCATGTTCCGCGAGAAAGCCGTTCCGACACGCCAGGAAGAACTCATCATCGAGAACGCTGATCTGCATGTTTACTCGTCTGCTTGGCAGATTCTTGGTTACAATGCCGCACGTGATCGTTACCTCTCAATCGCTGCATACAGTTCGGAAGTAGCTGGTGTTTATAGCACAGGCACGCTCGCTACCGACTATTGCTACGTTGGTGAATTCATCAATGACTCAACTGCCATCTGGTATGAGATGGACGATGCTGCTATCAGCGTGAACTACGATGCGGAAACCGGTATCGCTACTGCTGTAGGAACACTCATCGCTTCCAGTGAGGAAGAAACAGTTGAGTTTATCCTGAATGTTTCGGCTGTTCTCTATGTTGAGCCGCAGGAAGACTACGATGCTACCGATGCAGACTTCATCACCGCTTTTGACGAGTACAACGTAACCGATAAGGGTGGAGGCTTATTCCGCGTTTATTCTGTAAACGAGAATAACGAGTACATCAACTTCTATCTCCAGATGGCTGATTCTAACGCTACCGCACTCGTGCCGGGTCAATATATCGTTTCCGCTTACGGTGAACCGCAAACAGTTTATAACGGATATATCGAAGGTACGACTATCTACGGTTCGTTCGCTTGCCAACTCAGCGAGGAGGGTTATATCACCGTTCCTCTGTGGTTGTTCAACGACGGTATGGTAGAAGTACTGGAGGACGGTACCATCATCGTCGGTGTTGTTAACACCCACGGACGCGTTATCAACGCCAGCCTGGCTGCACCGACTCCCGATCCGGATTATGATGCAATCGATGCTGACTTCGTTGCTGACTTCAACGAGTATTATATCTACAGTACTTATACCGGAGACGACAACTTCAGCTACATTTACCTCTACGGTTTGAACGACAACCTGCAATACATTGACTTCGCTTTCGTTCTGCCGGAAGGCGCTACCGAGTTGACTCCGGGTGTATATCCTGTTTCCAATTCCGGTGCACACCAAACGGTATTTAACGGTGGTTACGATGGAGGTATATATGGTTCATTCGCTGCCCAACTGGTAGAGGAGGATAGTTCGCTTTATATCAGCGTGCCCCTCTGGTTCTTCAATGGAGGTGATGTAATCGTCAACAATGACCTCTCTATCACCGTTCGTGCTACCAACACCCACGGACGTGCTATCAACGCTAACTTGTTCCCGACTGCTGAATTGAACTACTGCGGTGACAACCTGACATGGACACTCGTTAACGGTGTGCTCACCATCCAAGGTACCGGTGATATGTGGGATAACATGGACGAAGTATGGAATACATATGAGATAACATCAGTTATCCTGCCGGAAGGTCTTACTTACATTGGTCAGTACGCATTCT
>Ga0265298_10000403_pt1 | contig 64439 bp, 91 predicted proteins | sample AusTroGonzalo_MG_3_FD_193486 | JGI IMG/M metagenome (GOLD analysis project Ga0265298, IMG submission 193486) | Bovine rumen microbial communities from tropical cattle in Woodstock, Queensland, Australia - Gonzalo_01 | ecosystem: Host-associated > Mammals > Digestive system > Stomach > Rumen ... | reverse complement strand
GGAAAAATCAAGCACATCATAGGTTTTGAATTAAAATAGGGAATTTATAAAGAACGTTAAGTGAGAACCGATATTCGTATTCGAATTCGAAGTGGAATTATTCACATTCAAATAGAAAGTTCCAGCATTCGCACCATTACTATAATTACCACTGGTATGAGCCAAACGAGAAGCATTCACATTCACATTATCGCAATTTTTACAATCCCCATTGAGCTTATACATGGTTTGTTTACAGTCGTATAGCCAACAAAGGCGAAAACGTAATTTTTAACTCGTCTTCGACCATATAACCCAAAAATTTTTTATATTTTTATTTCCTTGATTTTCTTTTCCCTTATTCTTCTTTCGACTTCTTGATTTATGTCATCTTCGGACGGATTATTTTTTATTATTATATTTACTTCGGACTCTTTGGGGAGTTCCCACTCCCCATAAGGTCACAAAGTATATTCTTGATTTTTGTCGTTTGTTTCAATTTGAATATTTATTTTCATTTTTTGATCGCGTGAAGTAAAAAGCCTTCGGCAGAGTTGAAGTGGTTGACCGTCGCAAGCGACGGAAAGGGGGGCTTCGCTTACGCTTCGCTAAAGGAACATTAAGCGAGAACCGATATCCGTATTCGAACTCGAAGCGGAATACTTCACATCCAAAAAGAAAGCTCCAGCAAGCGCACCAATACTATAATAACCACCGGCACGAGCCAAACAAGAAGCACTCACATACACATAATCGCAATAATAAGTATTGTAGCTTGAATTATTTACCGTTCAAAGCGGTGCAAACATAGCTTTATTATCTCATGATATACTTGAAAGATCGTTTCAACTTGTTGTCGTTATAGTCACTCAAGTATTTTCGTATGGCGAACTTGTTGTTATATCTCCGGCGAATCCTTGAAGTGCTGTCCATAAATTTTTGCTTCAATCTGTGCAAATTCAACCAAGCCATTCAGAAACATTTCACCACCAGTTTTCAAGTCCGAATAATTTCATGTAGCTTGTTTGATTTCAAGTATTTCAACCAGTAGCACCCGCAATTGAATTACTTCATCATGACGCTTGTTTTGATCATGAAACGATTCATTGTCCGATAGTTCATTGAGAATCAATATTTCAATATTTCATCATATATAAAGCGTTTATATACATTCTTTGATAGAATCAAACTATGTCATAACCACCATTTCAAGAATTTCAATCGTTCGCCCTTGCATAACCTATAAAATCTCACATTGTGTGATTTGATTCGACTGTCGCACCCGATAAAGATTTCAAAACCGAACTTGAAAGACTTCATTCATAAACTCATAAATAAAAGGCGTTTTTCTTTACTGGGCTTGATAAAGTTCAACGAGAATGTGCATAATATTGAAATCATTCGTCTTCGGCGTTTGGATTATTTGTTATTGATAAAGTGCAAGTTGAACCACTTTTTGTCATTTTAATTCAACGAATAGGAAATTTTACCATAACATTATCTCATGAAGTCAATCATGATTCACTCGACATATTTGTTAAATCTACGCTTCAAGTTTCAACTCAAGAAGTGTTTAATCTTACTCACTCAAAACCGAAAATTGCGTCCCAGTCTGAACTTCCTTGCGTCATTCATTCTGCGTCGTCTTCGTAATCTACAAAAGCACTCGCTGGCGTTGAAGTTTCAGACCATTTAATCGTCCATGTGCTGTATCATCAATGAATATAATCAATAGTGTCTTCGGATTTATGATCCAACCAAACCCCGTCCGTATGTCTTCCCAAAGTTGTCAACTTCGCTTTTTCTCATAATGTTTTCAAATTTCTTGGCAACGCATAAGCACCAGTCGTTGAAACTCTTGTCAATAAAATATTCGCGAATCAATCTGAAACACAATATGGAATATTCGCTGTTTGTTTTATAGTTTCGTAATCGTTCGCCATTTTTAAATATTGGAATGCGTCGGATTGTTGCGTTGAATCGCAAGCGACAACATAATAATTGCTGGCGTTTACTATATGGCTTGCTTGATAAATAACAACGTCCAATAATTCTCATTCAGTTCAACCAAAAGATTCATTTAAAGCAACTGTTATTTCTTGATAAGAACTTGAAAATGTTGTATATGGCAAAGTAGCCGTTGCAATAACATTATTCGAGTCTCAATACCAATAAGAACTTTTTTTATTCGTATTTATAACTGAAATTCATTTCCTTACTTCGACAACCAAACTTGTTGTTGGTGATCAAGCCATTTTAACTTTTAATTTTAATTGATTGCTTGCCGTTCCGCTTCCTTGTCTTTGAATATGAATTTCCGTGCTTGCGTTTGTATCTCAAACGTTCGCGTCAACTGAAGCGTTGTCATAAGTTGTTGTCAACTGTCTGAACATTGGATCAGTTATTTCATAATAAGATCAAACGAGTCATTCATCTTCCAAATGGTCACTCGCACCGCTTTGACTTGCGAGATCGTCAATTTGAGTTTGAAGCGAATCGAGATTATATTCAACCGAAATTTTTGTCCATTTCGTGCTGTCAAAATCTTCCGGTGTTGAAACGGCTGTTGAGCATGAATATCTGTCCCCCTTATACATTACAATATCTCAAACTGCATATGTTGCTGTATTATCGTATTCGTCCGCAATTGCTGGATCATTTACGCTTGTTTCCAATCTTTCTTGAATATCCCTTACTTGTTCGGCTGTCCAATAAAGCGAAACCCTATCTCATGAATAAAATGCATGTGCTGTGTTGTCTTGGCTTCTATTTGAAGCTGTGTCGTCTTGAACACAAACCCCCGCACTTCTTTCAACTGTAAATGAATTTTGGTTACTTCATGTTACTTTTACGATTTCCCTTAAAATAACATTTTCTTCTGAATCCAAATGTTCCAAAGTCAAAAGAAATGGAAAATTGGTTGGAAATAAAGATTGATCTCAATCTTTAATTAATAATGCTGTTGCACTTACTGATATATCGGCAATAAGTGTTGAACTTGCATTATTGGTGTTTCTGAATTTCACAAATACCATGATATAATATAATAAGATATAAAATAATTTGGCTTTTATTCGCTAATTACACTCCATAAACTTTCGTTTTCTTCCAAAGTCAACGTAACTTTACTTGGAGAATAATTGATTTTTTCAATTGTTAAATCCTTTATTTCATATTCTGAATTTACAATTGTTATTGTGTCTCACGGTTCAATTTTTTCAATATCATATTCGCTATTTACAACCACCGTGCTTGCGTTCTTTGGATTTGAATATTGGGCAATATAATTATTTCCAAATTCGTCTTGCGTTGTTTCGTCCACTATGCTTTGCTGGTTGCTGTATTCTTCTTTTATTCCATATAAACCTTGCGAAATATTATCTTCATACATTTTTACTGTTCCGTCTTTTCTTGAAACAAATATTCTGTTTACAATTGATTCAATGCTGTAATTTAAATTCATGCTTTCAACTTCTTGTTTATTCGCCATGATATGCTCGGTTTGTGTTCCCTTTTTTCTGAAATAGAACTTTCACTCTGCATTTATAAACCGGTAATAATTGGCGATTTCGTTTACTTGCTCGATTGCTTTTTGGCAACTGGTTCAATCTTTAAATTCCACATTTATATTTTCTTCGTATTCATCAATTCCACCAACTGAAATTAAACTTCAAGCGTAATTGCTGTTGAATTCTGCAATAATTGCATTCAATATTGTTTCCGCTGTTCCGTTATATGATCATGTAAACAATACGCTTGTTAATAAACTCGCAATTCACAAACAAACCAGTTTTATATATCCTTTGTTTGTATCATACACCCTTGAAATTTGCGAAACAAATCACATATAAATCTGTTTTCCTTGCTTGTATCTTTCATTATACAATATTACTTTTATTATTTCCCCACCATGAAACGTTGTATCCCCAAAACTCAACGCAAGGTTTAAATTCAATTGTCCAAGCCCCCCGTTTACGTTTGAAGAAAAAGATATGTCATTCATAACAACATTTGGATTAATGGTTGTAATATATGTTCCTTCTTTTGTATATGCTTTTATATCGTATCTGATCATTACAAGAATAATTTCTTATAAATAAAAATCATGTCGTAATTCGCAATTGCTCCCGAATTAATGCTAATTTCAATGTGGTTTAATCATGGTTCAATAACTGGAAATGGTCATGTATACGCCGTTGTTGTTCCATTTACTTTTACAAGCTTTGTTTCTCCGTCAATTATTATAAAATCTCCGGCTTGATATTCCCCCGAAATTTGGAATTTATAACCATTCATGTCAATTTGAAATCATGTCAAATTTGTTTCATTTTGCACCACAATATAAATTGTTGGGTAACAATTCACTTTTCAAGAATAATTTAATTCTGTCGCATAATTTCCGGATAATCCCGAATATCTGTTTGTAATACTTGTTAAATTGAAAGCTGACGGATTCACGCATTCAAAAGTTAAAACCACATTTTGCAAGAAATTAATATTATAACCTTTTCTTCCGAACTGCAAGCTTGTCAATGTTGCTTCCCACCTTCTAACAAGTCAATTAATAATTATATCCAAATAACCTTGCATTTTACTTGTTTGAAACTTCAATTCATCAATTAAGTCATTCAAGCCGTTTTCATCGTCCGCACTCAAACACATGGTTAATGTAATTGTTTTTGTTCTGTAATATTTACTCAATGCATTTCATCAATCCGCCCTTGAATAATCGTATGTTTCATATGCAACATTTCCAAGGTCATCATGGTTTGATTCAAGCACCCTTCTTGTTTTTCAATTATGCAAATTGTATCAATTAAAAATAAACATACCACTTTCCAAAAATGTGCTTTTCTTCCCCTTTGGTGCATTTCATAATAAACCGCTGTTAAGTAGTATGTTGTCCATTTTTAATTGTTATATGTAATAAATGTTTTATGCAATATTAAATTGTTTTTCCAACTTTATTTGTCTGATCATTTCATTTGCAATAGCTGTAATATCGTTATCATTTCTCACGCTTACTCATGAAATATTTATTGTAATTCAATTATTGTTGGTAATTTCATTATTTGGGATTATTTTTCCGCTTTGGTTCGGAACAAAAAGCTCCGGTCACTTTTCTCAAACCAAATATGTGTTTCACATTACAACTGGTCAACCACCGGCTTTTTTTCATGAAACCAAACTTTTTAATGAAGCAACCGCACTGTCGTATTTGCTTTTTGCACTTGAAACAACACTTTGAGCCGCACTTTTTACGTTGTTCCATGCATTTCTGATCCTTTCAACAACACCTTCAATTGCACCAACAAAACTTTCAACCCAACCCAAAACCGTGTCAATTCATTCTCTAAAAGCATTTTTTATGTTTGTCCATAAATCACCAAAAGCTTCGGTTAATAATGCGTCGATGTTTTGAGCCCAACCAACCGCAATATTATTTACTTCTTCCCAATCACCATTCCAAATTGCTTTGAAAATTGCAATTCATGCTTGGATTGTTTCCAGTGTTCCGGCGATTGTAACTGCGATAATTTCAAGACATGTTCCGATTGTATCTGCAATTGCACCCATTATTTCTTCCACATAGATCATTACAGTTTCTCCATGTTCAACCCACCAATTATGCAACTTTTCAAACCATGGTCAAAGTATCGCACTTATTTTTTCCGTAACTTCCGCCGTTGTCTCCCTTATTCCACCCCAATCATTAATCCATGCTGTTGCTAATAATGCAATCGCACCCGCAACAAGCCCAATTGGTCAAGTTAAAACTGACATTCAAGCACTCACAATTGGAATAATTGCACCAAGTCAAGACAAAACACCAACCAACGCAACCGCACCCGCAACAATAACGGTTAATGTTGACGCTAATTCTGGATTTGCTTCAACCCAATCGGCGATTTTTTCCACAATATTTGCAATTATTGGTAATATTCTTTCAAGAATTGGTAATATTGCACGTCAAATTGATTCTTTAATTGATGTGAAGCTGTCATGCAAGTTTGAAACCATTCCTTGATATGTTTGGCTTTGTTTATCCATTAAATCTGCGAATCTTCCACCTTCGCTTGTCATGGTTTTAAAAGCTTCTTCAACCATTGGAAATGTGATTAATCCTTTACTGATCATGTCTTGAATTTCAGTTGTTGTTTTCCCAAGGTTTTTTGATAATTCGTCCAATAAAGGAACTCATTGAATCATAAAATCCCTTAATTCCCTTCAAGTCAATTTTCCTTGGCTTCTTACTTGTCCGTAATTCAAAGCAACACGGCTTAAATCAATACTTAATCATGCGGAAACGTCACCCAAACTTTTTAATGTTGGAATTATTTTTTCCGCTTCAATTCACATTCACAATAATTGTTTCGCATTATCCCTAATTCAAGTCAATTCAAATGGTGTTTTCTTCGCAAAATTTGTTAAATCTTTTAACATTTTGGTTGCTTCTTCCCCACTTCAAAGCATGGTTGTAAAAGCAACTTCCGCTTGTTCCAAATTTCATCATAACGTTAAAACTTCGTCCGCAACATTTTTTACACCCTTTAATAAAGTTTTTCAAACTGCCCGTCATCAAATAACTTTACCAATGTTTGTAATTTGCGAATTCATTTTTTGAAGCTCGGCGGTTGCTTGGTTTTCCGCCGTGATTTTTAATTTCAAATCATATTCAACTCATGCCATGTTTATTGCTTATTATGTGATGAAACAACCCTTGTTTTTTGTTCCATTCTCTTATTTTGGATATGCTCCCGTTTCCTTTCTTCTTGGATCATTGCAAAATGTAAATCCAATATGTGCTCGTCTTCATTGTCCAAATCCGACGGCTTGCAATGATATAATTCTTTAATGAGAATATAATCGCGGTGTTCTTTTGTTAATCCGTGTCATGTTCTCAAAGTTTTTCAAAATTGTTCCAGTATTAAATTATTTTTCACTGGGTATTTTTACTTTTAGCACTTCTTGCAATACTGCGTTGTAATCTTCCATATTCATATTTTCCAATTCTTCCGCTGTTAAATTTGTCATTTCTGTAATCAAAAAATCATTTGCTTTTTGTGCTCTTGTAACATCAATTTCAATATTCATGTTTTCTAATTGCGACGGATTCGCTTTTACTCATTCAAGAATTATGTCGTTGTAACCACGGTCAATTTTTCTTGTATAAGTTGTTGAAACGATAACTTCTTTTTCGTTTCCATTAATTGTAACTTTCATGTTTTCCTTGTTTATAAGTTAAAATTCCTTGTTTTGAAATACGTGCTTACAGAGAAACAAGGAAAAACTGCAAGCACGTGGATATATTAATATCCAGTTGAATTGTTATTTAATAACAAGATTTCGATTGAGCAACCGTCATCATTGTTGTATTGTCCAGTATATCCCATTGTTTGTTTGATTATTTCATCGTTTCCGTCTGATTTGCTCCATTCATTCATTCCAACCTTCATTAAATCAATATAGATTGAAGGATAAATTCATGTTGCCAATGCTGTTGCATTTCCATTTACTGCATAAAATCTCATTGCTTTTTTCTGTGAATTTAACACGTAATCACGCAATGTTGTTGATTCATAAACGGCTTCAAAATCTCCTTCGATTCCGAATTGTTGGTTGTATATATCTGCAACATCTGTGTCACCAAAGCACTGAATATCTGTTAAATTCTTATTAATTGAAAGTCTGAAATTTTGCATGCATTGTTCACTTGCACCATTCAAACCGCTTTCATCACTTGCGAACCTTACACCCGCCATGCTTGCTGTAAATGCGTTTTCTGTTGCATATGCTGGCGTTACGCTTCCTTGTATTGCTTGCATTTGCTTTCACATAAACTCGGCTGTGAATTTTACATAATCCGCAACTTCGCATGATAATTCAAACGAATTAATCATACAATATGGAGCATAACTTCAAGCAACTGGATCATCATCGTAAAGTGTAAATGTTGGGTGTGAATTGCTTTGTAATACTTCAAAGAAATGTGCATTTATTGAAACGACCGTTGCTGTCATTGTCCATGTTCCGTTTCCAATACTTCCGCTTGTTGCTTTATCAAAGAAATAATAAGTTGTTGTTCCAATAACAATTATTTTCTTTAATACCGCACCCGTTCAAGAAAGTATGTCGCCCCTTGCTGGTGTTCCACCGCTTGGCGTTCCAGTTACACAATATAATTTTGTGTATTTTCACAAAGCACCAAGAAATAAATATCAAAGTGAATTATCCCTTGCAACACCGCTCAAAGATAAGTTTGAAGAATTTTTGGTTGTAAATGAATCGTAAACCCCGTCAATTACACCATATCATGATTCGTCTGTTGCACTTTCAAGGCTTGGATTTAAAACCCCGCTTTCTTTTGGAATCCAAACAACTGGTTGAACTGCTGTCCCCCTTGTTGTTTCTTTTCCAAGTCAAATTGCTGATAATCTTCCAATGTATGCCATTTTTTAAATTGGTAATGAATTAAAATAATTATTCTTTTTCTCATTCAGAATTTTCTCTATTCTTCATGATTTCCCTTGCTTTCTCTAATGCTTCAAGCATTGTTTTTCATTCCACAATTAAACCCCACTTTGGAAATGAATATTTTCTTACACCGTTATCGATCACAATATTTACGTGTTGTTCGATTTCCGGTTTTTTTTCTTTACATCATTTGCATGCCATGTTTGTATTGTATAAAGAGATAAATTATTTTGAAACACTGGTAAATGCACAATTTACATTAAACACTCTCATTGGTTCTTGCGTATCTGCAAATCACCAGTTATATGTAAACATACATTTTACAGTGTATCAATCGTCATTATTCCACACAATAGATTCAATTTCTTTTAATTTTTGGATCATTATATCTGCAACCGCTCTCATGTTTTCTTCCACGGTTGAAATGCTGTCTTGAATTCTGTCAATTAATCTTACTGTAAAATTAATTTCTGATTCGTAACTGCAAGAATCAAGATATCTTATGTTTCCATTGTCCGGAGTAATGATAATTGCCGGAAAACTTATTCAATTTTCAATTTTTATGTCATGGTTATAAACTGCTCAAATTCTTGCATTTTCTCATGTTGTAATTTCAAGCATTTTATTATATATTGTATCCCCGATTTGCTTAAATGAATATGTGGTTGTTTCTGTCATTATTTTTTCAAATTAATGTTTAAATCTTCCAAAATAATATTTGTAATTTCTCATTCGTGCTCCGTAAAAGCCCTTTCCAAATAATATCTTGTTTGTGGATTTTTATAATTCACAAATTCCCTTACACTTGCATATTTCAAAGGTGATCATACAACCGAAAATCATTTTTTTATTGAATTGAAATCCGGTGCAATACTTCTTCTTAAAGCTCATGTCAAATATGGTGCGTTTTCCTTCGCATTGTTTGAAATTTCCAATGCAACATCTGTTAAAATTATCTGAATTGTGGCGTTTAATCTTTCGTCCACTTCCATTAATTTTTCTATATCACCGCCCCATGTTACGCTCATTCGCTTTCTGAAATCGTTAATTTGTAAAATTTTCTTTTCAAACCGTCCCACCTTTGAACGGATTTTACAATATATGTGGTTCAATCAATGCTTAATTTATCACCAACAACAACCCCCGAATATTCGCAATATAATCTGTATACTTTATATACCATTGAACTGTCGAATCATGCGGATATGAATTCTTGTGTTGTTAATGGTTGCACATTACATGGAAACGAAACACCGGTTTCTCCATATGTTGATATTCCGTTGCTTCCCCTTGTATATCCGTATTTTGTCGCCGTTTTGTTATATAAAATCATTACAACCTTTTATATTGCTAAATTAAAGTTTTTATATTTATCAAGCATAATTCTGAATGAAAAAAACATATCGTCCGCACTTTCTCCATTTCTTCCACCAAAAACGATTTGCTCGTCACCCAACCTATAACTTGATATTCCTTCGTTTCATTTTTGCTGGTATCTTCCACTCGCCAACATCATTTCCATTAATTTCAAATCGTCCGGTAAAGTATCTTCGGTTTGGTCGCTTCATTCAATAGGTTTTGCTCTATCGTATCAAGCTGTATATTTAATTGTTACGAAACCGAATTTACAATCTGAATCGAACTCTTTAAAAATTATTCTCCTTTGGCTTGCAACCATATAATCAACCCCTTTTACTCCGCTGTATGTTTCGCCGTCTATTTCATCAATTGATGAAACTGGCTTATTTTTCACAAAAATATTATATCAAAATGAATTTACATAAATTTTTCTTGCGTCAATTTGTTCTTCATACGTGTCTTGATCAAAAGAATCAACACCGCATAAATGGTTTATTTGTTCGCATGCACTGTTTAATAACAAAGTCAACATTTCATCTTGGCTTGTATCACTTTGTGCAATTCCGATATAATCTTTAAATTGTGATAAACTTGAATACATTGTTTTTCAGTATATTTGGTAAATTGATTATTTTTTGGTTGTTTTCTTTGCTGGTTTTTCTTCTTTTTCTTCCTTTACTTCTTCCTTTTCTTCCACCAACTCGAATAAATTTGGATAATTTCTTAATATGCTTGCATAATGCACTGTTTCAAAAGTTGCTCATGCTTTTATTTCTTCCCCGTCAACAAGCTGTGTTTCTTTTGAAATATTTTTTAATTTCTTTGTCATGATTATTGCATAATAAAGTTATAAAGCTCTCCACATAGGAGACGGTTCATCGTTATAACCGACAACCGCCCCCCTTCATGATGTGAAGAATTTATTTTGAATCTCTAATAACAAATTATATTGTCATGTTAATTCAGATTCCAACAGTATTTCCAAGTCATGCAACACCGTCAGCAATTGCGAAACCGAACTCCATTGTTGCTGTGATTATATATCACTTTCAAGGACATTCAGTTAAGTAAAGCTTTAATGGTTGTCCAAATCCATATTGAACTGCTGGTTTATAAATACAAGCGAATGATCCTTTTGTGTTATTTGCACTTGTAGCGTCAACAAGTCCACTTGTATTTGTTAATGCTGGTCGATCTCTTGCAACCAAAACATCAATTCCGAATGCTTTTGCTAATACACCAGTTACAACAGTTGCATTTGGTCCGAATTTATCCATTGTGATAACTTCGCTTAATGCAAGTGTCTTGTTGTAAACGTTGGCTGGCATGATATACAAAAGATTTGATAAATCTGCTTGGTATCATGCGTCAATTACGTTTTTAACTGCAAGCAATGAAGCACTTGTAAATGTTCCAACAGAAACACCAGTATTTGCAATTCCAACCATTCTTATTCAGTTGTCTTGCTGTGTGAAATATGGATTTCCTGAATATGTTCCGTTTACGTTTCCGCTTCAAGAAGCTGTATCGTCGGCGTTAATAATAACTGCGTCGATTGTTCTTGCGGCTGCTCTGTTGATTCTATCTCTAATTATAGCTTCAACATCAACAACAGAATATTCAACTTCTCTATAAGAAAGAGCAATGTCGAATATGAATTGTCATTGTGTAATTGTTACATCACCAGTTGCTGGTCAGTTTTTAGCTGGTGTAACAGAATATGCACCAGTTGTCCATTCGCTGTTTCCACTGAATAAATCAGCTTCTCCAATTACTGGAACTTTTGCACTTACTGGCATATTGTTTCCATGATTTCATGGTAACAAGTTTAATAAAGAAGAATATTTTGGTAATAAATCCAAAGCTGGATCAAGAACCACATTTGTTGGGATTAATTCAGCACCAAATCAAGTGTTTGTTGTATGCATTACTTCATTGGCTTTTGTTTCTTCCACAACTTCTTCTTTAACTTCGATTCATGAAAGCTCTTTTGCTTTCAAAACTAATTCTTTAATATTCATGTTTGTAAAATATTAATGATTAAAAATAATTATTTGGATTGTTGCACTTTTTTAATTAAATCTGCAACTTTTCCATATGGTCATGCGTTCTTTGTTGCTGGTGCTTGATAAGAACTTCATGATTGAATTGCTGTATTTTTTACGGCGTGGTCAAGTTGAACCATAACTTCAATTGCACTTTTCATCAATTCTTGATGATCGTTTAATTGTTGTTGTAATTTCTTGATTTGCTCGTCTTTTTCAGCCAATTTATCATTGGTTGATTTAACAAAAGATTTGAATTCAGCAATTTCCAAACCTTTTGTTTCAACATTTATTGATTTGCTCGCTTCAACAACTTCTTCGTTGTTTGTTTCACCAACGTTTTCATCGTCTGTTACATTTTCAGCAACATTTTCAGAATTGTCGCAATCGCAATCCGTTGATATTTCAGAATTTTCATCTGCTTTTTCGTTATCTTCCACTTTCTCGGCTTCTTCTTCGCAAGTCTCTTGCGTTTCCACTTCTTCGTTTGGGATTTCTTCCGTTTTTTCTTCAATTTCCTTTGTTTCTTCTTCGCTTTCTTCCTTTACTTCTTCTTCAATTTCTTCTTTTTCTTCATCTTCCACCTTTTCGTCGGCTTCAACGTTTTCGTTTTCTTCCGTTTTTTCTTCTTCTTGAACATTCTCTTGGTTTTCTTCTTCAACTTCGCTTGTTTCATTTTCCCCTTCATTCTCAACTGGTGTTTCTTCAACGTTTTCTCCCTTTTCTTCTTCCTTGGCTTCAATTTCTTCCTCCGCTTTAAAGCATGAATCAAAACTTTTTACCAATGCGAATGGATTTGCTGGAACTGAAACAAGAGAAATTTCAAACAACTCAAGCATTTTAATAATATTTGTGTAACTGTAATTTCCTTCGGAATCCACATTTTCGATTGTTTCATAATCTTTTACTGAATAACCGATTGAAAATGTTCTTAATACACCATTTTTCAATTTTGAAAATACGCCGTCCGTATCTTCCGTTATTTTGGCTTTGATGAATAACCCTTTTTCGTCAATACTTGCTTCCGTAACTGTTCCAATTGGTTTGTCCATATCATGTTGCAACAAAACAATTGGATTTGTCATGTATTGCTTTAAAGTTTCTTCAAATGCTGTTGGTTCAACAACATCATTCATACGATCCTTGTCTTTTGTTGAAGCATATCATTCTATTTCATATGCTTTGGTTTCTCCGTCTGTGATTTCTTTTACTGATTTCTGATCACATACGATTTGAAAGAACTCTTTGTCCTTGATAAGTTTAAATTTCATTTGGTAAATATTAATGAATAAAATTTATCTCTTTCTTTGGTATTGCAAGGTGCAACGGCAATTGACTCATCATGGTGGCATATCAACTCAAACACTTGGATATTCGTAATCAATTGGAACTCGCCCTTCTTCTTCACATTCCATATGTTCCGGTCTTACACGTTCGTCTCATACGGTCAACCATTTCTTTTCCATTTCAATTCATGCGTCTTGTAATGCTTGAATTGGTTGTCTGTTTCCGTATTCATACGCCTTGGCTGTTTCCGTTACTGCGATTGCTCTTGCACGTGGTAACCCAAACAATTTGTCGTCCAACGCGAATATTTGGCGTTGTATTGTTCCCCATGATTCATGATTATCAATTCCATTCTTCAATATGTTTATTACGTCCCATTTCGTTGTATAACTTATTGTTCCTTTATAATTTGAAAGCTGTAAATCTCACCATTTATTTGCATATTCACTTGGCAAATTTGGATAATATTCGATTGCATTTTCACTTAATAACCTTGCAAATTTTCTGTATGATGTTTTATAACCACGCTCGAATACTTTCTCCAAAGGTAATTCCAAATCGTTTATTAAATCCATTATTCCCATTGCTCTCCAAAATCCGCTTAATGGTTCGTCGCCCCGTATTTCATTTTGTCGGTCTTTTTTCGGATATAAATTCACATTTTCATTTTGTAACACATTATATTCTGTTGCTATCAAGTATATGTGGTTTTCGTATAAGTCTTGAACATGTTCTTCCAAATACTTTCTTTGCTTCTTAAACGATTTTTGAATAATCGTGTATATTTTCGATTCCTTGCGTAATAAATTTCTGTAATCTTGCGAAAGCATTTTTTATATTTCATCTCATGGTAAAACTGCGTCCAATGCTATATCTTCCAATAATACTTGATTTCTTGAAGTAATTAATTTGTCGGCGTTTTCATCTTCCACCTTTTCCAATCATCTGTCAACCCTTGCTTCGTTTATTGTTATTATTCACGCCAACACGTCCGCCCTTTGTCCATTCAACCATTCTTGCGTTTCCTTTAATTGTTCGGAATCTGATTTTATCCAATATTTGTTGAATATATCCGGCTTGAACATTTGCAATAATTTATTCAATATTGCGTCGAAATCTTGCTCGAATGGTTTTATTGTTCCTTCCAAAAACTCTTCCTTTTGGTTTTGTCCATTATTATAATTTACATCTTCAACATATCATAACATCGCTTTTGGAACTCCAAACGTTGCACTTATTTTTTCCGTTGTTAATTTCCTTTGGCTTATTGTTTCCATATCCCTTGCGGTCAATGAAAGTGTTTTAATGTCTTGAATTCCACCCCCAACAATAACTTTATGTGCGTTGTTGCTTCATGTAAATTGTGCTCTGAATTTATCCGTTGCGATTTGCTGTTCTTCTTCGCTTAAATTTCCGTCAAGCAATAATAACATATCTGGTCTTGCACTGTTCTTGTATAAACTGTAATTCGTTTTCAATGCTTCCAAATCCAACACTGCGTCATATAATACGCTTGTTAAAATTCACATTCCATTTAACGAATTGTTTATATCGTTTTCATATTTGAAATATGCGATTTCATCGGCTTTATATTCTTGAATTTTTACGCCGTCTTTTTCAACCACTCTGTATCATGTAATAACACCATTACTAATTATTTTTGTAACCGCCCTTGAATCTATAACGTCAAATCTGATTGTTTCATCAAAAGCATTCTTCAATGGTTTAATATATAATTCTCATGAAATTAAATAATTTCTGTATAAATCAATTTTGAACTTTGCAAATGTTGGAGCTTTAAACAAATCTGAAACTTGATCCGTTAAAACATTATCGTCAACGGTTTGTCTGTCGTTGTCTTGTAAATATATTCAATTTCTCGCAACGCTTCCGGCAATTTTCTTTACGGCTTGGCGAATATCACCGTTTTTTGCATATAGATCATAAAATGTTTGTTTTGAAAAAACAACATCGTTATTGAATAACAAAGACAAATCCAATCAATAATTCTTTGCAATGCTCTTTTTATTGATTCTTGAAATATTCCGGTTGAAAATTTTCATGCATGATTATTTCCATTTAAACACAATGCATTATAATCACGAATGTAAAATATCAAAGCTTGAAATTAAGCAAAAAACACCGCTTTTAAACGGTGCTTTTATAATTTACAAAAATTTATTAAATTTTATTCGTTATTTTCATTGCGGTTTTGTAACATAACTTTGAATGTTTTATCTTCCGTTTCATAATAAAACCCTTCGGAATCTTTGGCAACTTCATAAACAACTTTTCAAACAACTGGAATTGAAGGTTTTAAATCAACAAATGTTATTAAATCGTCCAAATATATTTCGCTTGTTGCTTCGCTCAATACGTTATATTTTCTTCCTTTGGAATCTATAACTTCCGAAACATCGCTCGAAAACCACATTGCTTTTTCTGTTCCTTGATTTACAACGGCAATTTCAACAATTAAATATTTTGAGAAATTTCAAGCAACCAAATCTTCCGAATGTTTATTTTTACTTTTCAACGTGTCCGCTTCTTCAACGCTCATTGGTGCTCGAACAATATCACCTTGAACAAATCCGGCGTTTTCGTCGTCCAAATAAACAATTTCTTCTTTTTGCTCTTTTGCTTCTTGTTTTTCCGTGGTTACTTCTTTTAATGTTTCGTTTTCTGTTGTTAATTGTTGTACTGGTTCACTTTGGCAACCGCATAATGTCATTACGAAAATTGCAATTAATAATAAACTTGTTTTTTTCATGTTGCAAGTGTTAATAAGTAAATTGATTCTCTTATATATAATATGAGAATTTTTTCAAATAAAAAAACGAGCTTTCTTTTTGCATTGTTAAGAGGCACAAGCTCGTATTGGTAATTAATTAATAATTTATTTTTCTTCCTTTTCAAGGTCTATTTTTGGCAATTTTGTTGGATCGCATGTTATAAGATTTTCAAGGTCTTTCATGTCAATTGCAACCAAATCTTTATAATCGAATCCGCACTCCTTTTTTGCTTTATTCAATATTTCAACCCGTGTATTATACCAATCAACGTGTTGTTTTACTGAATCTTGCATTGTTTTTGCTTGCTGTATCATGCTTTTGATTTTATTCATTGCGTCTGCAAGCAATTTTAACTGATCCAACGCATTTATTTCTGAAACGGCATGCGTGTCTTTTTCAACCTTGAATTGGTTGTCTCACAATTTCGTAAATTGTGTTTCACCGTTGAATTCTCTTTTTTCTGTCATAATATATATGATTAAGAATTAAAAACATTTTTTGTATTCTTCTTTGTGCTGTTGGTAATATCTGAAATGATAATCGAACCCGTAATCCGTCTCTTTCATGAAATCTTTATCCACCTTTTCTCTGCATTCCATACACCATAAATTTTCTTTTCTGATATACTTTCAACATGCACGGCATTTGTTTTGAATTTCTTTTTCTTCCATTTATATGTTTAATTTTTAAAGCTGGTCTTCAAAGTATTCGTCCAATGTGTCTTTTTTTTCTTCAAGATATTTCCGGAATTCATACAATGTTATTTTTGTCGTTGGGCGTATTTGCTCGTCTTGCATGGTGTTATGGTGCAAAAATTCCAACACCAACCTTTCCGCACCCAATAGCTCCAACCCCGCACTGCGGAATGAATCCCATGGTTTCTCTTGTTTATTATAATCTTTATTTTTTTGCATTTGGTTTTTTAGAATGAAGCAATAAAAAACTTGTTCCTTGTTTCTTGCATTGTAAATAACATTGAATCCACCATATCGTCATGTTCCGCATTTGGAAACATTAATAATTCGTCAATTAATTCGTCGTTTCATGGTGCGAAATAAACACGTCATTCTTCAAATAATATTTGCTTTTCCATTAATCTTGTTGTTTTATCTTTTATTGTTTTTTGCTCTTGCACCGCCATTCACATGTTCGCAAATACTGTTTTTAATACTTGCTGATATGCAACGGTTTCAACAATCACCCTTTTTGCTTTTCGTTTATTATATAAGTTTTTCACTGTTTCGCTCGCCCTTCAAATATTCTTTTCCATTCCTTCTAATCCCACACTTTCTAATACGTAATATCTGTCTTGTAATTTTCATGTTACACATATTGCGAATTTGTCTGTTCCTTCTTTTTCACTTACTGCTGGATCAACACCAATTACAATTGAATCATATTTGTAACCCTTGCAATTATGATCCCGCTGTATCATATCCCTTGTTATTATATGTTGTCAATTCATATATGGAATTAATAAATAATTCTGATTGAAACTTATGCTTCCAAGTCTTCTGCGTTCCGTTTCCAATGAAACATATTTTTTCGCAATTTCACGTATTCATTTATTCAATTTTTCTGCTTCTGCGTCCGTTTCCACAAATCTATTCCAAACAATATTTTTATGTTCATCGTATATTGGCAAATTTATAATTTCCCGTGTTGGATCGTTCTTTATATGTTCTTCAAACCTTGGCACGATTCAATCTTCATATATCGTATTTCATAAAAATATTATCTGTGTTGCTCCCGTTGTTCCACCCAATACTTCGTTTAACATGAATTCAAAGTTTTTGTCAATTTTCTTACGGCTTTGGCAACTTTGCACCGTATCCACATCATCAAACACCAACAAATCCGGTCTGAATTTTCCGTCCGGTGCTGTGTAATTCTTACCACGTGGGCTTGTTCAAAGTGACATCGCTCTTACATAACAATTGTTTTCTGTTACGAATTTATCAATTCTTTTTATTTTCTTTTGTCCCTGTTTAATAACTGTTTCCGGATAATACAAGTTTCCATAATCTCTGCAAAATCTTTCTCATGCGTCCGTATCATTTATAAAGCTGTTGGCAATGTATGTTAAATTTTCTTCGGCGTTATCAATTGTTTGTGAATACCACATGATATTACGGCGTGTTTTATATGCAATGCAATATGAAACATACATTTGGGCAATGGTTGTTTTTGCACTTCCACGGAATCACTTGAAATAAACATTTTTTCATGATTCCAATGCGTTGTAATATTTCTCCAAACACTTTGGCGTTTCAAAGTTGTAATATTCCATGAAATAGAATTTACAAAAGTCAAAGAAATTGGTTGAAAAATATGTTTTTCTTAATAATGGGCTTTTCTTGAATATGTTTATTGCTTCGTTGTAATCCATTTATTTGTTTTTCTTTAATATAATTTTTAAAGCTTCCAATTCTTCGTCCGTTAAACTCACATTTTCTTCTTTATTCATGTTTTCATTTTTCGTAATTTTCGTTGGTTCTCACAATTCCGTTTTTATTGTTCACAATCACCTTACCAAATCCTTTACGCTCATTAAATCATTTGTTGTTATTTGTTTTGCAATTTTAATTAATGCGTTCTTTTTTGCTTTCTTCAAGAATTCAATTGTTAATTCCAACGAATCCGCTTGTTTTTTCGCACTTTTCTCCAACGCCTTTTCCAATATCTTTTTCTTCCGTTCCACTTTGTCTTTTGTCCGCCCCTTTGTATTTTTTGCAATTTCTCAATTATAAATATTGTATTTATCTTGCATAAATTGTTTCACTTCGTCGAAATCTGATTGAATAAACTCCAATTTTACCTTGTTCCAATCTCGCTTTTGCTTTGGCATTTTTATTTATGCGTTACCAATTAAATTTTATGTCTTGTAAATTGTTTGGTTAAGAAATCGATTGCTTCGTTTTCGTCTTTATCATACGCCATGTTTATTGCAACCTTTACGATCCATTCCAAATTTTCGTAATTTTTCTCAACTCTTTTTGCGGTTCTCAATAATTGGTGATATTCAATTTCTTGTTGGCACACCAATTTATTCAACCTTTTAATTTCTTTTTCCATTTGCTGTTTGTCCATGTTTCTTTTTGAATTAAATTATTAAATGGAGCGTGCGGATAAGATTTGAACTTTCTCCTTCCACTGGAATGTGAACATGCAACCATTACACCACGCACGCATAACACACACTTTTTTTATTTTGTGTGTCTTTCTTTTCTTGTTACCTTTTCCCCTTTATACATTCACGCACCATAATTGTCTATTTCTGAATATGGGATTATTTCATAATTTCTTTTTAAGTTTGGTTTTAATAATTTTATATATCTCAACATGAAGCCGTCAATTTTTTCCATTTTTCTGAATTTATCCATTTCGTTTGGTTTATGTGCGGAGAATGTTACTTGGCTGTAAACTTTACCATTTTCATCAACCCTTAATCATCTGTTTTGGTTTATTTGTGTTAATTCAAACCCACTTGCACGATATATTGTTCAATCTCCACATTGGCAACCGTCCGCAAAGCTTATTATTCGTTTTATTTGTGGTGCTTGCTTTTTTATCATTCTTATTGTTATTGCAATGCACCTTGATTCGCTATTTCTTGGCAACACATCACTGAAAGCCATGCGGTTTAATTCGATAAATTCGTTTCGTTCGGTTCACTCCACCAACCCAATTAATTTGCTTTTATCTGTGCTTGGTCAATAAGAGAGAACCCCCCCCCAAGATTCAGTTTAAAAAGCACCCGAAATGCAACTGTGAATTTGGCACAACCTTTCATGAATAATGGTGCTTTTTTACGAATTCATTTGCAATTTTACTTGGAATCACTTTTACAATTATTGATTTAACGCTATCCATTGGCTCACAATACAATATAAAGCGTTTCAATTGCTGTTTTCGTTTCCATAATTCATTTGGCTTTTATACAAATCTGTTTCCTTTACCTTCTTTATTGCTTCTTCAATTTCTTTTTTCTGTTCGTCGGCAAGCGTAAACGTTATTTGTCCAAATGGTGCTTTTTCTCCGCTTGGCAATGAAAAGTTATCGTCCAATTCGTCCGGATCAACTGGAAACAAATCATCGAATAGATCATCAACATTTATTTCCAATTCCCCAATATTGAAATCCGGAATTGTCGCCAAATCGTATTGCAAGTTTTCCAAATCCCATTCTGATTCATTCAATTTATTATCCAATATTCTTAATTTCTTTACTTGTATTTCCGTTAAATCTTCCATTTTTACACATGGAATTTCTTTTAATCATAATTTTTTGCTCGCTTCCAATCTTCCGTGTCCAATAATTACCACGTTATTTTTATCAATTACCACCGGTTGCGTAAATCCAAATTCCTTTATTGAATTTGCGATTCTGTTTACTTGCGTTTCATCATGTTTTTTATTGTTGTATTCATACGGTATTAATTCATCGATTTTTTTATTTATTATTTCCATTGTTTCCCTTGTTTAATTATAAATCAATTTTTGCACCATACTTGAATTTTGAAATATCAATTTTCATTTCTTCGCAAATTTCCCTTAACCATTTATTCCTTTCAATTATTCGTATTACGTCAATGCTTCATTTACCCATATATTCAACGTGTTTTTCTTGCAATTTATCATATCTTCATGGTCGCTTTTTATTAAACCATTCGCTTGCTTCAATCGGGCTTTTATGTCGCCAATTTATGTGGCAATTATAACATAACGCTTTTATGTTTTCCGGATCGCTGGCAAGTCTATGATCTCTTGCTTCATTTATTATGTGGCTTGCATGAATTGCTGTTTCTTTGGCTGTTTTTCCACAATGCTGGCATGTGTATTTATCCCTTACCTTTGCAATTAATTTGGCAATTTCCACATTTTCATCATTCAATTTTTTTTTATCAATTTTTGGTTTTTTGGCTTTTTTTAGCATAAATGAAAACACCTTTGAATATAAATCAAAGGTTCTACAAGAATTTAATTACTTATGCATACAAATAATATAATTAAATCCTTGCTGTTTTCAAAATCTTATTTTTTCTTTTCATGTTAAATTTTTTAACATATTCATTATTTCATGTTAAAATTTTTGGCTTTCTTTTACATGAAGAAAAGAAGTTTTAATACCGCACATATTGCTAAAATATCCAATAGGAACTCCAAACATCACCGGCAACCTTCAAATTTTTCTTTTTTGTTACCTTCCAATTTGTCCATTTTTTCGTTTACGTAATCTTCAATAATTTCTGATCTTTGCATTATTTTAATATAGAAAGTAAATATTCTATTGGTTTATTTTGAATTGATAATTTCATAACCAACGCATTTGCTCATATTTCCTTTAAAATATCTTCTCATTCCTTCGCTGTATCCCACGTATAACCAAATCAAGCAACATGCATAATCATGGTAAATTGCGTATCTTCTTTTAATTTATCGAGATTTACTTTGTCGCATTTTACAAGCCAATTAATAAATCAATAATTCTTTGATATAACTTCAAAATAAACATTATCAAAAACGTTTTCATCTTTATAATTTGAATAATACAACGTCCCTTCATATTTCCATATTTTTAAAATAAGATTGGATTGTATTTCATATTCATTTAACAAGTTTACTAAGTATTCCATTATTCCAAAATTCATAAAATAAAACTGATTGGATTTTCTTGTATTGATAAAATCATTATGATTGTGTTTTCCAACTTTATACTTTTGCATGTTGTATATGGTGATGTTGTATATCAATATGTTGGCATTGTTTTTCATAAACTCCAAACTTCCGTTCGTGTGATTTTATCATTGTCACACAATCGTTTTATGAATCACATTTTCTTTGATATAATATGCACATCATCAAAACGCATTGTGTATTTAAAATATCATTTTTCTTTAAACTTTTCTTCCCGCCGTTGATTGTAATAATCAACAAATTTTCTCCATTGCGGATTGTTGCTTTTTATTGTTAAATCTTTTGGATATGCTTTTTTTGGCATGGTTTAATACTTTAAATTATAAATCTTTTACCCTTCTTACACATATTTTTATTGATAAATCTTCGCTCATCATATATTCAAATTTTCATTCCGCGATATATGTCTGATCCCAAACCTTTATTACTGGCATGTCTGAATCACACAATAAATTACATACATCTTGAAATTTTTCAAAACTGCGTGTAATTGCGATCTGTTTTGTTGAATCTTCTCATGTTCAAAACAAGCTTTCTTCTTTATATGCTGGCATTTTATCTGCCTCAATTATTGGCAATCTTACTTTAATTCAATGTCTATTGCTTTTTAAATCGATATATTCGTATTCAATATAATCTTGAACTGTCGCATTTCATAATGATATTGTTGAAAACTCTCGTAATGCGTCGGCGTTTTCAATCATACCGAGCAATCAACAAGCCGTGTAATAATCAATTATTACTTCATTTACCCCCAAATCTTTAAACATTTCTTTATATTTTTCTGGCATTTGTATTTCCGCCAAAATAAAAGAATCTGTTATTGATAATAAATTCTTTTCAATATTATAATGCATACTTCCAGTTATCCATTTAAGATTCTTTTTGTCTAAAATTCTTTTCGCAACTTTTAAAATTTTTTCGTTAAACATTTTTTAATTTTATTGAAATAAAAAGTTATTCTTCATGTTCCCAACCATACCAATTTATAATTGCTTCCATTTTATCTTCATTGTTTCAAACTCTGTAACATTCCGATTTAAATTTTACATCGTCGCCGTCGTATCGTTCTTCGTATTTATGCGTAATATTCATTTCTTTTATTTCTTCTTCCGTATATTCAACCCGTGGATTATCCAAACAATACATTAAACATTGGAATTGTCCTTTAATGTAAATCATGTCTTTATTTTCCGCAACCACCAAACCACGCATTGGATCACCAACTCAAATGTCGCACATTGCTTGTTTTCATTTTCGGTGTGTATCTTCGTATCGTTTACAAAACGCTATCATAAAGATATATCGTAATATAATTCCAATTGGAATTCGTATCCGTTTTTTCATGTTTTCTTTATTAAATAATAAACTCCTTGTAATTGTTCTTATATCGATCTAAAATTTCTTTTGCGTCTTCTTTTGAATATCATTCTTGCAATAAATACATAACCCTTTCAAAATCTGTGTCGGTGCATAATGTTTTGAACCCGTCAACCAAAGACGTATTTGAAATTAAAGCTCAACTTGATGTCTCTAAACATCGAGATCAATCTTCATAAACTTGAATTTTTACCATATTTTTTAATTTTGATTTATATAAATGGTTTCTGTAAACTTCTTTTTCTTCAACATTTCGTTTTCTTTGTTTACTTCTTTGAATTTTCTTGCAAGTATATTGAATCCGTTTGAAAATTGCTTTATTCCGTCTTTTAATTCTGAATTTTCTTTTTTTAACATCATAATTTCACGTTCCATTTGCTTTTCTTTATTTCCAATATTATCTTGAAATCTGCGGTGCATTAATTCTTGCTCCAAAAACCTTTTTGTGTCTTCCGGTTTCATTTTTTGTTAAATATTATGATCTAAAAATATTTCATATTCCTTTTCAACTTGACGCTTCTTTTCCAATATTTCATTTGCTTCTTGCGGTTCTTCGCATTCATCATATTTGGCTTGCAAGTCTTTAATCAAATCTTCATACGCACTGGCAAAAACAATTGCTTCTTCTCGGCTGTATTTTATGTCAATTACTGTTCTTGCTGGCTGTTTTATTTCTCTTTTTGGTTCGTATATTCTTTTTGTTTTGTATTTATTCGCTGGCGTTTGAATCGCTTCAAATGGATCTCGTCCACAATTTACCCTTGAAACAAATGCATTATATGAAATTCCTTGGTTTATGTCTTGGTGTTCTCTGTAAAATTGCATATATTTCATTTGCAAGTGTTATTGAAATAAAGTTTTCCCTTGTTTTTCGTTATCCATGATTTGTTGTTTATTCAACCATGCTCTTAATCTGTAAAAATAATCTTCGTCTGTATGTCGCATATTGTTTTTATTCAACCATTTAATTAATTGCATTACTTTTCCCCGAACCATATCTTTTCAATAATGGTTGCATAAATAATTGAATCTGAATATATCAATTATTGTGTAAACGGTGTTGTTTATTTCATAGCTGATATATCTTTCATTTGTTATTAAATATCACCCGTAAAATTCTTTTCTGTCCGGTGTAAAGCGGTTTGGATTGTTCCTTTTTAACATTAATCTGTGGCAATCTTTACATTCTGTTTGTAAACCGTCTTTTTTGGTTTTGTTCTTGTTGAAATCTGAATATAACTTGTATTGTTTACATTTTGGGCAACGTTTCTTTGGTGTGTTGTTTTCCAAAATATCAATTCTGTTTTTCAAGCTTTGGTTTTGTTCCTTTAAAGATTCAACCACCGCTTTGTCAATTTTTCTTCTCATGAAGAAGCTTTTAATTCGTTCAAACATGTTATTTTTTGTTAAAGAATAAATGGTTTAAATTTCTTGGCTTTTCTTTGTATTGTGTGCAATCATTCCAATTGCTAATAATAAACGTTTTTGCTCACCGCATGCTTTTTCTGTATACCTTATATGTCCTTGATAATTGTGCTCTTTTTGTTTCCATGCGTCAATCATTCTTTGTTTTTCTTCTTTGTGGCTTTCAAGTTTCTTTTTATCCATTTTATGCTGTTTAATTTTCTTGAAATATTTCTCTTTAATAATGAATAAACTGCTTCAAATTGCTGGATCAAGAACTTGGTCATTAAACCTTGTTTCCTTCAATGTTCAATCTGCATTCATTATGAATTGGAAATCGAAGAAATCCACTGGCATGTCTTGTAATAAAAACGTTGGGTTTACTGTGAATTCGTTTAATTCGTCCCCCCCCCCTTGATTTTTTGGTGTTTCCATGTTTCTGAAATAACAATATAAAAGGTTATCTTCTAATACCAAAGTCGCTGGCATTAATAGATCAATAAATTGTGCTCAAACATGCAACCATGTTTTTTTCTCGGCTTGATTCACTTGTTGCGTATCTTTTACCGTTGTCGTTATTTTCTTTACAACTTCCGGCATTTGATAAACAACCAAGAGTTTTTTTGCTTCCCAAATATTGGTTATTCAATGTTTTTCCAATTGCTTCAAGTCAAGCTTCCATTAATGCATATGTTGGGCGGTCTCATCTGTCGTTACTTCCAACACTTCCGATGTTTTTTCAACCGTAACCACGATTTCAACCGCTTGTTTCCGCAACCGTTATGCATAAAATAACACCTTCCTTGATTCAATAATGGTTTTCAACTTCCCATATGGTTGACGGATTCAAACCATATGCATTTGCTAATTCTTTAAACCTTTCATGTTCCGTTGTTGATTCAATAACTGGCATTTGCTGTGCGTCTCCGCTTTCGTTTAATTGTCATGGTGTCCATTCTTCATTATTCGGAATTTCCGAATTTGTTAATTGTAAACCATATTCATTCAATAATTTTGCTTTTGCTTCATCATTTGCTTTGTTTAATTCCGCTTGTTTTTCTTCCAATAATTGTAATTGGTTTTCATTTTCTGAAATCTGATTTAATATTTTTTGGATTGGCTCTTGTTTGTTGCTTGCGTATACAACCACCAATACTCATAATAAAATTACCACTATAAACGCAATTGCATATTTAATTAAATTCTTGTAGTTTTGATTTGTCATGTGTTAAATTAAAGAATAAAAAGTTTCATAATCTGCACGCATGGAACTTGCAACCATTAAAGCGTCTTTTCCTTCAAGCTCCAATTTTTTTGAAAGCAATAAAGCGATTCTCATTCTTGCTATAAACCAACTTTTGCTTTTTACAGATCATAATATTTCATCAATTTCCACACTCCTTGTTTTTCCGCTATTATCGGAAATAATTTTGTTTTTTGTGTATGTTATCATTTTTGTTTGTATTAAATGCTAAAATCTTTTTTCATGTGTATTTTTACGATGTTTATATATTCTTGCACCGTTTCCGCTTTGTTATTTAACAACTCGGCTTGTAATTTGTGAATTGAAATCTCATTTTCCCTTTGTCTGAATTCTTGGCGAATAACTGCGTCCGCTGTTGAATCCGTATGTTGTTTTTTTCCTTTTTCGTCCAACATTGCTTTTAATTCAACAAGTCTAATTCCTTTGTCTTTATCCATTTCTTGTTTTTCTTCATAATATGTGCTTTTCAATTCCGTTATTTTGTCTTTCATTTCTTCCCATAACCTTATTCGGTCAAACATATCTTGATCCGTTAATTGCAACCCCTTTGCTTTAAATTTCTCATGTCTTGCAATTAATTCATCAACGGCTTTTCCGTTTTGTTCTTGAATTTGTAATAATTCTCAAACATCGAATTCTTTTATTTCTTCATTCATTCCTTGTTTTGGTTAAGAATTAAACATTTGCTCGAACTTCCGCAATTTTTATTTTCATGTCCTTTGAAATCTTATATTTCGTTGAAATTGATTTGATTAATTCGTCGCTCGTTTTGAAACTTTGCAACCATTCAACATTTGCTTTTAATTGTTCCAATTCTTTGTCGTTGAATCGTGCTGTTGGTTGCATACTGGCTGTTGCTGTTGCTGGCTTTTTCTCGGCTTTTGTTTCGTCTCATGAAACCGCGTCGAATGTGTCGTTTTCAACCAAATCAAATGCATTTAAATATAAATATCTCCTTTGGTATGTTTCAACCCCACCCAATGCTTGAATCTGATTGCAACCCTTTAATTCAAGCTCACGCATTGGTGATGTATAAAACACTGATTCTTCGGAATTTTCAACGTTTGAAATTTCCAATGTTGCATGCTCATTGTCAAATGAAATGCGTGTAAATAATCCATACTTTGTGCATAAATCAATAATTGCTGGGAGAATATCTGCTAATTCGTAATATTTGAATCATGCATATTTATTTTCTCCACTTTTCTTTAAATTCATCGCCAATAATTCTGATTTTACGGCTTGAATTTTTGAATATACGTTTGTTGTTTTTTCTGACATTTGAATAATTGTTTAAATAATAAATTAATTTTTTGCTTGGTTTGGGTATGTTTCAATAAACCACTCGCAAGCTGTTTGTCTTTTTTCCCAATCTTCACGGAATAAATCCATATAATCTGCAAAGTTTTTGCAACCAACACGCCTTATAAACAAATGGAATGCTGGCTTGCTTTCTATTGCTTCAATTTCTTCTTTGCTCATGTTTACTTTGATAAACGATCTAAAATGTTTTTGTAAATTTCCATGTTTAAACGGCTTCAAGATTTTCTGCGTTCGTCCACTTCCGCTTGCATTCTTGCACGTAAATTTTTATCCGCAATCTGCAATAATGCATTGTCGATTTCGTCCGTTTGTTTTACAAATGCACGTTTAATTGAACTCTTGGCGATCATCTGATTTCATACATTCAAGAACCTTTTGTCGTTGTTTAATTCTTCCGCAACCGCTCCAAAGTCTTCGGTTAATGCGATTACTTCGCCGTCAAATGTTTCAATGTATGAAAGCTCTTTGTAAAGTTTTATTGAATTTTCCATTTTCCTTGTTTATAAAGCGGTAAAAACTTTTTGTCCTTGCTGTTTTTTAAATTGCTTTCTGCATACTTCCATTAATGTTGCAAGGTTGTAAAATATTAATTCCGGCGATGTTGTTTTTGTGCTGTGGTATTCGTCGTTTTTTCAAACTTCCAATATCATTTTTAAAACTTCTTGCCGTTTAATTGTTCAATTTTGCACGCCGTCGATTTTCTTAATTTTCGCAATTAAAAGCGTTGCATATTGTCTTGATTTTTTAACCGTTCAATTACATATTCCGTTGTTATACGATTTAATTAAATTCAAACATTCGTTCACTTCTTCGTTTCCATATTCAACCGTGCTTGTACTTTTATCTTCGATAGAAGATAAAATATTATTTTCTTTTTCTTTTATCTTTTCTCTTTTATCTTTTCTCACGGTTTGATTTTCATTTGATTTCGTTTTGATTTCATTTTGATTTTGTTTTGATTTTTTGTTTTCTTTTTCCGTTTCTTCTTTGATTTCTTTTTTCGCATTCTTTGATTTCATTCTTCATGCTGTTAATGGTTCTTTGATTTGCTCGAACACACTCAACATGAATGGGTTTGAATCTGCCGGCGGTTCAATCCCTTTAATTCAATACTGAATGATCCAATAAGAAAGCTCTTGTGCAAGTTGCATATCTCATCTTGCAAGCTGGTCAATGCTTCTTACATAAGAATTGAAAATTGTAATTCTCTCTAATTCATCATTCATGGTGTCCTTGTTTCTGAAAATAAAATGGTGTGTAGTAATGTTGATTCACATGTGAATTTTCACAAATTAAAACAACCATATGAATCAACTGAAACGCTTGCGGTCGCCCAGTTGACTCATATGGTCGCTTTCGTGATCCGCAAGCTCTGTTTCCTTTGTTAAACAATCGCCTTGCTTTTCACTTGTAGAACCTTATGCATAAGTAATTATGAAAAAGCAATGTGGCTGTATACACATTGCTTTATTTCTGTTGGCTTGTTTCCCCACACTCACCATATTGAATGTATAAGTGTTATTGAATAACAAGAATAAGAAATTTCGCAAATGTGTATCTTGTTTAACAAAGTCTATTATATACAAAAATTTTTAAAATGCAAATTTTTTGGCACTTTTTTTACGAGAAAATTACAAGGTATTGAAAACCTTGTTTTTAATTATGGTTTTCGCATGTTACGAAAATCTTAAAATGTTTGATTCGCTTTACATTTTAATTTTTATGTGTGTGTTATCATATCAAATTGTGATTTCAACCAAGTATCATTCATATGGTAATATCATTCTGTGGTTTTTGGATCACGGTGTCTCATTAAACGTGTTGTTGCTTGTTGGCTCAATCATGCATAAACGCAATTTGTGGCGAATGCGTGGCGTTCCATGTGCGGGTGTAATCTTCTTTTCAATTTTCATTCTTCAATTAATTTTTCCGAATATTTGTTAAATACAAGGTTTATATATTTTGGTGCAAGCTGTCTTCATCGGTTCTTATTGTCCAAACCAATAAAAAGAAAGTCCGATTTTATCGGTCTTTTTTTGGTGTATTCTTTTAAATTGGCTTCGTATTGTAAAACTTTTTCTCATAATTCCGGAGTAAAAAACACTCGATCATAATATCCACCTTTTCACAATATTTGGAATTGTCTGTTTCATGAATGAAAATGCTCGAATTTACAACGTAATATTTCCGCACGGCGTAATCATGTTTTATATGGTATTTCAATTAATAATTCGTTCCTTTGTGCAATTATTGGGATTTCTTCATAAAGCGTTGGTGCTTTTAAAAATATTTCGTATTCGTCTTTATTCATCATATCGTATGGTTTCCTTTCTTTTTTTATTATTGGCAATTGTTCCACGTTGAATTGTAATTTATAACCCATTGTTGCACAATATTTGAAGAATTGACGCAATGAATTTGCTTTTCATGCTATCGTATTTCTTGAAACTTTTCTATTTTCCTTGTATGTTTCAATCCATGAAACGCAATCTTGCATTGTTATATTTTCAACGTTTATTTGGAATTCTCATTTTTTATATAATATATATTGGTGCATATTTAATAGATCATATTTGTAATGATTCAAAACATCATTTGTTCTATAATATATGTCTTTTGCATATTGTAAAAAGTCGAATATTAAATTTTTCATTTTAAAAATAAAAGCAAATAAATAATATTGGCTCTACGTTTTACTTATGCAATAAATATATTTTAATTTTTGTCAATAGTGAAATCAAGATAAAATCGCACATTTTACGATGTGCAACTGATTTTTTGAATAAAAAAGAAAACAGAACTTGCGGTTCTGTCTTACACACTTGCACATGTAATATATCTTTTTTCTTACAAAATGCAAAATCTTATTTTTTTATGAAAGCTTTTTTAATTGAATGTTTATATCTTCCAGTTTTGCACGGTTGCTTTCATTCATTGTATGTAATTTATTTTGATATGTTGTATCTTCCGTTAAATGTCGCATTTTGCTATTATTATCAATTGTTTGTAATATTAATGTTTTGAATTCGTTTAATTCCTTTACTCTTTCAAGGTTATCTTCCGCAACCTTTGTAAACAAATAAAACCATGTTCAATAATTGGTTAATTCTGAAACTTTGTGCTTTAATTCATATCTGTTACAATCTTTTTTTCAATCGCTCGTTTTTCTTCCTTTGTATGAATCTTTAACGCTTCTTTTCCCATTGTTCCAAATTATATCAATTGCGTGTCCGTTTTTATTTGTTCCGAAATCGTATCAATCCAATATTGCGTCTTTTCTGTAATCTGCGGAATATTCCCCAGTTGGGCAAAAGTTACCGTTTATTGTATATCCCTTTTCCAATATTTCGTCCAACCTTTCTGAAAATTTGCTTATTCTGTAATATGCAATTTTTCATAAATCACCGTGTTTTTCATTCCACCATTTACAAACAAGATCAACCGCACTTTTAACATACCAACCTTGTCCCCTTATTCTTCATTTTCCATATGAAAGCTCGTCAACTTCTTTTAATTCATCAAGCGAAAATTCATAATCCATTAAATCTGAAACCATACCCATTGCACTGAATATTGTGCATGAAACTTTACTCCGGCTTTGATTTGCTTGGTTGTATTCAAACCTTGTTTCGTTTTGTTTATAAAGGTTTGGCAATGAATCAATATCGCCGTCACAAAGTAAATAATCAGTGTTTTCTTCACCGATTCACAAACAACCATAAATAATTTCTTCCATGTTTTTATAATTAGAAAGTAAATTTTACTGAATAACTTTGTCTTTATATCGTTCGTATGGATCATAAATGTTTTTGCTTGTTAATGTTTCAAGCAACCGTTCTTTTACATCTTCCCTTAATGCTTTTTCGCTTATTTCAACCGTTCTTATTAATTGTTCCGCAATCATTTTGTTTTCAAATAATGTATGTATTGCTCTGTGGGCGGTATCCCTTATTAATTCAACGTTTGTGCTGTTATTTGCTCCATGCTGGCTTGTTGGCAAAAGGTGATGTCTTGAATATAATATTTCTTTTTTGCTCATATTTTCTTTTTGGCGAGATAAAAACCCTTGTTTTTATCGCACTTTTGACGTTAATAAAAGCCATAAAACAATTATTAATATTAATATGATCCAAAACTTTTTCATGCTTTACATGTTAATATGTAAAGTTTAAATCTTGTTTTCTTCTTCCGTTTCTTCCTTTATTAAACTGTCCACTTCCTTCATTTCTCCAACTTTTTGTCCAAAGTAAAAAGAAATCATCGAAGTTACGGCAAAACTGAATATATTTAATATTGTTTTCAATGTTTCATTTTCCACGTTTACAATAACGGCATATGAAACCAAAAAGCATAATTCCAAAACAATTATTAAAAATGTTAATTTGGTGACGGATAATTTTGTAATTCGTTTCATTAGGTGAGTATTGAAGCAAAATAAAAATTAGCAATGTTTTTTATTCCATGCGGGCGTTTTATTTCCTTTCTTCCATTTTCTTCATTATTCGCTTTAAATTTGTTTGTATTTCCGTTAATCTGCTGTCCAAATCCAAGCTGTCCAATTTATCCAATCTTTCTTCATGCTGTTTAAGTTGCATTTCTGTTTCTTTTTGAAATTTGGTAATACTTGCGGATAATTTCCAAAGAAAAAACGCAACGGCGATAATTGTTCATAAACTTACATAAAGAGTTGTATTTGCTCAAATTTCCATATTTTTATTTTATACAAGTGTAATAAAAAAGTCTGTTGAATCCGAAGCAATAACGAAAACTTGTCACAAATCAAAAGTTTTAAATCTGATTGAACTTGTAACTTCAAGAGAATCTGTTGTTGAAGCTTCATCGTCTATTGTTTCCAAAAATATTGAATCACCCGAACCAACGGAAATTTCCACTTCAATTGGCTGGTTGGCTTGTCTCTTTGCTTCTATTGCTTCAAGCACTGCGTCATCGTTTATTAATTCCGCAATTGATGTGCTTTCTGTTGTTGCTGATAATTTCATTTACATATGCATAAAAGGTTAAAATAAGTTGTAGCAAACTTTAAATATAATATAATCACGATGTCAAAATATCAAAGCTTGTTTTCGCAAGTATTACACCATTCATTTCTTTTTTATTAATTTTTTGTAATATTTTTTCGTCTTTTTCTTGTTTTCATTTCATATTTCATAAAAATAATACCTATTCAAAGACGGTATTATTGGATCAATGTATTTTTCGTATAATCTGTATGAATTACAGTGGCACATTCGTCAAATATAACTGTTCATACTGCACCATTCCCTATAACTCCGCATAATTCATGCGTCTTGTTTTTCTTTTAATTTCAATGCTTTCTTTTTGAATTTCTCGGCGGTTCTCTTTCTCAATAATTTATACCCGTAAAAATATCTGTAACCAACATAATCGACACCCCTTTCTCCAGTTGGAAATATTTGATAATTGGCTTTTATTTTTAAATTCAAGCAACCGTCCAAATAACCTTTTAACCTACGAAAAACATATCTCAACCATGTTTTGCTTTTTCATAATATAACAATGTCGTCCATATACCTTACAACATACTTGCATTTTACTTTTTCCTTCAACCAATGGTCGCAATATGAAAGATAAAAATTGGCGAGAAATTGGGATAAATAACTTCAAATTGGCAAGCCCCTTTTTCATGGAAAAGAATCAATGATCATGTCCAAAAGCTCCAATAAATCTTTATCTTTGAATTTTCTCCTTAATAACTTCTTTAAAATTCTGTGGTTTACGTTCGGGTAAAATTTGGAAATATCAATTTTCAAACAATACGCCGTTCCTTTTTCATCTCTCATGTATTTATCCATTAATTCCATAACGTGGCTCATTCATCTTCATTTAATACTTGCACATGTAAAATCTGTGAAAATTTGCATAAAGTATTTTTCAATTTGAAGCATGATCGCCCGCTGTATTATACGGTGCGGGTAATATTTTAATTTTCGTAATTCTCTTGATTTGGTTTTGTCTCGGATTATTGAAACTGAATAATCTTTTGCTGTAATATGATATTTCTTTTCTTTCAGAAGCTTTTGAATTTTCTTTAAGAAATATTCTTCGCTTGCATTTACCATTTTCACTTCTCTGTATAATTGTTTGTCTTTTCTTGCTTGTTTGTGTGCTTCTTTAAGATTATCAAGATCATAAATTTTTTCATAAATATTTCAGTATCTTTTCATTTATGCTTTTGTTTTTTACCTATAATGTTCCTTTACAATCGAACATTCATTATATTTAGTGATAAACATTGTTAATACCAAGTGGTTTATATGAATATAATTACCAATACGATCTCCCCAGTAATTTTATGTTTCGCCAAGAGGCGGGGTTATATAGCTATCATTTAACACATCTTGATTTCACCTTTTGGGAAAAATCAAGCACATCATAGGTTTTGAATTAAAATAGGGAATTTATAAAGAACGTTAAGTGAGAACCGATATTCGTATTCGAATTCGAAGTGGAATTATTCACATTCAAATAGAAAGCACCAGCATTAGCACCATTACTATAATTACCACTGGTATGAGCCAAACGAGAAGCATTCACATTCGCATTATCGCTTTTGTTACTTACCCCATTGAGCTTATACATGGTTTCGTCCACTTTTTTGTATAGCCAACAAAGGCGAAAACGTTTATATTTTATACTCGCTTCCGACCATATAACCCAAAGGAACGGGGCTTTAATACCCCATTCCTTTTTTGTTTTCATATTTTGTTTTTGGTTTATCTTCTTCTTTTTCATGAATATTTATTATTACTTCATCTTCCGAATATTCCGTTTTACTCCATTGACCGTAACAATCCAATTCATATTCAATTGGTTGTTTTTCTTCTTTTTCAATATTGATCGTTATTTTCATATTTTTTTATTTGCATGATGTAAAAGCCTTCGGCAGAGTTGAAGTGGTTGACCGCCGATAAACGGCGGGAAAGGGGAACTTCGCTATCGCTCGTTTAAAGGAACATTAAGCGAGAACCGATACTCGCATACGAATTCGAAGCGGAAGTATTCACAGTCAAATAGAAAGCACCAGCATTAGCACCAACACCATAACTACCACCGGCATGAGCCAAACAAAAAGCATCCACACGCGCATAATCGCTATAATATGTGTTGTAATTTGAATTGTTTACTGTTGCAAGCGGTGCAAACATTGCTTTATTATTTCATGCAATACTTGATAAACAATAATATGATCATGAATGTGAAATTGTTGTTCAAGTGTTTTCGTATGGTGAAGTTGTTTTAATATCTCCAACAAAACCACTCAAAGCTGTATAAAGATTCTTGCTTCAATCCGTGCATAATCAACCAAGCCATTCAGAAACATTTCACCACCAGTTTTCAAGTCAGAATAATTTCATGTAACTTGTTGTTCATGATGTATCACCACCAGTAACTCATGCAATTGAATTACTTCATCATGAAGCTTGCTTTGATCATGAAACGATTCATTGTCCAATTACTCATTGTGTATTCAAAGAACAATATTTCATCATGTATAATGCATTGATATACATTCTTTGGTAGAATCAAACGATATCATATCAAGCCGTTCAATCATTGCTATCATTTGCACGTGCATAATTTATGAATTCTTGCATTGTATGTGAAGCTTCAACGGTTGCTCATGAAAGAGATTTTAAAACTGAACTTGAAAGACTTCATTCATAAACTCAAAGATAAAATGCACTTTTCTTGATTGGATTTGATAATGTTCATCTTGAATGTGCGAAATATTGGAATCATTCATCTTCTGCATTTGGATTGTTTGTAATTGAAAGTGTAACTGTGCTTCAAGATTTTGTCATTTTTATTCCACGTATTGGGAATTTTACCATAACGTTATCTCATGAAGTTAAACCACTTTGCGAACTCATGCTTGTTAAATCAACTGTTCATGATTCTAATCATGAAGCTGTTAATCTTACTCATGAGAAACCAAAGAATGTATCGAAATCTGAACTTCATTGTGTTAATCATTCTGCGTCATCTGCATATTCAACGAATGCTGATGTTGGTGTTGAAGTTTCAGATCGTTTAACAGTATATGTTTTATAACCACCATGCACATATTCGATGTTTGATTCATCTTTATGATCAAGCCAAACTCAATCCGTATGTCTTCAAAATGTTGTTAATTTTGCTTTTTCTCAAAGCGTTTTTAAATTTCTTGGTAAAGCATACGCACCAGCCGTTGTAACTCTTGTTAATAATATATTTGCGAATCAATCTGAAACACAATATGGAATTTCACCACTTTGTTTTACTGTTTCAAGATCATTTGCAATTTTCAAATATTGGAATGCGTCTGATTGCTGTGTTGAATCGCAAGCAATAACATAATAGTTACTTGCATTTACGATGTGATTTGCTTGATAAATCACAATATCAAGCAATTCTCATTCAGTTCAACCAAAAGAATTGTCCAAAGCAACTGTTATTTCTTGGTAACTTGAAGAAAAAGTTGTATATGGTAATGTTGCACTTGCAATTACATTATTTGAATCACCATACCAATATGAAGTTTTTTTATTTGTATTAATTACTGAAACTCATTTTCTTACTTCAATAATTAAACTTGTTGTTGGTGATCATCACATTTTTACTTTTAATTTTAATTGGTTGCTTGCTGTTCAAGAACCTTGCCTTTGAATATGTAATTCTGTATTTGCGTTTACATCTCCAACGTTTGCGTCAACGCTTGCATTATCATATGTTGTTGTTAATTGACGAAACATTGTATCTGTTAATTCATAATAAGAACCAACCAATCATTCATCTTCCAAATGATCACTTGCACCACTTTGACTTGCCAAATCGTCAATTTCTGTTTGCATTGTATCAAGATCATATTGAACTGAAACTTTTGTCCATTTTGTTGAATCAAAAGCTTCTGCAACCGAAACGGCTGTATTGCATACATAACGATCTCATTTATACATAACAACATCATCAACATCGTATGTTGCTGTGCTGTCATATTCGCTTGCAATTGCTGTATCATTTGCACTTGTTTCAAGTTTATCTTGAATATCTTTTACTTGTTCTGCTGTTCGATAAAGTGAAACTCTGTCACCAGCATAAAATGCGTGTGCTGTATTATCTTGACTTCTATTTGAAGCCGTATCATCTTGAACGCATGTTCAAGCTCATCTAACAATTGTATATGAATTCTGATTGCTTGCTGTTGCTTTTACGATTTCACGTAAAGTTACATTTCAATCTGAATCAAGATGTTCAAGTGTTAAAAGAAATGGAAATGTGGTTGGAAATAAAGATTGATCTCAATCTTTTATTAATAATGCTGTTGCACTTGCTGATATGTCCGCAATCATGGTGCTGTTTGCATTATTACTGTTTTGGAATTTTACAAACGTCATTGTTTTGTATGTATATAAAGTAAAAAACAACTTAATCACTGATAACACTTCGCAATGTTTCGCTTTCTTCAAGTGTTAATGTAATTTTTGTTGGTGTGTATTTGATTTTTTCAATCAACAAATTTTTTATACTGTATTCAGTATTTACCACCGTAATCGTATCTCATGGAATTATTGATTCAATATCGTATTCTGCATTTATTACGATTGTGCTTGCGTTTTTTGGTGTTGCGTATTGATCCAAATAATTATTTCAATATTCATCTTGCGTTGTTTGATCCACTATGTTTTGCTGTTTATCATATCTTTCTTTGATTCAATATGTGTTTTGTGAATCTGTATTTTCATAAACCTTTATGGTTCAATCTTTTCTTTCAACGTATATTCTATTTGTAATTTGTTCAATATCGTAATTTAAATCCATACTTTCAACCACTTGTTGATTTGCAACAATATGGTTTGTTTGTGTAAATTTTTCTCTGAAATTAAACTTTCATTCAGAATCAATAAACCAGTAATAATTCGCAATATCATTTACTGTATTTATTGCTTTTGCACATGTTGTATTATTATCAAACGAAACACTTATATTTTCTGAATATGAATCAATTTGTCACACTGTAATTAAATTTCATGAATAATTATCGTTGAATTCGCTAATTATTGCATTCAATACTGATTCAACCGTTCAATTATAACTTCATGTAAATAAAACTGCATTTAATAAACTTGCAATTCATAAACATGTAATCGTAATATATCATTTATTCACATCGTATCTTCTTGAAATTTGCGTTACATATCAAAAATAAATTTGTTTTCCTTGCTTGTATCTTTCATTATACAAGATCACTTTGATTAATTCTCATCAATGAAATGTTGTATCACCAAAAGCCAATGCAAGGTTTAACTGCAATTGTCATTGTCATCAATTTGTATTTTCTGAAAAAGAAATATCATTCATAACAACGTTTGGATTAATTGTTTGTTGATATACTCATGTTTTGCTGTAAATTTTTATATCATATCTATTCATTACAAGAAGAACTTTTTATAAATAAATGTCATATCATAATTTGCCAAAGCTCATGAATTCAGATTTATTTCAATGTGATTTAATCATGGTTCAATTACTGGGAATGGTCAATTATATGGAATCACGCTACCGTTCAATTTTACAAGTTTTGTTTCTCAATCAATTATTATAAAATCTCATGGTAATAAAGATTGTGAAACGGTGAAAACATATCAATTCATATCAATACTGAATGAATTTAAATCGCTTTCAGCTTTTACGATTAAATAAATTGTTGGGTAACAATTCACTTTTCACGTGTAATTAATTTCTGTTGCATAATTACCACTGATTCATGGGTATGTATTAGTAATACTTGTTAAATTGAAAGCCAATGGATTCACGCAATTAAACGTTAATGTTACATCTTGCAAAAAATTTATATTATAATTTTGTCTTCCGAAACTCAATCATGTTAAAGTTGCTTCCCGTCTTCTTACAAGTCAATTAATTATTATATCAAGATATCATTGTGTTTTGCTTGTTTGGAATTTTAATTCATCAATCAAATCGTTTAATCAATCTCATGTTGGTGCTGACAAACTCATTGTAATTGTAATTGTTTTTGTTCTGTAATATTTACTCAAAGCGTTTCATCAATCTGCTCTTGGGTAATCGTATGTTTCAAAAGCAATGCTTCATAAATCATCATGATCTGAATTAATTACACGCCTTGTTGTTCAATTATGCAAGTTGTATCAATTAAAGATAAACATTCCACTATCTGCACCTTTTCATGATTTCTTGTATGGTGAACTTCATAATAAACCGCTGTTAAGTAATATATTGTCCATTGTATTTTATTCTTTGATATAAATTTTATGCAATTCAGAAATTCTTTTCGAGTTTAACTTGTCTGATCATTTCTTTTGCTAATTCTTGAATATCATTGTCATTTCTTACACTTACTCATGAAATATTAATTGTAATTCAATTGTTGTTTGTAATTTCATTATTTGGTATTATTTTTCATGAAGTATTTGGAACGAATAATTCTGGTCACTTTTCTCAAACCAAATATGTGTTTCACATTACAACTGGTCATCAACCAGCTTTTTTTCATGAAACCAAACTTTTCAAAGAAGCAACCGCACTATCATATTTTGATTTTGCACTTGAAACTACACTTTGTGCCGCACTTTTTACGTTATTCCATGCGTTTTTGATTCTTTCAACAACTCATTCAATTGCACCAACAAAACTTTCAACCCAACCAAGAACCGTATCAATTCATTCTCTGAATTTTCCTTTGATATTTTCCCGCATTGTTCCGAATGCATTTGTTAATGCTGTATCAATATTCTGTGCCATTGTGTTTCAAATTTCTGCCACTTTTTCCCAATCTCATGTGAATAAAGCAATCCAGAATTCAAATCACAATTTTAAAGCTTCCCATAATGCTGTAAATATTCAAACAACGGAATCTTTAATTGCTGTTACCTTTTCAGTAATCCATGTCCACGCACTTGTTAATTTTTCTGCGATCCAATCAAGCAATGGTCAAAATAAATCTTCCGTTACTTTTTGGATTGTTTCCCGTGTGCTTTTTGTTAAATCAACAATTCCATTCCATGCTCATTCTCGATCTCATGAAAATATTTTCATCATGATATCAATTGTTTTGAATGCTCATTCAAGAATTCAACCAATAACATCAAGTCAAGCTTTAAATATATTTCAAACTGCGTCCCGTAAAACTTTTAATATTTCAATTACAGTTTCGCCGTTTTCTTTTCGCCACGCTTGGAATTTTTCAATTCGTGGTTTTACAATTTCCGAAATTTTATCAACCACTTCTTGCGTTTTTTCTCTTATTCATCAAAAATTTGTTGCCCATGCAACTCATAATGCTGTTACTCATGCAATTATTCGCCCAATTGGTCAACTCAACATTGTAAACGCCGTCATTAATCATGGTAAAGCCAAAGCCAATCATGAAACAACCGCAATTAATCATGCAACCGCTGTAACAACGGTCATTATTGTTGCTGTTAATTTTGGATTCTTTTCAATCCAATTGACAACCTTTTCAATAATTGGTGTAACTGCCTTTAATAATTTATCAACAACTGGAATTAATGCATTTCAAATTGTGTTTTTCATATTTTGCCGTTGTGCATTTACTCTTGCCAATTTTTCTTGCATTGTTTCTTGAACTTCACCAGCTTCTTCAAGCTCTTTTTTTCATTGTGCAACAACTGCATTTGTTAATGCTTGCTTTTTTTCTGCTTCTGTTAATTGATCCACAGTTTTTCAAAGCATTTGTGCATACATTTCTTGTGCTTCGCTTTGTTTAATAACGATTCACAAATTGTCCAAAATCTGAACTGATCATCTTCATAATCATGTTACGATATCGTCCAAAGCTTCTTCCATTGTTCTTCACATTGCTTGCCCTTTTACACGTGCAATTTCCATAATCGTTGACATATCTTCAACGTTTGAAACAACTCATAATGAATATGCTTTGTTTGCTTGTGCCATTAATTGTGTATCTGCAACTGTTCACTTTGAAGCTTTTCTCATTGCTTTTAACATTTCATCACTTGCAATTCATGCACTTTGTGATAATCTTTCAAATGATCTTTGTAATGGTTCGTTTTCTATTGAAGCGTCAATAAAACTTTTTCATAACAAAGCCATACTTCAAGCCACTGCCGTTGCTGTTACTCCGATTTGTTTCAATGTTTTTTCGGTGTTTTTTCACCATGAAAATCAATTCTGCAATTTGCTTGCTTGTTCTTCGATTTTCGAAACTCATTTTGAAACATTATCAAGCTCTTTGCTTGCTTGATTATTTGCCGATATGTTAAGTTTTAAATTATATTCTGTGCTTGCCATGTGGATTATTTTTTATGTGATGAAACTTTGGATTTTTGCTTTTCTCTTTCACTTTGAATATGTTCCCGTTTTCTTTCTTCTTGGATCATTGCAAAGTGTAGATTAAGAACATGTTCACTTTCATTGTCTAAATCCGACGGCTTGCAATGATATAATTCTTTAATCAATATGTAATCACGGTGTTCTTTTGTTAATCAACTTCATGAACGTAATGTTTTTGCGAATTGTTCAAGAATAGCATTATTTTTTACTGGGTATTTTTGCCTTTTCTACTGCTTCAAGAACTTTTTCGTAATCTTCAACCGTCAATCAATCAACTTCTTCTGCCGTTAAATTTGTCATTGCAACGATTAAATAATCGTTTGCCTTTTGTCCGTTTGAAATTGCGATTTCAATTTCACCAGCTTGTAATTGCTGGGGTGTTGCTTTCAATCAATCGAGAAGAATATCATTGTATTCACGATCAATTTTTCTTGTATAAACGTTTGAAATGGTGATTTCTTTTTCTGCACCGTTAATTGTTACTTTCATGATTTCCTTGTTTAAGAATTAAAGAATCCTTGTTTTAAATACGTGCTTACAGATAAACAAGGAAAAACTGCAAGCACGTGATATATTAATATCAATTTGAATCGCTGTTTAATAGCAATACTTCAATTGAAGTTCCGTCATCATTACTGTATTGTCCAGTAAATCACATTGTTTGTTTAATGATTTCATCGTTTGAATCTGTTTTTGTCCATTCACTGAATCAAACTTTCATTAAATCAACATAAATTGCTGGGTAAATTCATGTTGCCAAAGCTGTTGCATTTGTATTTATTGCGTAGAACCTAACGGCTTTTTTCTGTGAATTTAATACATAATCACGTAATGTTGTTGATTCATATACTGCTTCAAAATCTCATTCAATACCGAATTGTTGATTATAAATATCTGCAATATCTGTATCACCGAAACATTGAACATCTGTTAAATTCTTATTTATTGCGATTCTGAAATTTTGCATACATTGTTCGCTTGCACTATTCAAACCGCTTTCATCACTTGCAAATTTTACTCATGCCATGCTCGCTGTAAATTCGTTTTCAGTTGCATATGCTGGTGTAACTGTTCCATTTATAGCTTGCATTTGCTTTCACATAAATTCTGCACTGAATTTTACATAATCTGCAACTTCACATGATAATTCAAAGTTGTTTATCATACAATATGGTGCATAACTTCCAGCTACTGGATCATCATCGTAAAGTGTAAATGTTGGGTGCGTATTATTTTGTAATACTTCAAAGAAATGTGCATTAATTGAAACGGCTGTTGCTGTCATTGACCATGTTCCGTTTGTAATAGATCATGAAGTTGATTTATCAAAGAAATAATAAGTTGTTGTTCCGATTGTTATTATTTTCTTTAATGTTGCACCATTTCATGTTAAAACATCTCATCTTTTTGGTGTTCCGCCACTTGGTGTTCAAGTTACGCAATAAACCTTTGTGTATTTTCACAAAGCACCAAGCAAAAAGAATCACATTGAATAATCTTTTGCAACTCCTTGAATTGTTAAATTTGATGAATTCTTTGTTGTAAAAGAATTATAAATTCCGTCAATTACTCCGTATCATGATTCATCATTTACAGATTCTGTTGTTGGGTTTAAAACACCACTTTCTTTTGCAATTCGAACAGTTGGTTGAACTGCTGTTCACCTTGTTGTTTCTTTACCAAGTCAAATTGCTGATAATCTTCCGATGTATACCATTTTTTTAATTGATTAAATGCTAAAAATTTTTTATTCTTCATCTGATCATTCAGATTTTTTCTTCATAATTTCCCTTGCTTTTTCTAATGCTTCAAGCATTGTTTTTCATTCAATAATTAATCACCATTTTGGAAACGAATATTTCCTTACACCATTATCGTTTACAATACTTACGTGTTGTTCGATTTCTGGTTTTTTGTCTTTACATCATTTGCATGCCATGATTGTTTTGTATAAAGATATAAATTATTTTGTCATTGCGGTAAATGAACAATTGACTTCAAATACTCTGAATGGTTCTTGCGTATTTGCAAATCACCAATTATAATCGTATTCACATTTTACAGTGTATCAATCATCATTATTCCAAACAATAGATTCAATTTCTTTTAATTTCTGAATTACCATATCTGCGACAATTCTTAAATTATCTTCAACTGCACTATAATTTTTCTGAATTCTATCAATTAATCTGATTTTGTAATTCAATTCTGTTTGATAACTGCAAGAATCAAGATATCTGATATTTCCATTATCTGGGGTAATGATAATTGCTGGTAAATTTATTCAATCTTCAATCTTTATGTCATGATTATAAACTGCTCAAATTCTTGCCGTTTCTCACGTTGCGATTTCAAGCATTTTATTATATAATGCGTCTCATATTGCTTTGAATGAATATGTTGTTGTATCTGTCATTATTTTTTCATGTTACTTTGTAAATCTTCCAAAATTATATTGTGTATTGTGTCCATATGTTCTGTGAAAGCTCTTTTCAAATAGAATGTTGTTTGTGGATTCTTTCTGTTTGAATATTCTCTTAAACTTGCATAATCCAAAGGTGAACCAACGACCGCAAATCATTTACTAATTGCACTGAAATCTTGGTTCAAACTTTTTCTTAATGATCATGTTAAATAAGGTGCGTTTTCCTTTGCATTATTTGTAATCTCATTTCATACATCGACCAATATAATTTGAACAACTGCATTTACTTTATCGTTCAATCACATCAATTCTTGTATGTCTCATTGCAAGTTTAATTTCATTCACTTTCTAACATTATAATTTTGTAAAATTTTCTTTTGATTCCGTCCCAGCTTTGTATTGATTTCACAATATATGCTGTTCAATCAACAACAATTTTATCTCAAACAACATTTCATGAATATTCGCAATACAATTTTTTCATTTTATATACCGTTGCTTCATCAAATCCGTCTGATTGATCCAGCGGTTGCACATTACAAGCAAATCTTGTTCATTCAGACTCATATGATGAAACTCAATACTGGTTTTTTGTGTATCAATACCTTGTTGCTGTTTTATTATATAATATCATGAATGTTTATATTGCTAATGTAAAATTTTTGAATTTATCAAGCATGATTTTAAAACTGAAATATATATCATCAATTGATTGCCCCGTTGTTTTTCAACCGTAAACAATTTGTTCATCTCATAATTTATATGATGAAACTCAAATATTTAATTCAGATTTAATTTCATCTGATAACTTTCAACATGCAAGGATCATTTCCATTAATTTCAAATCGTCTGGTAAATCATCAACCGTTGTTTGTCAATCTACTCTTGCACGATCATATCATGCACTGTATTTAATTGTGATAAATCCGAAATCTGAATTTGTATCAAGCGATTTAAAAATAATTCTTCTTTGATTTGCAACCATGTAATCCGTTCATCTCACTCATGAATAATCTGATCCATTGATTTTTAAAATACTTTGAACTGGTTTATTTTTCAAAAATATGTTGTATCAAAAAGAATTTGTATACACTTTTCTCAAATCAATCTGTTCTTCATATTCTCATTGATCGAAGCTATCAACACCACAAAGATGATTCAATAATTCACATGCACTGTTTAATGCAAGTGTTAATTGTGAATCCTTTGTTGTATCTGCACTATCGATTCATAAATAAGCTTTGAATTGTGATAAACTTGAATACATTGGTTTTATGGTATTTTATAAATTATTTCTTTGTTGATTTTTTAGCTGGTTTTTCTTCAACAACTTTTTCTTCTTTCTTTTCTTCTTCTTTTACTTCTTCGAAAAGGTGTGGGTAATTCCTTAAAATAGAATCATGCCACCTTGTTTCAAAAGTTGCTCATGCTTTAATTTCTTCTCAATCAACAAGCTGTGTTTCCTTTGAAATATTTTTTAATAACTTTGTCATGGTTATAATATTATATGTTATAAATTCTCGCACGGCTCAATAAAGAACCGTGCAAGATATTTTTTAATCAAATTAAAGAGTTACATTTACTCCTAATCCGATTGTTTTTCCAAGTCATGCTGTGCTGTTTGCAATTCCGAAACCGAATTCGAAAGTTGCTGTTAATCTGATTCCATGTCCAGCAACACGATCAAGTTCAATTTCAAGTGGTTGTCCGAAACCATATTGAATTGCTGGTTTGTAAACAACTGCGAAAGAACCTTTTGTGTTGTTTGCGGCTGTTGCGTCAACAAGTCCAGAAGTATTTGTTAATGCTGGGAAATCTCTTGCAACCAAAACATCGATTCCGAATGCTTTTGCTAATACACCCTTTACAACAGTTGCATTTGGTCAGAATTTGTCCATTGTGATAACTTCTGATAATGCAAGCATTTTATCGTAAACATTTGAAGGTGCGATTATCAATAGATCATTCAAATCTGCTTGATATCATGCGTCGATAACTCATTTTACACCAAGAATTGAAGCACTTGTTAATGTTCCAACTGAAATTGCTGTATTTGCAATTCCAACCTTTCTAACTCATGTTGCTTGCTGTGTAAAATATGGGCTTCCTGAATATGTTCCGTTGATGTTTCCAGAACCAGAAGCTGTGTTATCTGAATTTATGAAAGAAGCGTCAATTGTTCTTGCGGCTGCTTTATTAATTCTATCTCTAACCAAAGCTTCAAGATCACCAACTGAATAATTTAATTCTCTTTTTGAAATATCAACATAGAGAATGAATTGTCACTGTGAAATAGTAACTGCACCAGTATCTGGTCAATTATCTGCTGGTGTGAAAGTTACTGCACCAGTTGTCCATTCACTGTTTCCAGCGAATAAATCTGCTTCACCAATAACTGGAACTTTTGCACTTATTGGCATATTATTTCCATGATTTCATGGAAGTAAATTTAACAAAGAAGAATATTTTGGAAGCATGTCCAATGCTGGATCAAGAACAACGTTTGTTGGAACAAGTTCAGTTCCGAATCCAGAAGCACCAGTATTCATTACTTCATTGGCTTTTGTTTCTTCAACAACTTCTTCTTTAACTTCTATTCAAGCAAGTTTTTTTGCTTGTAATGCTAATTCTTTTAGGTCCATGATTAAATAAATTAATGATTTAAAAGATTAATTATGTTGCATTTTCTTTAAAAGCTCTGCAACTTTTCAATATCATGTGTTCTTTGTTGCGGGTGCTTGATAAGAACTTCATGATTGAATCGCTGTATTTTTTACCGCATGATCTAATTGAATCATAACTTCAATTATTCATTTCACCAATTCTTGATGATTTGATAATTGCTGTTTTAATCATTTGATTTCTGCGTCTTTTTCACTCAATTTTTCATTGAATGATTTTACAAATGATTGAAATTCAGCTTTTTCAATTCATTTGATTTCAGCTTTAATTGATTTGCTGTTTTCAACGATTTCTTCGTTGCTTGTTTCATCAACGGCTTCTTCGTCTGATGTAGTTTCAACATCATTTTCAGAATCTTCGCAATCGCTTTCTGCTGGTATTTCAGAATTTTCATCTGCTGGTTTTTCTTCACTTTCTTCTTTATTTTCAATATCTTCTTCAATGCTTTTTACTGTTTCTTCAATTTCTTCTTCTGTTGCTGGGATTTCTTCTTCATCTTCAACAACTTCTTCTTCATTATTTGAAGTATCGTCATCATCGGCGATTTCTTCTTCGTTGTTTTCTTCTTCAACTGCTTTGTTTTCTCATTCTTCATTTTCTTTATGGAATTCAACATTACCATTTAATGGTTCTTTTTCTTCTTCTGATAATTCTTCATTATCTGCTTCAACAACTTCTTCTTTAACTTCTTCTGCTTTTGGTTCTTCATCTTCTTTTGTTTCAACTTCTTCTTCTGATTTAAAGCATGAATCAAAAGATTTTACCAATGCAAATGGATTGGCTGGAACTGAAACAAGAGAAATTTCAAATAACTCCAAAGCTTTAATAATGTTTGTGTAACTGTATTTTCATTCAGCGTCCACGTTTTCGATTGTTTCATAATCTTTTACGCTGTATCAAATACTGAATGTTCTTAATACACCGTTCTTTAATTTTGAAAATACTCAATCTGTATCTTCTGTAATTTTGGCTTTTATGAATAATCCTTTATCGTCAATACTTGCTTCAATTACATTTCCAATTGGTTTGTCCATGTCATGCTGTAACAATACAATTGGATTTGTCATGTATTGCTTTAAAGTTTCTTCAAATGCTGTTGGTTCAACAACATCATTCATGCGGTCTTTATCTTTGGTTGACGCATATCATTCGATTTCGTATGATTTGTTTTCACCGTCAATTATTTCTTTAACGGATTTCTGATCACATACGATTTGAAAGAACTCTTTGTCCTTGATAAGTTTAAATTTCATCTGATATAAATTATTAAATAAATAATTACCTTTTTCTTCTGTATTGCATTGTGCAACGACAATTCACTCATCACGGTGGCATATCAACTCAAACACTTGGGTAAATATAATCTAAATCACACCGTCATTCATCTTCGGCTTGTTGGTGTTCAAGTCTTACACGATCATCACCAACCGTCAACCGCTTCTTTTCCATTTGGATTCACGCTTCTTGTAAAGCAAGCATTGGCTGTAAATTTCCATATTCAAACGCCTTTGTTGTTTCGGTTACTGCAATTGCTCTTGCTCTTGGTAATCCAAACAATTTATCATCAATTGCGTTTATCTTTAATTGTATTACGTCTCGGCTTTCATGATTATCAATTCATTGTTTTAAAGTATTTATTACATCTCGTTTTGTTGTATGTGATATGCTTCACTTATAATTTGAAAGGTTTAATTCTCATCGTTGGTTTGCATATTCACTTGGCTTGTTTGGGTAATAATCAATTTTTTCTTCCCTTAATAATTTACTGAATTTTCTGTATTGTGTTTTGTATCAACGTTCAAACACCTTTTCCAATGGTAATTGCATTTCTTCAATTAATGCTCATATTCACATTGATCTTCGGAATCATTCCATTGGATCATCTCACCGTATTTCATTTGTCCAATCTTTCTTTTCTTCTGGGTATAAATGCACGTGTTCATTTTGTAATAAGTTGTATTCAATATTTATTATGTATATGTGGTTTTCGTATAAATCTTTTACATGTTCTTCAAGGTATTTTCTTTGCTTCTTAAAAGATTTTTGAATAATCGAATATATTTTTGCTTCTTTACGTAATAAGTTTCTGTAATCTTGTGATAACATGTTTTAATATTCATCTCATGGTAAAGTTGCGTCCAACGCTAAATCTTCAAGAAGCACTTGGCTTCTGTTTAATATCAATTTGTTTGCGTTTTCATCTTCTACTGGTTCAAGTCAACGATCTATTCTTGCTTCATTTATTGTTATAATTCCATTTTGAACATCTGCTCTTTGTCCATTCAACCATTCTTGCGTTTCCTTTAATTGTTCTGAATCTGATTTAATCCAATATTTTTCGAATAAATCTGGTCTGAACATCTGCAACAATTTATTTAATATTGCGTCAAAGTCCGCTTCCATTGGTTTTATTGTTCATTCAAGGAATTCTTCCTTTTGATTTTGTCCATTATTATAATTCACATCTTCAACATATCATAACATTGCTTTTGGAACTCCAAACGCACTGCATATTTTATCTGTGGTCATTTTTCTTTGTGATATGGTTTCCATATCTTTTGCTGTTAATGATAATTGCTTTACATCTGCAATTCATCATGCAACAATTGTTTTATGTGCGTTCTCACTTCACTTGAATTGTGCATTAAACATATCAACGGCGTTTTGCTGTTCTTCTTCGGTTAAATTACCGTCCAATAGCAACATCATATCTGGTCTTGCACTGTTCTTGTAAAAGCTGTAATTTGTTTTTAAAGCTTCCAAATCAAGAACTGCGTCATATAATATACTGGTTAATATTCACATTCAGTTTAAAGTATTGTTTACGTCATCTTCAAACTTGAAATATCATATTTCATCTGCATTGTATTTTCTGGTGTGTGTTCAATTTTCAATAACACTGTATCAAACAATCACTCAATTACTTATAATTTTTGAAACTGCTCTTGAATCAATAATATCAAATCTGATTGTTTCACCGAATGCGTTTTTAATTGGCTTTGCATATAATTCTCATGAACATAAATAATTCATGAAAAATTTGATTTTAAATTTTGCGAATGTTGGAACTTTGAATAAATCAAAAACTTGATCTGTAACAACATTATCTTCAACCGTTTGGCGGTCATTATCTTGCAAATATATTCCATTCCTTGCTGTGGATCATGCGATTTTTCTTACACATTGGCGAATATCACCGTTTTTTTGGTATAAATCATAATATGTTTGTTTTGAAAAAACAACATCATTACTGAATAATTGTGAAAGGTTTATTCAGTTTGATTGTTGATATGATTTTTTCTTTACCCTTGAAATATTAATTCAGAATAATTGCATGCATGTTTATATTCATTTAAACACGCACATTATAATCACGAATGTCAAATATCAAAGCTTTAAATATATAGAAAAAAACGGCATTTTCGCCGTTTTCGTTTTTTGATTTATTTGGAATTACCTATAATCCATACAATCATTCACTTGTCATTTCGTTGCTGTGCAATACATCACCGCATTTCATCAAACAAATGTTTTCACACTCGCAACACCGTTTACATCAAGCGATAAGTTTCTTGCTTGTCATCTTGTTGTTGAATCAATAGTATCTTCAATTCACAAATCTGGTGTGCTTGTAAAGAATATTCAAATAACGTTATCTTCGATTTTCTCTACTTTCTCAAATTCTGGAACTTCTGCTTTCATTAATTCTGTGATATGATCCATTCTTTCTTGAACAACATCTTTTTTAATTTCTTGTTGTTGCTGTGGTGTATTTGTTGCTGGTGTTCAATCCATGTTGCTTGCAAGAAATACACAAAAGAAAAATATCAATACCCGAAACCACCATTTCTTTAAAATTGATTTCTTTGGCTGTTCTTGTTTTTCTGTCATTGGCAAATGTGTTAAAATATAAATTGCTTTTATAATAAAGAAACGGTTACGTATTGCAACCGTTCGTTCATGTATACGAAGTGAAAAAATAATAAATTATTCTGATTCTTTTTCAACTTCTTTATGAATATCAATTTTTGGTAATTTCTCAATATCGCAATCAACAATATTTTCAAAATCTTTTTCGTTTACCTTTTTCAATTCCTTATAAGTTAATCACAATTCTTTTTTTGCGTCGTTCATAATATCAACCCACGCATTATAAACTGCGATGTTTTGCAATACTCATAATTGCATGTTTTTTGCTTGCGTAATTGCATTGATAATTCCATTCATAATGTTTGCAAGTTCTTGGAATTTTTTCATTGGATCAATATTTGATTCCAAATGCTGGTCTCTTTCAACCTTGAACCCGTTTTCACATAAATCTTCCATTTTTGTGAACTGTGGTTTGTCATTAAATTCTTTTGACATGATAATATAATTAATAAATTAAAAACATTTTAAATAAATCAATATACTTCGTTTATTTCATCTCTGCATTCATCACAATATAAAGCTTGCGATCATTTGAATTTCGCTGGTATTTGTTTTCAACATTCACGGCAATAATTCTTATTCTTCGAAGTATTCGTCGAGTTTGTCTTTTTTTTCTTCAAGGTATTTTCGGAATTCATAAAGCGTAATTTTTGTTGTTGGTCTGCATGTTTCATGGTGTGTTGTATCATGGTGTAAAAATTCTAATACAAGTCTTTCCGCTCAAAGCAATTCCAATCATTCACTGCGAAATGAATTTCGTGGTTTTTCTTGTTTATTTTTATCTTTCGCTTTTTGCATTTTTTCTTTTAGAATGAAGAAATAAAAAACTTATTCCTTGTTTCTTGCATTGTAAACAACATCGAATCAACAAGATCATCATGTTCTGCGTTTGGAAATGATTTTAATTCGTAAATCAAATCATCATTTCATGGTGCGAAATACACACGTTTTTCTTCAAATAATACTTGCTTTTCCAATAATCTTGTTGTTTTATCTTTGATTGTTTTCTGCTCTTGAACCGCAAGTCACATATTGGCAAATACTGTTTTCAACACTGCTTGATATGCAACCGTTTCAACAATTACACGTTTGGCTTTTCGTTTGATGTATAAATTTTTCACTGTTTCACTTGCACGTTTTATGTTCTTTTCCACTCACTCCAATCAAACGCTTTCAAGTATGTAATATTTATCTTTTATTCTTCATGTTGCACATACTGCGAAACGATCCGTTCATTCTTTTTCACTTACTGCTGGATCAACACCAATTACAACTGAATCGTATTTATAACTTCTGCATTCATGGTCAATTTGAATCATATCACTTGTGATTATGTGCTGTCAATTTGCATATGGAATTAACAAGTAATTCTGATTAAATGATATGCTTCAAAGTCTCTTGCGTTCGGTTTCAAGTGAAACATATCTTTTTGCAACTTCACGGATTCATTCATTCAATTTTTGTGCTTCTTCATCTGTTTCAACAAATCTATTCCAAACAATATTTTTATGTTCATCGTATATTGGCAAATTTATAATAACTCGGCTTGAATCATTTTTGATGTGTTCTTCAAATCTCGGAACGATTCAATCTTCATATATCGTATTTCATAAAAATATTATCTGTGTGGATCATGTCGTTCATCACAACACTTCATTCAACATGAACTCAAAATTTTTGTCAATTTTCTTTCTGCTTTGGCAACTTGCAATTGTATCAACATCATCAAATATCAATAAATCTGGTCTGAATTTTCAATCTGGTGCTGTATAATTTTTTCATCTTGGTGATGTTCACAAACTCATTGCACGCACATAACAATCATTTTCTGTAACGAATTTGTCGATTCTTTTTATTTTCTTTTGTCACTGTTTAATAACTGATTCTGGGTAATACAAATTTCCATAATCTCTGCAAAATCTTTCTCACTGATCTGTATCATTTATAAAGCTGTTGGCAATGTATGTTAAATTTTCTTCTGCATTATCAATCGTTTGTGAATACCACATGATATTACGGCGTGTTTTATACGCAATGCAATATGAAACATACATTTGGGCAATGGTTGTTTTTGCACTTCAACGGAATCACTTGAAATAAACATTTTTTCATGATTCCAATGCTTCATAATATCTTTGTAAACATTCTGGCGTGTCAAAGCTGTAATATTCCTTGTAATAGAATTTGCAAAAGTCGAAGAAATGGTCTGAAAAATACGTTTTTCTTAATAATGGGCTTTTATTAAATATGTTTAATGCTTCTTCGTATTTCATTTATTTTATATTTTGTAAATTGTCAATATGGTGTATTTTCCATTTCCCTTACGGTGTGATTTTCATAAACACCGCTTTTTCTTTATTTGCTTGACTTTTTCAATATTTCTTTTAATGCTTCTTTTTCATCATCTGTTAATTCTGATCTTTCGTCCTTGTTTGTGTTTTCGGTTTTTGAAATGTTGGTTGGTAATCACATTTCCGTTCTTTTGATTTTCCATATATTCATTATATCGTTGCTGTTTATCTTTCTTGGCTTTCAATCTTCACCAACTGGATTAAATTGTTCTTCCATTCGTTGTAATATTTCATCTCAAAGCATTTCGTAACGTTCCAATTTTTTTGAAACATCATCAACTGCTTCTTTTCATTTCTTCTTTAATGCTTCCATGTATATTTTTTTCTTCCGTTCTTGTTTTTCTTTTCACCGTCATTTTGTGCGTCTCGTTCGTTCTGCATTATATGTGATTCATTTATGAGTAATATATGATTTCACTTCGTCAAAATCAGAAAGCATGAATTCCATTTTTATTTTCTCATAATCTCGCTTTTGCTTTGGCATTTTATCACTCTTTATCATTATAAATTTTTGCACCATACTTGAACTTTGAAATATCGATTTTCAATTCTGCACATGTTTTCCTTAACTCTTGATTTCTTTCAATCATTCGGATTACATCAATGCTTCACTTTCACATGTATTCGATATGTTTGGCTTGCAATTCTTCATATCTTCACGGTCGCTTTTCGTTAAACCATTGACTTGCTTCTATTGGGTTTTTATGTCGCCGATTTATGTGGCAATTATAACATAATGCTTTTATGTTGTATGGATCACTTGCAAGTCTGTGATCTCTTGCTTCATTAATTATGTGGCTTGCATGTATTGCTGTTTCTTTGATTGTTTTTCAACAATGCTGGCATGTATAATGATCTCTTGCTTTTGCAATTAATTTTGCAATTTCTACATTTTCATCATTCAGCTTTTTTTTATCAATCTTTGGTTTTTTGGCTTTCTTTGGCATAAATGAAAACACCTTTGAATTAAATCAAAGGTTCTACAAAACAATAATTACTTATGCATACACAAAATATAATTATTGTCTCGTAGAATGCAAAATCTTATTTACTTTTTTATTCCAAAATTCACAAAATAAAAGTTATTGGGTTTTCTTGAATTGATAAGATCATTGTAATTGTATTTTCCAATTTTATGCTTTTGCACGTTGTATATGGTGATGTTGTATATCAATATGTTGGGTGTGTTTTATCTAATGTGTAAACTTCTGTTCGTGTGATTTTATTATTATCACACAACCGTTTTACGAATCACATTTTCTTTGATATTATATGCACATCATCAAATCTCATTGTGTATTTGAAATATCATTTTTCTTTGAATTTTTCTTCCCGCCGTTGGTTGTAATAATCAACAAATTTTTTCCATTGCGGATCATTGCTTTTTATGGTTAAATCCTTGCGGTATACTTTTTTTGGCATGCTATCTCCAAGTTAAGAAATAAATTGTCCCCCCCCTGACAATTATATTGTCATTTGTGGATTTCTTTATATCATCTTGCTTTTACTTCTTTTTCTTTCTGGTCTCTTGCGGTTTTGTTATTCAACCAGCTTTCATAAAAGAATTGCTTTTTTCAATCTGATAATAAACTTTGTTGCATTTTGTTATTGTAACTTAAAATCTAAAAGTTTTTTTAATAAAATTTGTGTTTCTACGCCGTTTCAGAATGCTTTTTCATATTCATTCCGAAAAAATGGATCAATATATGCTTTGTCTACGATTAAAACGATTTCTTTCATGCTTCATCAAAACCGCTCGTTCATTTCTCTTGCAAAATCAAATAAATCTTTTGCTTCAAATTCTGCGGTTTCATAATCTCATGATTCTGTTGCATATATAACAAATCGTTCTGTTTTATTTTCCATGATGTTTTATGAACAATATGTAAAATTTTATTCAATATTGGCTCTTGGGCAATTTTCTTGAAAATATGTTCTTAATCTATTTGTCACACAACTTGATGTTTCACAACTATTATACATTTGCACAACATCATATGTTATTATTTTACACGTATAATATCTTTCATCTTCTTTCTTTTCTGCTTCTGCTTGCTTTTTGAAAGCTTTTAATTTGCTTTTCGGATTATCATAATAACAATTCATATTGCTTGTATCTAATGGTCATTCAAACGGAACTTTTGTTCAACATAATGGCGTTTCTTCGTCAACTTCTTCTTCGTATGGTGTGCATATCGTATCTAATTCATGCATTCATGATAAATATATGTAATCTCAATCTTTCCATTTTATTACTCATATATAAGAATCTCATATGTATCTTTCATCGCAAGTTATAATTTGTGGTTCATCTGGTGGCATTTGTCAAATATACCGTGCAACAACCAAATACATTGAAATCATAATTACAGTTGCTGATATTATTAATCGTTTCATTCTCTGGATTTTTTAAGATGTAAAATTGTTTAAATAATCGGAATTTCCGTTTTTTCTGCTATTTTCGGAAATTCCGAATTTCTTAATATGCAATTGAAAGTATTGCAAATAATAGTGCAATTATTAATTTCGTATCTTTTAACGTGATCAAATAAATCACTGATCGAAATATTGTTAATATTGAAAATAATATGTGCATTATTTTATTATTACTGGTTTAAAAGATTGTGTTTTTTTGTAACGATCCAATTCTTTATTGGCTTCTTTTAATTTCTTTGCAAGCAATTGGAATCAATCTGCAAATTGTCTGATTTGATTTTTCAATTCTGCGTTTTCGTTTTTTAATTCTGCTTTTTCGTTTTTTAATATCATAATTTCTTGCTTCATATCTTTTTCTTTATTCAATCTTTGTAATTGTGAATCTCGTTTCATTTGGTTCATGTAAAGTTTTTTGTCTATTGGATTTTTCATTTTGTTATGAATTGTGATGTAAAAATATTTGATAATCTGCTTTCACCTTTTCAATTTTTTCAAATATTTTATTTGCTTCTTGCGGTTCTTCTATTGATTCGTATTTCTTTAAAAGATCATTGATGATTTTCTCAAATGCTTCTTTAAAAACTTTTGCTTCTTCTTTGCTGTATGTGATATTAATTCATGAATATTCTGGCTTTAATTCGTTTTTTGTTTGTGCATGTTGTTTTGGCTTGTAAACACTGTTGCAATATTTCCTTGTTTGTTTTTGGATTGCTTCTTCTCGACTTCGTCAATGCTTCACCCTATCGTAAAAGCAACTGTAACTTACTTTTCAATATCTTCATCATCAATGTTCTTTCCAATAATCTACGATTGAACATTGTGCGTTCATTCTAAATCTTGGTTTTGAAATAAATTTAATTGCTGTTTTTCATCTTGTAATATCTGTTCTTTCTGACATCGTGCTTTTAATCTGTAATAATAATCATAATTTGATTTCCAAAGGTGGTTTTTATTGTTGTATTTAATCATCTGTTCGATTTTCAATTTCACCATTTCTTTTCAGAATTTTTCGCACAAATAATTAAATCTGAATGAATCAATTAATACATAAACAATTCCATTTACTTCGTATGTGAAATATCTTTCACTTACAACAACACGCCCGCCGTAATATTCTTTTTCAAACGGCGTGAACTTGCATTCTTGCAATTCTTTTTTTGGCGTTCTGCTCATCATTGCTTTGTGGCATTCTTTACACTGACTTTGTAATCAATCTCTTTTCGAACAATTTTTATTAAATTCTGTAATTGGTTTTCGTTCCTTACAGTGTGAACAAAATTTCTTTTCGGTTGCTTGCTCTAATTCTGCAACTCTTTCTTTTAAGCGGTGGTTTTGCTCTCTTAATGTATCAACAACCACCTTGCTTATTCATTTTCTCATGAATAATTTTTTAATTCGTTCAAACATGTTTTGTTTAATTATGAAATAAAGATTAATTCTGATTTACTTTTTCTACATTGTGTGCAATTAATCATATTGCTTTTAATAATCTGTTCTTTTCTCATAATGCTTTTTCTTGGTATCTGATGTGTCACTGATAATGTTCTTTTTGAATTTTCCATGCGTTCAGCATGTTTTCTTTTTCTTGTTTGTGGCTTTCAATCTTCTTTTTGTCAATTTTATGTTGTTTTACCTTTTTGAAGTATTTCTCTTTAATTAAGAATAATGAACTTCAAATTGCTGGTTCTAAAATCTGATCTTTAAATTTTGTTTCCTTTAATGTTCAATCTGCATTCATGATGAATTGAAAGTCAAAGAAATCAATTGGCATATCTTGTAGAAGAAATGCTGGATTTACAGTAAAGGTTTGTAAAGTCTCCCCCCCCCCTTGATTTTTTGGTGTTTCCATGTTTTGAAATAATAAATGAAATAAAAATTATCTTCTAATACCAAACGTGCTGGCGTTTACTGATCCATAAATTGTTGATAAACATGCAACCATGTTTTTTTCTCGGCTTGATTCACTTGTTGCGTATCTTTTTCAATTATCGTTGGATTCGTTGCATGATCCAGCATTACTTAAACATCAAAGAGTTTTTTTACTTCATAAATATTGGTTGTTTAATGTTTTACCTATTGCTTCAAGTCAAGCTTCCATTAAAGCATACGTTGGGCGGTCACCACGATCATTACTTCAAACACTTCATATGTTTTTTTCACCATAACCACGATTTCAACCGCTTGTTTCTGCAACTGTTATGCATAAAATAACTCATTCTTTAATTCAATAATGGTTTTCAACACTCCATATTGTGCTTGCGTCAAGTCAATATGCTGTTGCAAGTTCTTTGAATCTTTCGTGTTCATCTGTTGCTTTGATTTCTGGCATTTCTTGATGATCACCACTTTCTGTTAATTTTCATGGTGTCCATTCGTTAGGTTCACAACCTATTCATCAAATACAGTTTCAATTATCATCATAAAGCATTGATGATAAATCTGTTTTTTTTTCTTCTTTTTCTTCTGAAAGTTGCAATCCATATTTATTCAATAATTCTTCTTTGGCTTGCTCATTGGCTTGATTTAATTCTGCTTGTTTGATTTCAAGCTGTTCCAACTCTGATTCGTTGGCTTCAATTTGATTTAAAATTTTTTGGATTGGCTCTTGTTTATTGCTTGCGTATGTGACAAAGATTCATCACATAACAAGAATAAATAGAACGATTAATGCATAAATAATTATTGTTTTGTTTTTCATTTTATTTGTTTAAGTTGTAAAAGGTTTCGAAATCATCTTTCATTGTGCATGCAACCGTGAATGCTTGCTTTGATGATATTTCTAATTTTTCTGCAAGGATCATTGCAATTCATAACCTTGCAAGGAATCGGCTTTTTCATTTTACGGCTCATAATACCGTGTCGATTTCCACTGATTTTGATTTTCAATTATTATCTGCAATGATTTTATTTTTTGTATACGTTATCATGTTTGTAAATTACATGCTAAAATCTTTTTTAATGTGGATTTTTACGATGTTGATATATTCAAGCACGCAATCTGCTTTATTCTGCAATAATTCTGCTTGCAATTTGTGAATTGATATTTCATTATCACGTTGCTGGAATTCTTGCTTTATTAATGCGTCTGCTGTTGAATCTGTATGAACTTTTTTTCATTGCTCGTTCAACATTGCTTTTAATTCAACCATTCTTGCACCTTTTTTAACGTCGTTTTGTTGCTTTTCTTCATAATAGGTGCTTTTTAATTCTGTAATTTTATCTTTCATATTTTCCCATAAAGCAACTCGATCAAACATATCTTGATCTGTTAATTTCAATCACTTTGCTTTGAATTTTTCGTGCTTTGATATTAATTCATCAACTTCGTTTGCGTTGTTTTCTTGCTTTTGTAATAATTCTGCAACATCGAATTCTTCAATTGTATCTTGATTTGTCATTACCTTGTTTTTTAAGATGTAAATTATTCTGCTGGTTTTTCTTCTGGAACTTCTGCTCGAACATCTGCAATTTTCATTTTCATGTCTTTATCTACTGAAAAGAACTTTTGAATGTCCTTTAACAAATCATCTGATGTTGCAAATTTCTTCAAATAATCTGTTTTTGCTTTCAACCTTTCCAAATCTTCATTACTGAATTTTTTTACTTCTGCTTTCTTTGGTTGCTTGTTATCATCTCATGCAACTGCGTCAAGTGTATCATTCTCAACTATATCAAACGCATTTAAATATAAATATCTGCGTTGGTAGGTTTCAACCGCTCATAATGCTTGAATTGGTTGACATCATTTCAAATCAACGTCACGCATTGGCGATGTATATTGAACAATTTGTGTTGGATCATCACAATCAATAATCAATAATGTTGCTGTTTCGTTATCGAATAATACTTGTGTGTATAATCTGTTATCTTTACATAATTCAACAATGGCTGGTAAAAAGTCTCAAAGCTCATAATACTTGAATCATGCATGTTTATTCTCTCATGATTTCTTCAAATTCGCTTGAAGCAATTTGCTTTTTACAGTTTGAATTTTCATGAATAAATTTAATTTTGGTGTTTCTTTATCTGTCATTTTCGCTTAATAACTGATATAAAATTAATTTGCTTGGTTTGGGTATTCTTCAATAAACCACTCAACCGCTGTTTGTCTTTTTGCTCGATCATTACCGAACAACTGCATATATTCATCAAAGTTTTTTAAACCAACACGTCTGATGAATAGCTTGAACCCAACTTTTCATTCAAGTCTTTCGATTTCTTCTTTTGGCATGTTTATTTCGAGAAACGATCTAAAATGTTTTTATAAATTTCCATGTTCAAGCGTGATCATGTTCTTCTTCTTTCGTCAACTTCTGCTTGAACTCTTGCACGTAAATTTTTGTCTGAAATCTGCAATAATGCATTGTCAATTTCATCTGCTGGCTTTACGGTCAACTTTTTAATTCTATCAACTGCAATGTAATCACTTCACAATTTCAAGAACCTTGATTTTTCACAAAGCTTTGAAATCTGATCTGGCGTGGCTGTTGTTGTATAAACATCACCGTCCCTTGTAATTACAAACGTCAATTCTTTGTAAACCTTTAAAGCACTTCAATTTGTGGTGTTTGATTCATTCATTCTTGTCTGCAAACTTGAAATAAAATTGCTAAATTTTTATAAATCAATTCTGGTGATGTAATCTTGCTCACATAAAACTTGTTTTGTGCAACCACGTTCAACACCGCCGTTAAAGTGTTTTGCCGTGTGTAATTCTGATTTTGCACAAATTCCGATTTTTTAAGTTTTCAAATTAAATTTTTTCACCGAATACGATTTGATTTTTGTGTTCAATCAATTATTCAACCATTAAACGATTTAATAATTTCCAAACATTCGTTAATTTCTGAATCTCAATAATCTCCCGTGCTTGCACTTTCATTATCGTTAGATAATGAAATATTATTTTCTTCTTTTTTCTTTTTTCTTTTATATTTTATATTTTGTCACGGTTTGATTTCGTTTTGATTTTCTTTTGATTCAGTTTTGATTTCATTTTGATTTTGTTTTGATTTTTTTTCTTCAATTTCCGTTTCTTCTTTGATTTCTTCTTCATCTGATTTTGATTTTGTTTTACCGTTCATTGATTTTTTTCTTCCATTCATTAACGGCTCTTTGATTTGCTCGAATACTGAAAGCATGAACGGGTTTGAATCTGCTGGTGGCTCGATTCATTTAATTCAGAATTGAATGATCCAATAAGAAAGCTCTTGTGCAAGTTGCATATCTCATCTTGCAAGCTGGTCAATGCTTCTTACATAAGAATTGAAAATCGTAATTCTTTCTAATTCTTCATTCATTTGTAGAACCTTGTTTTAGAAAATAAAATGTGTGTAGTGGTGCAACGGCTCATATGTGAACTGAAACAAATTAAAACAACCATATGAACCAGTTGGATCGCTTGCGTGCTGATTTCCCCAACTGATTCGTATGGTTGCTTTGAAACGCACGCAAGCTCTGTTTTCTTTGTCAAACTTACATGCTTTTTGTATTGTAGAACCTTTTGCATAAGTAATTACGAAAAAGCGATGTGATATTATCACACCGCTTGGTTTCTTATATATTTATTCATTTACTCCAACACACTGATATTCTCTATATGGTGAGTGTGTGGAAACAATCCAACCGATTAGAGTAATGAATAACAAGATCAAGAAATTTCAGCAAATGTGTTAATATCTTGTTTGACAATATCAAGTATAAGAAAAATTTTTTATTTGTCAAATTTTTTTGCACTTTTTTAATAAGAAAATTACTGCAATAAAAAATTACAGTTATGAATTATATTTTTAAACTATTCGATTTTTCCGAAAAGCTCGAAAAATTTTACTTTTGAAAAAAATATGTTATGATATTTTATCAAATTGTGATTTTAACCATGTATCATTCATGTGATAATATCATTCAGTGGTTTTTGGATCACGGTGACGCATTAAACGTGTTGTTGCTTGCTGGCTTAATCAAGCATAAACGCAATTTGTGGCGAATGCGTGGCGTTCCATGTGCGGGTGTAATACTCTTGTAATCTTTCATTCATTTATAAGATGTTCGGAATATTTACGGAATAAAATATTAATATATTTTGGTGCAAGTGGCTTTCATCGATTTTTATTATCTAATCAAACAAATAAAAAATCCATTTTGAATGGTCTTTTTTTTGTGAATTCTTTTATACTTTCTTCAAAATGCAAAACTTTATTTCTTAAATCTTCGGTAAAAAATACTCGATCATGATAACCGCCTTTTCATAATATCTGGAATTGGCGGTTTTCATTGTGGAAATGTTCGAATTTGCAACGTAATATTTCTGCACGGCGTAATCATGTTCTGTATGGTATTTCGATTAATAATTGATTCCTTTCTGCAAGTATTGGTGATTCTTCATAAATTAATGGTGCTTGAACCAATATTTCATATTCTTCTTTTTTCATCATATCGTATGGTTTGCGTTCTTTTTTAATAATTGGTAATTGTTCAACGTTAAATTGTAATTTTTTTCAGATCATTGCACTGTATTTGAAAAATTGGCGTAAAGAATTTGATAATGTTGAAAGTGTGCTTCTTGAAACTTTTCTGTTTTCTTTGTATGTTTCAAGCCGTTCAATACAATCTGCGAATTTTACATCTTCAACGTTTATTTCGAATTTTCATTTTTTGTATTTCATGAATTCAATAAATTTTAACATATCGTATTTATAATGAACCAATGTGTCGCTTGATCTGTAATTGATATCTTTGGAATATTGCAAAAAGTCATAAAGCAAATTTTTCATTTTGAAAAAATAAACAAATAAATATATTTGGCTCTACGCATTACTTATGCAATGTATATATTTTAATTTTTGTCAATAGTAAAATCAAGCTTGAATTCAGATTTTCTTTGTCTGATTTAATTTTTCAGATAAAAAAAGAAAACAGAACTTGCGTTCTGTCTACACATTTGCAAAGATATATTACGAAAAAACATACAAATTGCAAAATCTTTTTTTATGAAAGATTTATTATTTCTCAATTGATATAATCCAACCATTCACGCAACATATTATTTGCTTCATGTAATTTATTTTTATAAGGTTCTGAATTTGTTAAATGTCGCAATTGTGAATTTATTGGCATTACTTCATTTATTTTTGCTTTAATTTCGTTTAATCTTTTTAATTCTTCAAGGTTATCTTCTGCAACCTTTGTAAATACATAATACCACATTCCATAATTTGATAATTCTGATAATTTATGCTTTAATTCGTATCTGTTGCAATCTTTTTTTCAATCACTTGTTTTTCTTCATTTGTATGAATCTTTTGTGCTTCTTTTTCAATTATTCCAGATTATATCAATTGCATGTCCATTGGTATTTGTTCAAAATTCTGTTCAATCCAATACTGCGTCTTTTCTGTAATCTTGGCTGTATTCTGCTGTTGGGCAAAAATTACCGTTTATTGTGTATCATTTTTCAAGTATCTGATCCACCATATCTGAATATTTTGAAACTCTGTAATATGCAACTTTTCATAAATCACCATGTTTTTCGTTCCACCATTTACAAACAAGATCAACGGCTTGCTTTACATACCAACCATGTCAACGGATTCTTCATTTTGTGTATGATAATTCGTCAACTTCTTGTAATTCATCAAGTGAAAATTCATAATTCATCAAATCTGAAAGCATTCACATTGCACTGAATATTGTGCATGAAACTTTACTCCAACTTTGATTCGCTTGATTGTATTCAAATCTGATTTCATCTTGTTTATAAAGCTTTGGCAATATATCAATATCACCGTCACAAAGAACATAATCGGTTGCTTCTTCACCAGTTCACAAACAACCATAAATAATTTCTTCTTCCATGTTTTTATTGTTATAATTTAAAAATTTCTTTATCATTTCTGCTCTGAAATCTTCTTTTGATCGTGAATATCATTTCATTCTAATCTACAAAGCACTTCAAATAAACAATTTCTGCAACTTTCACGTTGTATGTTATGCTTGCATATTCTCAAATGTTTGTATTCATAATCGTTTATTTTTTCTTTTTCTTTCATTTCTTCAATAATTCTGGTATGTAAAACAATTCATCATCTGCTTCATACAGTATTGTATAAAGTTCTTGTTTTACTCATTCACTCAATACTGGCTTCACAATTTCGAAAACTTGCTTTAATTGATCTCTTGGGTTTTGTTTGTCTCCAAAAAATCCATTTAATGCAACATGTAATCTTCTTGAAATTCTTACTTTGTTTTCATCAATATTGGTGTTGTATTTATGCTTGTTGCATTTTCACATTATATGGTGAATGTCTGTTGCTGTTTTATCAATTACACGCACCAATTTATACTGCACACCGTCACAATTATCAATATGATCAATACGATCATGATTATTTTTCATTTCATCGTATTTAATAGGGAATAAAAGAATTATTCCTTGTTTTCTTCTTCCATTATTGAATCCACGTTATCGTATTTTATTCCTTTTTGTCCAAAGTAAAAAGAAATAACCATTAATACAGTATCAACAAAAATCTGATCTAATTCAGAACCTTTAAAAACTTTGTATAATTCAATTACAATTAATGTTAATACCAACAATAATAAAACCAATTTTGTAACTGAAAGTTTTGTAATTCGTTTCATTAGGTATGTATTGAATGTAAAAAATTTTCTGCAACGTTTATTTCTATTTGTGCATATTTTCCTTTATTCGTTCCAAATCCGTTTGAATTTTCATCAATATTGCTTTCAAATCCAATGATTCAATTTCATTTATTCTTTCATTGTGACTTTTTAATTCCATTTCAGTTTTTTCTTTGAATTTTGTAATATTTGCACTCAATTTCCGAAGAAAGAATGCACATGCAATAAGCGTTCAAAGATTTATAATTAAACTTGTATCTGGTGAAATTTCCATTTTATCAAACGATTTGAATGTTAAAATCTGTGCTATCACTTGCAATTACAAAAACTTGATCCAATTGATATGTTTTAAATCTGAATGTGCTTGTTACTTCATAAGAATTTGTTGTTGAAGCTTCATCTGATATTGTTTCAACAAAAACTGAATCTCATGATCAAACACTTATTTCAATTTCAATTGGTTCATTTGCATTTCTTTTTGCTTCAATTAATGCTAATACTTCATCATCATTAATTAAATCAACTATTGATGAACTGGTTGTTGTTGCTGATAATTTCATTTTGCTTTACATAAAAAGTAAAATTTTGTCATGTATAATATAATCACGAATGTCAAATATCAAAGCTTTAAATTTATTTTCTTGACTTGTATTTCTTACGAATCAATTTTCTGTAATACTTTTTCAGCTTGTTTTTCTTTTTATTTCCGATTTCGTAATAATAATATCTGTTCATGCTGGGAATTATTGGATCAATATATTTTTCAAATAATCTGTATGAATTACAATGAAACATTCGTCCAACATAACTATTCATTGCACACCATTCTCTAAAATTAAAAACAATTCACATTTCTTGTTTTTCTTTTAGGTGTAATGCTTTCTTTTTGAATTTCTGTGCGGTTGATTTTCTCAATAATTTATAACCGTAAAAATATCTGTATCAAACATAATCCACTCATCTCACACCAGTTGGGAATATTTGATAATTTGGTTTAATTCTTAAATTCAAGCAACCGTCCAAATATCATTTTAATCTGCGAAAAACATATCTTAATCGCTTTTTGCTTTTTCATAAAATAACAATATCGTCCATGTATCTTATAACATATTTACATCTTACTACTTCTTTTAATCGATGATCGCAATATGAAAGATAAAAATTCGCTAAAAATTGTGATAAATAACTTCAAATTGGTAATCACCTTCTTCATGGAAATGAATCAATGATCATGTCCAGCAAATTCAACAAATCTTTATCTTTAAATTTCTTTCTCAATAATTTTTTCAGAATTCTGTGATTCACATTCGGGTAAAATTTCGATATATCTATTTTCAAACAATACGCCGTTCATTCTTTATCTCTCATGTATCTGTCCATTAATTCCATTACATGCGTCATTCATCTTCATTTTACACTTGCACATGTAAAATCTGTGAATGTTTGCATGAAATATTTTTCAATTTGTAACATGATCGCCCGCTGTATTATACGGTGCGGGTAATATTTTAATTTTCGTAATTCTCTTGATTTGGTTTTGTCTCGGATTATTGAAACTGAATAATCTTTTGCTGTAATATGATATTTCTTTTCTTTC
>Ga0265298_10000402_pt1 | contig 64517 bp, 51 predicted proteins | sample AusTroGonzalo_MG_3_FD_193486 | JGI IMG/M metagenome (GOLD analysis project Ga0265298, IMG submission 193486) | Bovine rumen microbial communities from tropical cattle in Woodstock, Queensland, Australia - Gonzalo_01 | ecosystem: Host-associated > Mammals > Digestive system > Stomach > Rumen ... | reverse complement strand
TCGGAACAGGAAAGGATGACACCTTGTATACGTTGTCTGATATGTTTGACAGGTATCTTACCAGTGTCGGTATCAAGCATACATTCTACGGCCCTGAGGCTGGCCAGACATGGATGCACTTCCGCGACTGCCTTGAACGGACCGTAAAACAACTGTTCAAATAACAGCATTAGGAGTATCGCAAAACTCTCATTTATGGTTTATTATGAGAATGCGCCTTTAACACAAGACGCATTTTCTATATAAATCAGTTTAGATAAAGAACATTGCATTATGAGAAAGAGTATCCTCCTGCTTGCATTGGCATCCATAATGATGTCACTCTGTATTCCTACATCTGCCCAACTGGCACAGACTCCTGTTCAAGGTGTCAAATCCAATATAGATGACAGCATACAATTACAGAAAGAAACTCGCGCCGTTACTCCTAAAGACCGTGGGCTAGTCACAAATGAGAATTATTTGGCACAGCTGCTTGAATATGCACCCGAAGGTCTTGTTTGTGGATATATCATGCGTAATTCATGGAGAAAGAACCTATGGGGGATATTCCTTGTAAAGGAGAATAACCAATACAGCCTGGTTTATAAGGAAGCCGATAAAGTAGAGAAAAGGGAGATAAAGGCTGATCAGGCAACCATCCTGGAAGCATCGGTCAACACCCGAATCTCCAAGATTGAATTTGACATAAACAATCCCGTTTTTACAGAGGTCTTTGGCGGATCACTTGAAATAGGTATGCATTATGACGGTGATATAGCCTTTGCTGTCACTCCCTCTAAGGCAGCTCATTTCTGGGCTTTGAATGGTCATGAATACATTGGTATAAATGATGAATACTGGCAGGCAGAGGTAGACAGGTTCAAGCAGGAAGACACTAATGATGACAAGCCCGTTGCTCTGTCACAACTCACAGCCGAGATGATCTTGAAGGTCAAGGCTTATGATAACTATTACTATAAACTGGAGAAAGGGGAGTATGTAATTGAGATTGAGCCGATATCGGATGAAACCGGTGCTAAGCCTGAATACAAGGAATATCCTGATGGCGTAAAAACCAGTATAATACCAGTGGGTACTACAGTGAAAGAGCTGCTCTCCATGCTGCCCGATGTTGAAACTGATAAAGACGGCAAACTGATTACCAAAAACGGGAATGAAGTTGTTACCAGCATAGTTTTTGATGATCAGATGTTATACCCCCAAAACAACAATCCCATATATACAGATGATTATAAACTTGAGAAGGGAATTCTTCATATTCAGATAATAGATTTGGATTATTTCAAGGAGAGATCATGGTCTCCATTACCCGGTGATCCCACTCAAGGAACTGCAAGAATCCGTATCAACTACCACCCCGGCAAGGACGCTTCATTCATTATCCGCCACAGCCCGGACGATATTCGTCAAAGCGGTAAGGATGATAGACAAACCAAACAATAAATAGTACATAGCAAACTACTATGATAATTAGAATTAGAAAGATTAAGATATGGCTCTCACGCGGATGGTGGCATGTAGTATCCTGCGTGTCGTTTTTTCTGCTGTCGGTGTTGTGCAACTCTTGTAAGAGCACTTCGGCGGTCAATCGTTCTCAGAATGAAAATAGAGGGATTGTTTCTGCAGATAATGATTCTACTAATATGGAATTGGAACAACTCACTGCTATGGAATTGGAACAGCTCACTGCCGATATGATAGAAAAGGTCAAGGCGTATGAGAAAAATAGCAACCCACGTGTGACGACAGTTTACGGACCCCCGTATGAGAATGGTGAGGAAGAACCGGTACTGGAAGTTCCCTCAAAAAGAGCGATTCGTAAAGCGAGAAAAGCAGGAAAGTAAATTCCCGGTTTAACAGAAGAGGCATTATGAGAAACAGAATTAAATTATTTGCATTGGTATCCATGATGATGTCACTCTGCATTCCTGCATCTGCCCAACAACCACAGACTCCTGTGCAGGGTGTTGTAGCCAATACAGATGACAGTATACAATTAAAGAAAGAAACTCGCGCCGTTACTCCTAAAGACCGTGGGCTAGTCATACAATTGGGGACAGACCCCTTTTGTACTGTTTTGCCAAAATGATACAATTGGGGACTGTCCCCAATTGTACTATTTTCCTTTCAGGATCTTTTTGATATCGTTGAGTTTGTTGAGAGCCTCGATTGGGGTGAGGTTGTTGACATCGATTGAGAGCAACTGGTCGCGGATCTGGCAGAGTACGGGATCGTCCAGCTGGAAGAAACTCATCTGCAGGCCCTCGCGATGCTGACCGGTCTCTACGCTGGGGCGGGTAATGCCCTTGCCGGTGCTGGTGGCCTCCATCTCCTTGAGGATGGTTCCGGCGCGCTTTACTATGCTGCGGGGCATTCCGGCCATCTCGGCCACATGGATACCGAACGAGTGCTCACTGCCTCCGGGTACCAGTTTGCGCAGGAACAGCACCTTGCCGTCGGTCTCCTTTACAGATACGTTGAAGTTGCGGATGCGGCTGAATGACTGCGCCATCTCATTGAGCTCGTGGTAGTGGGTGGCAAACAGCGTGCGGGCGTGGGCCGACGGGTGCTCGTGAATGTACTCTACGATTGCCCAGGCAATGGAAATACCGTCATATGTGGATGTACCGCGGCCAAGCTCGTCAAAGAGCACCAGGCTGCGTGCGGTCAGGTTGTTCAGGATGCTGGCGGCCTCAGTCATCTCGACCATGAAGGTTGACTCTCCGGCCGATATGTTATCGCTGGCTCCCACGCGGGTGAATATGCGGTCCACGACGCCGATGCGTGCGCTGTCAGCGGGGACGTAGCAGCCCATCTGGGCAAGCAGCGTTATCAATGCGGTCTGACGCAACAGCGCTGATTTACCGGCCATATTTGGACCGGTTATGATAAGTATCTGCTGGCTGTCACTGTCTATGAATACGTTGTTTGATATGTAGCTCTCACCCGGAGCCATCTGGGTCTCAATGACGGGATGACGGCCCTCCTTGATATCAATTATCTGGCTCTCGTCAACTACCGGGCGTACATAATGGTGTTCACGTGCCACACGGGCAAATGAGAGCAGGCAGTCTATACGGCTAACCTCCGTGGCATTGACCTGAATGGCCGATACATATTCAATGATGGAGGCGGCAAGACTTGCAAAAATCTGCGATTCCAACGCAAGAATTTTGTCCTCTGCACCCAATATTTTCTCCTCATACTCCTTGAGTTCTGGGGTGATGTAACGCTCGGCGTTGACAAGGGTCTGCTTGCGGATCCACTCTGCCGGCACCTTGTCCTTGAATGTGTTGCGCACCTCCAGATAGTAGCCGAATACGTTGTTATATGCAATCTTTAAGCTTGAAATTCCAGTCTGCTCAGCCTCACGCTGCTGGATCTGCATAAGGTAATCCTTACCGCTATAGGCAATGCTTCGCAACTCATCGAGCTGCGGGTCTATACCTTCTGAAATCACGCCGCCTTTGCTTACTAGCAGCGGAGTATCAGGCCTGATGGTCCTGATAATATTGTCACGCAGGCTCTCGCAAAGGTCAATCTTACGGCCTACCTCACGGAGTTGCGGATTATCCGATGCTTCGCAGATGAGTTTTACGGGTTCCAGCTGTTTGAGTGCCATGCCCAGTGAAAGAACTTCACGCGGGTTGATGCGGCCCACGGCAGCTTTTGATACCAGACGCTCCAGATCACCCATACGCTGCAGTGAGTCCGTAAGTGCATCGGCAGTATCGGGATAACGGAACAGATGGTCAACCACGTCAAGGCGGTTGTTGATGGCATTGGGGTCTTTAAGCGGAAAGAGCATCCAACGGCGCAGCAAGCGTGCACCCATAGGTGATGAAGTACGGTCTATCACCTTGAGCAGTGAAACGCCGTCCTCATTGTTTGACGAGAGCAGTTCCAGATTACGTACCGTGAACTTGTCAAGGCGTACGTAACGCTCCTCATCAATCATGCGGATGGATGATATGTGGCCGATATTGTTGTGCAGGGTCTCTGCAAGATACTCAAGTATTGCACCGGCAGCAACCTTACCGTTATTGAGGTGATCTACACCAAATCCCTTAAGGTTACGTACCTTGAAGTGGCGGTTCAGTTTCTCGCGGGCAAACTCCTCAGTGAATACCCAGTCGTCCAGTTCACGCAGGCAATAGCGTGTACCGAATGACTGCTCAAACTGCTGGCGGCGTCCACGTTCAATCAAGGTCTCCTTGGGAGCAAAGTTTGAGAGCAGTTTGTCTATATGGTCAGCAGGGCCCTCTGCTATGAGATACTCACCGGTAGATATATCAAGGAAGGAGATTCCCCATGCTCCTTTGCCAAAGTGTACGGCTGCCAGAAAGTTGTTCTCCTTGTTCTGGAGCACGTTGTCACTCATTGCAACACCCGGGGTAACAAGTTCAGTGATGCCGCGCTTTACAAGAGTCTTGGTAAGTTTGGGGTCTTCAAGCTGGTCACAGATTGCCACACGGCGGCCCGCACGGATGAGTTTGGGCAGATATACATCAAGAGCATGATGCGGGAATCCTGCCATCTCAAGCGCCATAGCACCGTTCTTGCCGTTGTTGCGGCGGGTCAGAGTAATACCTAATATCTCTGCAGCCTCAACAGCATCTTGTGCATATGTTTCATAAAAATCACCGCAGCGGAATAGTAGTACAGCATCAGGATGTTTTTGCTTGAGACTGTAGAACTGCCGCATCATCGGCGTTTCATCGGGCTTGTTCTGTGACATCGGGCTGAAACTAATTCTTGCGTTTCCTGAAAAGGAACAGGTTTGCTATAACAAACAATACTATCAGTATGCCAAGTGTAATCAGTGTGGCCTGCATACTCTTGGGCGCAAACCCCAACAGCAGCAGTACAGGGAATCCCATTACCATGGCAGGGATGTTCTGAAGCACAAGGTTGTTGGCTGCAGGCGTCTCAAAACGCGGATCTATCTCACGTAACAGTATCATACCGTTGCTGGCAGTACCGGTAAGCATACCGAACATGGAGAAGAATCCTTCATATGGGTAATCGGGATAAATCTGGAATGACACCCATTTTACATATTTGAAGGTTATGTAAGCGCCTGTCAGGCAGACAAAGGTCAATGGCAGCCAGGTAGATTTGAGGTTTTCAAAACTGATGGCGGCAGTTCCTGCAACGATCATCACATCAAAACTGAATCCGCTTATACGGTTTAACAGAAACTCATTGAGGTATTCACGTGTCATCCAGCCTCTCTTGCGCAGAGCTCTTATGATAATCTTGACAAGTGAACCAAAGATTATGCCCCAGAAGAAATTGAATCCGTAAACCAGGGGCTTGATAGTATTCTCGCCAAAGTTACCCAGATCCAGTTTGCCTATGATGGACATAAGGAGATAAACCAGAAAATATGTAAGCAGAACAATGCCGATGACAATTGTCAGCTTATCTACTGATTCGGAGTGGGGCAGTTCATTTTCCTGCTCGTAATCCTTAAGTGTGTGTTGGTTATCGGAAATATTGTTGTGGATTGTAAGTTTTTTGTTTCGGTTCAGCATGTTCATGTAAACCACTCCAACGACGCTACCCACCAGAAATCCCACGGCGGCTATAGATAGTCCGAAGTCTATTCCATAGAATACTACATCCTGCTCGGCAGCACTCATCTGATAGATGGTTCCAAAATTGAGAGCCTGACCTGGTCCCTGGCCGTAACCCATAGGAAGGAGCAATCCTCCCGGGTAAAAGATTTCATTTCCGACAGCAGGATAACGCCACCAGATGAACATAGGAATTGTAATAAGCAGACCTATTATACCTTGAACCAAATAAGTTGAAATTGTCAATGTACCGGTATCTATTACCGTGCGGGTATTGGCGCGGTCAGTCTCCTTTGAAGGACGGAGTGACATAGCAATAAAACCTATTGCCAATGCATGATAGGTTATTATCTCCATGAACTGCTTGTCAATGATTCCGTTAAAATGCGACCAAAGTTTAAGCAAAAGTATTATCAAACCACCCAGCAGTGCTGATGGAATGAGGCTACGACGAAGTATTTTGATTTTACGGCGCAGAATGTTTCCGGCCAATACAGCCATGGCAATGATAAAAACCTGAACGAGGGCGCTCCACACTTCAGGCGCAGCAAATGATGTTACCGCTATTCCGTTTGCAGATAAAAACATATAAATAGTCGCTTTTTAAATAGTTGAAAATCAAAGAATAATATTTGCTTTTTGGTGCTATTTTTTGCGTGAACGAATCATCAGCCACACGCCAATAATGACAAACGGTATGCTCAGAAGCTGTCCCATATCAAGGGGCAAACTTTTTTCAAAATCTACCTGGACTTCTTTGAAGAATTCTATAAAGAAGCGGAAAGTGAAGATGGTTGCAAGACAGAAACCAAAATAGAATCCGGTTCCCACTCTTTCTCTGTTTTGACGATAAATGAGGCCTATTATTATGAAGATAAGGAAATAGGCAATTGCTTCATATAGTTGTGCGGGATGACGTGGAAAGGTGTCTCCATTCTGAACAAAGATGAATCCCCAGTCGGTACCGGTGGCCTTGCCTACAATCTCTGAGTTCATGAGGTTACCTATCCTTATGCATCCTGCTGTAAACGGGGTGGCCAGACAGACCATATCAACGCATTCCAAAACACCTATTTTGTGTTTGTGGCAATAGAGAATCATTCCTAGAAATATGCCTATCGTTCCGCCATGACTGGCCAGACCGCTGTATCCTACCAGTTTCCACCCACCTTCCGGCAAGAATCTTATAGGCAACAGCATTTCCAGAAAATGCTTTCCGCTTGTAAGGTAGTATCCCGGTTCATAAAACAGGCAGTGTCCAAGACGTGCTCCTATCAGGATTCCCAAGAAACAATACAGGAATAAAGGATCAAAAACTTCCGGTCTGTATCCACGGTGTTCATAGTACCTTTGAACAAGTTTGTAAGCTACCAATAAACCTACTACCCACATAAGTGAATAATATCGGATGGGAAAGCCGAATAAGTTGAAAAACACAACGTTGGGATCCCATATAACAGCAAGGAAGTTATGCATAATTCTCAATTTTAATCAGGTTATTTACACGTTGAAGCGGAAGTGCATTATGTCGCCGTCTTCAACAACATAGTCTTTTCCTTCCACATAGAGTTTGCCGGCATCACGCACGGCAGCTTCAGAACCCAGTTCTATGTAGTCGTTGTATTTTATCACTTCAGCGCGGATAAAGCCTTTCTCAAAGTCGGTATGAATAACCCCTGCGCACTGCGGAGCCTTCCAGCCTTTGCGGTATGTCCACGCCTTTACTTCCATGGGGCCGGCGGTGATGAATGTTTCCAGATTCAGCAGGCTGAAGGCCGATTTCACCAGACGGTTTACACCCGATTCCTCCAAACCCAGTTCCTCAAGGAACATCTGACGGTCCTCATAGCTTTCAAGTTCAGCAATCTCACTCTCTGTCTTGGCGGCAATGACAAGCAGCTGGGCGTTCTCATCCTTAATGGACTCACGTACCTGCTCCACATAGGCATTGCCGGTCTTTACGCTGTCCTCATCCACGTTGCAGACATAGAGCACGGGCTTGGATGTAAGCAGGAACAGATCATGTGCAATTTTCTCTTCATCCTTTGACTCAAAAGTTACGGTGCGGGCTGATTTGCCCTGTAGCAGAACATCGCGGTATGCGTTCAGTACATCGCACACTATCTTGGCCTGCTTGTCACCAACGGCAGCCTGTTTTGATACCTTCTGCAGGCGCTGGTCAATGGTTTCAAGGTCTTTTATCTGGAGCTCGGTGTCTATTATCTCCTTGTCACGGACAGGATTGACCGTACCGTCTACATGGGTCACGTTCTCATCATCAAAGCAGCGCAGAACATGGATAATGGCGTCGCACTCACGGATGTTACCCAGGAACTTGTTGCCCAAGCCTTCTCCTTTGCTGGCGCCTTTTACAAGGCCGGCTATGTCAACAATCTCAACGGTTGCGGGAACTATGCGGCCCGGATGTACCAGCTCAGCCAGTTTGGTCAGTCGCTCATCAGGGACGGTGATGGTTCCTACGTTAGGTTCGATAGTGCAGAAAGGAAAGTTTGCTGCCTGCGCCTTGGCGCTTGACAGACAGTTGAAAAGTGTGGATTTGCCTACGTTGGGCAGGCCCACTATGCCGCATTGCAATGACATCTGTTTCTGTGTTATTTATAAGTAATTGCAAAGATACTACAAATGTTACAACATATCGTTGTCTATCATCCAGATGATTTCTTCTATCATAGCGTCTTCATCATTGTGTTCGGGATCATATTCCTTCTTTAGTGACGCTCCAAAGAGGGCGGCGAACGCCTGATAGAATTTGGCTTTGAATCCGCCTATGAACGCGTTGATGAGTTCGTAGCTGGTCTGGTTGCACTCACGGTCAATCAGTTTTATAAGCAGTTTGCCTTGTGCCAGGGTGCATTTTTTCATTACAGGAAGATACTGGTCCCAGACACCTTGCTCAACAATTTTAAGGTGTTCGTCACGTGCGTTGTCATCGGGCAGGGTCTGTAGATAAAGATATGTTTCCACAAGAATAGCTTTCAACTCAAGGGCAATGGGATACATCTTGATTACGTTGCGGGTCAGTTTGTCATACTTGCGCTGTTTACGTGCACTGGGATAGACACGCTTGCCATAGATGGTGATCTCCATCATTTCAAATGTAGGAACGGTGTCACCGTCTATGATGGTAGCCAAAGCTACGAGAACCCGTTTCTGTTTGGTGGTGTCGGCAGGAACCGTATAGCAGAAAGCTGGGATGGCCGTAAGCAGGGCAAATATCAATAGTACGAAGCGTTTCATGAGCGCAAAAATACCAATTCTCGCAAAAAAGACATACTTTTGAGGCAGTCCTTTGGAAAACAAAGTTCTCTAATACTGAATATACTATGAACTGGAGATTGTTAATACCTTGGTTTACTGTGCTTTCCTGTACTGCGACAGCAGTATTTCCACAGAGTTTACAAAATGACGGATGGGACAGTGTCCTGGAATCACTGCTGTCTGATGAAGACCTCTCCTCCGATGCCCGCGAGGAACTGTCACTCATGTATGAGTCAATGCATGAGATGCCATTGAACATCAACACTGCGACAAGGGAGGAACTTGCCCAACTTCCTTTTCTGTCATTCAGGCAGATAGAGGATATCCACGCCTACATCTATATGCACGGACCTATGCTGACATTGGGTGAACTGCAACTTACGGGCAGTCTGGATGTGAGCACAAGGCAGATGTTGCGGCATTTTGTCTATGCCGGCAATCCTCCGGTAAAAAGGGAGAAAATGCGACTTGATGATCTGTTGCAGTACGGACGTAATGAAGTGGTGACAGGCATGGATATACCGCTCTATATGCGTGACGGTTTCAGGAATCATTCTCCGGAGGAGTTGGAGCGTTATCCTAACAGGGCGTACATAGGGAACCGTCTGTCACACTCGCTGCGTTACTCTTTCAACTGGCATAACCGTATAAGATTTGGTATTACTGCCGATAAGGATGCGGGTGAGGCTTTTTTTGGCAGAAACAGGGCGGGATATGATTTCTGGTCACCATATCTGTACATAAAGGATATGGGATGGCTTAAAGAGCTTGCCGTGGGTAATTTCAAGGCTCAGTTCGGATACGGGCTTCTTTTGGGCGGAGGCTTCAGTACAGGCAAAAGCATGGCTTTAAGCTCAATGGAACGTAACACTCAGGGTGTCAAGCCTCACTCATCCACTCAGGAGTACGGTTACCTGCGTGGGGTAGGAGTATCTGTGGGTTGGAATCGCTTTACATACACTTTGCTTGCGGCCTCCACACCAATCGATGCCACTCTTGACGGTGATACGCTGATAAGCTCATTCAAGGAAGACGGTTATCACCGTACGGAGTTGGAGTGGTCAAAAAAACACAATTCAACTTTCAGAACTTATGCAGCCAATGTCCGTTACAGTTATAGAGGAGTTCGTTTTGGTGTCACTGCACTTGCGGAAAGACTCTCCTTAAAGTATAAGGGGCGTGACAGTTTTAAAGGTTTTTCCATGGACGGCTCGCTGCACAGGCCGCGTTATGCTTTATCAGCAGAAATATCGGTGCTTGATTCAAAAGTGGCACTCCTGGCATCACAGACATTCCGTTTTCAGAGCGATTGGACAATGAACGCGGTGTTACGTCATTACAGTCCCGGATACATGGCACTTCACTCAAATGCTGTGGCAGAGGGAGGTGTGGGGAATGAGACAGGCTTGCTGACAGGCTTTTCACATGGCATCAGGAATCTGAAGTTGAGCGGATACTTGGATCTGTTCATGCATCCTGAGCCAAAGTACGGTGTCAGTGAAAGGAGTAACGGTATGGATCTGAGGATGGAGGCCGACTGGCGTTTGGGGCGCAGGGATAATCTGTACGCAACAGTCCGTTTCAAGTCAAAACAGAAGGACTGCAAATACACGGAGCAACCGGAGTATTGCATCACGGAGCGTTACCGCCTGCGCTGGACTCACCGTCTGCGCAGTGGAGGGGAACTAAAGACGCAATTGTTCTATTCCAGATATGATTTTATCGCTGAGCCTGTTTCAAACGGGTGGGCGTGGACAGAAACCTATTCCCGTAGCATGTTCAAGGAGCGGGTGGATATGAGTCTGACGGCGGCAGCCTTCTGTACTGAAAGCTATGACAGCCGCATATCGGTGTATGAGAACGGGTTAAGGTATGCCTATAACTTCATCTCGCTCTACGGAAGGGGTGCGCGTCTGAGTGCAACTATAATATGCAGGCTTGGTGACGGAATGCAGTTGAACCTTAAGGCAGGCGGAATATACTACCTGGATCGTGATGAGATAAGTTCCGCACAACAGCGAATTGCCTCCTGCCATAAGGAAGATATATCAGTGCAATTCATTGCAAAATTCTGATTTGGAAAACATGAGGCGAATGAGTATTTTTGCAGTGTAAAAACCATTGTTACACTGTTATGTCAACCGTACTGTATGATTCGCCTATTTTCGGACCGGTACACAGCCGTCGTCTGGGAGTGTCGTTGGGTATAAACCTTATGCCTGCCGATGGTAAGATATGTACTTTTGACTGTATATACTGTGAGTGCGGACGTAACGGAGAACATCACCCCAAGCATCATCGCCCCACAAGGGCTGAGGTATATGAGGCATTGCGCAGCACGCTGCTCAGGATGAAAGCCGATGGTCCTGAGCCCAATGTCCTGACGTTTGCAGGTAACGGTGAACCTACTGCCAATCCGGAGTTTCCCGGGATAGTGGATGATGTGATTGCGTTGCGTGATGAGTTCTTCCCTGAGGCCAAGGTGAGTGTTCTTAGCAATGGAACCCGCGTGACAGATCCTGCTATATTCAAGGCCTTGCTCAAACTGGACAACAACATCCAGAAACTGGATACAGTGGATATTGACTATATCAGGCTTATAGACAATCCCGTAGGACACTATGACCTGGATGCCGTCATCAGGGCTTTATGTGATTTCAGGGGTCATGTCATAATACAGACCATGTTCCTTACGGGTTCTCTTGACGGCCGCGATATGGATAATACCACTGATAAATATGTACTGCCGTGGATTGAAACTATAAAAAGGATTGCTCCCAGTCAGGTCATGATTTACACTATAGATCGTGAAACACCTGTTTCTACTCTCCGTAAGGCTTCGCATGAGATGCTTGACCGCATTGCCGGCCTGCTCAGGGAGAATGGAATAGAAACATCCGTATCATACTGAGATGAAAGATATAAGAACCATATGCCTCTCTTTGCTGCTTGCTTTTTCACAACCGGTGGTAAGCGCAGATGTGGACTCTGTTACGGAGTTCATAGATCAGGTAATTTATGAGGAACTGCCGGAAGGAACAGATATAGCCCTTTTGGTTTATGACCTTTCAAACGACAAGCCTCTCTATGCTTACCGTGAAAAAGTAATGTGTCGTCCGGCATCGGTACAGAAGGTAATTACAACTGCGGCGGCTTTGTCATCACTTGGTTCTGATTACAAGTTCTCTACCAGACTGAGAACCCAGGGCAGCATCAGGGACAGTGTCCTTAACGGTGATTTATATCTTGTGGGAGGTCTTGATCCTGCGCTTAATGAGCATGAACTGCGCAGTATGGTGAATGATCTTAAGAATGCCGGTGTGAACCGTATAAACGGCACAATTTATGCAGATGTCTCTATTATGGATTCCACATATTGGGCATCGGGATGGTGCTGGGATGATGCGCCATCCAGTTTCCAGCCCTATATATCACCTCTCATGGTGCATCAGGGGTTTGTGGGTATTCAGGTTAAACCTACTGTCAAGGGTCAGGCTCCTGAGGTTACTCTTTACCCGGCAAATGACAAGATAAAGATAGATAACAGAGCTATTACACAGGACAGCAAGCAGGGAACCCTCAGGATAACGCGTGACTGGATGCAGAATGACAATACAATTATAATTACCGGAAACTGCATCAGGAGAGAAACAAAGGAACTGAGCGTAGTGGGATCGGCTGATTTTACTTTCTCACTTTTCCGCCAGTATCTGGATGAGGCAGGAATAGGATATGGAGACTACGGGTGGGGCAGATGCCCTGTTATGGCACATGACATTTCCATTGTTTCACACAGCCTGACGGCGATAGTAAAGGAGGCCCTGAAAGAGAGCAACAATCTGTACGCAGAGGCCATGTTCCTCCAGACAGGCCGGATTCAGCAGCCTTTGGACATTTCATTCAAACAGGCTGCAAAGTTTATAGAGAATTTTGTGTCGCGCAAGTTCGGTATGTATTCTGCCTCTTACAATATTGTGGATGGCTGTGGGCTGTCAGTATATGATTATTGTTCTCCTCAGTTCATGGTTGATATGCTGTCATACATCTACAGGAGCAATGAGCTTTACTCCGTTATATACAAGAGCCTGCCCATTTCAGGTGTTGACGGCACTCTTAAGACACGCCTTAATGAGAAGACTACACTGAACAAGGTTCATGCCAAAACAGGTTCAGTAACAGGTTCATGTACCCTGGCCGGTTATATACATACTGCCGATGGCCGTGACCTGGCATTCTGTATAATGAATGAGGGCGCCATCAAGATGGCACCCTCAAGGAAGATACAGGATAAAATCTGTACTTATCTCTGTGAATTGGGATTGTAATCCCTAAAGCTGTTTGAATTCATACCCCTGTTCCTTGAGCCATTCTATGGCTTTAGGCAGTGCGTAGCGCAGGTTCTTTTCACTGCGCAGAGAGTCATGAAAAACAATAATTGAGCCGTTACGGGTATATTTCTTTACTATATCCAGAACCTTTTCAGGTTTGAGTTTTTCATTGTAATCACGTGTAATTACATCATAGAAGATAATGTCATAATCTCCATTCATGTAACGGTAGGTCCACCTTCTCAATACTCCGTGCGGAGGACGGAAAAGACGGGTTGTAATAAAGCCATCACATTTTTTGACATTGTCAATGTAGTCATGGTTTCTCATACGCATTCCGCGTACATGATTGAAGGTGTGGTTTCCTATATGGTGTCCACGCTCCACTACCATCTTGAATATATCAGGATGCTTGCGGACATTGTCTCCGACCACGAAAAAGGTTGCTTTTACTCCATACTGATCCAGCACATCAAGGAGCCATGGGGTGACTTCAGGAATAGGGCCGTCGTCAAAAGTAAGATATATCGAATGCTCTTCCGGATTTTTCCGGAAGATGCCTTTAGGGTATATTTTACTTAGTATGGGTGTAGGCTGTTCAAGTATCATTGTCAGTTTACACGTCTTTCAAATTCATCGCAAAGCTCTTTCCATTCTTCCACAAGAGCGTTGCAACGATCCTCATCAACACAGTTTGTCATCAGGGGGAATACATAACTGTACTGGTTGGAAGCTGCTTCGGAGAACTGGCTTATGCATTGTTTGAGGTTGCGGTCGTTCATACTGAGATACCAACGCATCTGTTGCAGGGAGTTCTCAGTAGTCTGAAGCAGTATTTCAGCGGCTCTCTCATTCTTTCCTAATGCCATATAGATGTTGGCTATTTCAGAACTTGCACCATAAATGACATCATCTATGGGCAGAAGTTTATCGGAAATGCCGGCATCAATCTTGTTCAGGATATCAAGAGCCTTGTCTTTCTTTCCTTGATTATACAGTTGTACAGCCAGTTGTGCCGACAGACGACGCTGTGAGTAACACATGCGACGTATTGTCTCATCAAGATAGAGGTCCGGATTATCCAGGCCACCGTAATTGTAGTTCATGAGGTTGGTGTACATCTTGTCTGTATCAATGTCTCCATAGCGTGACTTGCTGCCAAGGGCATTCCAGTTGAACGGAGTAATACGGTAAGCAAGACCTTCAAGCAGGAAGTAGTTGCCTAAGTTGAGGTAACTTGATGAAGGAACAGTTGTGGCCATGTAGAGAGGTCTTTCCCAGTTGCAGTGGGCAATCAGGTCAAGCATCATGATCTCATTCTTGTACAGACGGGTCTTACCCTTAAGTGAGATTATCATCCTGTCTGGCATCTTGGCCTTAGTCTCCTCATCGGTGGCACCCAGGTACTGTGCGGGTATCTTCATTCCTGAACGCAGAACAGCATCCTTGTCTATCTGGAACCAGATGGTATCAGTAGGTATGTGATGATGTTTCTTGATCCAGTAATCAAGCACGTTGTTGAGTTCAAATGATTTGTCAACAGCCTCTTTTGAATTGTTTCTGAGCAATGCCTGTTTGTCTTCAGCCTTGACGGTTACGACATCATTGGATCCTGACTGATAATCTATCCTTTCAAAAGAGATAGGCAGGGCGGGAGAATCATAAGCAGGACGTTTCATCTGGTCAATGTACCAGTCTGTCTGCAGATAACTCAGATTACAGCAACGGGCATCGGTACGGAACCCTTCTGTTTCAAAATTGTACCAGAGAGGGAAGGTGTCATTGTCACCGTTTGTAAAGATGATAGGATTACCCTGTTCCTGAAGAGTCTTCAGATAGTTCTGACCAAAATCACGACAGGCATATCGGTTGCTGCGGTCGTGGTCATCCCATGTCTGGCTGACCATCTGGATTGGAACAAGCAGACATATTACCGTTGCTATAACCGGAGCTGTTTTCTCTCCGGCAATCTTGCGCAACCATTCTGAGATGGCAGCCACGCCCATGCCGATCCATATAGCGAAAGCATAGAAGGATCCTGCGTACGCATAGTCACGTTCACGGGGTTGCAGCGGGGTCTGATTGAGATAAACTACAATAGCCAGACCTGTCATGAAGAAGAGAGAAAGCACTACAAAGAACTGCTGGAATCCGGCCTTGTCCTTGCCGAACTGCCATAACAGTCCCAAGAGACCCAGAATAAGCGGCAGGCAGTAGAATACGTTATGTCCTTTTCCTTTTAAAGAGTAGGGTAACAGATTATTGTCACCGCCCACAAGTATCTTGTCTATGAAATTGAAACCGGTAACCCAGTTTCCGTACTCTTTCTCTCCGTAGTGGTTCTGGGTATCGTTCTGACGACCGGCAAAGTTCCACATAAAGTATCTCCAATACATGAAGTTAACCTGATAACGCACGAAGAACTTGAGGTTCTCACCCTGTGTAGGAATCACAACTTTCATCTTGGAACCTGTAAGATTGCTGTAATAATCATATGTACGGCCCTTAATACCTCCGCACCAGCTTTTATACTCCTCTATATGTTCGGGATCAGCACTGTACATACGCGGGAAAAGCATGTTTTGGGCATACTTGTACTCGCGCTTCTCATCCATTACATAGTAACTGTCCTTTTCACCTTCATTCTTTTTCTCCTTGCGTCCGTAAGATTTACCCACAACGTCATATTTGGGAGAGATGTACGTGCCCTGTTTTTCCTTGATGAGCTCATATTCAAGTTCAGAACTGTAAGCCTGGCCATAAAGCAAAGGTCTGGAACCGTACTGTTCACGTGCCAGATACTCGCCAAGAGAGAAGATATCTTCAGGAGAATCCTGATCCATAGGCGGGTTGGCTGTAGAGCGTATCACTATTACTGCATAGGATGAATAGCCTATGGTAATCATCATCACGCATAGCATGATGGTGTTGAGAAGATAAGCTGAAGGTTTGATCTTTTCAGGAACTCTGTTAGCGAACAGATAGACAGCTGCAACAGCCAGGATTATTATTCCCAGAATTATACCTGAAACCTTGTGACCGTAGAAAGGTATTCCCGCAAAAGCTATTGTGAGCAGGAAAGAGAGGTACATCAAAGCCTTGCGATCACCACGCTGTGTTTCATAGACACTCCAAATAAGAACTCCTACAAGAAGAATTATGTAAACAATCAGACCTGTATTGAAAGGCATACCGAGAGTGTTTACAAAAAGAAGTTCAAACCATCCGCCTACTTTTACAATACCGGGAATTATTCCGTAAAGAACGGCGGCAATTATAACTCCTGAAAGACAGAATGCAAGAACTGCTCCTTTCCATGTAGGCTTTTCTGATTTCTTGAAGTAGTAAACCAGTATTATGGCGGTTATACAGAGCAGGTTCAAGAGGTGAACACCTACGGAAACGCCGATAAGGTAAGCTATCAGTACCAGCCAGCGTGCGCTGTGTGGCTGATCGGCATTCTCTTCCCATTTCAGAATGAGCCAGAAGGTGACTGCGGTGCAGAAAGATGAATATGCATAAACCTCACCTTCAACGGCACTGAACCAAAATGTATCGCTCCATGTATATGCGAGAGCACCCACTGCGCCTGACCCCAGGATCGTTATGGCCTGCCACATATCGGGTTCTTTTGTTCCAGCTACTAATTTTTTTACCAGCATGGTTATGCTCCAGAAGAGAAACAGAATGCAGAATGCGCTCAACAGGGCAGACATGGTGTTGACCATCATGGCAACCTTGCCGGGATCACTGGTAAACTGTGAGAACAGGTTTGCGGTAAGCATGAATATAGGTGCCCCGGGCGGGTGTCCTACTTCCAACTTGTAGCCGGTGGTTATGAACTCCGGGCAATCCCAGAAGCTGGCGGTTGGCTCAATTGTCATGCAGTAGGTTACTGCCGCAATTACAAACACAAGCCATCCGATGATAGTGTTCAGTCTTTTGTAATTCATCTTTTTCTGTGAATTAATAGTAATTAGAGAGCCTCAAAGATACTCCTTTAAAGGTTAAAGGCTATCAATTGACAGTTATTTATTGTTATTGCATTGAAGCGGTTCAGAGGTCCTGACCTATGTCACCGCGAAAATGTTTCTTTTCAAAATCAATCAGGTGAGCGCCCTTGAATGAGAGAGCCAGGGCCTCTGCCTTGTCCTTTCCGTATGAGCTGACGGCTATCACGCGACCGCCTGCCGTAACCACCTGACCTTTCTCATTGAAAGCTGTACCTGCGTGGAATACTATGCTCTCTTTGACCTGATCGATGCCGCTTATGACATAACCCTTGTCATAGTGCTGCGGATATCCGCCGGAAACCAGCATCACGCAAACGGCTGAACGCGGATCCTGTTCAAGGGTCTTAGTGTCAAGATTACCTTCTGCTACACCTTTAAAGAGTTCTACTATATCACTCTTGAGGCGGAGCATCACGGTCTCGGTCTCGGGATCACCCATGCGGCAGTTGTATTCTATAACCTTGGGATCACCATCCACGTTTATAAGCCCGAAGAATATGAATCCCTTGTAATCCAGACCTTCTGCGGCCAGACCTTCAACGGTGGGGCGGATTATGCGGTCCTCAACCTTCTTCATCCACTCCTTTGTGGCAAACGGAACAGGTGATACGGAACCCATGCCGCCGGTATTGAGACCGGTATCATGCTCACCAACACGTTTGTAGTCCTTTGCCTCAGGAAGTATCTTGTAGTGCTTGCCGTCTGTGAGAACAAATACTGAGCACTCAATACCGCTCATGAACTCTTCAATCACCACGCGTGATGAAGCATTGCCGAACATGCCGCTCAGCATCTCCTTAAGCTCTTTCTTGGCCTCATCAAGTGTGGGCAGTATGAGTACGCCCTTGCCTGCGCATAGGCCGTCAGCCTTAAGAACGTAGGGAGCCTTGAGTGTTTCAAGGAACTTGAGTCCTGCCTCCAGATTCTCACCTGTGAATGTCTGATATGCTGCGGTGGGTATGTCGTGACGCTGCATGAAACGCTTGGCAAAATCCTTGCTGCCCTCCAACTGTGCGGCAGCCTTTGAGGGGCCGATAACAGGGATTGTCTTAAGTGCAGCATCATTTTTGAAGTAGTCATAGATACCGTTAACCAGCGGATCCTCAGGACCTACAACCACCATGTCAATCTTCTTGTCCAGAACAAAAGCCTTGATGGCGTCAAAGTCATTAACCTTGATGGCTACGTTTTCACCAACATTTACGGTACCGGCATTGCCCGGTGCTATGTAGAGTTTATCCAACTGTGGGCTTTGGGCAATCTTCCAGGCCAGAGCATGCTCACGGCCTCCGCTTCCAAGTAACAGAATTTTCATATCTTATTGTTTTTTGTTTCCGGGTTTGAATGATCTTTTTGTTGCAGGGCGTGCACCCTCCTTGCGGAAGGGTTTACCTTCAGATGAGGATTTCCTGAAAGGTTTCCCTTCTGATGATTTACGGAAAGGTTTTGTTCCCTCTTTATGAAAGGACTTTGTCCCTTCGGTTTTCCTGAACGGTTTCTCTCCGTCTTTACGGAAAGGCTTTCCAGCTGGCTTGCGTGCGGGTCTTTCCCTCTTGAATTCCTTTTTTTCCGTCTGTTCCGTGAATTCAGCCTTGCGTGCCTCCTCTTTCTCTGCCAGACGGGCCTTGTGGCGCAGTGTGCTGCTGCGGCGGGTAGGCAGGTCATCTTTCTTAAGACGGCGGTCTCCTCCGCGGAAATCATTGTAACGTCCGTCAAAGATTTCATACTTGCGCAGTTCGCAGGGTAAAGCACCGTTGAAAAGAGGAATTTTAGCAGAAGGCTTAAGACCTATTTTGTCAAAGCACTCGTAGTGGTAGCTTATGATCCAGGCTTCACCGCCTATCAGAGCGTGCTTGAGTCGTTCTCCTATCATCTCATAAAGACCCAGCAGGTTATCCTCAACCAGACGCTCGCCATATGGAGGATTGGTTATGATTACGGTGCGCTCCTTAACAGGTTCAAAGTCCTTGAAGTCACGCTGTTCAAACTGGATAATATCGAGCAGGCCGGCGGCCTTGGCATTGCGCTTGGCGGTAAGGATAGCCTTGGGATCCTTGTCGTAACCTTTTATGCTGAACTCAAACTCCCGCTCTGCGGAGTCATCGTTATAAATCTGCTCAAAGAGGTCGCGGTCAAAATCCTTCCATTTCTCAAATGCAAAATGGCTGCGGAACAGACCGGGAGCCATGTTTTTGGCTATAAGTGCGGCTTCAATGGGAATTGTGCCCGATCCGCACATGGGGTCCACAAAATCAGATTTGCCGTCCCAACCGGACATCAGAATCATACCTGCTGCAAGAACCTCATTCAGAGGAGCCTCCATGGCCTCCTGGCGGTAGCCGCGCTTGTGCAGTGACTCACCTGAGCTGTCAAGTGAAAGTGAGCAGTCATCATGTGAGATATGGATATGGAATGTAAGATCCGGGTTGGCCACGCTCACGTTGGGGCGTTTGCCGTATTTGTCACGAAAATAGTCGGCAATAGCATCCTTAACCCTGTATGCCACAAACTTGGAGTGACGAAAATCCTCGCTATAGACTACAGAGTCAACGGCAAAGCTGTCAGAGAGATCCATGTATTTCTCCCAATCCACTTTGCGGCAGATATCATAAACTTCATCGGCACTGTCAGCTTTGAAGTGAAGGAAAGGTTTGAGGATACGGATTGCGGTACGCAGGTGGAAATTGGCCTTGTACATCAGGGTCTTGTCGCCCTTGAAGGAAACCATTCGGTTACCAATGGCCACCCCATTGGCTCCAAGTTCAATAAGTTCTTTTGCAAGAATCTCTTCCAGCCCCTGGAAGGTCTTGGCTATCATTTCAAATTCCGTCATCTTACGGGATGTTCTTTTCAAGGTGCAAAGTTACTGAAATTCCAGCACTTTTTGTTAACTTGGCAGCGTCAATAGTTTTAAGAATTATGAAAAGAGCCCAATTGTTTCTCATAACGTTTTTGATGACAATCCCTCTTGGAGTTTTTGCACAGGGAGTTGAGAAGGTAAAGGATAACAGTAAAAGAAGCTATAGCAATATTATAGAAATGCTTCGAGGCGAACCTGGTGTAAGCATAAAGGGTTCAGGTGACGGAGGCACTATGCCCAGTATCTATATTCGTGGAATAGGCACCAATTCAGATAATTTTCAACCTATATTTGTGGTTGATGGTGTCAGGACGGACAATATCCTTTATGTAACACCGGAGGACGTACACTCCATTACGGTGATCAAGGATGGAACATCAGCCATTTATGGTATGGAGGGTGCCAACGGTGTTATTGAAATAAAGACCAAGGCATACGCTGAACAGCAGAAAAAAGATGCTGATGAAAGGAAAATTATCCGCAAACAGAAACGCCAGAACAAGAAGAACCGGAAAAAAGATTCGGCTCTTCCTGAATAGTCACAAAAGGGGGCGGTTCCGAACCGCCCCTTTTTTGTGAATCAGAGTTTCACTGAAACTTTCTTACCGGTATAGCTGACGGTTTTGGGCTCGGCCTGCTTGCCGTCCTTTATCAGGATTACGCGGAACTTGCGGTTCTTGATCATTCCGTCAAATGAACCTTTACGGGCACCTATTGTCAGGCTGCGGTTCTTGTCATTCCAACTGAAATCAATCGTTGAAAAGGCTCCGTTCTCATAATTGTAGTTGTCAAACTCATCCTCGTAGAGACTGAATTTACCGTTGGCTCCTGCATAGACACGGATTTCCAGGTCATCCCAAGGCTTCTCGGTTGAGTACTGTACATCAGGGCCGATGGGCAATATGCTGCCGGCTTTCACGTAAAGCGGAATGCTCTTTATGTTGACAGAGCGCTCAATCTCCATTCCTCCATCAAACTGCTCAAGTGTCTCAAAGTCATACCAGCGGGTTCCTGCCGGCAGATAGAGTTTGGTGTTCTTGGCTTCCAGGAAATCAACATCACCTATGCCTGCGCGACTCTTGCTCATGGCTCTCTCCGGAGTATATTTTGCCTCCAGAACCGGGGCAACCAGGAGTGAACGGCCGAACATGAATTCATTACCTATGTTCCACACGTTACGGTCATTCTTGAAATCCATAATGAGGGCACGCTGGTAGGTGCCGTTGTTGGCGTTCACATCATGAGCCAATGAGTAGATGTATGGGAGCAGGCTGTAGCGCATCTTTACTGCACCCAGCAGGGCATCATATACGGGTTCACCGGCCTTGCCGTAATAGTAGAGTTCACGCGGAACCTCGGTACCGTGGCTGCGCATCATGGGGCAGAACACGCCATACTGCATCCAGCGCACATAGAGTTCCTGATACAGCGGATTCTGTGTGGCGCTGCCGTCTTGTGAACGCTCGTTGTAGCTGTTGGCAAAGAAACCGCCCAGGTCACTGTTGAAGTTTGGATTACCCGTAAGTGCAAAATTCAATCCTGCAGGTACCTGGTTGCGCAGAGAGTTCCAGTTGGACTGCACATCACCTGACCAGGTGTTTGAACCATAGCGCTGCTGGCCTGCAAAAACGGAACGGGTAAGGATAAGGACACGATTGTCATTGCCGTTTTCCATGGCACGCTGGTTATCATAGACACCGCCCACGGCCATAAGCGGGAAAGCGTTGCGTACGTTACGGAATGGTCCCATTGCGGTGGGCTGGTCCAGATCCTCCTCCTTGAAGTCCAGATGATCGGGCTCAGTAGAATCCATCCACCAGCCGTCAATGTCCAGATTGTACAGGCGGGTCAGGTGGTTCCAGTAGATGTCACGTGCCTCCTTGCTGTAGGGGTCATATGGGCGTACTCCCGATGGATAGTCCATTCTGGGAGGCCAGTCAGACAGACCGCTCTGCGGCCATGTCTGGAAATCAAGCAGCATGCCCTTGGGTTGAAGTTCGCGGTACGGTTTTGTCATGGGACCGAATGATGACCAGATGGAGATCATCAGTTTGGCATTATTGTCATGTATATGCTTGATCCAGCGCTCGGGATTGCTGAAATCAGGGTTGTTGAACTCCATTGCGTTCCACAGATAGTTATCACCCCAGTACTGCCAGTCCTGGATCATTACGTCAATGGGCACACCGTCCTGGCGGTAGCGGTCCAGCACCTCGGTCAGCTCACGTGATGTCTTGTAACGCTCGCGGCTCTGCATGAATCCGTAACTCCACAGGGGCAGCATGGGTACGGTGCCGGTAAGTTGGCGTATTCCTGCAATCACGCCATCGGCATCACCGCCATAGATAAAGTAGTAGTCTATGCAACCGGCGTTCTCAGATGTAAAGTAGAACTTGCCCTCTTCAATGCCGAATGTGGTGGGTGAGTAGTTATCCCAGAACAGGCCGTATCCCTTGATGGATTGAATGATATTGCAGTAATCATCGGTATTGCCCTGAATCATGCGCTGGTAGGTTCCGCTCTTGGCCATACGTCCGTCCTGCAGTATTCCAAGACCGTACAGAGGCTCATCGTTATCAAGGTCAAACCCCTGGTCAACAGGTATGTCGGCATATTCGGGGCGTGTCATTGCCACATTGCCGTGACCGTAACCGTTCTCAGCCAACAGGACGTTTCCTTTCTTGTCCATAAAGGTTACATCATTTCCTGAAACCCTTACCATAAGAGCGGAGGTCTTGTAAATATAGGCTCCGTTATCAGGGGTAACGGTTGACTTAACCTGTTCAGGTTGCATGGTAACTGACAGACTCTGCTTTTTGTTCGGGTTGTCAGGGCCAGTCTTATAGATATGTACTATGGACGGGGTGTAGAATGTAACTTGGGTAGTCCAGGTGTCAGGTTCCTGGGCGCTGCATAGTCCGGTTATTCCGGCCAGCGCAAGGCAAAGGGTCAGTAATCTTTTCATATTGTGTTTGTTGTTTTTAATTCCATGTAATAGGTCCTAAGGGAACAGCCACTGGAGCGCATAGCACAGTCTGGTCTGCCTTGCGGAATACAGGTATCCTGTTGGCGCTGACCTGAACATCAATGTAGCCTCCGCCCTTGTAAACAACTTTCTTTGTTCCGGTTCGATTAGAATCATAAGGTTCAAACGTAACCCATCCGTGTTCATATTCCGGCAGATAGACACGCATTGTCTTTATACCGGGTTCTGTTACGGGGCATACCAGCAGCGAAGGGCCGAACATATATTCGGTCTGCTGCTTTAAAGCCTCAGTGTCATCGGGGAAATCAAATACCAGCGGACGCATCATGGTGTAGTTCTCTTCACTTACTTTCTTGGCGCACTCTTGGATGTATGGGAGCAGTTGCTCACGCAGTTGAATCTGTTCGTGGAAGTTCTTCTGTGTCTCAGCGGAGTAGTTCCAGGGCTCGGTGCGGCTCATGTAGCCGTGAACGCGCATGAACGGCAGATAGACTGCTACCTGTATCCAGCGCATCATGCGCTCCTGATAATCGGGGTCTGTGTATTGGTTACCCGGGCGGAAGAAACCGCCTGCATCATAAGTCCACCAAGGCTGGCCTGTAGCCATAAGGTTCAGACCTCCTGCAATCTGGCGGCGTAGTGTCTCCCAGTCATTGCCCACGTCACCTGACCAGTTTATAGCTCCGTAACGCTGTATTCCGGTAAATGCACTGCGGGTAAGTATCATCGGGTCGCGGTCAGGCTGGTCCTTCTTAAGACCGTTATATACGGTATGGTTTACCATATTGGGATAAGCGTTGCGGTAAAACTCTCCAGGAATCTTGCCACCAGCCACCATACGGCCCTTAATGTCATCATTCTCAGGCTCTGTAGCGTCCTGCCACCATGCATCAACACCGGTCGGAAGCAGTCTTTCGCTGAAGTTTTTCCAATAGGCTTCTGCTGCATCAGGATTAAAGAAATCTATCCAGTCGGTGCCCTCAATATAGTATCCTGCGGCATCCATCTCACGGCCCACCTCACAGTTCTTGTCTATCTTAGACCAGACGGAGAGCATGAGTTTCATATCGTTGCGGTGCAGTTCATCGGTCATGGCCTTGGGGTCAGGATACTTGTCCTCATCAAACTGCATGGCGTTCCATCCGTATTTGCCCCACCACTGCCAGTCCTGTACAATCACGCTGGTCTTGTAGTTTTCCGTCTTGAGACGGCGAGCATTCTCAAGCAGTTCCTGCTGGCTGTCATAACGCTCGCGGCAATGTATGTAGCCGAAAGCCCAGTCAGGCATTGTAGGAACCTTTCCGGTCAGATTACGGTAAGAACTTATGATTTCATCGGCTGATCCTGCAAATACCGTATAATCAAGAGCCACAGCCACGGGTGAACTGAAGGTCGTTTCATCTGTCACCCTGCGTACACCAACCTTTGGCTTGTCACCGCGTGAACCGCTCACCTTGACATGATGTGGACCTTTTGTAAGGTATGTAATGGCCGATGACGTGGGTGGAAGCCAGGTGTTGCTGGCATTTATTATGGTATCATCATCTATCATCAGGAAATGTTTGCGTGCCATATCCTGACCTACATCAAGAAGGATAGAATAGTCTCCATCCTCAATTGCTACGATTTCACAGCTGAAATCATTGAAGAACCGGCGTTCCCGTACATTGCCTGATGTGCCGGTTGCATTGACCGTTACTGATGTGCCGTCAGAGCCCTCCTGACTCATCTCCATAAAATAGTTTGAAGGGTTGTATTCTGTCAGGCCATAGTTGTTCCAAAGAATACCGTAACCCTTGTTGGATATAATCATGGGGATTGAAATCTGGGTGTTCACCTGTGTGAGCCGGCGTGTGAGACCGCGTATGTTCAGATATCCGTCCTGGAACTGGCCGGTACCGAACAGGAATTCATCAGGTGCGGTAACAAAAGACTGGCTTACTGCCAGGGAGTTATAGTTGCCGGTTGTACCTGTTTCAATCAATCTGGAGTCATCACTCTCCTGAACAAGGATATTACCTTCAGCGTCAAGGAATGTGATCTTTCCTGTTGCGGTATTTACTGATACGGTCAAATCTGCTTTTCCGGGTTTTACGGTAAGGATTTTGTTGGTTTTGTCATAATAGGCGGAGATTTTTGTATCAGTTTTTTCTGTGTAGATTAGTTCTTCAAGCTGGGGCATTGTAATGCCTCGCGGTACACACTGTACACGAACGGAGTTATCAGACAAAGCTGTTATTGTAAGCCTTCCTTCCGGAACATTGAAAGAGACACTGCCGTTGTCTTTTGACAGTTTCATTTCATTACAGGCAGAGAGAATGAACGCAAGTGTCAACCAGAATAAGTTTTTTTTCATAAGCGGAAAAAAGTGTGATAGATAGAGCAACAAAAATAATAAAACAGATTGTAATTTTGCGGATTGAAAACCAAATAATCAGAAACCATACCTAATTTATGAAAAGGCCTTTTATCAAACCTTTCGCTGCACTTGTGGTGTGCCTCATCTCTTTTATTGCCATACCTGTTAAAGGACAGACTCTCCAGGTTCTCCCTCCAACAGTTCCGGAATATGTAGTATTTGCCGGTGAAACCATAAGATTTGACCGTGCAGACCTTAGGGAAAGGATGGATCGTGAACTGATAGCATTCACATATTCCCACACCAACTCAACTCTTATGATCAAAAGAGCCAACAGATATTTTCCGCAGGTGGAACCCATACTTAAAAGAATGGGTGTGCCCGATGACCTTAAATACCTGATGGTAATAGAGAGCAATCTGGATTCTCAGGCGTCATCAAGTGCGGGTGCGGCAGGACTCTGGCAGTTCATACAATCTACCGGACGCTCATACGGTCTGGAGGTGAATTCCAATATAGATGAGCGTTATAACACAGTAAAAGCTACTGAAGCAGCTTGCCGTTTCCTTAAAGAGGCATATGAAAAATACGGCAATTGGATGACCGTTGCAGCCAGTTATAACGGCGGGCAGCAGGGAATGGACCGTCGCATTGAGGCCCAACATGAGACCGATGCGCTCAACATGTGGCTGGTCTCTGAGACGTCACGTTACATGTTCCGTATTCTGGCCGCAAAGATGATGTTTGAGAATCCTTCAGCATTCGGATTCCATTTTACCCGTGAGGACCTGTATCCTTATATTCCTGTCAAGGAGCAGATAAAGATTACTGACCCTGTTGATGATCTGGTACAGTTTGCTGAGGACCACGGGATATCATTTGCCGAATTGAAAGCTGCTAATCTCTGGCTTAGGGAATTGCAATTGAACAACAAGTCACATCGTACCTATTACATCGATATTCCCGATGTAAAGGCTCAGTACTACGATCCCTCAAAGACTAAAGTGCACAATCCCGCATGGGTGAAGTAATTTGCACAGTCAAAAAAAACTTGTATCTTTGCAGCGGACAATGTGGAAAGATTTGAGGACCTTAAGGTTCCAGACAGCTTGCAACCACACAAAAAAATGCTAAAAGTCACATTTTCTGACAGCATATTTTAATACGATTGCAGCCCCATTGTCCCAAAAGACAGTGGGACTGATATTTTTTATATATGGCTTATTTATTCACATCCGAATCGGTGTCTGAGGGACACCCTGACAAGGTAGCGGATCAGATATCCGATGCCGTCGTAGACGAATTGTTGGCTTTTGACCCTGAGTCAAAGGTAGCATGTGAGACACTTGTAACCACCGGACAGGTGGTACTGGCAGGTGAGGTGAAATCCAAGGCCTACATTGACCTTCAGGAGACCGCCCGCCGAGTAATCAACCGTATAGGCTATACCCGCTCCGAGTACAAGTTTGACGGAGACTCATGCGGTGTATTCAGTGCCATTCATGAGCAGAGTGCCGATATCAACCGCGGCGTGGAGCGTGAGGACCCCGAGAACCAGGGTGCCGGCGACCAAGGAATGATGTTCGGCTATGCCACAAATGAAACTGATGAATACATGCCCGTTTCGTTGGCATTGTCACACCGCATTCTGCGTGTTCTGGCTGAGATACGTCGTGAGGGTAAGATTATGACCTACCTGCGTCCGGACTCAAAGAGTCAGGTAACGGTTGAATATAACGATAACGGCAAGCCCGTACGCATAGACACCATAGTGGTATCAACTCAGCACGATGAGTTCATCGCTCCTGAGAACGCAACGGTTGAGGCCCAGCTTGAGGCTGACCGCAAGATGCTTGCTCAGATTGAGGCTGACGTAAAGAACATACTTATTCCGCGTGTTATCAGCACCATCACCTCTGATAAGGTAAAGGCTCTGTTCACCGGTGAAATCAAGTATTTTGTGAACCCAACAGGTAAGTTTGTCATCGGTGGACCTCATGGAGATACCGGACTTACCGGTCGCAAGATCATTGTTGATACCTACGGTGGAAAGGGAGCCCACGGCGGCGGCGCATTCAGCGGCAAGGATCCCAGCAAGGTTGACCGCAGCGCAGCATACGCAACACGTCATATTGCCAAGAACCTGGTTGCAGCAGGTGTAGCCGATGAGGTTCTGGTTCAGGTTTCATACGCCATCGGCGTGGCCAAGCCAATCAACATCTTTGTAAATACATACGGTACCAGTCATGTAAAACTGACCGATGCAGAGATTGCCGCAAAGGTTAATGAGATTTTCGATATGCGCCCCAAGGCCATTGAGAACCGCCTCAAGCTGCGCAATCCTATATACAGCGAGACTGCAGCATACGGACACATGGGTCGTGAACCTCAAACTGTTACTAAGGTCTTCACATCACACTACATGCCGCCCAAGACCATAGAGGTGGAGCTCTTCACCTGGGAGAAACTGGACTATGTAGATAAGATTAAGCGATCTTTCAACTTGTGATAAAAAAGAAAGGCCTGACAAACTCAGGCCTTTCTTTTTGCTATTGTGTCACAGTGCACAGTATTTCTTACCGTAGTCAAGCTGCTGCTTCAGGTAGTCGTCGTTGTAGATTACCTGGTAGTCGATGATCTTGCCGTCCTTCTCGACGGGAACTATGTCTGGATTGATGAAACCGCCGTAAGGTTTCAGGTGCAGAGCCTCATAACGCTCCTTTACCTCCTTGTGCAGGGCGGGATCAATATTTACAGCGTAGGTTTCAATCAGGTTCTTGCCGGCCTCATAGTCACCCTCGGATTTGATGCGCTGTATTTCGGCCAGCAGCTCGGCAAAGAGGGCGCGCAGTTTCTCGTAGTCATTGACCACAAAGTAGGTTTTGCCGTCACGTACCTTTTTTTCTATAACATTGTCTTTGGCACCCTTCTCATAGCACCACTCTGCAATGAGCTTGCGGTTCTGCATATGGGCCTCGGTGTTGGGACGTCCCAACTCGACACGGGTGAACTGAACCATCAGACCGTTGCGGATGTAGTTGGCATATTCAGCCTTGTAGGCATCCTTGTTGGGCATGATACCCAGTTCAACCATCTTGGGGTCTGCGGTAAAGTAGAGTCCAAAGAGGTCAGCGCGTGCCTCCTCCAGGGCCGATGCATACTCGCCCATAGCGGTTGATGCAACACCCGGCAGCAGCTGACCTGAACCGTGACCCAGGCACTCGTGCAGGTCTGTGTGGATTTCATCTGCCCATGAACCCCACTCGCGGTAGAATGCCTTCTCGGCATCATCCCATGCAAACTCATCGAGTGTGCTGGTGGGCGATTCCTGTGCGGCGTAGTCATAGGCGTGTGTGATATTGGCAATGGTCACTGACTTGCTTCCGTACATCTTGCGGATCCAGTCGGCATTAGGCAGGTTGATACCTATAGGAGTAGAGGGATATGAGTCACCGGCCAGGCAGACGGCGTTGATGACCTTGGCCGATATGCCCTTGCACTCCTTCTTCTTGAAGCGGGGGTCAACCGGTGAATTGTCCTCAAACCACTGTGCGTTGGCACTCAGTATGACTGAACGCTCTGATGCCTTGTGGTCCTTGATGTTCACATAGCCTTCCCATGCACCCTTACGGCCCAGCGGGTCATTGTAATCCTCAATGAATCCGTTGATGAAATCAACAGTGCCTATGGTATCCTTTACCCACTCGATGTTGAACTCATCCCAAATCTTAAGGTCACCGGTCTCGTAGTATTTTACCAGCAGGCCAAGGGCACGCTTCTGGATATCGTTCTCGGCGCAGGCGGCAGCCAACTTGAGCTCCTCACAGATCTTTGCGATGGCAGGTCCGTACATGCCGTCAATCTTCCAGGGTATTTCCACGATATTGCCACTGGCATCCTTTGTAACCTTGGTGTTCAGACCGTAGGCAATGGGAGTCTCATCGGTCTTATCCTCGATGGATTCGTAGTATTTTTCAACTTCGGCACGGGTAACACCCTCGTAGAAGTTACCGGCTGAGAGAACTACGATATCACCGTCAGTTGAGGTTGAGCGGCGCTGCTGCAGGGTATTTGGGTTGTAGATAACATCAAGCAGTTCTGCGCATTTGTCACCATCGCCTACAGCCTCCATCAAAGACTTGAAGTATGCCTGTGAGCACTCAGGGAAGAACTTGTCCTCAGCATAGTGATGGTGAATGCCGTTGGCAAAGAAAAGACGTTTGGCATATACAATGAACTGCTCAAATTCAGCGCAGTCACGGTTTCCATCATAGTTTTCAATGATGTTCTCAACCACGTGACGTATGGGAAGGTTCCATTTGCAGTTCTGGTCCCAATGTATGTCACGTCCCCACTTGGCAGCTTCAGCCAGATGGTAGGCATACTCTTTCTGCTGCAGAGTCAGTTCCTCCCAGCCGGGAATGGTGTATCGCATTACCTTGAGGTCTGCAAACTCATCCAGCAGATACTTGAAATCACTCTTTTTCTGTCCGCAGCCGGCTGTTATTGCCAGCACACCAGTCATCATCATAACTTTAAAGATTGTTTTCATCGTTTATTATCTTGTTTGTTCAGTCCTTTTCTTTACTCCCGCCAGTATCACGCCGCCCAAGATCATGGCCGATCCCAATCCCGATACCAGAGTCATCCTCTCACCCAGAATAAGCACAGCTGCAATGAGTGTGAAAACGGGATTAAGATATACATAGTTTGTAGCGGTAACATTACCTATAGCCAGCATAACCCTGTTCCATACCACAAAACATACCAGCGATGCAATGATTGACAGGAACAGCAGGTTACCCCATACCTGTATATGATCGAATCTGACCTGTGCCAGATTGGAGTTGTCTGTAAAAAGCAGGAACGGCACTATGGTTACCAAACCCCAGAAGAAGACCTTGCGTGTGGCAAACAGTGTGCCGTAGCGGTCTGTCATCTGTCCCATGAACTGGCTGTAGACAGCCCAGCACAGAGCGGCCAGAAAAGCAAGGATATCACCTTTGGGCGAAAGGCTCACGCCGTTACCGTCAAATATCACCATTATCATTCCCGACAAAGCCATAATTGTACCTGCTACAAGCGGGAACCTTACCTTTACATCTTCAAGTCCGTCCATGAAAGGTCCCTTGAACATTTTCTTGAGGGCTAAGGTAAGCAGAACCGTCAGGAGCGGGGCAATGCATACTATGAATGAGACATTGCAGGCCTGTGTGTAGCTGAGTGCGGTGTTCTCGGTCCAGAAATAGAGGGATCCACCGGTAATTCCGGTTATGATGAACACCAGTTCATGACGCAGCGAACGTGAAAAAGCCCTCTTGTCACGGCCCCCACGGAAAAGGCATACCATAAAGAGTCCGATATAGGCAATAATAAATCTGATGGTAAAAATCTGTGCCGGTGTCAGCCCCTGATTGATAAGGGTTTTAGTGGAGACAAATGTTATCCCCCACATAGCCATGGTCAGGAACGCCAGCACATGGAAAATGAAATTACCCTGTTTCCTCATTTTCCCAACAATGCTTTTGTTACGTTACGGCGGAACCTGATCAGCATATTGCCGCGGCCCGGTCTTAATGTAATGAGGTAGAAGCACCAAAGCACCAGGGTTGCGCACCATTTCTTGAGTTCTGATAGCAGGCGCTTGCGATATGATGACTTGCCTATCCTGAGTGTGCGTGCCCTCTCGCTCTGACCTATGCCGGTGGTCAGTCGGTTAAAGTAATCTGCCTCCAGTTTATAGCCGGGAATGCTGTGGTACAATATTGCATCGGGAAGGTAAACAAACAGCATGCCCTCACGTTTCATTTTGTCAAAGATATCCTTCTCCTCACCACCACCCAGACTATCACCATTACGGCCCAATTCAACGTTGTAAAGACCCACTTTTTCAAACACACGGCTGCGGTAGGCGGCATTGCCTCCGCCGGGATAGTTGTCACCCGGGAACTGTTTAGCCTTGTCACCGAAATAGAGATATCCCGTAAGCAACCTCTTAATGAAATAAGTCATCCACTTGGGCTCGCTGCCTGTCTCGTAATGAGGTATGATAGGGCCTCCGGCTGCATCGGTCTCAGGATGTGATTCAAACCAATCGGCATATGTTTTCAGATACTCCGGATTGACAGTGGCGTCATCATCAACATAAACCAGAATATCACCTTTGGACTCTTTTATACCACGGTTACGGGCATGTGACAGTCCTTGGTTTGTTTCCACGAAATAGCGCAGATTCACCTGAGGAAAGACATTGCAGAAATGATCAACCTCCTGGCGGGTATTGTCAGTACAGTTGTTGTCTACAAGTATGATCTCATAGGCGCTGTGCTCCAGTGTTCCTAAAGCCAGACTCTTGAGTACATTGTAGATATACTTGTCACGGTTATATGTGCAGATTATTACCGATATCATTTCTTCAAGTCCTTTATAAAGTCCAGAATCTTGGCCGATGAGTCAAATGAGGCCGTTTTTCCCCAGAACTTCTCAACTATACGTTTGCGCTCATCCGTATCAATAGTGTGCTGTCCGGACTCAATCAGGGAACACAATTCATCAAAGGTCTGGGCCCTGCAACCTGCCACGTTCTCATCAAACGGGTAGTAGAAGTCACGCTCCCGTACATACTCCTTGTAGTCATACAGATACAGGATTACATCCTTTCCCTCCATCAGCAGCCAGTCGTAAAGTATCGATGAATAATCGGTAATCAGAACGTTGGCATATGGGAGAATGGGATATATGTCTGATTTGGGATCAGCCAGAACAATGTTTGACAGCGAATCCAATGAATCAGTAAGGATTACGTTGGCGTGGGGTTTAAGAATTAGCAGGGCGTTCTTTGCTGCCAGTATGCCGTTCAGCCTATCCAGGTCCATGCTCTGCGTGAACACGGTACGTTGTGAATCACGCCAGGTAGGCATATAGACATAAACCTTATTATACTTACCCTTTATGCTGTCTATGAACTCACGGGTCTGTGCGGGTTCATATAGGTCAACATATTGAATGCGGGCCTTTTCATCGGCATTCAATATCCAGTTACGAGGGTAGCCCAGTTCCAGACACTTGGATTCAGGCAGACGGAACGCCTTTGCAAACATTGATGTCTGGAACGGTGTTGATGTGAGCAACCAATCCGGACGTCGGAACGACTCAGGGTGGCAGAAAACATCCTTTCGGTTCTTTTTGCTGTACCGGTCAGCAAGAGGGCCTGATACGGTATTGAACTCTATCCGCTTAAGTCCTACACCATGCCACAGGTTGATGCATACCGCACCTCCTGAAAGGCAGAACATGATATCCGATGTATATGAGTTGAAGAACCAATATCTTGAAGTAAGGGCGTGCCAAATTCCGCGCGGTCCCAGCACCCAGTATGCGGGAAGTCCCAGACTGCGTACCTTGCGGACTGTGGCTCTTGAAGTTGAAAGCCATAAATATCTGTTGCTCTTATCACCTTTCTCTATAGAGTAGATGAACAGGTATTTTGCATTGTCGGCAAATGACCCGCGGTAGCTGCCAAATACATATTTACGCTTGCTGCGCGGAAACAGGAATGACAGCGGGTAGATAAGATAGCAGATAAAGTATGCTATAAGTTTCATTCTTCAGATTTTTTGATTCTGACATCAAATACTTGACCGGTAAGGTCAGAAATCAGCGTTTTGAGTGAAGCGTCGGCCACACTGGCGGCATCAAGCAGCGTACCCTCCGGTTCGTTGCCGAAATTGCGTACGCGCATGGGTGTCTTGGTACGTTCCGGGTTCATAACGTTTACACGTATTCCATCGGCTTCCCACTCTTGGGATATGGCCTGCATGAAGTTCACTACAGCAGCCTTTGTTGAAGAGTATATGCTGTAGAGAGCCCTGCCGCGGGTGTATGAACTTGAGGTGTAGAGCAGCAACTGTCCCTTGGTCTGCTTGAGATATGGGAAACTCTCTATGGCTATGTTCACCATTCCGTCATAGTTGGTGCGGATCATGGTGCTCAGGACATCAGGATTCATTGTAACCAGAGGCTCACGGATAAGAATGGCAGCACTGTTCACCACATAATCAATCTTCTTCTCTTTAGAAAATACATCGTTGAGGCACTTGGCCACAGCCTTACGGTCAGCAATGTCTGTTTCAGTGGTGCTGCGAGAGAATGAGTAGGTCTTGGCTCCGTACTGCTTTGCCTTTGATACAATCTCTGCTCCGATACCTGAGTTTCCGCCGAATACTACTATCACCTTACCTTTCAGTACTGAAAAATCAGCGTCATCACGCACTGTTGTAGAGCGCAACTGGAATAGTTTGTCAAGCAGGTAGGAATCCTCCTTGTAGGTAAGTTTCATGTTCACCTCCTCACCAGGCACTACAAAGACCTTCTCCTGAGGGAGGTATTTCACTACTGTTCCGCAGTCATCGGATGATGTGAAAGCGGGGTCTTTCAGAGCAATGTCATATGCCTTGCGTATCACTTTCTGACGGAATGCCTGCGGTGTCTGTCCGCGACGCAGGAACCGGCGGTCAGGAATTTTCTCTATTACTTCACCCTTGGCGTCAACCTGTATTATGGTATCGGTTGCGGGAACAGCCACATCAATTGCGTTATAAGTCTTGAGAGCCTCCACTATACCGTCAATGATATTGTTGCTTATAAGCGGACGCACGGCATCATGGAAAATAAGACAGCATTCAGGATCATCGGCATAAGCGTCTATGGCAGCCAGGCTGGATTCATATCTCTCCTTTCCGCCAGACAGTATCTTCTTAACCTTTTTCCATTTATTGCGGATAACCATATCCTCAATCTCCCTGTTATAGAGGGGATTGGTAACAATGGCAATCTCATCAATCAGGTTGTGGTTGTCAAACACGTTTACAGTATGTTCTATGACAGTCTTGCCGGCCACTTTGAAAAACTGCTTGGGAGTGCCAAGTCCCGAACGGGAGCCTACTCCTCCTGCCAATATTACTGCTATGTTTCTGCTCATACTGTTATTTATTTTTGAGTAGTTGTTATCGTTCAAAAGTAACACATAGAACCCTAAATTACAATCTCATCCGCCTTTTTATTTTTTTGAGCCCGTACATGAATGAAGCCAGTCGGTATGAGATATGCAATGAGGTCCATATAATGATCTTGATAGAAAAAGCCTTTTTGTAATAATCTTTCCACCTGACGCGTGAAAGGAATGAGAATTTCTCCTTAAACTGGGATCCGGTGTAAACATTTGCTTTAAGGGCGGTATAAGCCACATCCAGGTTCTTGTCATCAATGCCTTTCTCAAAACCTTGGGGCAGGAGATTACGCAGTTCCGATATAAACTTTTCACCTTGAAGGACCTTCTCTAATGAACTCCCGCGGGATGCGGAGTCAGGATTGGCTAAGGTGTCATAGTGATAAAGGGCTTGAGGTACATATGATACCGTGGCACCCTCCATTATCAGCTTAAGGTTGAAAAGCTGGTCCTCACCTACATTGAGTCCTTCAGGATATGAAATGTTCCGTTCTGTATAGAAAGAGCGTCTTATAAGTTTATTGCACGGGCCGTTCTGCAGGCGTGAAATCAGGTCATTGAGCATGCTCTCCCTGTCAAAAGCTTTTGGTTGCTCCTTTCTGTAAACGGTTTTATTACCGTTCTCTATCCAGATGTCGCATATTACCATGTCAGCCTCTGTTGAAACGGCGTTGTCATAAAGACTCTTCAGATAATCAGGTTCTACCCAGTCATCAGAATCGGCATGGATGGTATAATCGCCCGATGCATGATCTATTCCGAACTGCCGGGTGGAGCCAATCCCTTCATTCTGTTTATGGAAAACCTTGAACCTACTGTCAGATTCTGCGATGCAGTCACATATGGACCCTGATGAGTCAGTGCTTCCGTCATCAATCAGCAACACCTCAAAATCCGGCATAGTCTGTGCCTTCAGGCTGTCGGTTAGTCTTACGAGCGTCTTTTGGGCATTATAGACTGCAACTATTACTGTTATCCTAGGATTATTCATCTGCTACTTTTACTATAGTTGAAAGAGATTGGTTTAATGAAATACGCGAACAACAAAGTTATGGCAATGCAACACGATACACCAGAATAATAATCATGACAGTTCAAGAAAAAGTTTTGTTAAAAACCTGCTAAGCCATTCCGGGCAATACTTATTGTGTAATACGATTGAAGCCATTTCATACAAAGCCTTAAGCTTGAATATATAGCAAAGTAGGAAATACACTATAGGACAAGCAATCAGGCAAGCAACAAGAACAAGCCAATTATTGTCAATTATTACATCAAATCCAAGAGCCATAGCCATAATTGTCAATGAACACAAAAGGTACGGGAACAAGTCTTTCATTTGACTCATAAAACCGTAGTTCAGTATTTTTTTCGTATTCCTCGTGTTTAGGATCAGCGCAATAAAAGAGTAAACCGCCTGGCTTATACAAATGGCTTTTACGCCATAATTGATTGCTATGACCAGAAAAGTGACCGCAATGCTCTTCTTTATGATCTCAAGTTTGAGTACAATATTTGATTTACCCTTCACATATAAAAGGTTAAGATTTATAATTGTTATGCCGTCAAAAAGATATACGAAAGTTAGAATTTGAAGAAGAGGGACACAGCCTAGCCATTTTTCTCCTATAAGGGAAACTATCAACGGTCTGGCTATTCCGCATAGCCCTAGTGAAACAGGAAATACAATGAAAGCGACCATTGCAATGAATTTTCTGTATGCCCCCATCAACTGTTCATTATCATTCTGAACCTTACTCAAGACCGGGAACAGAACCCTTGTCATGACAGATGTCAGATTAGAACTTGCTATTTCTCCAAACTGACGCGCTCTTGTATATAAACCCAGTTGAGATTTAGTATATTTCTTACCTATGGCTACGTTATAAAGATTTACATATATCGTACTTATGGTTTGTGCGACTAAAAGCTTTGAGCCAAATCCGAACAAAGATTTGAAGGAATCCATAGAAAAGGTGAATGATGGCTTCCATTTTACGAGCAAGAAACTTAACAATGCTGTCATAACAGCTGAGACATTCAACTGGACAACAATTGCCCATACGCCATATCCTTTAAAGGCACATGCGATTCCCGCTATACCGGAAGTGACAGCCGCGGCCAAGGATATTTTAAGTTGTGTCTTGAAATTGATATCAATTACCAGTTTTACCTTGTTGACAGCACAAAGAGAGTTCAGGATTAAGTTAATGGAATAAACCCTTGTTATAGGTAGAAGTATATCTTGTTTAAACCAACAGGCAATGGCAGGTGCGGCAAGGAAGAGGGACACATAACACAACAATCCTATACTTGTATTAATCCAGAAAACGGTTGAGAAATCAGTTTCTGTTCTGTCTTTCTTTTGAATCAATGCATTGGCAAACCCTCCATCAATGAAAACTTGTGAAAGAGATATGAAAATGGCGAGCATTCCTATCAATCCGTACTCATCGGGCGATAGGATATTGGACATTACAAGGGTTATGACAAACGTAACGCCTTGTGTTGAGTATTTTTCCAAAACACTCCACCAAACGCCTCTTACGGTTTGTGTTTTAAGATTATCTGCCATTTATTCAAAAATCTTACATAGTTCCCTGTAGATGTTCTCTGCTGTCGAACCATTGCCTTTAGGTTGCAATTGTTCATTGATAAAACATGTCCTCTTGTCAATCAGAGGATCAATACCATTTATTACATTGTCAATAAATGATTCTATGTCTGATATAGAATCGCCATGATAATGGACCTGAAAACAGTCATTGGCAAAATCACTGAATGTTTCTATCCTGGTTTTCCTTGTCAAATACATTACTGGTTTGTTTACGTAAAGATATTCAACGGTGAAGGAACTGCAATCATGTATCATGGCATCAGAAGTCATGAATAAATCAACATAGTTGCCGTCTGCAAAATTGCCGTTAGGAAGATTTGCCCAGGTATTATAATATGAGTCTGTCTTTTCTTTGCCCCACGAATCAATCTTATATAGTTTTTGTTTCAGCATAGGATGCGGTTTAAAGACAAACTGGACCCGATCACTGTATTTCCGGGCAGTTTCAAGCATATCATCTGCTATCTTCAGGAAGGTGGAATAGTCCAGCCAGTCATCAGGCAGAATGGAGTGATGTGGAGCCCAGATAATGCGTTTTAATTGCGGATTGCTGACAGGCCAGATTTTATCTGAAGGAGTGTGGCCGTCAAGAAAATAATCTGCAATAGGATTTCCGGCAACTACCATATTTGAACCATGATTATAATAGGTGGTTGCCTTGGCTTGTCTGATGGATTCTGTTGATACGAAGTATTTCCAGCAAATGTTTTGATATAGTGAATTGCTCGCTTGACTGGTTTTATCCATTTCAAAGCAGTACGGAATGTATGACAAGAGGGAATGGAGTGGTATTTCCCTGAAATTATTCATATACGGTTGTGGGTAAAAGATAATATCTGCTTTGAATTGTGATACAGGAAGCATTTGGTCTTTTTCATAATCAAATCCGTGCAGGAATTCTGCACCTAATGCATCAAAGTGAGATGACAATTCCTGTTCAATCTGGTGCTTCCTGTCTGCAGGATCCTTAGAGTATAGGAAGGATACCACAAAAGGTTCAAACCGCTTGTCTTTTTTCAGTAAGAATAGCAATTTGTCACTCTTCCACATGGACAGGTTATTGACATAAAACAATATTCTGACAGGTCTGTGACCTGAAATTCTGTGACATAGCCTTTTCAGGTAAATGCTATAAAGGAAAATGCTAATTCTTAATCTCAACATTCTCCTTATCTTTCTATAGGATGTCAGTAATGTTCTTATGTCCATAACATATTATCCGATAGTAGATACATTGTCATTAAATCCAGAATTTATTTGTCTCTTTATACAAATCTACCACTGGAAAGTTTTGGTTTTCTGTCATTTCATAGACTTTGGCGGCAAAAACCACATCGTGAATCCCTAGTCCGTAATTGTAATTTAATATACGTTGTTCGTCTGATAACCGACCGGGGTCTCTGCCCGCAAAGACTTCTCCAATCTCATTATAATTGCGGAACTGTTTGAAATACCTGAAATTGCTTACGTGGTTTGTGTCATCGCCAAAAACGCGGTCAAAAACGGTATCACAGTTCATAAATCCTCTTGTATGTATAGGTATGAGAGTGATGCCAGGCTTAAAGGTAGAAACATCTTCTACAATATTATTATCAGAGTGGGTGATGCAGCTGAAGAGAACATCACATGTACTTGCCAATACATCTGTATCATCACTTTCTGTAAATAATACGTTCTTATAATCTTTAAAACGCTCTTTAAAAGACTCCTGCTGGTCTTTATACTTTAGGAGCATTACTTTAAAGATACGGTCCGGCTCCTGTTCCAGCAGGCAAAGAAGAGTTGCTCTTGCAGTGTTTCCCAAACCAATGAAACCATAAGTATTGGCATCACTCTTTCTCAATGCCGTAGCGGCAGCTGCAGCCAGAGCGCCTGTACGCATGGTCGTAATCCAGTCTGCATCCATTAAGGCCAGCAAATCACCTGTTGAGGCATCATAGAGAAGCAAATCGCTTCCCAGGCTTGGAACAGCAGATAGAAGACGGTGAACTAACTTCAGTCCAAAATAACGCCTTTTAAAACTTTTATTCTCCCTTATTTGATAATCTGATTGCTTTTCAGGTGGGGGTAAAAGGCATGGCATGGATGTAAAGAACTCTCCGTCTGCCGGATGAACGCCTAATTTAACCGGTAGCTCTGCATCAGCTTTAAGTGAAAGACTTTCTTTAATCCAACTAATGCAGGTTAAAGGTGATATGCCCAGATTACGTATCGCTATGTCAGAAATGATTTTCATTGCCTGATTATATAAGTTTAATTTTGTAGAAATCCAATGCATCGTGCAGCACTATAAAGAAATCCTTTATGTCGTCTTCATCGATTGCACCTAGTGAACAAAGCCGGAAAGTGTTGCTTGTAGTAATCTTACCGGGATAGATGGTGAATCCGCGCTCATAACAATAGTCATGTATCTTTTGGAAACTCCATTCCGGATTATCGGGATAGAGTACCGATACCACCAGACCGGATTGTATGGAGGGATCAATGGCCTCCTTCAGCCCCAAAGTGGCTAACCCTTCATGAATGGCCTTGTTTACTCTTAGATGACGGGCCCATTTGGCTTCCTCGCCCTCCTCATAATACTCTTTCAGAGCCTGAATGGCGGCATAGACAGTCTGGACTGGAGGTGTGAAATGCATCTCGCCTGTCTTTTCAAAGCAGTCATGCTGCATGAAAAGGTTGCAGTAGTAAGAGCGTTTAGGATAGTCTTTGGATTTTATTATCTCGGCTGTCCGTCCTATGATAAATGACAACCCCGCCATACCCATGATTCCTTTCTGGCATGATGACATGCAGAAATCTATGTTGTCTTTTTGCACGTCAATAGGAATCATTGCCATAGAAGATGTTGTGTCAACAACGAAAACGGCTCCGTGGCTGTGAGCTAGGGCTCCTATCTGACGAATAGGGTTCAAAATGCCTGTTCCGGTTTCATGATGAGTGGTATACACTACTGCAATATCCGGGTTTTCATCAAGCGTATTGCTTACCTGATTCAGGTTTGGCTGCTCATAAACCGATGATTGCAGGTTAATGTGCGGCAACCCGTAATACTGGCAGATTTCAACGGCTCTGGTACTGTAGGCTCCGTTGTTGATAATTAGGATTTTCTTACCTTCAGGCAGCAGGGAGTTAAGACAGACATCCATGTTTATGGTTCCCGAACCGCAGAATAATACTGAAGTAAATTCGTTTGGGTTGGCGTGTACAATGCCGAGCAGATCCTTGCGCAACTGTTTCATGAGTTCTGCAAACTCTTTTTCACGAGGGCAGATATCAGGAACAACCTGAGCCAGTTTAACTGTATCGGTTGTTGTGGCGGGGCCAGGGTTAAGCAGCACGTTTCTCTTTATCTTTATATCCTTGAGTTCCATAGTCATTTCTTTAAAAAGTCCATAAGCGCTTCCTTGTTTTGGATTGGTGTGGTTGTGGGGCGTCCCAGATCCTTGCGGTTGCCCTTCTTAACCTTAACCTCCAGAAGAATAGGGCCGGATATATTTACATTGGAATTGACAATTGACAACAGGGAATCCAGTTCTTCTTTGGTTGAAACACTGTATGCTGATTTGTAGCCTACGGCTTTTGCAACAGCCGGCAGGTCTATCCTAAGTCCTACGGTGGGTTGACCTCCAACAGAATCGTGGGCTCCGTTGTTGAAGACAACATGTATGTAGTTTTGTGGTTCCTTGCTGGCTACGATTGCCATTGATCCCATATGCATTATTGTTGCGCCGTCTCCGTCAAAACACCAGACTTTTCGGTCTTTCTTTTCCAACGCTATTCCTAAAGCAATCTGGCTGGCGTGCCCCATGGATCCTACAGTCAGGAAATCACGTTCATGTCCTTGCCCCCAGGCTACGCGCGCCTCAAAGAGTTCCCGGCTTATCATACCGGTAGTGCTTACTATAACATCCTTTGGTGCTAATGCCGCTGCCACAGTCTGAATAGCCTCCTCGCGCGTCATTGTGAGATTATTAACCTCAACATTCTGGAGTTTGTAATCTTCAAATGTGTCCTTTTCTATCACTAGTGCAAAGACTTCCTTGTTTTGGAGGGCTGTTGCGGCTTTCTTAATTTGTTCAGCAGCTTTATTTTCATCCTTAGAGAGAACCTCGTAGCTTATACCCATAACATCCAGTAGACCTGTTGTAACCTTGCCCTGCTTTACGTGTTGAGGTTCATCATGAACTCCGGGACGACCGCGCCAGCCTACGAGCAGCAGGACTGGGATGTTGTAAACCTCCTTGTCTGTAAGCGATGCCAGCGGGTTGATTGTGTTTCCCTCACCTGAGTTCTGCATATAAACCACTCCAGATTTGCCAGTTGCCAGATGGTATCCTGCAGCCAGACCTATGGCTGCACCCTCGTTGGCGGTTATTATGTTGTGGCTGCTGTCCACATGATCCGCAATGTATGCGCATATGTTCTTGAGCAGACTGTCGGGCACTCCGGCAAAGAAATCAATGCCGTTTGATTTGAGTGTTTTTATGAAAAATTCCGGTGAAATCATTTGTTCTCCTTTTTTGTTCCGGGAATCAGTGTCAGTATCTCCTTAATGGACATGCACATATCATTTGCCTCGAGCGAACGCTTGTGCTCAAGGATGGACTTGGCGCAGTTGACCATTGCAGGGTATGCGCTGCGCAACATATGGTTGGCGTAGATAACCACGTTGATGCCCCAGCTGGCCAATTCGTCCTCGGTGAACTGGTTGTATGTAGTAGGAACAGCTACGATGGGAGTGTTTTTGTCTTGCTGACGGAATCTTTGGCAGAACTCCTTGATGTCCATACCGTCTTTGTTCTTGGAATGTATCATGATGCCGTCGGCACCTGCAGCCACATATGCGAATGCTCTCTCAAGTGCATCCTCCATGGGTTTGCCGGCTATGAGGGACTCAATACGTGCTATGATCATGAAGTCATCGGTAATCTGTGCTTGCTTGCCCGAACTGATCTTATGGCAAAAATCCCCGATTGTAGCCTGTGTCTGCTCCGCATCGGTTCCAAACAGAGAGTTTTGCTTGAGACCTACCTTGTCTTCAACTATTACGGCCGATATTCCCAGGCGTTCCAGTGTCCTTACAGTAAAGACGAAATGCTCGGTCTTGCCACCGGTGTCACCGTCAAATATCACAGGTTTTGTAGTTACTTCAAGGGTATCGTTCAGGTCATGCAGGCGGTTGGTAAGGTCAACGGCCTCAATATCTGGCTTGCCCTTTGATGTGGAATCAGTCAGAGATGAAGACCACATTCCGTCAAACTGTCTGTTTTCACCATCAGCCTGGATATTCAGGTTCTCTATGATAAGTCCGGTAAGACCGCAGTGTGACTCCATTATCCTGACAATGGGCTTGGCGTTGATAAGACGTCTGAGTTTCTTCATTCTGGCCTCGGGAGTGGTGCCCAGTGCGTCTATCTCCTTGGCTAGACTGGATGAGTCAATTCCGTAAGTGTAGGGTATCTCAATTACCTCACCGCCCAGCTCTTTCATGACCTTGAATACCTCATCACGCAGAGGTTTGGCCATGCCGTCTTTCCAATCGTCGCCGTGGATTATGTAGTCAGGTTTATATTTGCGTAGATTGGGAACATAGCTCCAATCGTCCTGCGGAACCACCTCCGATACTCCATTAATGCTCTCCACAACCTTTTTGCGCTGGTCGTAGGAGAGATATGGCAATCTCTTGTGCGTAGCAATGGCCTTATCGGTAAACAGTCCTATGATAAGGTCTCCGTATTTGGCTCCCTCATTGATTATATTGATTAGTCCTGGATGCATGATATCGGCAATCATGCCTAAATAAACTCTCTTAGCCATAAGCTTTTATTCTATTTTTATATTCTTTTCCGCAAAATCCAGATCGTTCACGTCGTCAATCTCGTACCACTGAAGGCCCTCAATCTTGAGAACGTTCATGGGAGTTATGCGCTTTGAGACGTCAAGCAGCTGGAACTCATAGCCCAGCTTGGGCTTCTGTTGCACAATCTTTGCGTATTCCTGAACTAGCGTACCGTAAAAGGATGAACTGATCTTGTGAATGCCCACAAGTTCACCTGACGGATTTAACTGGCTTTTGTCGGTGGAGCAGTTCATCAGTTCACAGCGTTCATTCATTTCAACGTAATACTGGTCCTGAAATTTTGTAACGGGAGTAATAAGCATTGCACTTTGATAAGGGCACTCCATAAGTGCGGTTATTGCCTTCTTTTCAAACACCAGGTCAGACTCCAGCAGAATGAAATCCTGGTTGCCGATGGCCTGACGGCAGTTGTACAGGGTGTACATGCTGTTGGTGCTGGCATAAAGGGGGCTGAAAACGCATTCTATCTGCGGATACTCTTGCGCAAGCGCTTCATATTTTTCCCTATGATATCCCGTTCCTATCACGATACGGTCAATACCGCAGTCTATCAGAGTGTGTATGGAGCGTACCACCATAGGAATCCCCTTGTATGGAATGAATCCTTTGGGAATGTCTTCTGTCATCTGACCGAATCGTGTTCCCATTCCGGCGGCCATTATCACTGCAATCATATTAGTATTCTCATAAACAAAATCAACATCATAGAGCCTCGTCGTCTGGACACTGAGGCGGAGCAGGCTTGGTCTTGAGGCTGTGCTTACGCGAGTTCTCCCAAGCCGCCTTGCGCTTGAGATAGTCCTCGTAATGTTTCTCCAGATAGTTATCGGCCATGATCAACTTCTTGTCAGTTCCGGTGCAATCTGCGCCAGCGGTTTCATTACGAACTCACGCTTGTACATGAGTGGATGGGGAATGGTCAGTTCAGGCGTGTTCATGACCAGATTGTCATACAGGAGTATGTCAATATCGATCAGGCGGTCATGATACTCCCTGTTCACTGATTTTTTTGTGCGTCCCAACTTTCGCTCAATCTCCTGGGTGGCGTGCAGCACCTCAAGGGGTTGCAGGGTGGTATCCACCTTTATCGCCATGTTCAGGAAACGGTTTGCGCTTTCAAATCCCCACGGATCTGTTTCCATAACGTCCGATGCAGACACTACTATACCCACTTTTTCTCCTATAAGCTTCATGGCCGAAGTAAGATTCTTCTGCCTGTCGCCCAGATTGGTTCCAAGTGAAAGGTACAGTGTGGCCATCGGTCTGTCAGTCTGTTATAAGCATTGCGTCACCGTAGCAACCAAAGCGGTAACCCTCCTTGACTGCAAGGTTGTATGCTGCCATTACTTTCTCATATCCGCCGTAAGCGCAGGTGAGCATGAGCTGAATTGACTCAGGCAGCTGGAAGTTGCTTACCATGCTGTCGGCTACGCTGAAATCATATGGCGGGAATATGAACTTGTTGGTCCAACCTTCAAACGGCTTGATAAGATGGTCTGTTCCTACAACTGTCTCAAGTGCACGATTCACAGTGTTGCCTATGGCGCATATCTTGTGACCGCCCAGTTTGGCGTCGTTCACAATGCGGGTGCACTCTTCAGTTACATACATCTCCTCGGACTCCATCTTGTGCTTGGTCAGGTCCTCCACGTCAATCTCGCGGAAATTACCCAGACCGCAGTGCATGGTTACGAATGCGCGGTCTATACCCTTTATCTCCATGCGCTTCATCAGCTCGCGGCTAAAGTGCAGGCCGGCGGTAGGAGCGGTAACGGCACCCTCATTGGTGGCGAATATTGTTTGGAAGCTGTCCTCGTCACAGAAGTCTCCGTTCTCCTTCTGGGCCATGGGTTTGGTTACAGCCTTGCCCTCCTCATCATAGGTCCATGCGCAAGCCTTACGCTTCAGATAGGTGGGTATGGGTGATTCGCCTAGCGCATAGAGAGCCTTCTTGAACTCATCGTGGGGTCCGTCATAGAGGAATCTCAGCACGCGGCCGCGTGAGGTGGTGTTGTCAATAACCTCAGCAACCATTGAGTTGTCCTCACCAAAGTAAAGCTTGTTTCCGATACGGATCTTACGGGCAGGATCCACCTGAACATCCCACAGCAGGTTCTCCTCACGCAGCTCACGCAGCAGGAAAACTTCAATGCAGGCACCTGTCTTTTCCTTGTTTCCGTACATACGGGCGGGAAAAACACGGGTGTCGTTAAACACGAAAACGTCCTTTTCATCAAAATAGTTCAGAATGTCCTTGAACTGTACATGCTCAATGGCATCGCTCTTCTTGTGCACGACCATCAGTCTTGATTCGTCGCGGTGTTCTACAGGATACTGTGCTATCCTGTCTTCGGGGAGTTTGAATTTGAATTGTGATAGTTTCATTCCCTTTTTAGTGTTTATTGTTATTCAGTTATGTTCATTTCAATTTCTGCGTTGTCCAGCCATTCCTGAAACTTTTCAGGATTCAGGCAGTCATCAACCTTGAAATCACCTACCCGGGTGCGGCGCAAGCCTATCAGATGTGCGCCACTGTCAAGTGCCTGCCCTATGTCGCGGGCCAATGCCCTTATGTAAGTGCCTTTGCTGCATACCACCCGGATTGTAATGTCGGGCAGGTTGCACTCAGTAAGTTCTATCTCATCTATTACCAGGGTCTTGGGTTTGAGCTCCACCTCATGGCCTTTGCGTGCCATCTTATAAGCGCGTTTGCCGTCTATCTTGCAGGCTGAGAATGTGGGCGGAACCTGCTCAATCTTACCCTTGAACCTTTCCAGTACCTGCTCCACCATTTCACGGGTAATGTGATCGGTGGGATAGGTGGCATCAATGGGTTTTTCCAAGTCAAAAGAGGGAGTGGTCGCTCCGAGCCTTATGGTGGCCAGGTATTCCTTTGTACCGGACTGTAGCTCTTCAATGCGTTTGGTTGCCCTGCCGGTGCATACTATCAGTACGCCTGTGGCCAGAGGATCCAATGTGCCTGCATGACCCACCTTGAGTTTCTTGACTCCAAGGCGGCGACATATCAGCCATCGGATCTTACCCACCACATCGAATGATGTCCAACGGTACGGCTTGTCAAACGCAAGAATCACCCCTTCCTGAAAATTCATCATGCCTATAGGAATATGAGTGTAAGGAGACCCACAACAGCGCAATAGATTCCAAACCAGATCAGTTTGCCTTTGCGCACTATTGAAATCATCCATTTGCAGGCAGCGCAACCTGAAAGGAAGGCTGCTATGAAGCCTATTGCCAGTACTCCGAAACTTGTATCGGCCCCTGCGGCACCTGTCCCGGCTGATTCAATCAGGTCTTTCATATCCAGCAGAGCCTCACCCAGAATGGGCGGAATCACCATCAGGAATGAGAACTGAGCCAGACGCTCCTTTTTGTTACCCAGCATGATACCGGTTGCAATGGTTGAACCGGAGCGTGAAATACCCGGAAGAACTGCCACGGCCTGTGCAATACCGATGATGAAGGCGTGCCATCCGGAGAGATTCTCCCTCTGACGCGGTTTGGCGTAGTACGAGAAGGTGAGCAGGGCTGCGGTTACAAGCAGGCAACAGCCTACAATGGTTGTGCCTGAGCCGAATATGGCCTCAATATTGTCTTTGAAGAAAACACCTACAATGCCTACCGGAATCATTGAAATAATGATGTTGATAGCATATCGGGTGCCTTCATTAAGACCGCTGTAATTCTTCCATGACTGCTTGGTAAACAGGTCACGGAATATCCAGACAATCTCTTTCCAAAGTATTACCAGAGTGCTCAGGACGGTAGCCACGTGTACCAGTACCGTGAACGCCATGTTATGCTCACCGTCTATTCCAAACAGTGATGAAGCTATAGCCAGGTGTCCGCTGCTGCTTATCGGAAGGTATTCTGTGAGACCCTGCAGCAGTCCCAGCAAGAGTGATTCAAACCAGTTCATTATTCAGTCTTCTGCTCCTTATCGGTTTTGGGTCTGTAGGCAATAGCCACGATAACGGTTATGAAACCTATCAGTGTTACCAAGGGTGCAACCTTAATACGGCGTACACTGAAGATATCGGGTTCAAAGAACTCATTAGTGCAGTTGGGACCGGTCATCAGAAGCAGTCCGATGATGATGATAGCCATTCCGACAGCGGTCAGAATGTAATTGGTCTTGGTAAATGCAAATTTTTTCTTGTCCATCATATTGAGAATTAATCGTTAAACGTAATGGAGTTCTCCTGACTTCATGCGCAGGAAACGGTTTACTGAGTGCAGGGCGCACAGGCCGGTTATGAGCAGACCTATGAGTGTAACCACGATGAATACGGGGATAATGATTCTGGGTTCGGACAACATGATAAGCCAAGGCTCATACTTGAGCCCTATCTTAAGCCCGTACCAGATAATGATGCAGGTAAGAAAGGCCGATGCCAGTCCTATCCAGAGGTTTCGCTGTATGAAAGGTTTGCGTATGAATGACCATTTGGCTCCAACCAGTTTCATTGAATAGAGAATGAAACGCTGGGAGTAAATGGTCAGCTTAATGGTGTTGTTTATAAGCGTGAAAGATACCAGAGAAAGAATGAGAGCCAGGATAAGCAGAATTCCGGCCACCTTGCGGATGTTGCTGTTTATTATGTCCAACAAGTCTTTCTGCCAGGTAACCTCGCGGACTCCCTCTTTTGCGGCTATTTTTTTCTCAATCACCTTTATGCTGTCGTTGCAGGCGTAGTCAGCCTCCAGCCTGACGTTCAGGGAAGCATAGAAAGGATTGTACTCCAGGAACTGTGACGGGTCTGTACCCATGGCTTTGGTCATATCCTTGAGAGCGTCATCCTTTGATATGTATGAGCATGTCGCGCAATAAGGTGAAGCCTCAATGCTGCGTCTCAGGGTTGACAGCTGTGCTTCAGTGATGCTCTCCTTGAGAATAACCTCAACCGTCATCTCCTGTTTAAGATGCCTTGACAGGTCATTTGCCGTCAGAAGCAGCAATGCTACTATGCCTATGAGCAGTAGCACGAGCGATGTGCTGATGCATGCTGTAATGAACAGCAGATCTATCTTTCTCTTTTTCTTTTGCTTAGCCATATGTTATTCTGTCTGTTGCCTTTTTCTGAATACATAAACCAGTGAACTGCTCCTGCCGCGTTTTGTCAGTGAAACAAGCCATGAGTCAAAACCGTGTATCATGCCCCGTAAAATGGGAAGTTTATGTCTCTGATGCTTCTCTGACAATATTGAAATGTAAAAACTGTCATACGGAAGCCTCTCGTGGTGCATCAATGTAAAACCGTGCTTGGCGGCCAGGTCAGTCAGAGAGGTGGGGTTGAAATGCCACAGATGCCTGGGCACATCATAAGCGGCCCAGTACGGACCGTAGTGCATGGCATCGGTGGAACGTAAGTTGGGGCACGCCATAATGAGCACTCCGCCTGGTCTGAGCAGTTCATAGAACCTGTCCAGCAGTTCATGCGGGTGGTAGCAATGCTCAAAGACATGCCACAATGTTATTACATCAAAGGTTCCTGATTTGAGCTGGTTCATCTCAGGTATGTCAATCATCCGGTGATGGAACATCTGTAGTGAGAATATCCTCTCCTCATGATATTTCTCCACTGATACAACCTTCCATCCGCGCCTCTCCATTGCGTATGAGAAGAAACCTGTCTTGGCTCCGTAATTGAGCAGGGTGCCGCTGGTTCTGTAAGCCTGTGTCTCAACTATCATGGCTTTCTTGTGGAGCATGCGGCTTCTGATGCGGTAGTAGAGTTTGTTTATTATTCCTGAAGGATTGTCTCCCAGTTCCAGTTTCAGATTCAGTTTTTCATAGCGGTTGATGTCCTTTTCTGCAGGGGGATCAGATACATAGACCACACCGCATGAAGGACAGCGCATCAGAGTGAAAGACTCTTTGCTTATGGTGAAATCGGTGCAGCTGGCGTAGGGAATCTGTCCTGATGCACCGCATAATGGACAAGGCTTGAATTCCTGATAGTTCATTCCGGGGAGCCTCGCTCCATGCGCTCACGTATAATGTACGCACGCGTATGTCGCGCGAAGTGACCGCAAAGATAATACCTCGCGATACCCCTTGTCAAGTGTTTTAGGAATTATTTTGGTGATTAAGGATAATTTGAGAATTCTAAACTCTCAATTCTCAATGCCGAATAGGGTGGCGGAGGTGGCGTCTGTTATTCGGACTGTAAGGAAATCTCCAGGATGATGGGCGCCTTTGTCAAACACTACGGTGCGGTTCTGTTCGGTGCGGCCGTACAGTTGTTGGCGGGAGCGTTTGGAGTAACCCTCAGCCAGTACTTCATACTCCTTTCCGATGCACTCACGGTTGCGTTCCAGTGAAAGCTGGTTTTGCAACTCTATCATTTCATTAAGGCGGCGTATCTTGATCTCCTCAGGGACATTGTCGGGAAGGTGCTTGCTGGCGTATGTACCCGGGCGCTCTGAATAACGGAACATGAATGATGCATCAAAACGGCATTCACGCATAAGTGAAAGGCTCTCCTGATGATCCTCCTCAGTCTCAGAGTGATAACCGGTAAACATATCGGTTGTAAGGCCGCAATCCGGAATGATGCGCTTGATAGCATCAACCCTCTCAAGATACCACTCGCGGGTATATTTGCGGTTCATCAGTTTCAGTATGCGGGAACTGCCGCTTTGAACGGGCAGATGTATGTGACGGCATATGTTGGGAACCTCGGCAATCACGTGCAGGGTCTCGTCACTCATATCCTTGGGGTGTGATGTTGTGAACCTGACTCTCATTTCAGGTACAGTTTCAGCTACCATTCTCAACAACTGGGGGAATCCTACGGTGGAATCATCCTTTTCAAACCTGTATGAGTTCACGTTCTGTCCCAGAAGTGTAACCTCTTTGTAACCTTTTTTCTTAAGGTCAAGAACCTCGTTCAGGATGCTCTGCGGGTCACGGCTGCGCTCCCTTCCGCGGGTGTAGGGCACAATGCAGTAGTGGCAGAAATTGTTGCAGCCTCGCATGATGGATACAAAACCGCTTATATGATTTCCGCAAATACGCTCCGGAATAATGTCACGGTAGGTCTCCGTGGTGGAGAGTTCCACATCCATAGCCTTGTGTCCGGCCTCCACCTGAGCCATGAGGTCAGGCAATGAAAGATAGGCATCCGGGCCGCATACCACATCCACGTGATGGTTTTCCGTAAGGTCCTCCTTGGTACGCTCGGCCATACAGCCCATAACGCCGATGAAAAGGCTCTTTTTCTTCTTTTTCATGGCATTGAGAGCCTCCAGACGGTTCCAGATTTTCTGCTCAGCATTTTCTCGTATGGAGCATGTGTTCAGGAATATGGCATCGGCCTCATCAATGCTTTCAGTAGGTTCATAACCTGCCATGCGCATAATTGATGCAATAACTTCACTGTCGGCCACATTCATCTGGCAGCCGTAAGTCTCAATGAACAGTTTCTTTGTAACCTCTTCCATATTACTTTGCTTAGCGGGTGCGAATTTACTCATTTTCCGCAACACTCTGAATTACGCGCGCGTGTACTTGTTTATGTTTGAGGTTATTTTTAATTTTGCACGGTTTTGAAAAACAGGTTTTTGTCAAACAAGTAAACAATACATATTACAATGGCTTTCAAGAGAATCACAGCTGCTGAGGCAGCACGTTTTGTCAAGAACGGTGACAATGTAGGCTTGAGCGGATTTACCCCCGCAGGTACTCCTAAAGCAGTCACTCATGAGATTGGTTTAATGGCCCATGAACTCCATGAGAAGGGTCAGGAGTTTCAGATCAGTTTATTTACCGGTGCCTCTACAGGTGATTCCTGTGACGGAATTCTGGCACGTGAGCATGCTCTTAAGTACCGTGCCCCCTATACCACCAACAAGGATTTCCGTACGGCCGTAAACAATGGTGAGATTGCTTATAACGATATCAACTTGAGTCATATGGCACAGGAGTTGCGCTACGGTTTTTACGGCAAGCTCAACATAGCCATCATGGAGGCCTTTGATATCAGTGATGACGGTAAGATCTGGGTAACCGCCGGTGTAGGTATCGCTCCCACCGTAGCACGTCTGGCTGATAAGATCATCATTGAGCTCAATGCGGCCCATTCACGTTGTGCCAAGGGTCTGCATGACATCTATGAGCCTGCTGATCCTCCTTATCGTCGTGAGATACCTATTTATCAGCCCAGCGACCATATTGGCAAGGACTATATCCAGGTTGATCCCGCTAAGATAATAGGTGTTGTTGAGGTCAATATCCCCGATGAGGCTCGCGGTTTCACTGCTCCCGATGAAACCACTCTCCAGATTGGTCATAACGTAGCTCAGTTCCTTATCAGTGACCTTAAGCGCGGCATCATTCCTTCTTCTTTCCTGCCTCTGCAGAGCGGTGTGGGTAATGTGGCAAATGCTGTACTTGGTGCTCTTGGTGAGGATCCGTCGGTTCCCGCATTCCAGATGTACACTGAGGTTATCCAGGATTCAGTTATTGACCTGATGCGTGAAGGCCACTGCAAGTTCGGTTCAAGCTCATCACTTAGCGTAAGCAACGAGACCCTGCAGAGTGTCTATGATGATATGGATTTCTTCAAGGACAAACTTGTGCTCCGTCCTACTGAGATTTCAAACAATCCTGAGGTTGCACGCCGTTTGGGTCTGATAGCAATGAACACTGCACTTGAGGCCGATATCTACGGTAACGTCAACTCAACTCACGTTAGCGGCGTCAAGATGATGAACGGTGTGGGCGGTTCAGCCGATTTTACCCGCAATGCTTTCATCTCAATATTCAGTTGCCCGTCTGTAGCTAAGGGAGGCAAGATAAGCGCCATCGTTCCCATGTGCTCACACGTGGATCACAACGAGCACAGCGTAAAGGTTCTCATCACTGAGCAGGGTATAGCTGACCTGCGTGGCAAGTCACCCGCCCAGCGCGCCAAGTGCATCATTGAGAACTGCGTACATCCTGACTACAAGCAGCTCATGTGGGATTACCTCAAGATTGCTGAAAAGGGTCAGACCAGCCACGCCCTTGACAAGGCGTTTGCCCTCCACAAAGCCCTGGCTGAGAAGGGTGATATGCACCTCGCAGAGTTCTAAGCACACAATAGGGACGGTTCCCTCCGTGTGAATTTTAGGGTATAGGTATTTGAAACTACGCGCCTAAAGGCGCTATCCCTCCCACCACTTCGTGGCGGGCCCCTCCCGTTCACAAGCCCACGGGCGGCCATGGTTTCTTATACCTATACCCTAAAATTCAGAGGTAACCGTCCTTTCTTATATTCACGTGCGCAGAAAAGTTAAAGTGTGTTAAACGTATTGCAGGTAATAAAACTCCCCTTATCTTTGCGGTGTCTTAGTGAAGTAATACACCGATAAACAAACGAAACCACTGACAAATTTCAATAATATGATTAAGATTGAGAAACTAGCATTCAGTTATGGTGACAATACCGTACTGAAGGACATTTCGATGAAACTCGAAGAAGGTCGCATTTACGGTCTTCTGGGAGAGAACGGTGTGGGCAAGACCACTCTTCTCACTTTGCTTGCCGGTCTTAAGAAGACTGATGACGGAACTATTGAGATTGACGGTTACAATCCGTTTGACCGTAAACCTTCATTCCTTTCTGAAATTTATTATCTGCCTGATGAGGTGCCTGCCGCAAGGACCAGTGCATTGTCTTTTGCATCAGACCGCGGACAGTTCTGGACAAAGTTTGACCTGAACAAATTCCGTGAGATAATGCAGATCCTTGAAACTGATGAAAAGATGCGTATGGACCGTATGTCATACGGACAGCTCAAGAAGACCTACATCAGTTTTGCGCTTGCCTGCAATACCAAGTACCTCTTTATGGATGAGCCTACAAACGGTCTGGACATTCCTTCCAAGTCACAGTTCCGCAAAGCTGTCTCCAAGTACACTTCCGATGATTCCACCCTGCTCATCTCAACCCATCAGGTCCGTGACCTTGAGGCTTTGATTGACCCCATCATAATCCTGGACCGCAAGGATGTACTGCTCAACGCATCACTCGATGAAATCACGGAAAAACTCTATTTTGACTACTCTACCTCCATTGATCCGGATGCTCTCTATTCAGAGCTTATTCCCGGTGGATGCATACAGGTGGTACCCAATACTACAGGTGCAGAGAGCAAGGTCAACATTGAGGCTCTGTTCAACACTGTGCACAAGCACAAGGATGTTATTAAGGAGATGTTCAACAATAAAAACGCATGACTATGGAAAGCGAAGTATTCAACATGAACAGATTCTGGCGTTATTTCAAGTCTGACTTCAACGCTTTTATATCCAGATACGGCATAACACTGCTCGTTTTGAGCACAATGGCTGTTACCTCATATGCTTTCAACGGGCTCATTACATTGCTGACAACCGGACATTGGTTCGGAACAGTAGCTCCCATACGTTTCCTGCTCTTCTTTGTACTGGGCATTGTAGTCGTGATGACCGCTCCGGCAAAACTGTACGGACATCTTACTGACCGCAAGGAGGGTTCAGCCTTCATCATGCTGCCGGCATCAAGACTTGAAAAGTATGTGTCAATGATACTGATAACAGGTATTGTCATTCCTCTGATTTTTGGTCTGATTTACTTCGGATTGGATATTATGGTTTGCATGCTGGATAAGACATGTGGTCAATCAATGTTCAGCCTGATGTTCTTTACTGATTTTAAATCCTTGTTTGCAAGCACTTTAAGTTCATCAGAAATGCTGGAATGGAGCCCGCTTATGAATGATATCACATCAGTATTCACTCCTTTCCTTTACCTGGATGACGTATTTCAGGGTCTGATGGTGTTCCTGCTCGGAGCTCTCATTTTCAAGACATCAAAGACCGGTAAGACTCTGGGTTGCCTTATCCTTCTGGGTCTGTCACTTGAGATGATCCTGTCACCTATTATCGCAGTGTCATCTATCAATAAGTTCCAGGTTATGATGGGAACGGATATTAACATGACGCCGGCTTTGTTTAGTGAGACATTCCCGTTGATCTCATGGATGCTCCATCACGTAGTGTTGGTTGACACACTTTGGGACGGAATGTTGAACTGCCTGCTTCTGTTCCTGATCTGGCTTAGGGTAAAAAGAATGAAACACTAATCTTTAGAGAGGACTATTATGGAATTCAATCAGAATAAACCGATATATCTCCAGATAGCCGATGGAATCTCTGAAAAGATTCTGAGCGGTGATCTGAAAGAGGGTGACAGAATACTGTCAGTACGTGAGCTTGGAGGAGAATTGGGAGTGAATCCCAATACAGCCATGCGCAGTTATGAGAAGCTGACTATGGACGGCATAATCTATAATCAGCGTGGAATTGGCTACTTTGTGGCCGGGGGAGCCAAAAGCATTGCTTTGGAGAAGATGCGCACCGATTTCCTTGAAAACGAGTTGCCTCAGATTCTCCGCAAGATGCGGCTTCTGGAACTGAAAGCAGAAGACTACCTTAAACCATAACATTTCCGTCTCTGTAGTTTTGAAGCTGGCCGGCACATCCGGTCAGCTTTTTTTATACCTTTGCACCCTGAAAGCAAAACATAGAAACTTAATACACAATATGAAAGATTACAAGAGGATTCTGGTTACATCGGCCCTGCCCTATGCCAACGGCCCGCTTCATATAGGCCACCTGGCAGGCGCATACGTTCCCGCCGATATTTATGTCCGTTACCAACGTCTCAAGAAGGTGGACGTGATGTTCATTGGAGGCAGTGACGAGCACGGTGTGCCCATCACCATCCGCGCCAAGAAAGAGGGCGTGACCCCCAAGGAGATCATTGACCGCTACCACTACCAGATGAAGGACACCTTCAAGGGTATGGGTATCTCTTATGACATCTACGGACGCACCAGTTCCCCCGTACACCATAAGCTGGCTGCCGATTTCTTCCGCAAGCTTTACGATACCGGCAAGTTCATCCAGAAGACCAGCGAGCAGTACTACGATGAGGAGGCCAAGATGTTCCTGGCCGACCGCTATATCACCGGTGAGTGCCCTCATTGCCATTATGACCACGCCTACGGTGACCAGTGTGAAAAGTGCGGCACATCACTTTCACCTACCGAACTTATCAACCCGGTAAGCACCGTGAGCGGCAGCAAGCCCGTCATGAAGGAGACCACACACTGGTACCTGCCTCTGGAGCAGTATCAGGAGTGGCTTGAGAAGTGGATACTTGAGGAGCACAAGGAGTGGCGTCCCAATGTATACGGTCAGTGCAAGAGCTGGCTTGACATGGGCTTGCAGCCACGTGCCGTGAGTCGTGACCTTGACTGGGGTATCCCCGTTCCCGTTGAGGGAGCCGAGGGTAAGGTTCTCTATGTATGGTTCGATGCCCCCATCGGCTATATCAGCAACACCAAGGAGTTCTGCGATGAGCATCCCGAGCGCGGAAGCTGGGAGACCTGGTGGAAGGATCCCGACACACGTCTGGTACATTTCATCGGTAAGGACAACATCGTGTTCCACTGCATCGTGTTCCCCGCAATGCTTAAGGCTGAGGGTTCATTCATACTGCCCGATAACGTACCCAGCAATGAGTTCCTGAACCTGGAGGATGATAAGATCTCAACCTCACGCAACTGGGCCGTATGGGTACATGAGTATCTGGAGGATTTCCCCGGCAAGGCAGACGTAATGCGTTACGTACTTACCGCCAACGCCCCTGAGACCAAAGACAACAACTTTACCTGGAAGGATTTCCAGGCCCGCAATAACAATGAGCTGGTTGCCATCTACGGTAATTTCGTTAACCGCGCCCTGGTTCTGACACAGAAATACTTTGACGGCGTAGTTCCCCAGTGCGGTGAACTGACCGACTATGACCGCGACACCCTTAAGGAGTTTGCCGATGTAAAGGGACAGCTGGAGTCTCTGCTTGAGAACTTCAAGTTCCGTGAAGCTCAGAAGGAAGCCATGAACCTGGCCCGCATCGGTAACAAGTATCTGGCAGATACTGAGCCTTGGAAACTTGCCAAGACCGATATGAAGCGTGTTGAGACCATCCTGAACATCTCACTCCAGCTGGTTGCCAACCTGGCTATTGCCTTTGAGCCGTTCCTGCCGTTCTCAAGTGAGAAACTGCGCGGAATGATTGCCCTTGAGGGTGCACAATGGGACCGTCTGGGTGCCATTGACCTGCTGCCCGCCGGCCACAAGCTGGGTAAGGCAGAGCTTCTGTTCGAGAAGATTGAGGACGATGTCATCGAGGCTCAGATCCAAAAACTGCTCAAGCGCAAGGAGGAGAATGAAAAGGCTGCCGCAGCCGCTCAGCCCGCCAAGCCCATAAAGGAGAACATCCAGTTCCCCGAGTTCGAGAAACTGGATATCCGCGTAGGTACAGTGCTTGAGTGCATCAAGGTTCCCAAGTCAGACAAGTTGCTTCAGTTCAAGATTGATGATGGTCTGGGCGGACGCACCATTCTTTCAGGTATTGCAAACTATTACAATCCTGAGGATCTGGTAGGCAAGCAGGTATGCTTCATTGCCAACCTTGCTCCGCGCAAGATACTGGGCCGTGAGAGCCAGGGTATGATACTGAGCGCACTCGATGCAGACGGCACACTGGCCGTAACAACCGTTCAGCGCCCCGTTAAGCCAGGCAGCGAGGTCTGCTAAAACAATACATATGAGTACAGTCGGAGTCATACTTGCAGCAGGCTCCGGTTCAAGAACCGGCCTTTCCACCCCTAAGCAGTTCATTCCTTTGGGTGGAAAGACTGTTTTGGAACACTCCGTACAGACCTTCCATAATCACCCCGGGATAGATCAGGTGGTGATAGTCACATCAAAGGAGTATATAGAGAAGGTTCAGTCAATGGTCCAGGCCAATAACTGGACCAAAGTTACGGCTGTATTGCCCGGTGGAAAGGAGCGTTATGACTCCAGTCTGGCTGCAGTCCGCCATTTCAGCAATAATCCTGAAATGATAATGTTGTTTCATGATGCCGCACGTCCGCTGGTATCGGAACGCATCATTTCTGATACGCTGAAGGCCATGAAAACTTACAACGCTGTGGATGTGGCAATTCCTGCGGTAGATACTATTGTCCAGTGCAATAAAGAGGGGACGTACATGACCTCGATACAAGACCGTAGCCTGCTTTGGAGAATGCAGACTCCTCAGGGCTTCCGCCAGAAAACCATAGCCAGGGCATATGACATAGCCCTTAAAGACCCGCAGTTTACAGCTACCGATGACTGCGGCACGGTACTGCGCTACCTCCCTAAAGAGAAGGTAGGCATTGTACGCGGATCAGAAAGGAATATCAAGCTGACTTACGCTGCTGACGTCTCTTTGCTAGAGTTCCTATTATCAACCCCAGAACGGTAGAATACATTATCACAATAAACAGTGTAGAAACCGTGTTGCCCAAACGAATGCTGTCAGGGCGGAATTCCATGCGTATCTCATGCTGACCGGCCGGTATGTTCATGGCGCGCAGCAGATAGTTTGCACGGAAGATTTCAGCGGGTTTGCCGTCAATGTATGCTTTCCAGCCATACGGATAATAGATCTCGGAGAATACTACTGTGCCGTCGGCCGTTGATTGTGATGTATATGTAAGCACATCGGGAGCATAGCTGGTAAGCTTTATGCTGCTGCCCTGAGCTGCGGGTTTGAATTCTTCAACATACTGTTTGAAATCATCCCCGACCACCATTGTCGTGGAAAGATCCACTTTGCCCAATGCTTCACATTCCTGATTGGGAGTTTCGGCAAGGGACAGGGAACTTACAAACCATGCATTACCTAAAGCTGCGGGATTGCGCATGGGTGTGGCGCGGCCGTCATCATCTTTTGTGATGATATACTTACCGTTGAGCATGCTCACAACGTCAAGATTCACCCTTGAAAGATAGACATCGATAATATCCTGATATCTGCGCAGTTTGGCGGCGCTGTATCCGCCCAGTGATTTCAGGTTATATGATGTGCGTGAGTCATTGAAGGTATTGGTAGCCAGATTCAGAACCCTGAAGTGAGGATCGGTATCGGCCATTATTGCTTTCTCATATGGAAGGGCAGAGAAATTACCCTGAATCTGTTTGGGTGAGACAAAGTTCGAGTCATTGAAGAAACGCTTGTCAACGGGCCACATATCGGCCACAACTATCACGCCTAGAGCGGCAATCATCCACATCTTAGTGATTTTCCGGTTGGCAAACAGCCATATAGTACCGGCTGCCAGTAAGATGAAAACCAGTGAGCGGAAAGAGTCACTGCGCAGTATTGAAGCACGTTCTGAAATTATTGCAGAGAAGAACCAGTCTGGGAACTGGGCAATCAAATTAGCATCATTTGATGATGTGAATGAGAAGAGTGCACCTCCAAACAATGCAAAGATCAGACAGATACCGCCGGTTATTCCTGCGGCAATATAGATATTGCGGTTCAGTTGCTTAAGTTCAAGTTTGCCTTCCATTATCTGGCGGATTGCCATAAAGCCCAGCAGAGGGATGGTAATCTCCGCTACTATAAGAATGGATGATACAGAACGGAATTTGCTGTACATGGGGAACCAGTTGTAGAACAGTTCTGTAAGCCACATCCAGTTCTTGCCCCATGCAAGAGCAAAAGAGAAGAAGGTAGCAACCAGAATAGCCCATTTGTATGGTCCTTTTACAAGAAGCAGTCCCAGGATGAAGAGGAAACAGATTGCAGCACCAGCATATACCGGTCCGGCGGTGAAAGGCTGTTCTCCCCAATAAGTAGGTGCTTGCTGACAGAAATCTTTGGCCTGGGCTTTTGATACGCCATGTGAAGTGAGTTGGCGGTATAGTTCAGAATCTGTACCTACGTCATATGTTGAAGCATTACCCATATAACCCGGAATCATGAAAGTGAGAGACTCATCTATACCGTAGCTCCATGCTGTAACATATTCCAGGCTGAGTCCTTTAGGAGCATCGGCATCATTGTCCGATACCAGGTCAGAGTGTCCTCCACGCATTGTCTCCTTTACATATTCACGGTTGGCAAATACGTTTGAAGAACCGGTTCCTATTCCTACCAATACAGAAAAAGCAAACAGCACAGTAGCCTTAACCAGATCCTTGTAACGTTTCTCTTTGATATGGATATAGAGTTCCGCTATGAACAACACCCCAATCAGCATGAACACATAATATGCCATCTGAGGATGCGGTGAGAATCCCATAGCCGTGAAAATCATGGTTAGTGAAACTCCCAGACCATATTTCTTGCGGTATATGAAGAAAAATCCCGCTACCACAACCGCCATAAGCGCAATAGACCACGCTTTTGTATGATGTCCGGCCGGTTCAATGATATAGAAATATGATGAGAACCCCGTGGCAAGCGCTCCTATTATGGATAGCCACCTGTCAACTCCCACTGAGCGAAGCAGAACAAAGAAACAACAGAAATAAAGCATTAGCACCATCGGAATCCTGTTGTTGTGCGATGGCCTGAGCAGCTTTGAAAGAGGTTTTGTCAGGTCATTTGAGTTGTAATGACCTCCTCCAATCTGATAGTTTGGCATTCCGGCAAACATTGAGCCTGTCCACCAGGTGTAGTTACCGGTATCCTCATGATATTTTGTTGCCTCATGAACGGCCTCCTGATAGCGAAGATTATCACCTGCATACAGCTTCTTTCCCTGAAAGACAGGAGCGCAGTATATACATGAAAGAACCGCAAACAGTATTATTGCTGCTACATACGGGAGATATTTACGCAGTTGTTCCTTATTCATAATTACAGATAGAATATGTTCAGATTGCGAAAGTACAATTTTTCAATCCTATTATCACCTATCGGAATGCTTTTTGTTACATTTGCGTAATAAAAGAGACAGGGATTATGAAGATTGCGATACTAGGAACAGCCTGGCCATACCGCGGCGGTATAGCTGATTTCAACAACCGTCTGGCAAAGGAATTCATCAGTGAAGGTCATGAAGTGATTATCTATACCTTTACGCTTCAGTATCCGTCTTTTCTCTTCCCGGGCAAGACGCAATACTCACCTGATCCCCAGCCTGAGGGTCTCAACATAAAAAGGAAACTCAATTCTGTCAACCCTTTCAATTGGATAAAGGTGGGGCGTGAGTTGCGCAATGAAAAGCCTGATCTCCTTATCGTTCCGTTCTGGATGCCTTTTATGGGGCCTTCCACCGGATTCGTAGCCAGGAGACTTAAGAAAAGCGGAGCCAAGCGTGTGGCAATCCTGCATAACCTTATCCCTCATGAGCACAAACCAGGTGACAAAATATTGTCACGCTATTTCATAAGGTCAGTTGACGGATACGTAGCGCTTTCAGAATCGGTATTAAATGATATAAACCTGTTTGACAGGAACAAGCCCCGCACATTCTGCCCGCATCCTCTCTATGACCATTTTGGGCCGATGGCTACGCGTGAAGAGTCACTCAAACACCTGGGTCTTGACCCTGCTTTCAGATACATACTCTTCTTTGGACTTATCCGTGACTACAAGGGTCTGGATCTGTTGCTTCAGGCATACTCAGACAGCCGCCTGCGCCGCCTCAATGTGAGGCTTCTGGTGGCCGGTGAGTTTTACGGGAGTTCTGACAAGTATTTTGAACTGGAGAAACAGCTTGGACTTGAAGGCCTTGTCATATGGAAGAATGAGTTTGTCCCTGCTGATGACGTACGTTTCTGTTTCGGGGCAGCCGATCTGATAGCACAACCTTACAAGACCGCAACGCAAAGCGGTGTGTCACAGATAGCCTATCATTTTGAGAAGCCTATGCTTGTAACCAAGGTGGGCGGTCTGGCAGAGATTGTGCCTGACGGCAAGGCAGGTTATGCCGTTGATCCTGAACCGGCTAAAATTGCCGATGGATTGGTGGATTTCTTTACAAACAACCGTCAGGAACAGTTCACTGCAGGCGTGATAGAGGAGAAAAAGAAATATTCCTGGAGCAACATGACTCAGGCTATTCTTCAGTGTAAAATCTGATGATGCGTTCCAGCGAACGTTGGCATACGGGGCAGAACTCTTTACAGGTATTGGTTTTCATTCGGCAGTCAGGAGAGCCGCGCCATACCCCTTTGGACATATAACCTCCACCTTCATACAAACCGGCCTTATCAGGCATCAAATCCTTCCATTTGCTGTCAAAGTCAACCTTTGTGGTAATGTTGGGTTCCCAAGGCTCCGTCTCGGAATTGTAGTACTGCTCATACTGGTCATCATAGTAATACTCATCGGCCAGACCTCCAAAGCTGTGTCCGAATTCATGTACCACCACCGGTGCAAACTGTGCGTGGTGGGCTGTGGTCAAGGTATATGAATTGAATATTCCTCCGCCTCCGTAAACGTCAGTGTTGGCCAGTATGATAATATGCTCGTACGGGATTCCGGCAAGCCTGTCATGCAGTTGGCGTAATCTTAAAGTGGTCAGATACCGGTCTGAATAAAAGGTGCTGAAACTGGAACTCAAAGCTGTCTCGGTCCAGAGTCCGTTCTTGGGATCGCTTACGGTGCTGTCCTTTGATGCAAGTTCCACTGCCAGAATATTGAAACGGTCCTGCATTGTCTTGAACGGCTCATGTGAGAACAGACTGTTTACGGCTATATTCGCATCCTTGTAAAAAATGTCCATTTGATTGGCAGTATAGCCTTCTGGGACAATTACCACGTCAATGCATTTTTCAGGGCTGCCGCTGTGATGCAGATATTTCCATTTGGCCGGATTCTGTCCTATACGGCGTATCAGTATATCCTCCGGGTCAACTGTATGCTTTAAGGTTGCAACCACCTTGTTGTAGCTATCGGTCAGATTTACCTCAACTACAGCTTTCTGTTCCGGCATAGGGAGAAGAAAAACGTTCTCAAAACTGCGGTTCACCAGCGTGGCCTCCTCAGTGTTCTGCCACTCCTGGAACAGGGTGCTGAATGCGTTGCGGTAGAGGGTATCGCCTGTAGCGGCATCGGTCATCATTATCTGTCCGTTTCCGTTCAGATACAGATCCTTAAGGTTTACGCGCCTGCCGGCCCATCCGTCAAACACGTTCATGTCATCCAGATAGATACGGCTCTCCTTGCTGTTTCCTGAGAATGTGTAGTTTACCCTCAAAGTACGGTCTTGAGCGCTAGCTCCAAAGGCCAACGCCAAAGCCAATGCCAAAGTTATCTTACTCCTCAGCCGATACCAACTCATAATCCATCTGCTTCTTTTCAAGATTGCAGCGGGCAACCTTAATCTTGAGGTGATCACCCAGGCGGTAACGCTTGCGGGTGCGCTGGCCTATCAGACAGTAGTTCTTCTCATCAAATTCAAAGTAATCACCGCCCAGAGAACGGATAGGTATCATGCCCTCGCACTTGTTTTCTATAATTTCAGCGTAAATGCCCCATTCTGTTACGCCGCTTATCACTGCGTCAAACACCTGTCCCATACGGTCAGCCATATACTCCACCTGCTTGTATTTGATGCTGGCGCGCTCAGCCTGCTCAGCCAGTTGCTCACGGTTTGAGCAGTGCTCACAATACTCCTCATATTTGGACAGGTTCACGGTGCGCCCGCCTGCCAGATAGCGGGTGAGCAAACGGTGTACCATAAGATCCGGATATCGGCGTATGGGTGATGTAAAATGGGTATAGTATTTGAAAGCAAGTCCGTAGTGACCTATGTTCTCTGTAGTGTAGCAGGCTTTCTGCATGGAGCGTATGGAGATGGTCTCAATTAGTTCCTGCTCCTTCTTGCCTCTTACCTCACTGAGCATCTTGTTCATGGATTTAGCCATATCCACAGGATCACCTGTTGCCTTGAGTTTGTAGCCGAATTTTGCAACGAAATTCTGCAGGTTCTCCATGCGCTCGGGATCAGGCTCATCGTGTACACGATAGACAAATGTCTTGGGATTGCCGCCCTTGACTTTACCTATGGATTCAGCCACAGTGCGGTTGGCCAGAAGCATGAACTCCTCAACCAGTTGGTTGGCATCCTTGGACTCCTTGAAGAATACGCTTACGGGATGTCCTGTTTCATCTATATCAAAACGTACCTCAACGCGGTCAAAGCTCAGGGCTCCATCGGCAAAACGCTTCTGACGCAGTATCTTGGCCAGGCTGTCAAGTTTCATTATCTCCTGCTTGAACTCATCGCCTGGAAGCTTTTCCTTGCCTCCCTTCTGTTCACGTTCTATGATAGCCTGAACCTCCTCATAGGCAAACCTGCGGTTGCTACGGATTACCGTGCGGGCTATGCGGGAGCGTTTCACTGCACCCGCATCAGTCATCTCAAGTATCACGGAGTAGGTGAGTTTGTCCTCATCCTGACGCAGTGAGCAGAGGTTGTTGCAGAGCTTTTCTGGCAGCATGGGTATGGTGCGGTCCACAAGATAGATTGATGTGGCACGTTTGAAAGCCTCCTTGTCAATGATACTGCCCTCCTGAACGTACCAGCTTACATCTGCTATATGTACGCCCACCTCCCAGAGACCTTTTTTTATTGGTCTGATGGACAAAGCGTCGTCAAAATCCTTGGCGTCACGCGGGTCAATGGTGAATGTCACCACATCACGGAAATCCTCGCGTCCGGCCAGAGCTGCATCGGTTATTTCAGATGGAATCTGGTCTGCAGCCTGTTCCACGTTCTCCGGATAGCTGTAGGGAAGTCCGTATTCCGCGAGTATGGCATGCATCTCAGTGTTGTTCTCACCCGCTGCGCCAAGAATGTCTATCACCTTGCCCACGGGGTTGCGGTCAGGGGTATCGGGCCATTCAACCACTTTAACCACCGCCTTCTCTCCATCGTGGCCTTTCTTGAGGCTGGCCAGAGGAATATAGATATCCTTATCGGACTTATCAGGGGTTACCAGGTATGCAAACTTGCCTTTTACCTGGAGCGTACCTACAAATGTGTCCTTGGCGCGCTTGAGTATCTCTGTAACCTCACCCTCAAGACCGGCATGGGGACGGCGGGCAAACAGCACCACCTTGACGCGGTCGCCGTTCACTGCGCCTGCTGAGTTACGTTCAGCTACAAACACATTCTCACTGCCGTCGTCGGGTACCAGGTAGTTCTTGCCGCCCACTCTGCGCTGGAGCACGCCCTCCAGGAACTTGCTCTTCTGCATAAGCTGGAACTGACCGTCCTTCTCCTTGAGGAAACCGTCATCAAGCAGTTCCAATACTATGTCAAGGCACATGGAGCGCATGGGATGCGTCTTGAGCTTGAGCTCGTCATAAAGCCTCTTAATGCTTATTGAACTCTCCTGATTGTCACGGAACCAGTCTGTGATAAGGTCCGTCATGGTCCTGCGGTTGAGGCGGACACCACCTTTGAATGATCTTCCCATATGGATAGTATTAACTGTTCACGAAGATAATAACAAATTTTGAAAAAAGGTTCTAAAGGCTTGGGATGAAAAAAGAGGGGTCGCATCTTTTTGCGACCCCTCTCTCTTCTTTTCTAGCCTTACTTACGCAGACCGAGAGCCTTGACGATGGCGCGGTAGCGCTCGATGTCTCTCTCCTTGAGGTAGTTGAGCAGTCTTCTGCGCTTACCTACAAGCTGGGTCAGTGCCCTTTCAGTGCTATAATCCTTACGGTTCTCCTTAAGATGTTCCGTCAAATGGGAAATACGGTATG
>Ga0265298_10000401_pt1 | contig 64583 bp, 58 predicted proteins | sample AusTroGonzalo_MG_3_FD_193486 | JGI IMG/M metagenome (GOLD analysis project Ga0265298, IMG submission 193486) | Bovine rumen microbial communities from tropical cattle in Woodstock, Queensland, Australia - Gonzalo_01 | ecosystem: Host-associated > Mammals > Digestive system > Stomach > Rumen ... | reverse complement strand
TGATCCATTGGATTTGGAGAGAGTTCGTAGAGGAGAATCCAAATATCTCATTCGCGAATTATTCCATATGTGCTATCCAGAGATCCCTATTCCGGAGAAGACTCCGATGCCTCGACCTGTAGATATCTATTTCAAGGATTGGCAAGGTCCGACTCGTCCGGAGTTCCGCCGGGATATAGACATGACATCCTTAACGGGCAATCAGAAATGGCAATTATATTGTCTGGAGGAATTCCTCAATATGGTTGACCCGATTAAAATTGGATATACAGCAGGCGTGTATGATTTGTTCCATATCGGTCATCTGAACCTGTTACGCAAAGCAAAAGCACAATGCGACTATTTGATAGTTGGTGTTTCAACAGATGACTTGGTAGGTTATAAAGGCAAACGTGCAGTGATTCCTTTTGAGGAGCGTAAGGAAATAGTGGGCGCTATCAGATATGTTGATGAAACCGTCACACAAGGGAATATGGACAAACTCGGCGCATGGAAGAAATATCATTTTGATGTGATGTTTGTCGGGGACGATTGGAAAGGAACTGACAAGTGGAACAAAATAGAATCCGATATGAAAGAGGTAGGAGTTGAAGTCGTCTATTTCCCTTATACCAAAGGAACCAGCAGCACATTGATAAACGAGACTTTAGTCAAGTTGCGCAATAACCAAAATGATTGATATTAAAGAAAAAATAAAACAGTTTGTAGGTGTGTCCTTACTAGACAGCATCTACAAATTGTTTACGTTCAGAGATTTCTTTATTGCGGCCAGTCCTGCATGCCTGCGATGGAGAGTAGCCCGGGTACGTAAGGCTCAGGAACGCAAAATAGAGCAGATATGCAGCCAAGAAACGTGTCGTGTGGTGTTCTTTTTGCAAACCCCTTCCGTGTGGAAGTATGATGCGTTGTATTGGAAATTGGCCAAATCAGAAAAGTTTAAGCCCTTGGTGGTTGTTTCTCCATATAATGTGCATCTTAATTACGACAAGCAGGAGTGTTTCCGAGTGATGAAGCAGACCGAGGAATTTGCTCAAGAAAGCGGTTATAACTATGTAAGTGCGTATGATTGGAAAGCGCACAAATGGCGTAATATCAAGAAGCAGTATTGTCCCGATGTAGTATTCTTCACCAAGCCGTACAAGGACACCCTTCCGGCATACCATATCTATAATTTCCTGGATACGCTTACATTATACATGCCATATGGAATCAATCTGCTAACGAACTTTCACAATAATTATGAATTGCCATTTCATTCCCTGTTGTGGAAATTTCTCTTGGAAACAGAATTCCAGAGGCAATATGCAGAGGCTTATGAGAAGAGTCACGGCGATAATGTAGAAATAGTAGGTACATTGTCTGAGGAAAAACTGATGCAGGCAGATTATGAACCAAAGGATGTATGGAAACTGCAGGCGAAGGAAAAGAAAAGGATCATCTGGGCGCCGCATCACACGGTGGACTATCTGTTTAATTTCTCGAATTTCCTCAATTATTGCGAGGATATGTTGCGATTAGCAGAGAAATACAAAGACGATATTCAAATCGCTTTTAAGCCACATCCGGTACTCAAATTCAAACTTATCAATATATGGGGTCTGGAGAAAACAGAGGAGTACTACAACCGCTGGGCGAATTTGGAGAACGGACAGATAGAGCAAGGCGAATATATTGATTTGTTCAAGACATCCGATGCTTTAATTCATGACTGCGGGTCGTTTACAGGTGAATACCTGTATACTCGGAAACCGTTGCTGTTCCAAATTCGGGATAATAAAGTGAAAGACGAGTTCAATTCCTTCGGACAGATGTGTCTGGAGCAGCATTATCTGGCTTATTCGATAGAAGAGACGGAGCAGTTTATCCGCGAAGTGGTCATTGCAGGAAAGGACCCGAAGAAAGCAGAACGGGAACAGTTCTACAAACAATATCTCTATCCGGCGGACGGCATCATGCCTTCGCAGAAGATATTTGATATACTCAAAACGACTTTAGGAAAATAAATAGATATGAATAAAATCAATTGGAAAGAAATCTGGCAGAATTGTTGGCCGCATTTGGTGGCAGTAGGAGTGTTTGTGGTGCTTGTGATGGTTTATTTCGCACCGCAGGTCTTTGATAACAAGCAACTCCCGCAAGGAGATATGATCAGTGCGCGCGGTATGGGACATGATGCCAAAGTATATCATGAGCAGACCGGCGAATGGAGTCATTGGTCCAATGCCATGTTCGGCGGCATGCCGTATAATGTGACATCCGGCGTCGATTCCAAGAGTATTTTCCGCCCGATCGCTCAATGGATGAAATGCGGTTTTGACGGATTGACCAGCGGTGTGCTTTGGTTGTTGCTGATTGGTTTTTATATCTTTATGCTGGCCGTTGGTTGCAGTCCGTGGTTGGCAATCGTTGGTGCCATCGCCTTTGCGTTCGGTTCGTACAACCTCATCATCATTGATGCCGGGCATGTAACGAAAGGATGGGTGCTGGCTACCATGCCGGCAGTGATAGGCGGCTGTCTGCTATGCTATCATAAGAAATATGTAGCAGGATTTATCGTCACTTTGATCGCTACCGGTCTCAATGTCTATTGGAACCATCAGCAGATTTCGTATTATACGCTGTTGATGCTGCTGCCCTTGGCCATCAGTTATTTTGTGACTACGCTCAAAGAGAAAGAGCAGAAGCATTTCTGGCTGGCGTCCGCGGCACTGATTATAGCGGCGCTGATGGCTGTTGCGCCTGCTGCAGACAAGTTGGTGCCTACGTGGGACTATTCGAAAGAGACGATGCGAGGCGGCGCGGTGCTGCATGGTTCGGAGGACAGTGAAGCGGGTAAGACCGGTTTGAATAGAGACTATGCCTTTATGTGGAGTTACGGCAAGGCGGAGACGATGACGCTGCTCATCCCTAATTTCTATGGAGGTAGCAGTAATTATCCGCTTGGCGAAGACAGTGAGATGTATCGCACCATCAAGAAATATGCCGGTTCATCGCAGGCTAAGCAGTTCGTCAAGTCAGCTCCTACTTATTGGGGTGACCAACCGTTTACCTCCGGTCCTGTGTACGCAGGCGCGATTATTTGTTTCCTCTTTATCTTGGGACTGATGGTAGTGCCGCAGAAAGAACGCTGGTGGCTGTTAGTAGCGGTGGTGATTGGTATTGTGCTGTCTTGGGGACGTAATTTCCCGGGACTAAACAACTGGCTTTTTGACCACCTGCCGCTGTACAACAAGTTCCGTACGCCGAGTATGTCGCTGGTGATGACCACAACGGCGATGGCGATGATGGGTATGTTGGCCCTCAAAGAGGTGTTAGAGCGGAAGGTGACGCTCAAGCAGGTCGGCATAGCCGGAGGTGTCACGGTAGGTTTGTGCCTGCTATTTGTGCTCTTCCCCGGTCTGGCAGGTTCTTTTTCAGCGAAAGTGGATGCCCAGATGCCTGATTGGCTGACAGCAGCTTTGATTGCTGACCGTCAGCACATGCTGAATGCCGACGCCTGGCGCTCTATTGCGTTTATTCTGGTGGCTGCAGTGGGTATCGTTGTTTATCTGCGCATGGAGAAGATGAAGAGTGCGGTGCTGGTTGCTATCATGGGTGCGCTTATTTTAGGTGACTTGTGGGCAGTGGATCGGCATTTCCTCAATGACAGCCATTTTGTGCCTAAGAAACAACAGCTGGTCACTCCGACGGAGGCGGACAAACAGATAATGGCGGACACCGATCCGAACTATCGTGTGCTCAATCTGGCAAGCAACACGTTCAATGAGTCTCGCACCAGTTATTACCATAAATCGGTAGGCGGTTACAGCCCGGCAAAGTTGCGCCGCTATCAGGATATGATTGATTATTACCTCTCCGGCCGGCTGAACATGAATGTGATTAACATGCTCAATACGCGCTATGTCATTACCCAGCAGGGTGTGCAATATAATCCGCAGGCTTTTGGAAATGCGTGGTTTGTGAAAGATGTTCAGTGGGTGAACACGCCGAATGAGGAGATTGAAGCCATCGGTGACGCAGACTTGAATACTGTCGCTTTTGTTGATACATGTTGGCAGAAGGCGCTGAAAGGAAATGTGACAATGAGCCAACCGGCATCTATTCGTCTGACGAATTATGCAAACCCGGGCAATTTGTTCTATGAAAGCGAGAGTGCGGAGAATGGATTGGCAGTCTTCTCTGAGGTGTATTATAAAACATGGAAAGCGTTCGTCGATGGTGAGGAAGTACCTGTGCTGCGTGCCAACTATATTCTCCGCGCGATAGAGGTTCCGGCCGGCAAACATCAGATAGAGTTTAGATGCAAGGATGAACTACTTTTAAAGACACAGTGGATTTCTATTTGTGCTTCCGGACTGGTTGTGCTTATTATCGCGTTACTGCTTATCTTCCGAAAGAAAGTGAAATAAAGGAAAGATTATGAATCTATTGACAATCAATACATCAGATTGCTCTGCGGATATCTCAGGCGGAGTCAATCAAGTGACGGTAGCCTTAACGCGCTATTTTACACATCAATTAGGTATAGCTTGTTATATCGGTTTCTTTCAAGAACTTCCTTCCGGCAAATGTCGCTTGCCGGAAATAAAAGACGGCATACTGCTTAACCGTCAGTTAGATGAGGAAGCGTTCGAGCATTTTTTGCTTCGGAACAAGATAGACATTGTTCAAGTGAATTACCTTCGCAAAGAAAAGATTTACGTGATGCGTGATATCTACCGCGTGGCTCATAGAAACGGAGTAAAGGTAATTCATGCTTTTCACATGGCTCCGTTATTCCAAGCCGGAGTCTATGCCTCTTGGGACAAAGTGTGGTATAGTATTTGTCACCGTGAGCGCGTGTGGGAGAATTTCAAATTCTGCATGTACGATACGTTCAAATCGGCTCTAAATCCGATTATTATGCATATTCTACGCCCGACATATCGAATGCAGTGGGAAAGTTGTGATAAATTGGTTACTCTATCGCCTCGTTATATACAACCGTTCATGCAAATAGCAGGTGTTGATGACGCTTCCAAATTTACTGCAATTGGTAATGAGTTGCGCTATAATATCTATCTCACAGAGCAGGAACTGGAGCAGAAAGAAAAGATAGTCCTTGTACTTCAGCGCATGTCCGAAGACACCAAACGGGTCTCTTTATCTTTACGCGCATGGCGTCGCATTGAGCAATCCGGACGCTTTCTTGATTGGAGAATGCAAGTAGTGGGAGATGGTAAAGACGAGATGTATTATCGCCATTTACTTTGTAAATGGAATCTAAAACGGGCAGAATGTACGGGCAGACAGGAACCTTTGGAATATATGAAAAAGGCTTCTTTATTCCTGATAGCCAGCGCAACAGAAGGATGGCCAATGGTGTTAATGGAAGCGTCTCAAATGGGACTTCCTATGATTGCTATGGATTCATACGGCGCTGTACATGATATTATTTCCGAAGATTACAACGGAAAGATTGTTGCCAATGGAGATATAGACGCATTTTATAAAGCCATGGTCGAACTGATGGAAGATGACACAAAGCGTATGCAAATGGCACGAAATGCAGTAGAAAGCAGCAAACGTTTTGAAGTCGCCAAAGTTGCCGCCAAGTGGCAGGCTTTGTTTGACGAATTAATGAGGACAAGCAATGAAAGTTTCCATCATCACAATCACATACAATGCTGAGCGGTGGCTGGAGCGTACGATGCAGAGTGTGCTCGCGCAGACATGTACTGACTATGAATATATCATTGTAGACGGAGCTTCCAAGGACGGGACGGTAGATATTATCAGGCGTCTGGAACCGCAGTTCAAGGGGCGGCTGTCGTGGAAGTCAGAGCCGGACAAGGGACTGTACGATGCGATGAACAAGGGTATCGTACGCGCAAAAGGTGATTTTGTATGGTTCATCAATGCCGGCGATGAGATATATGGTGCAGACACGTTATCGCATGTTGTGGCTGTGGCTACCGAAGAAACAGACATTGTGTATGGCAAGGCGTGTATTGTGAATGCCGAGGGCGTGAAGGTGAGTGAGCATCACAAGGTGACTCCGCCGGATTTACAGCGCAGACATCTGTTGAACGGTCTGGTGGTGAGCCATCAGGCTATTATGGTACGGCGTTCGATGGCGGAGCACTACAACACCGGCTATCGTATATGTGCAGATTATGACTGGGTGGTCAAAGCTGTAACGGCTTCCCGCAAGAACACCTATCTGGACGAGTACCTGTGTAAGTTTCTGACGGAAGGCGTGAGCCAGAAACAAAGAAAACGCGCCTGGAAGGAGCGTTTTCATATCATGTGTGCGCATTTCGGATTGCTTCGTACCCTTTGGGCACATTTCATTATAGTTCTCAAATATCCGTTCTCCATCAAGTATTAGGCTTGATCATTTTACGTATTTCGCTGAGTTCTTCGCGGACGCGAAGAAGGATCTCCAAGGCTGACTGGCGCTCGTCTGAGTGCTTGGCGTTGGCGTTCAGTTCCTTACGGATGGCCTCTATGCGTGTGATTTTCAATTCGTCACGGATATATCTGATGCGCTTGATGACGTCCTGGTCCTCCCGCGTGTAGTAGCGGTTGCCGTGTCCGTCCTTGCGCGGGCTCAGTTGTTCGAACTGCTTCTCCCAATAACGGAGCGTGGAGGCAGGGACGCCAGTCTCCAGTTCCGTCTCGCGGAGTGAGTAATATAGTTTGCCTTCGGCCATTTATGATTTGAGATTTATGATTTCAAATTATTTACAGATCTTAAGTTTTTTGCCTTCGCGAATGTTGTCGTTCGGGAGGTTGTTCCACTGTTTGAGTTGCTTGACCGTGCAGTGGAATTTCTTGGCGATGCCGCCGAGAGTGTCGCCTCTTTTGATGGTGTAGTAAGTGACGCCGTTGACGCGGTAGGCGCCGCTGACAGATGTCACTTTTGCCATGTCTATCTCAGCACGGCGGTTATTGATGAGGCTGTCAGCCTTGTGCGCCAGAATGGCTTCCTGCATGTCAATGAACATGCCCACTTTCTCCGCGGGCAGGCACAGCGTGTATGCGCTACCTCCGGGCAGTATGTCCCGTGAGTACTGCGGGTTCAGACGGCGCAGTTCGTCCATGCTGATGTCCAGTTTCTCGCTCACTTGCTGCAAGTGCATCCGCTGGGTAGTACGGATGGTGTCCGTCAGCATCGCTTTCTCCACCGGCGGTTTGCAAATACCGTGCTCCTGGCCGTAGTTCATGGCGTAGTTGGCGGCAATGAAGATAGGCACGTAGTTGCGCGTCTCACGCGGCAAGTACGGATAGATGGACCAGAAATCGCGTTTGCCTCCGGCACGGCGGATGGCTTTGTTCACGTTTCCGCTGCCGCAGTTATACGCAGCGATGACGAGGTTCCAGTCATGATAGATAGCGTACATGCTGCTGAGGAAGCGGCATGCGGCTTCGGTCGATTTGATGGGGTCCATACGCTCGTCCACCAGCGAGTTGATCTCCAGTCCGAACAGTTTGCCGGTGCCCGGCATGAACTGCCATAGACCGGCAGCCCCAACATACGAGCGTGCCACCGGGTTCAAGGCTGACTCGATAATAGGCAGGTAACGCAGTTCGTACGGCAGACCGTAGCGACCCAGCGCCTCTTCAAAAATAGGGAAGTAGTACTCGCTCATGCGCATCATGCGTCCCACCTGTTTGGGACTGCGCTTGACGTACCTTAATATGAACGCGCGCACGCGATCGTTATACGGCAGTTCAATCACACATTTGAGGTCCTGCAGACGGGCTTTATAGATGGAGTCGGGCAGGGTGGTGGTATCATGCACCGCAACACAATCGGAGGTGTCTATCCATTGCAGATTCCAGTCCAGCGTCCGCATCTCCAGATCCGTCACTTCCCCGGCGTTCCATTGGGTGTAATAGGGGATGAAGGGCACCAGTGTGTCCGGCACTATCTCAATGGTGTCCATGGGTATGCTGTCTGTCACAGGTATGGTGTCCGTCACGGCAACAGTGTCCGCTGCGGCGATGCTGTCCGTCACCTGTGCCTGCGCTACGAGCGCCATGCAGCTAACGAGTATACTAATCAGTTTTTTCAAAATGTGATAGCTAATTTTAATTCAGCACTCTGTTGGTACTGAGGGTTCATATAAATCTGCGGTTCTACATTGATGGTCAGGTCCGGCGATATGTCATAATCGAACAACTGTGCATCCACGAAGGCGTCAATCAGCGTCAGGGCGTAGACTACGACGGTAGCCAGAATGGAGTAATCGCGGTAGCGGCGGTAAATGCTCTGCTGGTTCTTGAGCGTGTTGAGCCATGTGCCCGCGCCACCGACCCGCTCCAGAGTGTAGCCTTCCGGCATGATAGCGATGTAGCTCTTGGTCGGGTCCTCGGTCACCAATCCGGCGGCATTGTCGTTGTACAGGTCCAAATAGGCATCTTTCAGCAGCGTGTAGCGGTTCTGCGTCCAGCTGATGGCATAGCCGCAACCCATGAACGCACCGTAGACGATAGGCAGTTTCCAATAGGAGCGGTTGTATATCTGGCCTGCACCTGGCAGAATGGCACCCAACCATACGGCTTTGATGGCGTCCGGCTGCCGGGTCAGGTCGATGTAGTATTTGTATTCGGCCTCCTGTGTGGTGGTGTCCGGATGAAAATAGATGGTGTCCTGATGCGCATGCAGCAGCATCGGGAAACCAAGGAGTAGTATGGTCAACCAGCGCTTCAACGCAGTCTTTCCGCTATTTGGTTTAATTCCTGTTCGTTGGCAAAAGTGATGGTCACTTTGCCTTCCTGTATCTTGATTTTCAATCCGCTGAGCTCACTCAGTTCCTGCTGCAGGTCGGCGTAGGGATTGGCGCCTTTGTCTTTGGCCTTTTTACTCTCCACTTTGTCTTCCTGCGCCAGCGCCTCCACTTTGCGTACGGACAGTCCCTCCCGCAAGATGCGCTGATAGAGCGCCAGTTGGCGTTCGGCGGAAGGTGTACCCAGAATGGCACGGGCGTGACCCATGTCTATCTTCTTTTCCTTGATACCCACCTGTATCTCAGCCGGCAGTTTGAGCAGACGCAGGTAATTGGCCACGGTGGCGCGTTTCTTGCCTACGCGCTCGGACATACGTTCCTGCGTCAGGTTGTAGTCATCCATCAGGCGCTGGTACGCCAAGGCAATCTCGATGGCATCGAGGTCTTCACGCTGAATGTTCTCAATCAGCGCCCATTCCATCACCTGCTCATCCTTCGCCGTGCGGATATATGCAGGGATACGTTCGAGTCCGGCCATCTTGCTGGCACGGAAACGACGCTCACCGGCGATGATCATATAGGAGCCGTCCCCGTTGTCGCGCAACGTGATAGGCGAGATGACGCCATGCTCGCGAATGGAGTCTGCCAGTTCCTGCAATGCTTCCTCGTCAAACGTGCGGCGCGGCTGGTCCGGGTTCGCGATGATCTTGTCCAGTTCAATCTCCGAAATGGAACTGCCGCCGTTGGTGTCTACATGGCTCGTATCTATGAGGGCGTCCAATCCGCGCCCAAGTCCTGTTGTCTTTTTCATCTTCTTTTCAATTTGCTGTTAGGCTTTATTACGTGCAATCAGTTCTTTGGCCAGGGCGGTGTAGTTCTGTGCGCCTTTGGAGGACGGGTCGTACTCCAGCACGGACACGCCGTGAGAAGGCGCCTCGCTCAGGCGTACGTTGCGCGCGATGACGGTGTTGAACACCAGATCGCCAAAGTGCCGCTTCACCTCTTCGTAAACCTGATTGCTCAGTCGCAGACGGTTGTCAAACATGGTCAGCAGGAAGCCTTCCACCTTGAGTCCCGGGTTCAGTTTGGACTTGATGATCTTGATGGTGTTGAGCAGTTTGGCGATACCTTCGAGCGCAAAGAATTCGCATTGTACGGGTATGATGACGCTGTCGCTGGCTGTGAGAGCATTGACGGTGATGAGGCCCAAAGACGGGCTGCAGTCAATGAGGATATAATCGTACTCGTTGCGTACCTGCTCCAGTATGTTCTTGAGTAATTGTTCGCGGTGCTCCATGTTGAGCATCTCAATCTCCGCGCCCACAAGGTCTATATGGCTGGGAATAAGGTGCAGGTTCTTCGTGTTGGTTTCCACTACGGCCGTATGCGGGTCCACACCATTGACGAGACATTCGTAAATAGTGTTCTCCAACTCGCGTATCTCCACCCCCAGACCCGATGACGTGTTCGCCTGCGGGTCTGCATCTATCAGCAAAACGCGCTTGCCTTGTGTTGCCAATGCAGCAGCGAGGTTGATAGAGGTAGTAGTTTTGCCGACTCCTCCTTTTTGGTTAGCTAATGAAATAATCTTGCTCATATCTGTTTTATTATTGTTTCTGCTTCAATCTCCCGGCAGAAATAGTTTCTGTACCGGCAGTGGTTGGTGCCGTGACAACTGCACGGACGGCAGTGCAGGTCATGGCGTTGGATGATATCATCCGGGTTCTGTTTCCATCCGCCAAAGCCCAAGAGTGGGTGTGTGGCACACCAAACGCTGATGGCACGCAGTCCCACGAGACCGGCTAAGTGCTGGTTGGCGCTGTCCATACAGATCATGACATCCAGCATGCGCATCAGTTCCAGTTCCTCCTCCAGTTTCAGGCTTCCCGCCACGCTGACGGTGTGCGGAAAGACGCTCGCCCACTGGCGCAACATCTCGCATTCGATCCGTCCGGCTCCGAAGAGGAAGACCCGCGTCTGTCTTTTCCTGCCCAGGCGCTCGATGAGTTCTTTGGTGATGCGGTAAGGCAGCATGTTGGACTTGGACTTGGCGAAGGGAGCGATGCCTATCCACCGGCCTTCTTTGTCTCCGAACAGAGCCTGCACTCGTTTTTTTGCGCTTCGGTTGACCGGTAGCGCTTCGAAAGAGTCATCGGTCTCCAGTCCGGCACGCTTGAAAGCGTTTCTGTAGCGGTCGAACTCGGATTTGAAAGGTCCTGTATGGATGCCCCATACTGTGAGCAGGTGTTTGCGCAGACGCCCGTAATGTACACGGGTGACGCGTTTGCCGCTCAACCGCATCAGCAGGTCCAGCACCTTGGTCCGGCGCACCCGCTGCAGGTCAATGACGGCATCCACCTGATTACGCAGTTCGCGCCACAAGGCGAAAACACCCTTCCAGTCCAAATGGTTGTCCACTTCATGGAAGCGCACGTTCGGCATGGCGTCGAACATGGCATGCAGGTCTTTCTTGGCGGCGACGATGAACTGATCATCCGGATAGCGACGACTGAGCGAAGCAATCACGGGAACCGTCATTGCCACGTTGCTGATCGAAGAAAACCGGATAATCAGATAAGTCATGTTATTTACAATTTGGTCATTTATTTCAAATCTGTGATGAGACTGAAATCCTGGTCTCCGTAATCGAGGTTCTCACCGCCCATGCCCCAGATGAAGGTGTAGCTATGGGTGGCAGCGGCGGAGTGAATGGACCACTCCGGAGAGAGCACCGCCTGGTTGCCACGCATCCATATATGACGTGTCTCGTCCACCTCGCCCATGAAATGGCAAACGGCCTCGTCTTCGGTTACCTCTAAATAGAAATACGCCTCCATACGACGGCTGTGCACGTGTGCCGGCATGGTGTTCCACACGCTGCCGGTTGCCAGTTCGGTCATGCCCATTTGCAGTTGGCAGGTCGGCAGCACCTGGTTCACCAGCATCTTATTGATATTACGCTCGTTGCTCGTCTCCAGGCAGCCCATGTGTGCTACAACGGCATCCGCCTTGGTCACTTTCTTGTCCGGGTAAGTGCAGTGTGCTGTGGTGGAGTTGAAATAGAAGAGGGCAGGGTGGTTGGCGTCAATGCTCTCGAACTTTACTTCGCGGTCTCCGCGACCGAGGTACAGCGCCTCCTTGAAGTCCAGTTCAAACACTTCGTCACCGGCGATGACGCGTCCCTTGCCGCCGACATTGAAGATACCCATCTCCCGGCGGGTGAGGAAGAACGGTGCTTTGAGCGGATCGATGGCCTCCAACAGCAGAGTTTCGCCTACCGGCATGGCACCACCGACAATCATGCGGTCATACATCGAATAGACCATGTTCACTTCATTGGCGGCAAACACGCGTTCGATCAGGAAATCCTTGCGCAGACGCGCAGTGTCATAACTCTTCGCATCCGTCGGGTTCGATGCGTAACGCACTTCGTAATTCGTTTTCATATTATTGTTGTTTTTTATTTTCTTATTTTTCGTGATCTCGTGGTCTCGACAAACGATTAACGACCAATTATTAATTTTTTATTCTTAATTTTTTTGCCCCTACCGGCATGAGCCATCCTAAGTTGAGACTCAGGTCCATGGGGCTGGCTACGTTGAAATGGTCCGTCAGGTTGGTGCCGAATATACCTCCGAAGGCATAGTCGAAACGCACTTCCAGTTGGTACAGACCGGCTTTCTTGGTGATGAAATAGAGTCCCGTACCGGCCACAATACCCCAGTTGACACGGTTCTTGAGAGGCTCGTATTCCGCCTGTCCGGCGCCGTTGACGAGTGTGCCGCGGCGGCCTTCGTCCTTGATGCAATAACCTACTTGCGGGCCGGCATTGAGGAACCAACGGCATTTGTCACTACCGAAATTGATGTGCATCAGCATAGGTATCTCTATATAATGAAGATTGCGGCTATAATGGCCGATGGTGTCATTATGTTCCGCCCAGCCCCGATGCATGTAGTTGAGTTCCATTTGGAGAGCGCAGTACTTATGTCCGGCGTAGCGGAAGACGAAACCTCCGTTACCGCCCAAGACGCAGGAGCGGTCAATCCGTGCCATGTTCTCCACACGCGGTTTGAAATTGACCGTGCTTGCCGTGACCCCTCCGTGCACACCGACCCAGTGCTCCGGCATCCGCAATCGCGGCTGAGCGAAGGAAGATGAAAAATGAAGCACGAAGAAGGAGAGAACCATCAGTCCTACGCATCGTCTTACTATGTTATTTCTGTTGCTCATTGATTATGGACCACTTCGCTAAAGGACAAGGGACAATGGACTAAAATGATTTGTATAGTCGTAGCCGTTTTGTCTTTTAGTGAACGCAGTGAACGGTCTTTTGTCTTTCAGCGGCTTTAGTTGCGGTCTTTAGTCCGCATGACGTTCTTATTTTTCAATAACTTTGACTCCTTCGTTCTGCCAGCCGCCTTCGCCGTCCTGTTTCCAACGGATGAGGGATTGCTGGCCGTTCACTTCCTTCCGGCCTTGCAACCATGCCACCAATGCCTGCGTCAGGTCGTAACCCAGCAGGTCAAAACGCGGAGCATCACTGACATGCTCGTTCGTGTAGTACATGCGCCAAAGGGTGTCATAGGCGGTGCGGTCGGCCTCGGAGGTGAACATGGAGGTGTATATCTGCGGAAGCGTGATGTCTTCTTTGATCCAACTGTACTGGCTGACGACGCGCAGTGCGTATCCTTTGGCCTGCAGTTTGACCAGATGAGGCATCAGGATCCGTACATGCTGGTATTTATCGCTATGCAGGATAATGAGGTTCTCTTTGGCGCTATCCAGTGCGTACTCCACCGAGTCATTGAGCAGGTCGCGCAAGGCGATGGTGGCGCAGGGGATGGAGTCCGCTTTCATCTGTTCGCGCAAAGTGCGTACGGACTCGGACATATCCGCTTCGCGTACGTCCACCGCCACACAATGCAAGAGGCTGTCATGTGCAATCATCCATTGGCACAGGCTGTCTGCTTCCTGCCTGTCGGTGGAGTTGAACTGCAGGATATGAGGTCTCTTGGTCAGTTCGCTGTCATCACTGAAGGGTAGCAGCATGGGCACCTGATGCTCCTCGCACCAGCTTGCCATGCGCTCTATTTGGATCGGGTAGAGCGGGCCGATGATGCCCTGCACGTTGTCCAGTTCCGTGCTGTCGCATAATATGTTCAGACGGCGCTCACTACGCTCGATGTCATAGACACGGAGACGGAATTGTACGCTGTCGTCCTGCAAATCATTGAGTGCCAACAGTGCGCCCTGATAGAACTCCCGCATCCGGTCGGCATTACCGCTGCGCTTGGTCTGCTGGCTCTCAAACGGAAGCAGCAGGGCCAGTTCGATGGTCTTGTCGGATTGGGCTTTTTGCTTTCGGCCTTTGGCTTTTTGCTCTTGGCTGTTGGCTGTCGGTTGTTGCTCGGCATTGTCCACTGGCTCTTGGACAGCTGGTGCAGGAACTTCCACGGGAGCAGGGGTCTCCTTGACGATGGGCTCTACAGGAACCGGAGTTTCCTTGACGGTGGTCTCAACCACAACCGGCTGGCTCTCTTTGAGTCCGAGGCGGCCGGTGGGGATCAGGAGCACTTCCTTGTAGTGCACCCCTCGTTCGTTCAACTGCGGATTAAGCCGGATGATATCTGACTGGCTCACGTTAAAATTGACGCTGATGCGGTACAAACCGACACTGCGCTCCACTTCGTAACGGTACACTTCTTCGCCGTTCACGGTGTCCAGCGGATAGTTCAACAACTCCTGCGCCTGTACGGAACCGAGGAGCAGGAACAAAAGACTGATTATGCAGGTTTTACTTTTCATATCTTTTTTTTCGAATAAGAATAACACACCCTCCGATGAGCGCTAACAGCACGATCGGGCTGATGGTACTGACTAATTGCACTTTGGTTCGCTCGTCATGCGCACGCTGGTCATTGAGCAGCCGCATGGTCACGGTCTTCTCGCGCAGTCCGATCAGTCCTTCCGCGTCGGTCAGCCACAGCACGGCATTGACGATGAAATCACGGTTGGAGAACTGCATGGCGCTGTAGCGGTCGTAGCCCATCGGCAGCGGTTGGCCTTTCTGCGTTTCGTTCATCAGGATGCTGCCTCCGCCAATGACGATCTGCCGGGTCGGGACGCTGGCTTTGCGGATCGCTTCATCCGTCTCCACTCCATCCGGCACCATGCGATGCGCATAGGCGCTGGGGAAGACACCCTCTAACGACACCGCCACCGGTATGTACTGGTAGGTGAAGGTGTTGCGGTCCGGATTGATGTCGCTTAGATCCACTTCTGCGGGCGTGGCGGTGACGCGGCTGGCGGTGCTGGTGGCCAGCAGGACGCGTTTCTCAATCCCGTCTTCGCCGCCCACGGCATCAATAGGACTGACGAACGTGCTCATCACCTGACCCATGTTCCGTGTGACAGGACTGCCCTGGCTGGTCAGCAGTAAGGGGGCATAGGTCCAAGGCACAGGCTGGAAGTTCGGCTGCTGCGGGTCGTTGCTGACATTGACAGGAATAGGCAGACACTGTATATCCTGTACCAGCGCAGGATTGATGCGTACGCCGTAACGGAAAAGCATCTCCGTCAGCCCCAGTTCCAGCGGAATGACGGGTGTGAAACCGTTGCTCTGGAGCACCTGTTCGCTGAACCGCACACCGTCCATGGCCCATAAAACCGTACCGCCGTGCATGATGTATTGGTCAATGATGAAGCGCTCGGCATCGCTGAAAGCCGTCTGCGGACCGATGATGAGCACTGCCTTGTAGGGGTCCAGGAGGTGGCTATTGGTCATTGGCTGTTGGGCGTTGGCTATTTGCCCCCTGTCGACCTGGAAATACTTGCTGAGGGCGGTCATCAGGTCGTAAGTGTGCGCCTCGTCGGGTTCGCCGTGTCCCTCCAGAATGGCTACGCGTGGTGTCTCGGTCTGCAGCAGCAGGTGCAGCGCTTCCATGAACGCGAACTCCAACTGCTCCAGACTGGCATTCAGGTTCTCTTCGCCGCTGAGGCCGCGGGTGTTCTTGAGCAGCGTCACCACCGCCTTTTTGCCTTTGTAGCTCATCAGCGCATAGGGATAGACTGTCGTCTGCGCCGTCTTGCCGTTCCGCTCCCGCTCATGGATGATAGTCGGTCGCAGACCGAGGGAGTCGGCTGTCATTTTCTGGCTATCGGCCGTTGGTTGTTGGCGGATGGGCGCATATACACTCATCTCCTCAAGGGTCTCTTCGGTCGCTTTCCTGAGTCGGCGGAAACCGGCATTGAGGTCGCCGTCCAGCAACAGCGTCACCTCTATCGGTGCGTCTGTCTGCCGGAGCAGGGCCTTGGATGCCTCGCTGAGACTATAGTGCCTGTCGTCCGTCATGTCCCAACGAACGACCCGCACATGGCTCAGCGCCAGCAACGCTGCGCAGGCCAAGATAACTCCTATAGACTGCCAATGTTTCAAATCGTCAGCAAATCGTCAACCGTCAATTATTTCTTGATTTTGGCCCAGACTTCTTCGTTGATCACCACCGGATATTTCTCGCGGAGTTTCTTGACCCACTCGGCTTCGAGGAAATCCTGGTAGTCCGTGGTCACTTTGCCTTTCTCGTCATCCCATGCAGCGGGTGCTTTGAGCGTTTTGCCGACACAAACGACGAACGGGAGTTGCTCGTTGGGGGTGAACTCTGCCCCCTTCACCTTGAGGCCGTATACGTCCACAGCAGCGTTCTTGCCCTGCTCCCACAGGCCGCGTTGCGCCTTGACATAGGTCACGCTGTCCTGGTTGATGCGGTGGGCGATATAACTCTGTACGGAGTCCGGATTGGCACTCTTGATGATGGCTTGTGCCGCCTTGGCGCTACTCTTGTCCTTGCACTGGAGCAACCAGCCTTTGAAATGCGGTTTCTCCCAGGTGTAGCTCTTCTTGTGGGCTGCAAAATAGGCTTCCAGACCGGCCGTGTCCTTGGCGGCTTTGTCCCATACTTCGCGCAGCGACACTTCGAACAGCAGGATACCGTCGTGGTACTCCTGTACGAGGTTCTTGAGGTCTTCGTATTTATCCTCGAGGTGCTCGTCGGCGTAAGCCTTGACGTCCGCATCACTCATCTCCGCCGGCAGGTTATACTCGGCACGGGTCTTGCGGATGAAGCTCTTGTCAGCCTCTTTGGCGCGCTCGTCGCGCTTCACCTGACGCTCAATCTGGCTGCGCATGGAGTCCAGCGGCAGGATATTACGTTCGTCTTCCTTGTACAGAATATGCCATCCATATTTGGTGCGGAAGGGCGCACTGATAGCACCGTTCTCGAGGGTGAATGCGGTCTCTTCGAACTCCTTGACCATCATGCCCTTTCCGAACCATCCTAACTCACCGCCGCGAACACTGCTGCCGCGGTCGTCCGACTCTTTGCGTGCCATCTCGGCGAAGTTATCCTTGTTGACGATGCGTGCGATGGAGTCAATGAGCGCTTTCTTGCTGTCGTTCAGGCTGTCCGCGGGCACCATCTTCATGATATGACTGGCTTTGACCTCACGGTGGTCACGCTCTTCTTCCACCAGTACTATATGCCATCCGTATTGGGTGCGGAACGGGGTGCTGATAGCGCCTAAAGCGGTGTTGTATACGGCGTCCTCCAGCGGGTAAACATAGCGGAACGGGGTGATCCAACCCAACTCACCGCCGGTCTCCTGCACGTTCGGGTCGGTGCTTATCTCACGCGCCACGGCGTCAAACGCCTCTACGGGCTGACGAACCAGCTTGGCTTTCTTGCCTTTGCCTTTCAGTACCTCTTTGCCGAGGGTCACGCGCTCATAGGCTTCGTTGATCTTGGCCAATGCCTCTGCCTGTGTGGCACTGTCTGCGGAGGCCGGGCACTGGATGGCGATATGTGCGGCACGGCGGTCCTTGGCCATATGGCGCCAGCTCATCTCGATGAGGCTGTCCATAGCGGCATCATCCTGCAGGTACTTGGGCGTAGCCTGTGCACGGTAGCCCTTGAGCTCTTTCTTGAACGCCTCCGTGGTGTCAATACCCTGTGCTTCCGCTTCGGCTACTTTGAGTTTGAAATTGATGAACATGTCCAGATACTCGTCCATGGTCTTGGGATCGATGGCGCCTGCCTGGTTGTTTTTCTCATAGATGTAAAGAAACTCCTCCGCGCTGACGGCCTTGCCGTTGATGGTCATAAGGGTCTCACTTTGCGCAAAAGCGGTGACAGCCGTCACTGCAGCTACTAAAAAAAGAATACTTTTTTTCTTCGCCCTGTTCAGGGCATAAATCATTTCATTTTTCATTATATAAATCATTTTGGGTGTTGTTCTTTTCCAACTGCCTACAAAAAGCATGCAAAATTACTACAAAAATTGCACATATGCAAATTTTTAAGCAATTATTTCGCGAAATAGAATGAATATTCTATGTTTTGAGAACGACATAGGGCATGGATGCTTGCATATGATGCCCTATGGCAGTCTCAAAACAAGGAGGCTTAGCCTCGGAAATAATTGCTTAAAAATCTGCATATGCACCGCAAGGTGCGAACGTAAGTTCGGAGGGAACCCGTCCTTTGTGCGGAGAAACCGCAGAAAGGGAAGGGGCGTGCCGAAATTATTACAAATCACCTAAAATCTATCCACCATGCTTGCATATGGATAAAAAAAACGTCCCGAAGGACGCTTTTCAGTCTTTGGACAGGTATTTGGGAAAGGAGTGCTCGAAGAGGCGGACGGCATAGCCGAGGCTGCCGAACAGTTCGCCTCCGGATGCGTTGGCGTGTCCGCCGCCATGGAAGACCTCATGCGCCCAGACGTTGACCGGCCGGTCTCCCTGCGAACGGAAGGAGAGACGAATACGCGGTTTGGTGGTGCCGGGTTTGGGACGCTCCTCACGGATGAAGACGGAGTAATAGACATCGCTGATCTGCAGCGGCATGTTCACCAGCCCTTCGGTATCGCCGACCTGGTAGTTGTAGCGCTCCAGTTCGTCCGCCGAGAGGGTGATGAGCGCCAGATGGTATTCGGGATAGAGGCGCATCTTGCGGTAGAGGGCGTACCCGGTGAGCCGTACGCGGTCGGCGGAGTACTGATTGAAAACGGCGTTGTAGATCTCATCCTTTTTGACCCCTGCGCGCACCAACTCGGCTATCATCTCGTACAGTTCGCAGTTGGTGGAGTTGAAGGAGAAATTGCCGGTGTCGGTCATGAGACCGGTGTAGATACAGGTGGCAATCTGAGGGGTGAGGGGTGAGGGGGTACGAGTTACGGTAAGGCCGTTACTTTCAATACCTGTAAGCAGTCGATAGACGATCTCACAAGAGGAACAGGCCTCTGGATGGGAGTGGACCTCTTGCGCAAAATCCACCGGATTGAGGTGGTGGTCGATGAGGATCTTGGGGCAGGGGTTCGCCAACATGCGTTCGCCCATCGGTCCGATACGTTTGGGGTCATTGAAATCCGTGCAGACGAACAGATCCGCGGCTTCAATGAGCCGGTTGCAGGCCTCGGGTTCCTTCTCGTAGATGCGAATGGTGTCAGCACCCGGCATCCAATTGAAGAAAGAAGGGAAGGCGTTGGGCACGATGACGTGTACGGACCGGTCCTCGGCGTTCAGATAGTGGTACAGCGCCAGCGAGGAACCCATGGCATCGCCATCCGGCGCCATGTGGGTGAAGATAACGATATGATGTGCGGAATCAATTAGCATGGGAAAAGGGTTGTTACTTGTTAGTCGTGGGGTTCGTGATCTTGTGGTCACGTTATCTTTTATTTTTACTTCGTCTGCATATGAACGTAGAGGCCGGGAAGGAAGGTCTTTTTCACACCGTCAATGCAGGGTCCGAAGAGGTACAGCGGGAACTCCTGCCACTCATTACGCTTCCAGGTGACCTTGTAGGCCCGCGGACGTATGTCCACAACGGTCGGGTTACTCTTGGGAATGAGCGAGTTGCCCAGCGTGGTGAACGTGTTGGCGTTGCGTGTGATGATCTTATAGGGGATGTCGTCCTCCTTATGTACCTGTATGTTCAACCCGTGGTACAGCATGCGGAAAGTGCCGTCCGCCTTGACGTTGTTGCCTTCGTACTCCGTGTCCAGCGTGTCGATCTCGCAGTCGGCGGTCATGCCCACCAAGGGACGGATGAAGGGACTGAGGAAGGACACATTGGCATCGGTGACATGCATCTTGGCCGCAAAATCGCAGTCTTTGTTCATGCTCAGCGCAATCATGGCGGTGGCTTGGCCCTTATCGACCGGACAGCCTCCGTTCACTTTCAGCACCGCTCCGCGGCGGTTGGAGACATGGTCCACGCCGGCGTGGATGTCTTGCAAGGTGAGTTGGCCTATATTCGTTTCCGTGCTGGCCAGTTCGACGTTGATGCGTTTGATCTGCGCATCCACATGACGGATGTCGAACTTCACGGGCAGGGCCATCAGCACCTCTTGCGGCATCGGGTAGGTGTGTTTGGGTTTATAGCGCAGGTCACGGAACACATCCATCCGCTCCACCACCGCCTGTACCTCTTTCAGCGTCAGGTCTTCTGCCAGCGCCTTGCGGACGGGATTGAAAGGCGCCGTGCTCACTTCGGCTATCGTCATGTCCAGCCATGTGACGGGTTCGCGGACGATGTCACCCAGCCGTTTCTTCGCCATGGTGTTGGCGATGCGTGTGTTGCCGACGGTCAGTGCGCCTTGGTCTTCCTGGGCGATGTCATGTGTCTCGATATGCATGCGTCCGTCCGGCAGCATGACCTTGGCGTGCGCCAGAGAGAGGGCGTACACCGAGTCACAATAATGGAAAACGGAGTCGTATGCCAGATGATGCACCGCCAGCGAACAGCTGTCCACCTGCACATCCAGTTTGGTGCGCACGCTATGCAGCGCCAGCGAAGCGTTCTTCAGATGAAAATGCAAGAGTTCGGCACGTTTCAGCGGAAACTCTTTTGGGGTTGTGTCCTGCGGGAAAGCCGGAAAACACAGTTCGGGGTGCTTCTCGTCCATCCATAACTCCACCTGAGGCCGGTCTATCTCGAGTCCGTAGACCAGCAATTCCTTGTTCATCAGCATCGAGTAGAAGACACGTCCTATCTCGATGCGGTCCACATGGATGGAGGCACCCGGACGCACCGTGTCACGCCGGCTGACAGGTTCGCCTCGGTAGTCGAACCGCAGGTCCTTCACGGCGGCCGTGCCGCTGAACAGGCGGACCTCAATGCCTCCGCATGACGCCTCGCCTTCCGGCAGACTTGCCAGGGCTTTATTCACTTGCTTCAATGCAATGTGCGAAACAACGACATCGGCGCTGATGAACAATACGATACCGATGCCCAGCACTACTGCCAGCACGATCAGTGCAATTTTGGTGCCTCTTTTCATGAGTGTACAATTTTTATTCTTAATTATTCATTAAGATTGCGTTTCGCCAGTAGGATCACTTCCTCTGCAATGCGTTTTGCGGAGTCGCGTTGCGCGAGGGTGAGGATGTTCGTATGCAGCTGCTCCAGACGTTTGTCGTCTTTAATGAGTTCCAGCGCGGTGCTTACCAGTTGTTCCGCGGCATCGGCGTCCCGTACGAGCACAGCGGCGTTCTTGTTGACCAGCGCCATCGCATTATGCGTCTGATGGTCTTCCGCCACGTTGGGCGAAGGCACCAGAATAGCGGGTTTGCCGAGCAGACACAGTTCGCTGATGGACGATGCGCCGGCACGGGAGATGACGAGGTCGGCCTGGGCGTAACGGTCCGGCATGTCGGAGAGGAAATCCAGGCACTCGATATTGGCAGGGCTGCCAGCGGCTTCCCAGGAAGCCTTGCATTTCTCGTAATAGGTCTTGCCTGTCTGCCAAACGATATGGATGTCGCTGAAAGCTGACAACTGATGGCTGATAGCTGCTACCATTGCTTCGTTGATGGTGCGCGCTCCCAGACTGCCTCCGATGATGAGGAGTGTCTTTTGTCCTTTGTCCTTGGTCCTTTGTCCTTTCGTCAGATTCTGCCGTACGGGGTTGCCGGTAAGAATGATCTTGTCGGCAGGGAAGAAACGCTCCATCCCTTCGTATGCCACGCATATCTTCTCCGCTTTGTCCTTGAGGATCTTGTTGGTCACGCCGGCAAAGCCGTTCTGCTCCTGCAGCAGGATGGGAATACCCATTTTGGCGGCAGCCCACATGGCGGCTCCCGAAGCGTAACCGCCGACACCGACACCGACGTCCGGCCGGAACTCACGGATGATTTTCTTCACACGGAGAATGGACCGGATGAGGTCCGCCAGAACCGACACGTTCTTCCAGGGTTGGGAACGGTTGAAACCACGGACCGGCAGACCGATGATCTTATAGCCTGCCTGCGGCACGCGCTCCATTTCCATGCGACCCAATGCGCCGATGAACAATATCTCTGCCTGAGGATCAAGTTCCTTCAAGGCGTTTGCAATGCTGACTGCGGGGAAGATATGTCCGCCGGTTCCACCGCCTGAGATGAGGTATTTCATATGAAATTAAGAATTATAAATTCAAAATTAAAATCGGTCGTGATCTCGTAATCTCGTGGTCTCGAAGTCTCGAGGTCTCGTGATCTCGTCATTTTTTCACTCTACCGTAACAATGGGCACGTCATCCATGCTCGTTTCTATGGTCTCGTTGACGCGGTCGCGCAGTTCGATCTGTTCGCGGCTCACGCCCATCATAATGCCGAAATAGATAGAGGTGATGAGTACGGATGTACCGCCCCGGCTGATGAGTGGCAAGGGCTGTCCGGTCACCGGTCCGAGGCCTACGGCGACGAGCATGGAGATGAGCGCCTGACAGGTGATCATCAGCGCCAGACCCATCGTCATCAGCATCGCCGGCATGTCCGAATAGCGGCTCGACACATTGCAGGCGCGGAAGAGGATAGCCAGGTACAAGAAGATAAGGAAGCCGGCTCCGATGATGCCGCTTTCCTCCACGATGATGGCAAAGATATAATCGGCGAAGGCCAAGGGCAGGTAGTCACGCTCCTTGCTGTTGCCCGGTAATACACCCACCGGCGACGTGCCGCCACGGGCAATCGCCACGGCGGCGTAGACCTCCTGTATGTTGTCGTCCGTCAGTACGTACTTGGAAACATCGTCATGCTCGAAATGCCGGTCGATACGCGCCACCCAGGTCGTAGCACGCTTGAACGGACCGTGCATCTCCCGTTTCGGCCGCACGAACCCGAACTCCACGATGGCGTATCCCAGCACCAGCGCCACGACGGCAATACCCACTATCGACAGCGTGTATTTCCATGGGATGCGTGCCAGTATCCACAGGCAGAACACGATAAGCCCGATCAGCACCGCCGTGGAGAGGTTGGACGCCATAATAGGCAGCATCACTGCGCTGGCGATGATGAGTGTGCGGTAGAAATACTTGCGTTTGTCGTCCTCTGTGCGGATACGCGCCAACTGGTCGGCGATGACGATGATGAGACTCAGCTTGGCCAACTCGGACGGCTGGAAGGTCAGACCGGCGATACGCACCCATCGCGCTGCACCGTTGATGGTGACCACCAGCGGATTGCCCGGAATCATGGTCGAGTAGACAAGCAGCGTGCTGACTGCCAGCAGGAAATAGCCTCCGAAGCGCACCCAGTAGGTCGGGATGAACTGTATCACAGCCGCGGCCAGGATGCCCAGCACGATGAAGAAAATCTGCTGGCCGATGGGCCCGAGCGCGGTGTTATGCATATAGACGAGCGTAGAGGACGCCGAGAAAAGGGCGATGACTGCTACTACGATCAGGGCGATAAACAGTCCCCAGAACGTCCGGTCGATATGTTGGAAGTTAAATTTCATTCATTATAACTTTTTCACGGCTGCCATGAACTGCTCGCCGCGGTCCTCGTAGCTCTTGAAGAGGTCGAAACTTGCGCAGCAGGGAGAGAGCAGCACCGTGTCGCCTTCTTTCGCAGCGTTGTAGGCGCCTTGGATGGCGTCGTGCAGGTTGTTCGTATCAATGATATTCAGTCCGAAACTGCCGAAGTGTTCCCGCAGTTTCTCGTTATGCAGACCCATGAAGACGAGCGTGTGACATTTCTCTTTCACCAGTTCGTCTATCTCGCTGTAGTCGTTGCCTTTGTCCTTGCCGCCGAGGATGAGCACGGTGGGCGTGGTCATGGACTCCAACGCATACCAGCATGAATTGACGTTGGTTGCCTTGCTGTCGTTGATCCAGCGCACGCCGCGGACAGTGGCTACATACTGCAGCCGGTGCTCGACGCCCTGGAAGGTCTTGAGACTCTCGCGGATGACCTCTTTCTTGATACCCACCACATTTGCCGCAATGGTTGCCGCCATGGAGTTGAGCACGTTATGCCGTCCCTTCAGCGCCAGTTCCTCTTCGCCCACCGGCAGCGGGTTGGGGACCGTGAAGCCGTAAGGGTAGAGTGTTGCGCCTAACTGGATCTTCTTCATCTCGCGGTCAATAACGGGATCCTCCGCCCAGTAGATGAACGAGTCCTCTTTGGTCTGGTTGCGCGTGATGCGGAACTTGGCGTCGATATAGTTCTGGAACTTGTAATCGTACCGGTCGAGGTGGTCCGGCGTGATGTTGAGCAAGATGGCTACATCCGCCTTGAAGTCGTACATGTTATCGAGTTGGAACGAACTGAGTTCAATCACATAATAGTCATGGTCCTCATGTGCCACCTGCAGCGCCAGCGAATTACCGATGTTACCCGCCAGACCCACATTGAGACCCGCCTGCTTGAGGATATGGAAAATGAGCGAGGTGGTGGTCGTCTTGCCGTTCGAACCGGTGATACAGATCATCTTGGCATGCGTATAACGCGCCGCGAACTCGATCTCGGAGATGATGGGCGTGCCCTGCGCCTGCAGTTTCTGAATCAGCGGCGCCGTCAAGGGTATACCCGGCGATTTGACCACCTCGTCGGCATTGAGGATCTGTTCCTCGGTATGCTTGCCGTCCTCCCAGCGCACGCCGTTCTGGTCCAGCAGTGCACGGTAGGGTTCGCTGATGGTGCCGCAGTCGCTGACGAACACGTCAAATCCTTTCTCTTTGGCGAGGATGGCTGCGCCACTGCCGGATTCGCCGGCTCCTAATACAACTATACGTTTTCCCATAAATCGTCAATTATTTTCAATCGTCAATCATTCGTCATTCGTCCAATCGTCAATCATCTGATCTTGAGCGTCAGAATAGTTATTGCCGCTAAAATCAAGGTAACGATGCAGAAGCGCAGCACGATCTTCGTCTCGTGATGCAGTTCGTTGCTGCCTTTGCACAGGATGCGGCAGGTCGGATCGTTCTTCAATACCTGCTCCACCGATGTGCGGAAATGGTCATGCAGCGGCGCGCGCTTGAACACACGCACGTGCTGTCCGCGTTTCTTGTTCCATTTATACACCTGCGTCTGCAGGATGACGGAGATGCTCTCCATGAGGAACACGCCGCAGAGTACGGGTATCAGCAGCTCCTTGTGAATGATCATGGCGCAGACACCGATGATACCGCCTACGGTCAGACTGCCCGTGTCACCCAGGAAAACCTGCGCAGGGAAGCCGTTCCACCATAGATAACCGACCAGCGCGCCCACGAACGATGCGAGGAAAACCACCAGCTCTTCGCTGCCCGGGATATACATGACGTCGAAATATTCGGTCAGCATCACGTTACCGCTGGTGTAGGCCAGCAGGAGCAAGGCGATACCGATAATAGCCGAGTTGCCGGCACACATACCGTCCATGCCGTCGTTGAGGTTGGCGCCGTTGCTTACTGCTGCCACCACAAAAACCGTCAGCAGTACGAAGAAGACCCACCCGAAGCGGTATTTGTTCTCCTCGCCGGTCCAGGAAAAGAGGTCGGCATAGTTGAAGTTATGGTGCTTGACGAAGGGGATCGTCGTCTGCGTGGACTTGATCTCCGGACTTTTCTCGAACACCTCAATATTGTTCTCGATGCGGTGCGAGACGGTCTCGTTCATCGACACGGCCGGCGAGAAACGGAGCGTCAGACCGACAATGAGTCCGAGCGACACCTGACCGGCTATCTTCACCCATCCGTTCAGACCGTCTTTGTTCTTCTTGAAGGTCTTGATATAATCATCCGCAAAACCCAGCAGACCCATGATAAGGGTGGTGACGAGCATGAGGATCATGTATACGTTCGTCAGTTTGCCCAAGAGCAGGCACGGCAGCAGTATGGCGGCAATGACGATGAGTCCGCCCATCGTCGGCACTCCTTTCTTGCCTACGTTGAACGGGTCGGTCTTCTCGTCGCGTTGCGTCTCGCTGATGTGATGACGCTTCATGAAACGGATGAACCATTGGCCGAACCATATACTTACACACAGTGCGATGATGCCGGCAATGATGGCCCGGAACGAGATATACGAAAACAGTCTGTAACCGGGAAACTGGCCTAATAATGTGAAAAAATGATATAGCATAACTCGTCAATAATTTACAATCGTCAATCAATCGTCAATCGTCTAATCATCAATCAATTTGCATATTTGCGAACCACCTCGTGGTCGTCAAAATGGTGCTTCACGCCTTTGATGATCTGGTAGTCCTCATGCCCCTTGCCGGCTACGAGAATGACGTCTCCGCTTTGCGCCAATGTGCATGCCGTCTGGATGGCAGCGGCGCGGTCCTCGATGACAAGCGTGCTGCGCAGTTCCTCTTCGGTCAGACCGTCCGTCATGTCCTTGAGGATGTCCTGCGGTTCCTCGTCACGCGGGTTGTCGGACGTCAGTATCAGCTGTTCACTGCCGCGTTTGGCTATCTGCGCCATCATAGGGCGTTTGCCTTTGTCGCGATTGCCGCCGCAACCGATGACGGTGATCAGTTTCTTTGGTCTTTCGTCTTTCAACTTTTGTCCGTTAAGTATCTCCCGGATGGTCTGGATGACGTTATCCACGGCATCCGGTGTGTGCGCATAATCGACGATGGCAGTCCAGCCTTTGGGGCTGTGGATGGTCTCAAAGCGGCCGTTGACCGGCGTCAAAGTGCTCAGCACGCGCAGTACGTCCAGTTCCTCAAAACCGAGGCATAAAGCGGCGCCGTAGATACAGAGCAGGTTGCTGACGTTGAATCGTCCCACTAACGGCACGAATACCTCTTTTCCGTTCATATTCAGCATCATACCGTCGAAGCCTTCTTCTAAGATCTGCGCCTTGTAGTCAGCCAGCGAGCGGGTGGAGTAGGTATGCACGGCTGCCTTGCAGTTCTGCGTCATGACTAGTCCGTTCTTGTCGTCCTTGTTCGTCACCGCAAACGCCGTCTTCTTCAGTCCGTCAAACAGCCGTTTCTTCGTGTCGCGGTAGTTGTCGAAGGTCTTGTGGTAATCAATATGATCCCGCGTGAGGTTGGTGAACAGCGCACCGTCGAAATCCAGTCCGGCAACACGTTCCTGAGCGATGGCGTGGCTGCTGACTTCCATGAACGCGTACGTACATCCGGCATCCACCATCCGGCGCAGCAGACCGTTCAACTCAATCGCATCCGGCGTCGTGTGTGTGGCCGGAACTGCCTCATCTTCAATATAATTGACTACGGTACTCAGCAGACCCGCCTTGTGGCCTAACGCACGCACGAGTTTATATAACAAGGTGGCGATGGTCGTCTTGCCGTTCGTGCCGGTCACACCCACCAGCGTCAGCTGCTTGCTCGGTTCGCCGAACCACTTGCCGGCCAGCAGGCCCAATGCCTTGTCCGTGTTCTCCACAAGAATATAGGTGACCGGTCTGCTGTCCTTTGGCGAAGCGGTCTGAGGCAGATATTCTGCCTTACTAAGCACCACTGCTGCCGCGCCTTTGGCGACACAACCATCAATGAATGTGTGTCCATCTACTGCTGTGCCCACCTGCGCAACAAACATATCTCCTTCGCCTGCTTTGCGGCTGTCGAAATGCAGACCCTTGATCTCCACTTCTGTACTGCCGATCACCTCAATCGGCTTTATAACAGATAGTAATTCGTTCAGTATCATAATTCGCCATTTATTTTCAATCGTCATCAATTATCGCTTTTCGAGGACGCGTACTCCGTCCCTGTAAACATAGCACCCCGTGTACGCCATCGTTTTTTCTGCAATCACGCGGACGGTGCTGCCGCAGTCCATACCTGCGTCATACGGGTAATGCGGATCTTCGATCATGCAGATACAGGTGTATTGCGGGTTCTCTTCCGGGAAATAGCCCACGAACGTCATGCGGTGGTGTCTGCCCGAATAGCCGTGTCCCGGTATGATCAACTGCGCCGTTCCTGTCTTGCCGGCGATGGAGACCCATTTGGACTGCGCCTTGCGGCTCCATAACTTGGCTGCGGCTGTGCCCAGATGATTGTCCCATACGACATCATGCAGCGCGCTCTGGATATCGCTAAGCGTCCGTCGGCTGCAGATGTTGTTCTTGACGATCTCCGGCCGGAAACGCTTGATGTCTTCTCCGTCTTCACGGATGGCGGTCACTAACATCGGACGAACCATACGGCCCTGATTGGCGATGGCGTTGTAGAACATGAGGATCTGCATCGGGCTTAACTCCACCGAATAGCCGTACGCCATCTTGCTCAGCGTCACCGTGTCCTTAGGAACATCTATACGTGCCTTGTCCGCACCCGGTATCTCGCAGTACACACTGTCCATCAGACCCATTTTCTCGATGCGGCGGACGAACTTCTTGGCGGAGCCTTCGTAACTGCTCGTGATGATCTTCGCAAGGGCGATGTTACTGGATACCGCCAATGCGGAGCGGACGGTCAGTACCGTGTCCATCGGGTGGGCGTCCGTGTGCTTGGATTTGCGCAGATACACCCACGGCTGTTTGCTGATGGCTACCGTGTCGTCTATATCCACTTTCCCGTCATCCAGTGCCGCCATGAGCGCAATCGTCTTGAAGGTCGAACCCGGCTCCACACGCTGCACGGCGTGGTTCTGCGATTCATAGTACTGTCCGTCTTCGGCGGAGCGGTCCAGGTTGGCGATGGCGCGTATATAACCCGTCTGCGTCTCCATGAGAATACAGCAGCCCCATTTGGCATTGCGTTCCGCCGTCTTGGCCAGCAAGGCGTTCTCCACAATGTCCTGCAGGTTGGCGTCGATAGTGGTCACAACGTCCATTCCGTCCTTGGCTTCTTCGATGGTGACGGACTCGTTGCGGCCGCCGATGCGCTGGATGCTGCTCAAGCCTTCCTCACCGCGTAACTCTTTGTCAAAACCTTTCTCCAGACCCGAGTTGCCCCCTCCGCCTTCGCCGTAGATGCTGCCGATGGTACGGCTGGCTAACAGACCGTAGGGCTTGATGCGGCGGTGCTGGTCTTCGAAGAAGATGCCGCTTTTGTATTTGCCTTTCCGGATCAACGGGTTCTTCTCCAAGGCTTGGCGCTGCAGGTAATTGATACGGTGGTCGCACACTTTGAGACGCTTCTCGCCTTTGCGGTAGGCGTTAACGATGCGCGTTTTGTACTCCTCACGCGTGGCGCCGCCTACGATGGCGGACAAATCCAGAGCCAGAGTGTCTATATGGGCGTCAAACAACGCGCCGCTGTTCTCGTGTAACGCGGGCACGCGTGTATCCATATACATATAATATTGCGGCATACTGGATGCCAGCAACTGTCCGTTGCAATCAAGGATATTGCCGCGGGTGGCTTTGATGGGGCGGTTGGTCGGTACCTGTTTTTCCGCAACCTTGAGCCACTCGTCACGTTCTGCGGTCTGGATATAGATGATCTTGCCCAGCACGGCTCCGAAGCCGACTAAGATAACGATGAAGATCATCGCAAACCGCCATACCGTATTTCGTTGCTCGTCAGACATTTGTCTTTATCTGGGTCCTATTATGGATACAAAACTCTATTGATTACCCCCAAAACCTAATTCTTAATTCTAAATTTTTAACTGTGAAAATTTGACTTTGTCAAATAATCGTGCCCTTCCGGACTAAGAATTGTGCATTGTGCATTGTGAAAAATTGACTTTGTCAAATAATCGTGCCCTTCAGGGCTAAGAATTGTGCATTGTGAATTGTGAATTATTTAATCTTCACCGGAGGTATCGTGTTTTCTTGTAGTGTGCTGCCGTTGTCGTGCAGGGCCTGCATCACTTGACTCTGGCGCGTCGTGTTGGTCAGTTGTGCGCTGATGGTCATGTAGCGGAACTTGGCATCCAGCATCTCTTTTTTCGTGTCCGTCAGGCGGTGCTGCTGCTTGACCGACTGATAACCCGTAAATATATAAAGAAAGATCAACCCCACAATCAATCCGATCAGCGGGTACTGTTCCCTGATCTTCTTGCTGCGAAGTAGATCTCCGTTCAACCACGATTGTATGTCATGCGTATCGGCCACTAATCAGTTATTTTTAATTTTTCATTTGTACTTTCTCGGCAACGCGTAGTTTTGCACTTCGTGCCCTTGGATTGCGTTCCACTTCTTCGTCACTCGCCTCACGTCCTTTCTCTATCAGCGTGAACGGCGTGAGGATATTGCCGTAGAAATCTTTCTCTATCGTCCCTTCCAGGTTGCCGCTTCTCAGGAAGTTCTTCACCAGCCGGTCCTCTAATGAGTGGTAGGTCAGTATGGCGATTCGTCCGCCGGGTTTCAACAGATCCCGTGCCGCCACTAACATCTCCCGCAACGCACCCATCTCATCATTCACTTCAATCCGCAGCGCCTGAAACAGCTTCGCCAGATCTTTTTTTGCATTGGTTGGGATATTCAGCTCTTCGCCAGGATTCCTGTTGCCTCCGAGAAGTTCGGATTCTTTCAACTTGAATGCCGCTGCTACCAGTTCTTCCGTCCGCTCAATCGGCTTTCCGGCACGTGCTTTGCATATGTTCTTCGCAATGCCGCGTCCGTTCTTCAACTCGCCGTATAACCAGAACAGCTTCGCCAGTTCCTCTTCGCTGTAACCGTTGATAATATCGGCTGCCGTCCTTTTGGCCGTTTGGTTCATGCGCATGTCCAATGGTGCGCTGAAACGGAAACTGAACCCGCGTTCCGGACAATCAAAATGATGAAAACTAACGCCTAAATCCGCTAACAGACCGTCTATCGCTTCTACCCCGTAATAATCCATCCAGTTCTTCAGGTACCGGAAATTGCTGTGCACAAAAGTCCATCGCTCGTCTTCAATCCCGTTGCGCAGTGCATCCTTGTCCTGGTCAAACGAATAGAGATGTCCTTGGCTGATAGCTGACTGCTGACTCCTGACTCCTGACTGCTGACTCCTGACTCCTGACTGCTGACTCCTGACTGCTGACTGCTGACTGCTGACTGCTGACTCCTGACTGCTGACTGCTGACTGCTGACTGCTGATGGCCTCCAAAATTGCGCGGCTATGCCCTCCTCCTCCGAACGTTACATCCACATACAAACCCTCCGGCTTGATGTTCAAGCCTTCTATAGTCTCTTGCAGCATGGCCGGTATGTGGTATACTTCATTCATCTTAAACGGTCTAATCGTTAGTTATTCTTTAGTTATTCTTTGGTTGTTCCTTGGTAATTACCGGTACTCTCACGTACGATCACTATGCGGATTGACTGTTATTTCTGCCCGGAACGGCTCATCTTCGCACGCAGTCTTGCAGCCAGTTCTGTTTGGCTAAGACGCTTGTTGGCAAAGGTCTCCGGTGCCCAGAGTGCAAAGCGGTTCAGCATACCGACGAAGAGAACATCTTGCTGCGCTCCTATAGTCTCCAAATTTTTCTTTTGCAGCAAGATGCGCCCTTGTCCGTCCATTTCCATATATTCCGCGTCTGCCATGAACTGCATGAGAATGAGCTGATCCTCAGGATCCCACTCGTCGAGCGCTTGGCGCAGCTGCTCCACCTTCTCATTCCATACCTGCTCCGGATAGAACATCAGACATTCGTTGTCTGTGTCGCGGCGCATCACAATACGTTTCGATTCAGCCTCTGCCAAAATCTTTCTGTAACCTGCAGGAACGAAAATGCGCCCTTTCTCGTCTAAACGTCCTTCTATGTTTCCAACAAATGTCTGCATATATTTCTTGTTAAGTTATTATTGTCTTGTTCAGTCTCCGATGTGCGCTAACGTAGTGCGTGCAGTGAGGAGAACTTTTACTTTTCGGGTGCAAAGGTACAAAAAATATTTCATATTCACCACATTTCCCCACAAAAAAAATTATCAATTGTTTTGTTAACAGAATTTCGACAATTTATAGATGATATAAATATACATAAAATCAGTATTTTAAAACGATTATTAACATTTTAATAAAAAGTGGGGTAAAATGGGGGAAAATTACAAATGATGCAATTGGACTATATGCTTCTTTGCTGATTTTACTATCCGGCATAAAAAAAACAGCCTGCCGTTGGCAGACTGCTTTCCGCAAGAGCGGACTCTCGCTATGTGGTCGATTAACGAACGAACTTCTTGCCGTTCTTGATTACTACGCCCTTGAAGTCATCGTTAACTTCAACGCCGAGTACGTTGTATGTCTTGTTGTCGAACTTGACATCAACTTTGGTGTTTTCAATATCCTCGGTCGGAACATCACCCTGGATAAAGGTGAACTCCTGAACAGCACCGTCGGCTTCAAAAATAACGGTACCCTTACGGCCTTTTTCGCCTTCAGGAAGCGCTTCGGCTTCGAATACCAATGCGATGGCACCGTAGTCCTCCCAGTAGTCTGCAGAAGCAAGATATGCAGTAATCCACTCGTCGCCTTCAATAGTCCATTCTTCATAGTTGAAGTTCGAAAGCAACCATACAACATAGTCTTCCTCGTCATCTCCGTAGTGAGCTACACTCTCATTCTCAACACCTACATAGAGTGTATTGACGGTTGTGTCATTGATGAGGGTGGGGAAGTATGCGTCAAACGAGATACCGAGGTTCTGACCGTAGTTACCGCCACCGCTGTTGCGGCCGGCACGGAAACTGAACAGACCGTCATGTTGATAAACGGTGGTGGCAGTCGTCGGACAATCGTAGTCTGAGAAAATACCGAAATCGCAACCGGTCTCGTTGAAGTTGGTCAACTGCAGATAGAAAGAACCGTTTACCCATACAGGAACCTGGCTCTCAGTGCCGAAGATATCTGTCTCATAGAATTTGGCATGAAGCGTACCGTACATGCCCCAGCTGGCAGCATTACCGATAAAATCAGCGTTGGTGATTACTGTGCTGGCGATGGTGTCACCGAAATGAATACCTTTTTCGTCCAGAGGGAACAATGCCAAGTGAAGCTCAGCACCGTTAGGGATAACGCCGGTCACATCAGATTTGTTGTCGCTGTAGATAGGAATGAGGATCTCCTCTATCTTCATGGTTCCTCTGTTGTCAACAATGATACCGAGTGTGTCTGCTGTATTCTCGTCGCCTTCTGCCAGGTGGACACCGGTACCGTTGAAGTATGGATCGCCGGTTGCACCGCCACCGACACGCCAGAAGTCGTTTCCTTCTGCATCCGGCTCATTATAGATATCGGTCTGCATTGCGCAAAGCGTCATGTGGATGTTCTCGTCATTGAGGAATTTAGCCTCGATGGCTGAGCAGATATACTGACCGCCGGTACCGTTACCATACAAAGTGCCTTTCAGATGGAGAGTGGTGTCTTTATAATTCTCACCCCAGTCTCTTCTCGGGTTGAACTCGTGGTCTGTGGTCTCGGGTACGTAGTACAAACCGTTGACACCATAGCCGGTTACAAATTCATCGGAGTTCTCTTCGTATACTTTGCCGTTTACTTTCCAGTCTGCAGGACCGTAATAGTTATAATATACTACGGAATCCATATAAGGGAAGAGCATCATGCCCAGGTTGTAAGCACCAATACCTTCGTAGATACCGAGATAGAATGCTCCCGGTGCATAATACCAGTCAGCCCAGTCGTAGCTGGCTGCTTTGGGGGCACGTACTGCGTCGTGTTCCTTCAATAATGTTTTGGCCTCTTTCCATTCAAAAGGAGTGACCTGTGCTTCGATTTTCTGTGCGTCTACTGCCAGATTCTTTCTGGGGGCGTCAAAACCGTTGGCGTTAGCCATCGCGGCTATTGCCAATGCACTTACTAATAAAATCTTTTTCATACAGTTAGTTTTTTTTGTTATACATAGGAAATCTTGCGATTTCCGTTAATTGGTTTTATTTCAAGTTAGTGGAACCGCTCACAACAATCGCTGACTTGTCATTCTTCATGCTCAGCGCGTTTATCGGATTGATCGGGTCAATCGCTTCAAGCGTAAAGGTTCCTATTACGGTGTTGACCAAAGCGGCCATTTCCGGGAACTTCGGCTCGTTGTACCATGTCTCTGCGGTTGCATTATGCGGGCGTATATACTCAACTACCAGACGGTCACCTTTGTCTGACAGATGTGTGTCAATCAGGAAATCAGCCGAGAGGTTCTTCTTGCCTTTCTTGTCTTTGTAGTCATATTTGATACGCAGCAGATAGGCGCCTTCGTAATAATTGATCGAGTCGGCAAATGTAATGGCTACACTGCCGAGTTTGGCCTTGCTGTCAGCTGTCAGCGAGATGAGCTTCTCGGTGAAAGCACTCGCCGCTTCGCTGAATTCTCCGGTCGATTCCGTCAGATTGGCGGTCCAGCCTTTGTTGTTCTCTATATATGTCATGAAGAGCGTATACAGGTCGCCGGCGCTGATGATGCTGCCTGCTTCACCCACGAAACGGTCGGTGTCGAACGTGAACAGACGCTCGTTCTTGTTGTCGTTGAAGCCGTAACTCATCATGAATCCGTCCAGTGTAGGACAGATCGGATACAGCGTGGGATCTTCTGCCACTGCTTTTTCTCCTACTTCCGTGATGTTGAACAGTCCCGAAGAACCGTCATGGAGGTAATAGCGCTGGTCGCCCTGCTGCAGCGTCATGATATTACCGCCTCCGAAGAAACTGTCGAATTTGGCGTTGCATGCTGCAAAATAGTCTTCCGCCTCCATCTCCGGCATCGGACGGAGAATCGTGTAACCGGAGTGTTTCTTGCCTTTCAGCACCACGCGTTCCGGCGTAGCGCTCAGGATCAGAAACTCATAGTCGCCTAACAGACCGTCGCCGTCCGGCATCGGATCGGCCCATGCGTGCAGCACGCTGTTGTACGTGTTGAAACTCAAGATTGGTCCGTAGTCGTAGGTCACTACCCAGACACTGTTCGAGTCGCTTTTCAGTTGGTTTTTGGTGGTCAGCTCGTTCTTCGCTGTCGCTTTGACAGAACCGTCTTTGTGGAATTCAAGGATCAGGTTATATCCTCGGCTCTCACGGTTGGCGAAGTACAGGCACTCCCAGCCCGTAGGAGAACCTAACAGTACCGCGTTGGCGTTATCCAGAGCTGCCTGGGCACGCTCGGCCGCGGATTGTTCAAACAGACTCTTCTCGTCGCGGTTACATGCACATAACAGGCTGGCAAGCGCGAATCCTATCAATAGATATTTTGTCTTCATATGATTGTCTCTTTTCGTTTATTCTTCACCCAGGAATTTCAAGGACATGATGTCTTCCCAGTTCATGTTGTTCTGGCGTTTCTGCACTTCTGCATGCATGGCGTCCAGATCCACTCCCCATTTCTCGGCAAGCCAGTTGCGGCACATCTCCAACTTTAACGAGATGATGGCGGAACCGTACTCACCGGCAATCTCCATGTTCTTCTGCCATGTGGCGTCCGATTTGACAATGTAGTTGGCAATCGTTTCTACGAAATCCTCACGGGCCTGGCTGCTGGCGTACGGCGTGATGTAGCCTAACTCCAGCGCTTCGCGGTCGGTGCGGTCCTGCCAGCGGTTCGGGTCATAGTCCTCCGGATTGATCTGCGTGAACTCCTTCGGATAGGCTTTCTGCTGATGCAGGATATGCGAGAACTCGTGATGCATCGTCTTGAAGATGTACTCGTTCAACTGCTCCAGATCGTCCGGCTTCATCTCGTTGATCTTCAGCAGCGTGATCTTGTTACCGCCTTCGGCGTAACCTAATTTCTCGGTACCCTGTGCGGCATTGATCATCGGCGAACCGATCAATTGAATCATCTTTGGACCGTACAGTTTCAGGAAGTCCGGGCTTACTACGGAGTCATATACATCGTACCACAAGTAGAGTGCCAGATGGGCTACCGTGTCCGCCTGACCTAAACTGACAGGCACAATATTGTAACTCGGGTCGGTCGAGTTGTCATCCAGTTTGTAAATGAACTCCACGTTGTATTTGTCCGTAAAATATTTTTTGAGCCAAAGGTCAAACTCACGCGTGTAAGCGCCTTCGTCCTCTACAGGGTCTACGAAAATGGATTCCGAGAACTGGTCATCTTTACATGATGCGAATCCTAATGCAATCAAGCATAATAGGAATATAGATTGTAGCTTTCTCATACTTATTCTTCCTCTTCATTGTTAACAACAGATACCTGACTGCCAATACCGATTAGCGGCAGCATTACTTTGAGCTGGCTGTCGTCCGGGTCATACGAACCGGTCACATTGACTGTGTTCGGACTCACATAGTCACCCTGTTTCTCACGCGGGTTGGCGGTCATGCCGGCAATCAGCACTTTCTGCGGCAGCTGGATGACACGGCGGTCGTCGTCCCAGGTCAGCGTACGCAGCGGATCGGTACCGCGTTTATGGGTGATCTCAATGCCGTAACGCTTGAGGTCAAACCAGCGCAGACCGTCATGCAACGTCTCCATGCGGCGGAAATGCAGCACGCAGTGAACAAACGGTTTCTGGGCGGCGGAGACAATAAACTCATCGCTCATGTCCGAGTTATGCAGAGTCGGTACGAAATGCTCGTTGGCGCTCTCGTTGTAGAAAGCACGGATCTTGGCTTCGGTCAACTCCACGTTGCCGCTGGGCAGCGTGTCCATACGACCGTTGGCATTGTAACTCTGCGCCCACATACGTAGGTCGTTGGTGGCGCCGGAAAGGTCGTTCAGGAAGATCTTTGCCTCGGCACGGCAGAGTAGGGTCTCGTTCGTCGTGAACGCACGCGTCACGCCATGTACATAGCCGTAACCGTTGACCTTGTCCGTGTACTCGAACAAGTACCATAACTTGGCGCAGAAGCAGCCGTATTCCTGGTTGTACATCCATAATGGGTATCCGGGGAACTGGCCTGCCCAGCACGGACCCGGGCCTAAGGTCGAGTACTCACTCGCGTCGCCGTTGTGCTGATAGCGTCCATAGGACGGGATGACGGTGTAGAAAGCCACCGACATCGTCGTGTTGAGCAGCAGGTTGTAGTTGGCGCTCGGATCAATCCAGAGCAGTTGTTCCAGCTCGGGGTCACCTAACGCACGGCCTGTCTTAGCGTCATACAGGCAGGCAAGTACGGACTCGTCACTCGTGCCCAATACCTGATTGGCGTGCTCGATCACTTTCGCGTAATCGCGTTTGTACAGATAGAAACGGGCGGCAAAAGCGTGTGCGGCCTTCGCGTTGAAGTGGTATTTGGGTACTGAATAGTAACTGTCGTCAATCAAGGGGATACCGGCTTTCAGGTCTTCCTCAATGGCGGCATACGTGTCGTATACGGTACCGCGCTCGTAATGAGGAGCCACTGTCGTTTCCGGCTCTTTCATATAGGCGATACCTAAATCCTCCTTGCTCTGTGTTTCATCTTTCCAGGACTGGCAGAAGACATTGACCAGGATGAAGTGGTGATATGCGCGGCTTACCAGCGCTTCGCCTTTCTCGGCGTTCATGTTGACGCCTTCTGCCTCCAGCTGCTCGATGGCTTGCAGCGCCTGGTTGCAGGCGGCAATGGCAGAATAGCAGCCGTTCCAGATATATTCTGGTGAGTCTTGTTCGCCGTCCGATTTGATAACCTCCCAGGCGAAAATCTCGTCGTACATCTTATCCAGCGGGTTGAGCGAGTTGCAGTGACCCGTCTTGTCCGGAGCGTTGTTGTCCACCACCTGGTCGGACGAGAACTCACAAAGAGGACCGAAACTGGCGGGAGTATAGGCGCTCACAAGCAGCAGTTGCACTTTACGCTTGGTGTCAATGCTTGCACGCATATCCGGGTTCTTGTCCAGGAAATTGCAACCGGACAGCAGTACTGCTGCCAGCGTTAACGCCGCAAAAGTATATATAGTGTTCTTTTTCATATCTGTTTCCTTTCTTTCTCTTAGAAACCTAATTTAACTGTCAGTGTGAACTGGCGCGGGTTCGGCGAACTTACACCACCGGTGTTGTAGAACTCCGGATCACGACCGTTCAACTTCTTGTCGGCATAGGCCAGCCAGAGGTTCGTGGCAGTCAGCTTGACGCCGAAGCTCGAAACGGCTTTCTGACCTTCAAACACCTTGGACGGCAGGTCGTAGCTGATAGAGAGCTCTTTCAAACGGATGAAATCACCCTTCGCTACACGCTCTGTCGAGTAGTTGTATGCGGAGTAAGCCCAGTTGAGGTTGTTGATCTCTTGATACTGACGCTTGGTGGCAATGGCCGGAATAGTGGTGATCGACTCGTCACCCGGTACCATCCAGCGGTTCTTCATCTCCTTCATGCTCGCCGTCAGGTCGCTGTACTGGCTGCTGTATACATAGCAGAGCGGATCCAGACGAAGCACGTTGCCGAAGCTGTAGGTGAAGAAGATATTGAGTTTCAATCCCTTCCAACTGAAGGTGTTACCGAACGAACCCGTAATAGTCGGATCCACAACACCCTCGTATTTCAGATAGTCGATGTCCTCATATTCCTGGAAATTAATCAGGTCATATGAATCCATACCGGCTACAACAGTGTGCTCTTTGTCTACGTAGAATGTCGGCAGACCTTCCTCCGTCAGTCCGGCGAACGGGATGGAGAACATAGCGCCTACCGGATAATCCACGCGGCGGCTGTTGATCGAACCGGATACTAACTCATATACTCGCGGACGGGAATCCAGTTTCGTGATCTTGTTCTCCGCCCAGGAGAAAATCCAGTCTGTCGTCCACTTGAAATCTTTCACCTTCACGTTGACGGTTGAGAACGTGAACTCGCAACCCGTCGAACGCATCGTGGCGTCGTTCGCGTATTTGGTTACCTGTCCGCCGACACCCATCGTCTGAACCAGACCGATCAGATCGTAGTTGTTACGACGGTACCAGTCGAACTCTAAATTGATGCGGTTCTCCACAAAACCGAGAGCTACACCGATATTCAACTCATGTTTCTTCTCGTAGGTCAGCTCCGAGTTCTCGAGATCATACAGCTCGATACCGGTCTCCGAAGCGTTGGTGCTCGGACGGAAAGGACTGTAGCTTTGGAATACGGCCAGTGAGTTGGTTACCCAGCTCGGACCACGGTCTGCGGTAAGAGAGTAGCTGGCTTTCAGGCTCGCATATGTCCACCATTTGTCGAAGGTCGGATCCCACCAACGCTCCTCATGGGCGTTCCATGCACCCGATACGTTCCACGTCGGCAGCCAGCGCGCACTCGTGCTCTTGCCTAATTTGTTTGTACCCTCGTAGCGGATAACGCCGTTGATCGTATAACGACCTTTGTACGAATAGGTACCCATCGCAAAGAATGCGAGGTTGCGGTAATAGGTAAATTCATTGCTGAAATACTTGGTGTTCTCTTCCTGACTCTGTTTGAACAAGTGGTAGTCTGTGAAGGGCACACCGCCGTTGTTATACTGATAACCCCAGCCGCGGAACCAGGTGTACTGACGGTCGGTCGAGTTCAACTCACCGCCGCCGAACAAACCGAGGATATGGTCACCGTTGCGACCTAAGTCACGGTTGTACTGGATAGTGGCACGGAAATCGGTCGAGATAAGCGAATATTCCGTCAGGTTGTAGATACCGCCTTGCGGTAATACGGTCTCCGGCAAGGCCAACGGGTTGTCCGGATCCTTGTACAGGAACGAGTTGTTCTCGCGGATCGTGTTGTCCTCGGGATCCACACCGGCGCGGTAAGCACGGGCCTGGTTGCTCTCGTCCTTGATGTTGTGCTCCTGACGGCTCATCTGATAGCGGATAGCACCCAATGCGTTGATCTCCAGGCCGCGAACCGGCTTGTAACTGATCTCGCCTTGGAATTTCAAATCCGTCACTTTGATGTCGATATAGTTTTGCTCCAACTCGTCCAGAATGTTGAAATCGCAGTAGTTACGGCGATAGGACTCTTTCGGATCCATCACACGCGCGGTATTCATGGCGTAACTGAACGGGTTGATATCAAACTCACGGCTCACAGCACCCGTGATAGGATCGGTGTTCGCTGAGATGGTTCCCGGAGCTTTCTGCTTGCGGTAACTGCCCATCGTACGGATACCCACACTCAGTTTCTGCTTGCTCGTGGAAGGAAGCAACTCGAAATTGGCGTTGACGGTTCCGGTGAAACGGGAGATCTCACTCGCTTTGTACCAACCCGGATCCTGCATCGCGGACAGCGAAGCATAGACATTGGCACGGTCGGTACCGGCAGAGTAGGACAGAGAATGGTTATGCATTACCGTCTGGTTGAACAGCTCGGCAAACCAGTTCGTGTTGCGGAACTCTGCTTCACGCAGATATGCATTCTTAGCGGCAGCTGTGTTCTCCAAACCTATACCGCCGTTCTCGGCAGCACTCAGCAGTTCATACATCTTGCCGTATACACCGTAGTTCTTCGCACTCGTCAATGACGAATATTCCAGCCATCCTTTGCGCTCCAGCTCCTGGTAGATACCCATTTGCTCCTGCGAGTTACAGATGTTGTAGTCCTGATACGAAGGAATCATACGGTAGGTGATTTCGCTCGTATATTGCAGGCGCGATTTGCCGGCCTGACCTTTCTTGGTCGTTACCACAATGACGCCGGCCATGGCACGTGCACCGTAGATAGAGGTGGCGGAACCGTCCTTCAAGATTTGGAAACTCTCGATATCCTCAGCGTTGATACCGGCAATGGCGCTGGCAATCAGCGTCTTGGCATCACCCGAAGACAAATCGTCGGCACTCATTTCTACAGCGTCCTCCAATACCACACCGTCTACCACCCACAGCGGTTTCGATGCTCCGTAAATGGAGGTGGCACCACGCACACGGATCTTAGGCGCTGTACCGAACGTACCGCTCACGTTCTGAACACTCACACCGGCAGCCTTTCCTTCCAGCGAACGGCTGATATCAGCCACACCGGAAAGCATCGTCTCTTCGGCTTCCAGTTTGGTGGCGGCACCGGTGAACAGACGCTTGTCCTGCTTCACCATTCCTTGTACTACCACTTCCTGAATCTGCTGGCTCTCTGTCTCCAGCTTCACTTTCATGTTGGGTTTGGCAGGGACTGTCACAGTCTTGTAACCCAGATAGGAGATGACCAACGATTTCTTTCCTTCCGGAACAGTAATCTCGAATTGGCCGTCAAAGTCTGTCACGGTACCCGTGGTCGTGCCTTCCACTACTACGTTGGCGCCGATAGCGCCGTCGCCGTTCTCATCAAGCACGGTACCCGTTACCTTCACCTGCGCCAGCAATCCCATCGGAAGCAGGCACATGCAGACTACAAATACGTAAAATCGCTTCATTATTAATTGTTTGTTTATATTATTCTTTCCGCTAATTTTTTTGTGTCCGCGCGTACACATAGGTATAAGGATAACGCGTACGCGCAAACACGAAAAAGCGTGCAAAGGTACGATTTTTTTTTTATATAGACAAATTTTTTAGAAGAAAAAGTGCAAAAAAACACCTTTTTGCCTATACATATGTCAAAATGTAAAGATTATTCGGCAGAAATAGAACATTTGAAATGTCAAAAACTTGTTGTACCGACGTTTGTTCAATCCGGGCAAAAGTGTCTTGCCAGGTTGGAGCCTTTCCGCGGTACAAAACCGATTTGGCCATCGCCAGTGCACTGTTCTCCTGATTCTGCGCAGAAATGGCCATTTGACCGCGTAACTGCTGCAGCGCTTTTCGCAAAGCACTTTCGCTCAACGGGCTTGTGCGGAGTTTGTCGAGCTCCTTGCGTACCAGTTCTAAACTATAGGCATAGTCTTGCGGATCGCATGCCCAATACACGCACCAGTATCCCGTGTCGCTCAAAGGCGTATACGTGGATTCAACGGTATACACCAGTCCCTTTGCTTCCCTCAGACTCAGGTTAAGACGACTGTTCAGACTGCCGCCGCCAAGGATGTTATTCAGCAGAAACATAGCCAGTTGGTTCTCATGCCCTATCGGGTACGCTCGGCCTCCCAACATGGCATGTACCTGGTGCGTGTGTTTCTTATAGGATATTTCTTTAGGGTGACCATTGATGATTTCGCTTGGTTCCGGATGATTTCGGACTCTCTCGGATTGATTCGGATTAGCCGGAATACCTCCGAACACTTGTTCGGCAAGCCGGAAAAAACGCTCGGGCTTCACATCCCCCTGACAGAATACCACCATCCGCTCCGGCCGGTAGTGTTCCGTCATCCATCGCTTGGCGAACTCCGGTTTGCTGCTGATATGGCGTAGCGTCTTCTTGGTGCCTAAGATAGGCTGTGCCAACGCGCTTCCCGCAAAAACCAGATTCTCAAAATCATCGTAAATCAACTCGCTCGGCTGGTCGTTGTAACTCTCTATCTCATCCAGTATCACCATCCGCTCCTTGTCCGTCTCCTCTTTCTTGAAAGCTGGCTCCAGAATCATCTCCGCAATCAAATGTAGCGTCAGTTGCACATGCTCGCACAATATAGCGGCATAAAAAGTCGTCTCCTCCTTCGTCGTGTAGGCATTGATCTCGCCGCCGATACCCTCTATGGAATGGATGATCTGACGCGCCGAATGATGCGTTGTACCCTTGAAAACACAGTGCTCGATGTAATGCGCCATGCCGTTCTCTTCCGCGGACTCGTCACGCGTTCCGGCACCTACCATCACACCCACATAGGCCACAGGAGATGCTGTCCGGCGGTGCACTATTTTGATGCCATTTGATAAATTATGATAAAAAGTTTGTGAATTTTCTTGCATATTTCAAAAAAATGTTGTACCTTTGCACGGTTTTTCCCCACGGGGTCCCCGACGCAACTTGTTGTGGTGGGGGAGAGAAGGAAGTGCGGCAATTTTACGAGTTACATTGTAACTCGGTCGTTGTGAGCCACTTCCTGCGAGCGGCATTGGCGGAATTGGTAGACGCGCCAGACTTAGGATCTGGTTCCGAGAGGAGTGAAAGTTCGAGTCTTTTATGCCGCACAACGGACGGATGTCCGTTTGTTGTATTAAATACGTTGATTATGAAACAGGTATATCTGCTCTTGGTGCTGTCCTTGACGGCAATCTGTATGGTCTCTTGTGATATGAAAGTGCGTTCTACTCCGCTTGCGCAAGCGGCTACGCAAATGGTCCGGACTTCTGCCGAAGGAGTGCAGGATACTATTCACTTTACGGATACCCTCCGCGTGGGGGACACCGTCCGCGTACAGGTGGTGCTCAACGGCTATTATAACCCCCTTACTGCCTATAATGTTTCTTCCGACACAGCAGCTATGAGGCTGGCGCTTGAGGTGAAACCCGAACTGCAGTCTGCACTCGCCAGAGGAACCGATCTGGAGAAGGGGAAAATCGTTTTTGTGTCGGATCAGGTCTTTGTCTTTACAACAGGCCTGCGTTATACGCCCCGTAAGTCAGGCACCCATCGCATCGAGATGTACGTCTATTCCGATGCCGGTGAGTCCTATTCACCCCAGTACTATTATTTCGATGTCCAGGTGAAATAATGTTTCACCTTTCTCTTTCGCTTTCTTTCGCTTCCTGCCAAAGCGCTTCCATCTCCTCAAGACGCATGTCTTTGAGTTCTTTGCCTTGTTCTTTCGCTTTCTGTTCGATATAATTGAACCGCCGGATGAACTTCAGGTTGGTCTGCTCTAAGGCATTGTCCGGTTTGATCTTGTATAACCGCGCCGCATTGATCATAGCGAACAGCAGATCTCCGAACTCGGCTTCCACTCGCTCATTCGTTAATTCGTTGCCTCTCTCATTCGTTAACTCCTCCTCGAACTCCCGGATCTCCTCTTTTACTTTCTCCCATACATCCTCTTTCTTCTCCCAGTCGAAACCTACGTTCGCCACTTTGTCCTGGATCCGGTAGGCCTTCACCAGACTCGGCAGACTGTCGGGAATACCGCCCAACACGGTCTTGTTGCCGCCTTTCTCTTTCAATTTCACTTGCTCCCATAGATGACTGACATCCGCTTCATTCTTTATTTTTGAGGGGTCATCTTTTATTTCTCCGTACACATGCGGATGCCTGTAAATCAGTTTGTCACAGATACGGTTGCACACGTCTGCTATGTCAAAATCCTTCGTCTCCGAACCCATCTTGGCGTAGAAAACGACATGCAGCAGCACGTCGCCTAACTCCTTGCTGATCTCGTCCATGTCGTGTCGGCTGATGGCGGTCGCCAGCTCAAACGACTCCTCTATCGTGTTCTGACGCAGACTGTCGAACGTCTGTTTCCGGTCCCACGGACATTTCTCTCGCAGGTCGTCCATGATGTCCAGCAGTCGCCCGAACGCCTGCAACTTTTCTTCTCTTGTATGCATTTCGTCTTGTCTATTGTCTTTCGTCTTTCTACTTTCGACTATTGTCTTTTGTCTTTCTACTTTCGACTTTTGTCTTTCATGTGGGGAGAGGAGAAAGCGCAACCATCACATTTGTTACAAAGTAACTTAATCATGGATTGCCGCTTTCGACGACTTCATAATTATGAAGCGTCAGCACTCCGTGCTTGTCCAGCTTCGCGTAGGTCCACAACTTGAAGCAGTCGCCCAGCATGATCACGCGGCTGCCGCTCTCCAGTTGCAGGTCCAATTCGATATGCCGGTGACCGAAGATATAATAATCGCGGTGGTTGCCTTGTTTCTCCTGCTCTTTGGCGAACTGCACTAACTCCTCCTTGTACTCTCCTTTGTACGGACACGGATTGGCCAGTTCCTTCAATCGGCTCCGCTTGGCCCATTCGTAGCCGAACTTGTTGCCCCAGCTCGGCGGTAACATGCGGAATAAGAACTGCAGGGTCTCCGAGTTGAAGATCTTTTTCAATCGTATAAAACGCTTGATCTGCTGGCGCACATGGCTCGGATAATATGTCTCCCAGTTGCTGGGCAGTATGCCGTCTCCGTGGCTCAGATACAACGCTTTGCCGTAACGCTGGATCGTGCAGGGCTCATAATGGATCTCGGCGCCTGTGAGCTTGTGCAATCCGCCGAACGTCCACAGGTCATGGTTGCCTGTGAACATATGCACGTGGATGCCTTGCTTCACCAACTTGCGTATCTCCTTGCAGAACGGATGGTACTGACGCTTGCTCTTGTCACGGATGAAATATTCCATCCAGAAATCGAACATGTCTCCCAACATGTATATCGACACCGCGTCCTTGCTCATCATCTCTAACATGTCGATGAGTTTTTTCTGATGTGCCCAGCCTCTCTCTATGGCCAGACTGCCTAAATGTGCATCACTTATAAAATATATCATGTTAACAATTTAACGTTTTGATATAATCAAAACCATTTTAATGATTTGACATTTTAACGCTTATTATAAGAATCCCAGTTCCAGCTTCGCCTCCTCACTCATCATGTCCTTCGTCCATTCCGGCTCGAACACAATAGTCACATTCACGTCTTTGATGCCCTCCACGCTGCCAACTTTCTGACGGACGTCCTCCACCAGAAAATCGCCGGCAGGGCAGGAGGGGGCGGTCAGAGTCATCGTGATCTCGCACACGCCGTCATCCTTGATCTCAATGCCGTAGATTAAGCCCAGATCATAGATATTGACAGGAATCTCAGGATCAAAAACCGTCTTGAGCATTCGCAATATGGCCTCTTCTTTTTCTAAAAACTCGTTCATACTTGCCAAAAAACGTGCAAAGTTACTACATTTTTTGCACATGTGCAAATTTGTGCGTACTTTTTTCTATTTTATTGAACCACACGGATGAGGGTCAATCCGTCCCGAAGCGGCAAAATGACTTGCTCGAACCGCTCGTCTTTTGCCAGCTGCTCATTGAACCGCCGCAACCCCGATGTCTGTTTGTCCTTGTCGTACGCCGGATCAATAATATGCCCGTCCCATAACGTGTTGTCCGCTAAAATAAAACCGCCCTTTCGTACCAGCGGATAAACCAATTCCAGATACTCGCAGTATTCCCGTTTGTCCGCATCAATGAACACGAGATCGAAGAGCTCGTCCGTTATCTCACCAATCACCTCTTTGCAATCACCGATACGTAACTCTATCTTCTCGCGCAGCGGAGAACGGTTGAGGTTGCGTTCTATCGTCTCTTCCAACTCGTCGTTATGCTCGATGGTGATCAGTTTGCCGTCTTCCGCCAGACCTTCGGCCAGACATAGCGCACTGTACCCTGTGAACGTACCCAGTTCCAGGATCCGCTTCGGAGCAATCATGTGACTCAGCATCGCGAGCACGCGCCCCTGCACGTGCCCGCTGAGCATGTGCGGGTTCAATATATGTATGTACGTCTCGCGCGTAATGTCTTCCAAAACCTCGTTTCCGGGACTCGTGTGTAAGGAAATATACTCTTCAAGTGTCATTTTGCTACAAAATTTGCTGCAAAATTACAAAAAAACTTGCGTATATCAAAATAATTTAGTAATTTTGCACAAAATTTTTAGCATTTTAATTAAATAATGGAGAAAATTGACGAATTGGATCGCAAGATCCTCAGGATTATCACACAGAGCGCCCGTACTCCTTTCAAGGAGGTGGCGGAGCAATGCGGAGTAAGTCGCGCCGCTGTACATCAGCGTGTGCAGAAGATGTTTGACAATGGAGTGATCACCGGTTCCAGCTACCACGTGCAGCCCTCGTCGTTAGGTTATCAGTTATGCGTTTATATCGGTATCACCATGGAGAAAGCCTCCATGTACAACCAGGTGATTACGGCGCTCAAGCGGATCCCGGAAGTGGTTGAGGCGCAATACACACTCGGCGCTTTTGGTGTGCTCATCAAAGTGTACGCGCATGACAACGAGCACCTGCTCAGCCTCCTCAATACCAAGATCCAGGCTATCCCGGGCGTCGCGGATACGACCACCCTTACCTGTCTCGCGCAACCCATCGATCGTCAGTTGCCCATTGAAGTGTAATTTTTAATTTTTATTTCTTTCATGGAAAGAGTAATTAGCGGTATACGCCCTACGGGCAATTTGCACCTCGGTAATTATTTCGGGGCAGTGAAGAGTTTCGTCAAGATGCAGGACGAGTACGATTGTATGTTCTTCATCGCCGATTGGCACTCTCTCACCACGCACCCGACGCCGGATAATATTCGCAATTCCGTCAAAACCATCCTCAGCGAGTATCTCGCCTGTGGTATTGACCCGGAGAAAGCGCCTATCTACGTCCAATCGGATGTCAAGCAGGTGCTCGAACTCTATCTCTATCTGAATATGAATGCCTACCTCGGCGAACTGGAGCGCGTCACTTCCTTCAAGGAGAAAGTGCGCAAGCAACCCGACAACGTCAATGCCGGACTGCTCACTTATCCCTGCCTCATGGCGGCGGATATCCTCATGCACAAGGCGGACAAAGTGCCGGTGGGCAAGGACCAGGAGCAGAACATGGAGATGGCGCGTCTCTTCGCACGGCGCTTCAATCGTATCTATAACGTCGAGTACTTCAAGGAACCCGCTTCCTTCCACTTCGCAGACAAGGCGGTCAAGGTGCCGGGACTCGATGGAACCGGCAAGATGGGTAAGTCCGAAGGCAACTGCCTCTATCTCTGCGATGACGAGAAAACCGTCACCAAGAAGATCATGCGGGCGGTAACAGACCAGGGACCGACCCGGCTCAATCAGGAGAAACCCGAGGTCATTCAGAACCTCTTCACCCTGTGCGAACTCCTTTCCGGTAAAGAGGCGGCGGATTATTACAACGACCTCTATAACAACATGACCATCCGTTACGGAGACATGAAGAAGCAGATGGCGGCGGATGCCAACCGACTGCTGTCGCCTATCCGTGAGAAGATCAACGCCTACGCTTCGGACGATGCCTTCCTCGAGCGTGTCATGCGCCAGGGTGCCGAAGCGGCTTCCGCACGCGCAGAAAAAACGATCGAAGAGGTTCGTGAGATCATCGGTTTCCGCAAGATCTAATCAGTTGGGATCGCAAGATGACGAAAAAAATAGCCATAGTACTCTTTTCCTTAGGGCTGTGTAGTTGCGCTTCCACGCAGCTGCCTCCCATGGACGATGCCTATTATTGGCCCTCGTCATCTGTGCCAACAACGCAAACTACGGAGCCTGCGCAAATAACGCAAACAACAGAACCCACTTCCGTAACCCCTACCATCGAATATCTCAACATTCAGGATACCACGGTCACCATCCGCATTAAACGATGAAGCGCATGCGAAACATATCAGGTCTGTATTCTGTCAGCGCAGTACTCTGTGTCCTGTCAGCCTTGGCGGTCTCGCTTGTCTCGCAAGCGCAGGACTACACCCGTCTGAGCGAACGCACCCTCATGGGCACGGCGCGTTATGTCGGCATGGGCGGAGCGATGACGGCGGTAGGCGGTGATCCCACTTCGGTCATGGATAACGTGGCCGGTCTGGGCCTGTACCGGCGCATGGAAGTGCTCCTTACGCTCGATCATGCGGGCTACCTCATGGCGCCGCAGGCTTCTGTTGTCCTCACTCTCCCTACGGATCGGCTCTCGCTCGGAGGTGTGCAGTTCCATAACTTCATGTTCTCCTATCATCGCGTGCATAGCTACAACCGCTCCCTCTCTTTCTCTTCGGCGAAAGATCCCTCTCTCGGCGCTCTGTTTGCGGCCGCGGACGGTTATATGGGCATCCCTTTCTGTGCCGACCGCACGAATATGTCCAGCACAATGAGGTTGTCGGAAAGCGGATATGTCAATCAGTACACCTTCGATTGGGCGATGAATATATCCGACCGCTGGTATTGGGGACTGGGCTTGCACGTCCATTCCTTCCATTTCTCGTCCAATGGCGATTATATGGAGTCTTTCGACCGTCCGAGTTCGGAGGAACGCAACCAGTATAACGCCAGCACCACTACCGTCATCATCGATGGCGCAGGATGTAGCCTGGCTTCGGGCCTCATCGCACGTCCGCTCTCGTGGCTCCGCCTCGGTTTGAGCATCGAGACGCCTTCCGTCGGCCATGCCACCACCATCACCAAAGGTACCTTTGAGGCCCTCACGGATTCTGTCCGCTGGTCCGATGCGCCTACACTTACGGAGACCGTTAGGACGTATCACATGCCGCTGCATATCAGCAACTCCGTGGCCTTCCAGATTAGCCGTTATGCCCTCATCGCACTCCAATATGACTTCCGCCATATGAACTACCGACCCGACATGCACTCCCTCCACGCTGGACTGGAAGTGGTGCCCATCGAAGGCCTGTATATCAATGCCGGTTATGCGTTTGAGAGTCCTTTCAGCCGCCAGGCGCTCAGCGTTGCCATAGACCCTTCGCTCAATCGTCAGGACGCTTATTTCCAGGATTTTAAACGCCAGCAGTTCATCTCGTGTGCCGTTGGCTATAGAGGCCGTCATCTCATCGCCCAACTGGCTTACCAGTACCGCATGCAGCATTTCGACTTCTATGCGCATTCCAATGCCGCCCCGCACACTTTTGATACCAATACCCATCGTGTTGTCCTCACCATCGGCTGGCACAGATACTACAATGAATAAATGATAAATAACACCCGTCGTGATCTCGAAATCTCGTGATCTCGTGATCTCGAAAAAAATAAATAACCAAATAGTAAATACCCTGGCGTTTGCATAACGAATAGGAACCGGAAAACTCAACACATTATTTATACCGAGTGCTGTAGCTTCACTAATGGCGTGCCGATACTCTACGCCGTGACCCGCGACTAACCTCGCGGTAGCGATGAGGTGGTCGGATTACAGAGGAAAAAGCAGGCCTCAAATCCTATTCACAGGAGTTTTCTCGAGTAAAAAGTTATGCAAGCGCTTTTTTTGTGCCCTTTTTTCATCATTCAATTGCCTATTTTCGGCCTTTTTTGCAAAAAGTTACACTTTTATTTGCACACATCAATTTTTTTTTGTAACTTTGCACGCTTTTTCGATAATTGTATTATTGTAAATAATAAAATCACAAAATAACAATGGCAAAAAAGAAAAATGAACAGTTCGCCAAACAGGACGAACAACTGCAAGAAGTAAATGAAGCGCTGACTGGCGCAGGTAAATGGGTTGAGGAGCACTCCAACACCATCACGTGGGTGGTACTCGTTATCGCTGCCGTGGTAATCGGTATCATCGCTATCAACCAGTACGTCATCAAACCGAAGGCACTTGAGGCCAGCAACGAGAACGCCAAGGCCGCTGCCTATTTCATGGCGGGTGACTATGACAAGGCCCTCAAGGGCGACGATGCTGAGTGCATCGGCTTTGAGGCGATTGCTGACGAGTACTCGAACCAGCAGGGTGAACTCGCTGCGCTCTACGCAGGTATCTGCTATTTCGAGAAGGGCGAGTACGAAGAGGCTGCCAAGTATCTCAATAAGTTCTCGGCGGACGACCTCAATATCGATCCCGCTGCACGCCAGCTGCTCGGTGACGCTTATGTGGAGCTCCAGGAGTACGACAAGGCGGCCAAGGCTTTTGAATCGGCTGCTAAGTCCGGCAATGACATCATCGCTCCGATGAGCCTCAAGAAAGCCGGCGTCGTTTATCTGCACGAGGGCCAGAAAGCCAAAGCCCTCAAGGCGTTCAAGGCGATCAAGGAAAACTATCCTTCTTCCGCCGAAGCACAGGATATTGACAAGTACATCGCTATCGCTGAATAAGACAGTCTTTTGGACTAAAAGAGTTAAGACCGTTCATGTTCCTTTAGCGAGTGTAACGAGCGGTCCTTAATCCGAATAATCATGACAACTGATTTATCTCGATACGATGCCAACCAATTGCCTAGCGCTGATGTTCTCGGACGTCAGCGCTATGCGATTGTAGTTGCGGACTGGAATCCAGAAATCACCTACGCCATGGCGCAGGGCGCTATTGACACCTTCCTCAAGCATGGTGTGCCCGAAGATAATATCGACGTGCTCCATGTGCCCGGTACGGTCGAACTGACCTACGGAGCTGCCCGTCTCATGAAAGAGGAGCGCATCGATGCCGTCATCGTCATCGGATGTGTCATCCAGGGCGAGACGCCGCACTTTGACTATGTCTGCCAGTCTGTCACCCAAGGGGTGGCGGCGCTCAACGCGCAAGGCAAAGTGCCGGTTATCTTCTCTGTACTCACGGTGCTCAATCAGCAGCAGGCGCTCGACCGTTGCGGCGGACGCCTGGGTAACAAAGGTGTCGAAGGGGCCTATACCGCCATCCGCATGGCGAATATCTAGACCGCTAACGCTGAAAGAATAAAGGCCGTTCACCATGTAAGTCTTTGTTCCTTGTTCCTTTAGCGAGTGTAACGTGCGGTCCTTAATCCCAATACAATGAAGGTCTATAAATTCGGAGGCGCATCGGTGAAGGACGCTGCAGGCGTCCGCAACCTGGAGAGAATTGTCCGCATGGCCGTTTCTAACGACGAACGACCAACGGCGAACGACCTCTTGGTCGTTGTATCCGCTATGGGCAAAACCACCAATGCCCTTGAGCGTGTCGTGGAGTTCTGCGCCAACGGCAAGGAAGAACAAGCCCTCGCACAGTGGGTGGACATCATCGATTACCATGTGGCCGTCATGAAGGAACTGGGCCTCAAACCCGGTTCGGACATCCGCCTCCAGGGTGAGATACCCTATGACCCGGCCTTGCCCTACGATGAGAACTACGACCAGATCGTCTCCATGGGGGAGATCCTCTCCACGCAGATCATCGCGGTCTATCTGCTCAAGCAGGGCCTTTCGGTGGAGTGGTGGAACATGCCCAAACTGCTCCGGACGGATGACACATGGCGCGAAGCACTCGTCGATAACGAGACCAGTGCGTCCGTCATCAAGGCAGGGTGGGATAGACACGCCCGTCCACAGATAGTCATTGCGCAGGGGTTCATCGGTGGTACGGCTGAAGGCAAACGCACAACCCTCGGACGCGAAGGATCGGATTACACCGCCGCGCTCTTGGGTAATTATCTGGATGCCGAGTCTGTCACGATCTGGAAAGATGTGCCGGGTATCCTCAATGCGGACCCGCGTATCGAACCCGACACCGTGCTCATCCCTTCGCTCCGTTACCAGGACGCTGTCGAACTCAGCTATTCGGGGGCGCAGATCATTCACCCGAAGACCATCCGGCCCCTCGAGAACAAACGCATCCCGCTCTTCGTCAAACCTTTCGGAGACCCTCAGGCTGCCGGCTCCCGCATCGCGCAGGACGGCGTCGGACCGATCGATGTACCGGTGTATATATGGCGCATGAACCAGCTCCTTATTACCATGCGCGCGAAAGATTTCTCGTTCGTCTTGGAGGAAAGCCTCAGTGATATCTTTGATATCATCCGCCGCCACCGCCTCAAAGTGTCACTCATCCAGTCTTCTGCGGTAACCATATCGGTCTGCGTGGATAACACCCGTTTCGTACCTGCCGCCATCGAAGAACTGCAGGAGCATTTCAATGTCACCTATAACGATCATCTCTCCCTTCTGACCATCCGGGGTACTACACCTGACATCCTCGAACGTGCCAAAGCCGGCCGTACCATCATGCTCAGCCAGACCACCCGCCGCACCGCCCGATTGGTTGTCAAAGAGTAACGAAAAAAATAGAGAATGAGAAAACTGTCGTGATCTCGTGACCTCGTGACCTCGTGATCTCGAAAAAAATGCCAAAATGCGAAAATTAACTAAATAAATCCATGGAACACCTTAAACAATACTTCACCCTGTCTTTCTGGACGGACTTGGCCCGGACGTTCATCCATGCCCTGGGAACGGTCAAGTTCTGGCGGGAACTGCTTATGATGACCATTGGTATGAGCTTCGGAGCGGTGGCGGTCTATTATTTCCTGATGCCCAGCCATCTCATTGTCGGCTCTATCTCCGGTCTTTCTATCGTGCTGAACACCCTTGTCGGAGGAACGGCGGATACGCTCTCTTATTGGGTAATGGGCATCAATGCCTTTTTGCTCCTCCTGGCTTTCATCCTGATCGGCAATGAGTTCGGTGCCAAGACGGTCTATACGGCCATGATCCTTGGCCCGCTGATCCAGTTCTGGGATCGTGTCTATCCCTATACCAATTTCACCCACCGGGTTATAGACGCTCCGGATATACTGGCGCAACTGCAGGCGGGCGAGACCATCCTGGATGCGCATGGCAATCCTTATCTGCTCAGCCGCACCGGCGAAGTGATGGAGAAGGTGCGCGAGAGCGTCATGAGCGGCGGACTCGGTATAGGAGACGTCTGGTTTGATCTCATCTGCTTCGTGCTCCTGCTTAGTGCCTGCCAGGCCGTCATGTTCCGCATCAACGCCTCTACCGGCGGACTGGATATACTCGGTAAGATAGTCAATAAATACCTGCATTTCGACATCGGCACATCCGTCGCCATCGGAGGTGTCCTCATCTGCTGTACCTCTTTCCTCATCAATGACTTCCGCATGGTCGTCATCGGTATCATAGGTACGTGGATCAACGGTCTGGCTATCGACTATTTCACCTCTTCGCTCAACAAGCGCAAGCGGGTCTGCATCATCTCCAATGAATCAGAACGTATTCGTCTCTATATAGTGGAAAAACTCGTGCGGGGCTGTTCGCTGTACAAAGTGCAGGGCGGCTACAGCGGAGAAGAACACACCGAGATACAAGTCCTTCTGACGCAGGACGAGTTCTCGTCACTAATGGCTTTTATTCGCAATAACAAGATCCAGGCTTTCATCACTGCCGGTAACTGCTCCGAGGTCTACGGCCTCTGGTTCCGCCATAAGAAAGTGAACGGCCAAGTCCTCGTCGTCAATGAATAAATCCCGACAACCGTCGTGATCTCAAAAAAAATCAATCGTCAAATCGTCAAATCGTAAATCGTCAAATCGTAAATCGTCAAATCGTAAATCGTCAAATCGTAAATCGTCAAATCGTAAATCGTCAAATCGTAAATCGTCAAATCGTCAATAATATTATGAGCCCTACATTATTTATTTTGGCTGCCGGCATGGGTAGCCGTTACGGAGGATTAAAACAGTTGGATGGTCTCGGACCCAACGGAGAGACCATCATGGACTATAGCGTTTTTGATGCGCTGCGTGCCGGATTCGGTAAGATCGTTTTTGTCATCCGCAAGGATTTCGAAGCGGACTTCCGCGAGAAAGTGCTGTCCAAGTATCAGGACAAAGTGCAATGTGAAGTGTGCTTCCAGGCCATCGACAAAGTGCCTGCCGGTTGTACTTACAACCCCGAGCGGGCCAAACCCTGGGGAACCAACCACGCTGTGCTCATGGGTAAGGAACTCATTCACGAACCCTTTGCTGTCATCAATGCCGATGATTTCTATGGCAAGGAGTCTTTCCAGGTCCTCGCGGACTATCTGAAATCCGTTGAGGGAACGGAAGGCCGTTACTGCATGGTCGGTTATCGTGTCTGCAACACCCTCAGCGAGAACGGTACGGTCAGCCGAGGCGTCTGCGCTACGGATGCCAACGGCTTGCTCACCGACGTGGTCGAGCGTACCAAGATTGAAAAGAAGAACGGCGTCATTGTCTTCACCGAGGACGGTGTGGATACGCCGCTTGAGCCCAACACACCGGTTTCCATGAACATGTGGGGCTTCACACCGGAGTACTTCAACTATAGCGAAGAAGCCTTCAAGGGCTTTATCCGGGCGCATGGACAGGAACTCAAGTCCGAGTTCTACATCCCCACACTCGTGAATGACCTCATCCTCGCCGGAAAGGCCTCATGCAAGGTGCTCGATACCCCTTCCAAGTGGTTCGGCGTCACCTATGCCGAAGATCGTCCTTCCGTTGTCGCCAAGATCAATGCGCTCATCGCTGCCGGCGATTATCCCGCCAAACTCTTCTGATGCTCAAATAGTAAATGTCTAAATCCTATATTCATTTATGTCAAGAATATTAGTTACCGGTGGAACCGGATATATAGGTTCTCATACAACTGTTGAATTGATGCAGCAGGGTTACGAGGTGACCATCGTCGATAACCTCAGTAACTCTTCCGTCGCTGTCTTGGACGGCATCGCAGCTATCACGGGGCGCAAACCCGAGTTCGCGAATATTGACTGTGGCAATTTTGTGGATCTGGATACGGTCTTCAAGCGCTATCCCGATATCGTCGGTGTTATCCATTTTGCAGCCAGCAAGGCGGTCGGCGAATCCGTTGAGAAACCGCTGCTGTACTATCGCAATAATATCGGCAGTCTCTGTACGCTGCTCGAGGTGATGAAGCTGCACCGGGTCTCTAATCTCGTCTTCTCTTCTTCTTGTACTGTGTACGGCCAACCCGACGCACAGCACCTGCCCGTAGACGAAACGGCACCGATCCAGAAAGCCCTCTCGCCCTATGGCAACACCAAGCAGATCAACGAAGAGATCATCTGGGATGAGGCGCATGCCGACGACCAGCTGCATGCTACCATCCTCCGTTATTTCAACCCTATCGGAGCGCACCCTTCGGCACATATAGGCGAACTGCCTAACGGCGTACCGCAGAACTTGCTGCCTTTCGTCACCCAGACCGCGGCAGGATTGCGCCCGGAACTCAAAGTGTTCGGTAATGATTATAACACTCCCGATGGCTCCTGCATCCGCGATTATATCTATGTGGTGGACCTCGCCAAAGCGCATGTCAAAGCGATAGAGCGCATGTTGCATGTTACCGACCGTGAGCAGGTCGAGATCTTCAATCTCGGTACCGGAAACGGCCTTAGCGTTCTCACCCTCATCAATGAGTTCGAAGCTGCAACGGGTGTCAAGATCCCCTATACCATCGTCGGACGCCGCGAAGGTGATATAGAGCAGGTGTGGGCGGAGCCCAAGAAAGCCAATGAGCAGCTCGGCTGGAAAGCCGACACACCCATCCGAGATGTACTCGCCTCCGCATGGAAATGGGAGAAGCATATCAGAAAAATTGATTAAAATCCTAAATAACCAAATAGTAAATACCTTGATGCTTTACCCCTTTAAATTCCGTGCGCAGCTCTTCCATAAGATTTGGGGAGGACATACCATCGGGCAGTGGTACGACCACGTGCCCGCTGACTTTGAGAATGTCGGCGAAGCATGGGTGATCTCCGATGTGGACAAGTATCCGACGGAGGTCATCAACGGTTCGCATGCCGGTGATACGCTCAAGGATCTCCTGGAGGTATACATGGACGAACTGGTCGGCGGAGTTGTGTACGAGAATTTCGGAAACCATTTCCCGCTGTTGATGAAGTTCATCGACGCCGTGGATGATCTCTCTATCCAGGTCCACCCGGGGGATGACTATGCCATTGAGCATGAAGACTCGCTCGGCAAAACCGAGATGTGGTACGTCATGCCCTCGCAAGGCAAGCCTGCTATCTATCTCGGATGGAACCGGGATATGGATGAAGACTTGATCCATGCCGCCATAGCCGATGGCTCCCTCGCGCGTTACCTGCGCGAATATAAGGTACGCGCGGGAGAGGTCGCATATATACCGGAAGGAACGGTCCACGCCATGCGGCGGGATACCATCGTCGCTGAGATACAGGAGAACTCCGACATCACCTACCGCCTCTATGACTATAATCGGGTGGGGAATGACGGTAAGACGCGGCCCTTGCATCTCCGGAAGGCGCTTGATGTCATGAATTATTCTACGGAAGGAGAGGCCTCCGTCTCTTTCCCGCAACCCGTGCCCAATGGAGTGGTGAACCTCAAGAAGACACCTTTCTTCACGGTGAATCGAATGTCGCTCGACCAGTCCGTTCAGCGCGACTATGCCCCGCTCGATTCCTTCGTCGCTTTCATGTGCGTCGAGGGTGCATGCACCATCACCGCCATGGATTGCGAGGTGGAGGACAGAACGGTCACGCTAAAAAAAGGAGAAGCCGTTCTTATTCCGGCTTCCCTCAATGATATCGTCTTCCATCCGTTGGATAACTGCGAACTCCTGGAGATCTACATGGAAGAATGAGATTGGAAGAATGAGAAATGAACGCTGCCGTACGTGCGCGTTTCTACATGATTCGGATGACTCGTGAAATCGGTATCCTTACCGTGCTCAATAACGAGCCATCCGTCTTCTTTTAATATACATGCGTCTAATATCATGTCCGGCAATGCCGGCAACTGCTCCAAAGCGTAAGGTGGGTCTGCGAAGATCAGGTCATACTTCTGACGGCATGCGCTCAGGAACTTGAATACGTCCCCGCGTATCACACTCAGGTTGCGGATGCCTAACTGCTTGCAGCAGCTGATGATCCAGTTCTGTTGAACATGGGCTATCTCCACCGCCGTTACTTCCCTTGCGCCGCGGCTCACGCACTCGATGCCGATACCGCCCGTTCCGGCAAAAAGGTCCAACACATCGATCCCCTCAAAATCCATCCGGTTATTGAGCAGATTGAATAGACTCTCCTTCGCAAAATCCGTCGTCGGCCTTGCGGTGATATTTTTAGGGGGCGACAATCGCCGCCCCCCGTATATGCCACTAATGATTCTCATTGTTTTTAGCTATTCGCTCAACGCTCAACGCTAAACCCTAAACGCTAAACCCTAAACGCTAAACGCTAAACGCTAAACCCTAAACGCTTACTCCCAGTTACCTGCGTTGTTGTTCGGCGCGTAGATATCACCTACTTTCAGACCTGCATAGTGGTCCAGCTTGGTCTCGCGGTCGATAAGGTTAACCAGCTCCTGCTTGTTCAGGTCGCTCAGATAGCTCTCGAACGGAGCGCGGGCCTCGAACAGCGGTACGCGGATACCCTGACTCGTCTTGTAGTCGTTGTTCACTTCCATCTCGAAACGCTGACCGTTGCTGAACGGAATCTCTACAATGCAGTCAATGCTGTTTACATCGTAGGAGCCTTTGTACAGCGACTCCAGCATGTTCAGCTCAATAGTGTCACGACGGAATCCTTGAAGACCGTTTTTCTTTACATCTGCGTCGTTCTCCCAGATATACGCATAGAGCGCATCGTTGTCGTCAAAACTCAGTTTGCTGTTCTTCAGGGCTTTCTTCTTGGCTGCGTCCAGTATCTTGACTGCCTTGTGCTCTGTCAAACCGGCCTCCAATTGCTTGTCGGTCAGACTTCCTTCCTTCAATACCTCTTTCTTCGGACAGGTCTTGAGGAACATAAGCAATGTGTCTGCACTGGCCGTGAATACACCCTTCTGGTGGTGATACTCCACCTGAGCGGTTCGCAAATCAACCAGATGTTTAATCACTGCCACTTCACGCGTTGCACGCGTTTCCTCAAACTTGATAGGAGTGGTCACACTCTGTACGCAGAACAATGCCATCAGCACTGCGGCGACGGCTAACGTACAAATTACAATCGTTCTAACTGCTTTCATTATAGGTTAAATTTTATAAGTTTGCAAAAATCCGCTGCAAAATTACAAAAAAATTTTCATATGTGCAAAAAAAATCGTAACTTTGTGCCGTTTTTTGAAATAACAGGTATGGAAGACAGCAATAAAGCCCTATTTTCGATACTCAATGAGCGCTTGGAACTCCTTCGGCAACTCGATGCGGAAGGAGACTCTGAACGTCGACGCCATATAGCCAAAGAGACCCAGACGCTCCATGCACCCATGGCACACAGGCTCGGTCTATACCAAATAAAAACGGAGATGGAGGACCTTGCGCTCAAATTCCTTGATTACGATACATACAAGTATATTGCACACGCGCTGAATGCGAAGAAAGTGGAGCGAGAGGCCTATATAGCCTCCTTCATCGCTCCGCTCGAAGCCAAACTCAAAGCAGAGGGATTTGTCTTTACTATCAAAGGACGACCGAAGTCCATCCACTCCATCTATCATAAGATGCAGGCGCAGCACTGCGATGTGGATAAGATTTACGACCTCTTCGCCATCCGTATCATCCTCGACTCCGCGCCGGAGAAAGAGAAATCGGACTGCTGGCAGGTCTATTCGCTCATCACCGATATCTTCCCGCCCAACCCCAAGCGTCTGCGCGATTGGCTCTCGGCCCCCAAGGAGAACGGATATGAGTCGCTCCATACCACGGTGCTCGGACCCGAGAAACGGTGGGTGGAGGTGCAGATACGTACACGACGGATGGACGAAGTGGCGGAGAAAGGCGTCGCTGCCCACTGGTCGTACAAAGGTGTCAAAGGCTCCATCGTCCAGAACTCCGGCGATGTGTACGTCTTCACGCCTACCGGCGACCTCAGGCGTCTGCCCGAGGGCGCTACCGTGCTCGATTTTGCCTATTCGATCCATAGTGAAGTCGGCGCGCACTGTGTCGGAGGTACCATCCGCAATCAGAATGTATCCATCCGCCAAAAACTGGCGAACGGTGACCAGGTCTCTGTGCTCACCTCTCCGAACCAGCACCCCAATGCCGACTGGCTGAATTTTGTGGCGTCATCCAAGGCGAAGAACAAGATACGCCAGGCCCTCAAGGAGATAGAGTACAAGCAGGCGGCGGAAGGAAAAGAGATCATCGACCGCAAGTTCAAGAACTGGAAAATCAATTATACCGAAGGGGATATCACCAAGATGGCTACGCGCCTTGGTTACAAGGCCGTGTCCGACATGTATCAGTCCGTCGCTACCGGCAAGGAGGATGTGCAGCGCCTGCGCGATGTGCTCCAGGAACCCGAAGAAGCACCCGTTCAGCGTGAGCACACCGAGTACGTCGACCGTTCCGAACTCAAAGGACTGGCTATCGAGGTGGATATGAATGTCAAGAATGTGGATTATAACCTCTCCAAGTGCTGCAACCCGCAACCCGGAGATCCTATCTTCGCCTTCGTCTCGGTCACCAAAGGTATCCGCATCCACCGTTGCGATTGTCCTAATGCCGATAATATCCGCGAGCGATATCCCTATCGCATGATTCCCGCCCGCTGGTCAAAAAAAAACTAACAATCTAACTTTTCTTGAAAAGAAACCATATTGACATTGTCTGACTACCCAAGCATAGTATTAGAGCAGGCCGTCAACCAAATGGCATCGCTTCCGGGAGTGGGACGCAGAACAGCCCTGCGCCTCGTCCTGCATCTCCTCCGCCAGCCCGATCAGGAGGTCGAAGCCTTCGCCGGCGCCTTCCTCCGTCTCAAGAAAGAGGTGCTCTATTGCCGCGAATGTCATAACATATCCGATACCGAACTGTGCCCTATATGTTCATCCACCAGACGCGATCATGCTACCATATGCGTCGTGGAGAACGTACAGGATGTCATGTCCATCGAGAATACCGGACAGTATGCCGGAGTCTATCATGTCCTGGGAGGCGTCATATCGCCGATGGAGGGAGTCGGACCGAAGGATATAGAGATTGATTCGCTCATCGAACGCGTCAGAAAAGGCGATGTGGATGAGATCATCCTTGCCCTGCCTACCACCATGGAAGGCGATACCACCAATTTCTATATCTATAGAAGAATCGCCAATCTCTTGTCCGATGCCGCCTCTCAACGGCCTCCGGTCAAGATCACGCAGATAGCACGCGGCATCGCCGTCGGAAACCAAATCGAATATACGGACGAATTAACCCTCGGACGCTCTATTCTCAACCGGACTGAATTTAAAGGATAATATCATAACGGCAGTTATGAATGAATAGTACTGATATGGAACAAGTTGTAAAAAAACTCAATTGGATTTATTATGGTCAGATGATCATCACCTGTATTGTGTGGAGCGTCATGGCTTATGCTTATTCGCACGGATGGTACGAACCCATGGATGTCTTCTCCCGATCCGGCGTCGTGCTGCAGTATTTCGTTATTTTTGATGCGCTGATCACTATTCCCCTGGGATTGTATCTCATCAAGTTCTTCAAACCGCAGACCGACCGGAAGTATTTCAAATTAGCCGGCGCACGTATCTTGCTCGTCAGCAATACCATGCCCCTCGGTATCTTTGCTTACTATTGGCTCGGCGGTTACCGTTCCATGATCTGGGTGGCGGCCATTGCCGCCATCGCCTGGTATTTCTCCAAACCCACGCTCGGCAAGATGGAGCAGGAGATGACCCCCGATGATCCCAACATCCCGACCTATTAAATAACCCGATGACAAAATAAACAACCCTCGTGATCTCGAAATCTCGTGATCTCGTGATCTCGAAAAAAAATCAAATATCCAAATAGTAAATCTCATGATTATTGCTTGCGACTTTGATGGTACCATCGTTACTCACGAGTACCCGAAAATAGGCAAACCCATCCCCTTTGCCATCCAGACTTTGAAAAAACTGCAGGATGAGGACCACCATCAGATCATCCTCTGGACCGTACGCGAAGGCGATCTGCTCAAGGAAGCCGTAGACTACTGTAAGTCTCGTGGCCTGGAGTTCTATGCCGTCAATTCCAACTATCCCGAAGAAGCTCCGGAGCATAACACCGCACGCAAACTCGTGGCGGACCTCTGGATTGATGACCGCAACCTTGGAGGACTGCCGGATTGGGGCGTCATCTATAATATGATTCATACCGGCCATTGCTACGAACCCGCACCGCAAGGCAACATGGAGGACCTTAGCCAGAAGAAGAAAAAAGGCTTCTTCTCCAAACTCTTTGACTAAAAACTCCCTGTCGTGATAACGTGATAACGAGATCACGCCAACGCCCAACGCCCCATGCTAAGTCTTCGTAAATTAGAGCCTTCCGATCTCCCCTTCCTCTATCAATGGGAGAACGATGCTTCCGCCTGGGCGGATGGCGCTAACCATAACCCGCTCTCACAACAGGACCTCCGGGATTATATCGCCTCCACCACCGGTGACATCTACAAAGACGGCCAACTCCGCCTGATCATAGAGTCAAATGATCCAATGGTCAATGGAGCAACTGTCGGTTGCGTTGATTTCTTCGATCTCGACCCGCGTAACCGTCGTGCCGCATTGGGCATGTATATCGCGCCGGACTATCGCGGCCAAGGGGTAGGGAAGGAAGCGCTTCGCCTTCTCGAGGCGTACGCCTTCGATTTTCTTCATTTGCGTGTCCTCTATGCCGTCATTGCTGCCAATAACACAGCCTGCACCGCGCTCTATCGCAATGCAGGCTATCAACCCTCTTCACCCCTTCCCGCATGGACACTCGAATCCGATGCCGTCATATGGATAAAAACCAATGTAGTGTTTCGCATGGGGTTAAGCGTAGGGCAAGGCGAAAATTCATAGGAGCGATTTTCGCGACTCGTATTGAGCCTTAGCCCAAGCTACATCATTCCCCCCATGCCCCCAGCGGGCATTGCGGGTGCCGGATGCTCTTCCGGATGATCCACAATCACGCATTCGGTCGTCAGGAACATACCGGCTACGGAAGCCGCATTCTCCAGGGCCACACGCGCTACCTTGGCGGGATCAACCACTCCGGCTTCAAACAGGTTCTCGTACTTGTCCGTACGTGCGTTGTAGCCGAAATCAGCCTTGCCGCTGCGCACTTTGTCTACGACCACAGCACCTTCTTCTCCGGCGTTCGCTACGATCTGGCGAAGCGGCTCTTCGATGGCGCGGCGTACAATCTCGATACCCGTCTGCTCGTCCTCGTTATCGCCCTTCAGACCTTCTAACGCTGCCTGTGCACGGATGTACATCACGCCGCCGCCCGGCACTATACCTTCTTCGATAGCCGCACGAGTAGCGCTCAGCGCATCGTCCACGCGGTCTTTCTTCTCTTTCATCTCCACCTCGCTCGCAGCACCTACGTTCAACTGGGCCACACCGCCTGCCAGCTTGGCAAGACGCTCCTGCAGCTTCTCCTTGTCGTATGTCGATTTGGTGGCGGCTATCTGCGCTTTTATCTGACCTACGCGGGCGGCAATAGCCTCTTTGTTGCCCGCGCCGTTCACGATCGTCGTGTTGTCTTTGCTCACCGTGATCGTCTCGGCCGTGCCCAGCATCTCAATAGTGGCCTGGTCTAACTTGATACCTTTCTCTTCGCTGATCACGGTTCCGCCTGTCAGGATGGCGATGTCTTCTAACATCTCTTTTCTGCGGTCGCCGAAGCCCGGAGCTTTCACCGCGCATATCTTCAACTGCGCACGCAGACGGTTGACTACCAATGCGGTCAGTGCCTCGCTGTCTACATCCTCTGCGATGATCAGCAGAGGACGACCGCTCTGTACAGCCGGTTCCAGAACAGGAAGCAGCTCTTTCAGGTTGCTTATTTTCTTGTCATAGATAAGGATGTACGGCTTGTCCATCTCTACCAGCATCTCCTCCGTGTTCGTCACGAAGTACGGACTGATGTAGCCGCGGTCGAACTGCATGCCTTGTACCACGTCGATAGTCGTGTCCATGCCCTTGGCCTCGCCGATGGTGATCACACCGTCCTTGCTGACCTTGCGCATAGCGTCGGCTATCAGCTTGCCTATCTCCGCATCGTTGTTGGCGGATACGGTGGCTACCTGCTCGATCTTGTCAAAATCGTTGCCTACCACCACTGCGTTCTTCTTTATCTCTGCCACAACGGCAGCCACTGCTTTGTCAATACCGCGTTTGAGGTCGAGTGGGTTAGCTCCGGCGGTCACGTTCTTGAGACCCACACTCACAATGGCTTGTGCCAGCACCGTGGCGGTCGTCGTTCCGTCACCTGCCTGGTCGCCGGTCTTGGATGCCACTTCCTTCACGAGCTGCGCACCGAGGTTCTCAGCCGCATCTTTCAACTCAATCTCTTTAGCTACCGTCACACCGTCTTTCGTGATATGCGGTGCTCCGTATTTCTTGTCAATGATCACATTGCGCCCTTTCGGACCTAATGTCACTTTGACGGCGTCTGCCAACTGGTCTACGCCACGCTTCAGCGCTTCCCGCGCCTCCGTATTGTATGTAATATCCTTTGCCATAACAATTTAACGTTTTTATGCAATAAAAACCATTTTAACTATTTAACGTTCACCTTGTGAACCATTTTAACAAATCTTCGCCAGCACGTCGCTTTGCCGCATGATGAGGTATTTCTCGCCGTCCAGTTCCAATTCCGTACCGGCATACTTGCCGTACAGTACCTGGTCACCGGCTTTCAGTACCATTTCTTCATCTTTCGTTCCCTTGCCTGTGGCCAGCACCTCGCCACGCAGCGGTTTCTCTTTTGCACTGTCCGGAATGATGATTCCGCTTGCTGTCTGTGTTTCTGCAGCCGCCGCTTTGATCAGCACGCGGTCTGCTAATGGTTGAATCTTACTCATAATATATTTGTTTTTAATTGTCTTTTGTCTTTCACCTTTCACCTTTCTACTTTGAGGCGGAGCCGGTCTTTTGTCTTTTGTCTTTCGACTTTGAGGCCGCAGGCCGGTCTTTCTACTCATATTCAACTTTCATGCCAAATAGCCATCTACTGCCAAATTGTCAGTCCTCTTTTACGTACGCATGCGCGCGCGTTCCTATTAATTATATACGTGCGTATTATCTCTTCCCTTTTACAAACCTTCTTTTTGCCCTTTTTTCCCTCCATTCCCCTCAAATGCCCAAAAATCGCAAAAATTTCCACTATTGATTTTCAGTAAGTTACGAAAAAAGTGCATTTTTTTTGTATTTTTTTTGCTAAAAAATTTGGTCAGTTCAAAAATTTGTTGTACCTTTGCATCCGCTTTCGCTCAAAAATGGGGCACGCCCCAAAAGAGCCTAAGCAACGATCTTTGAAAGAATGTCTATTATAACAAGATGTAGTACAAGAACTGAATATTGAATCTTGATGTTGGATGATGAATTAATTTTCAATTTTCCATTTTCAACTTTCAATTTAATTACGGTTCCCGTTAAATACACTTGATAAATCGATTATTCTGAGCTATCTTATAAAATTTCTTTTTACAACGAAGAGTTTGATCCTGGCTCAGGATGAACGCTAGCGACAGGCCTAACACATGCAAGTCGAGGGGCAGCGCGG